>Ga0316205_10003504_pt1 | contig 14756 bp, 11 predicted proteins | sample 3monthpyrite_MG_FD_204941 | JGI IMG/M metagenome (GOLD analysis project Ga0316205, IMG submission 204941) | Microbial mat bacterial communities from mineral coupon in-situ incubated in ocean water Damariscotta River, Maine, United States -... | ecosystem: Environmental > Aquatic > Marine >... | reverse complement strand
AACCTTTTATCTTTTTAAAGCTGTACATATAACGCATGCCCAGCACCGTACCAGCACCCGTGACATCAAAATCAAGCGAACCGATTGAACTGGTTGTCTCTATTTTCGAATCACTGTAGTAAACGGATAACTGGTCGCCGTTTTTATAAAAGGGAAAACTGTAACTCAGAACCCATTGAGACACATTTTCAGGCTGCTCGGTAGACGTGCTGTAATTGATACTCGCAATATGGTCTTTATCAAACAAATCACTGTATTGGTAACCAATACCTAATCGCAGATCACCGGTTTCCTCTGTACCAGTGTTACTTAATTGAGCAAAACTCGTGTGCGGAGATTTGTCAGCCACATTTAGATCAATATCGATAGTATTTGGGACCTTGCCTTCTTTAAAAAGCATCTGCATGGTTTTATCAGGATGATCATTCGCCACAGCCATACTTTGATTCAAGATTCTGGTATTAGGCGCCTTGCCCTCAATAAGTGAAGGTAAGCTTCTGCGAATATTGGCCTCAGAGAAATATTTTTGACCTTTAACGCTCACTGTACCCAGCTTAAATTCATGCACTTTCAGCTTAACAATGCCTTGCTGCAATGATTGTGGCTGCAGAATGACCCGATGAAAGCTATAACCTTCCTTTTTCAGCTTACGTTCCAGCTCATCAACCGCAGCCGACAAGCCTTCCAGGCCATAATGCCTGCCCAGATAGGGCTTTAGCACCAGCGTGATGACCTCTGGAGAAAGAGGATTATCACCTGTTACTTCATAACGAACGACATCAAACTGCAGGTCTGGCGGGGCATCCAGCGCCTGTACTGAGAGTGAAAAAGCAAAAATCAGAAAAAATACGATCCGACGCATTAATAAACCTATTCCCATATTTATAAGTTAGCGGCCACTATTAGGACGACTTAATATTTATATGAGTATAGGAAAGAATTTCGGGGTTATTCAGGAATACTGAGGAAAATTGTGCACTCTTCAAAAAAATAAGGTTTAGACAAAAAATATTAAAATTTGGAAAGAGCTTGAACTAGATCTATGTAAAAGTTACATATTAAGTAATAAATATTGTTAACCAGACAATAAAAAAGCCTCATGAAGAGGCTTTTTTTAAAAACTACTAAAATTAACTAAATAATTAAGCAGCTTTCTTTTTTCTTGCAAAACCAAAACCAAGCAGACCAAGACCTAATAAAGCAAGCGTTGAAGGCTCAGGTACTGAAGCAATTTCAAACTGGAAATTAGCCATACCATAATCATTCTCAGTAAAACTATTGCATGATGTAAGGGCTGAAGATGAGCAATAGCCAAAACCATCAACAGTAACAGCACTGTCAAAAGAATATGTAGGATAGTTGTACAGATCACTGCCTGATACAGCCACTAAACGATATTGATCGCCACTTGTTAACAGTAAATCAGTAATATCTGAATAACGATAGTCACCAATCAAAGTATCAGTTGAGAGAACATTAGTTGAAGCCAGTAATGCATTAGTTACCTCATCAAAAATACCCACTTGAATAGACGCTGAATTAAAACCATCACCATAGGCATCAAAACCACCTAATGATGTTACATTTATATCATCAGCACCAATGGTAAAAATTGTACCGAAAGACCATGAACCATTTGTATACAGACTATTACTTGGTGAATTAACTCTTAAAATGGTTGCACTCGCTGAGCCAGCAAATATAAATAAAGACAGTATTACTAGAAGTTTTTTCATTGTATCGATCCCAAAATTAAAGAAAAAATAATTATTTATAAACTAATAAACCAGAAAGCAATAATAATGCCAATATACAAGTCATTGAATTTGTTGGGGTTAATTTTTAATTTATAATCTGAAAAATATTATGTAAAAAAATCAAACACATAAAACTCGTGTCTTTTTCAATTTTTACACATTGTATGATATGGATTGATAGATATAGCAATTTTTATTGAGACTTACCATCTCTCACTACTTCTTAGAAATACTCTGTAAGAATCTTTTTTTTATTCGCTTTAGTCGCTGATCTAATCGACTCATAATCTCATCAAGATAACGCTCTTCTTCAACATCCTTTGCAACTTCTCTTTCGACAAAGTAAGCCGCAAGGTTTGCGGTAACAGGTGTAATTCAAAATGGGATTCAATATAGCAGGTAAATTTGTAGTATGAACATTGTTGAACGCTTGTTCTTTTTCTGTTACTGATTGAGTCATTTTCTTTCTTCAATAAAACTCTTCCAACTTCTAAATACAATCCGAAATATTCTTAATCTTCTTAATGCGTTTACTTGAAACTATCTCTGGCCATATCTGGCAAATCACCTTCAAAACCCATTGCCCGGTTCATTAATGTTGATTTAATAACATTAGTTTTTTGCACCAGACTTAATCCAAAGTTTCTGATTTTACTGAGCAACGGATTATCATTACCAAACAGATTTTTAAAACCACTCATGCTGAACATCATTAACTGATTTTCACCACGGCGCCAGCGCTCGTATTTTCTTAAAGTATGCAAACTGGCAAAGTCACGCTTGTTTATTTTTGCCTGTGCAATTATTTCTGCAAGGCTCGCCGCATCCATCAAACCCAGGTTCACACCCTGACCAGCTAACGGATGAATGGTGTGCGCTGCATCACCTACTAATGCCAACCCTTTTTTTACATAACAGCTGGCGTGCCTTCTGATTAATGGAAACGCCGCACGCTTACTCGTACTATTTACCCGACCCAGTTTTGCATCAAAGGCATGGCCCAGTTCTGAGCAAAATTGCTCATCATCCAGCTGCATGATTCGATCTGCTTCAGCAGAATCCGCTGACCAAACGATGGAGCACTGCCCATTCGACAAAGGCAAAAAGGCTAACGGCCCGGTTGCTAAAAAGCGCTGCCACGCTGTGTGCTGATGATGGCCTTCCGGCGTGACCACGGCAACGATTCCTTTTTGATCATACTCAGCAATATCAAGATCAATATCGACCGCCTGACGAACCGCAGAGTTTGCACCGTCTGCGCCTACCAGTAATCGACACGAAATCTCAGTACTATCCTCTAAAGTAATCTGACTTTTCTCTGGCGCATAATTTATTTCAGTAACTGACTGCCCTCTGATGAGATCGACATTATCAAGCTGGCTAATTCTTTCCAAAAGCGCCAGCTGTATAACTCTGTTCTCTACAATATGACCTAACTCTTTAACACCGTTATCAGCCGCATCAAAAATCACTTCACCATCCACACCGCTCGCTGCAGAATCCCACACCTGCATTTTTTCATAAGCACAGCAACGTCGGTTTTCTATACCCTGCCAGACACCAACATGTTTAAACACATTCTGTGATGAATGACTGATGGCTGAGACTCTTAAATCATAATCATCATTTTTTTGAATTTCATCAGGAATAAATTTCTCAATAACAGCAATACTCAGTCCCGTATCCGCCAGCGCAGAGGCCAGTGTTGAGCCCACCATACCACCACCGACAATCAGAATATCGTAATGTTTTTTTGACTGATCATTCATAGAGAGACACCACGCATTAACCGCGACATTTTCCCGACCAGACCCATACTTTGCTTTGCCAGTAAATGACGCAGTGACGGCATGCAGTCCACCATCATTAAACCGGCGGCTCTGGCATGTGCCAGCGGCATAAATTTATTTGAAAATATTTTTACTAAACCATCGGTCATACGGAAAACCCGGTTCATGTCTTTTTGTCTTGATTCAGCATAATCGCCCAGCCATCTGACAGGGTTCTGCACACCTTGCTGTGAGATCTCTTCCGCCAGAAGCGCAACATCTCGCAAGGCAAGATTAAAGCCCTGACCAGATACCGGATGCAAACCATGCGCAGCATTACCGATTACAACCACTCTGTCTTTTACCAGTTGCTCGGATTCCGTTAGCGCCAGCGGATATACATTTCGTTTACCGGTCTTTGTGATGCGCCCCAGCCGATAACCAAAGCGTTCCTGCAAACGCTTTAAAAACTCCTCGTCACCAAGCCGCATCATCTCATCCTGATCTTCACGCTTAATTGTCCAGACCACCGAGATTCTTTGCTCATTATTTTCACCCGCGATCATTGGCAAAAACGCCAGCGGTCCGGTATCGGTAAAACGCTCATAAGCAACAGCCTGATGATATTTTTCAGTCACCACATTGGCGATAATAGCCGACTGCGAATACTCATCTTTACGAAAAGAAATGCCGACCATGTCGCGCACCTTTGACATGGCACCATCGGCAGCAATTAATAACGATGTGGTTAATAACAGACTTTCATCATTCTGTGAAACTGACACTTCAACATGCTCTGTTGATTCATTAACCGCTTCCACGGTTGCCGGCATTAACACATCAACATGAGACATTGATTCAAGTTTAGCCTGCAGCACTTCACCCATCACCCGGTTTTCAATGACATAACCCAGCGCGTCTACTTTCTCTTCATCATGATATAAACGCGTTGCACCGAAATAACCGCGATCAGACACATGAATGGTTTTTATGGGCTGACAACGGTTTTCAATTTCAGGCCAGACCGACATGGCATCCAGTATTTTTTTTGAACCGTAAGACAATGCAATCGAGCGATCATCAAAACTTGGTTGCTGCTCACTTTTCCAGGCAAAGGCTTCGACAATCGCGATCGACAAACCACTGTCTTTTAAAGCAACGGCAAGACTGGCCCCAACCATGCCTCCGCCAACAATTACTATGTCATAATTTTTTTTCATTTTTTAATACTAAGAACCTTTCTTTACCGCAGAGACAAAAACTTAAACGGATACTAATATAAGCCTGTTTTTTTCTCTGCGCCTCAGCGTCTCTGCGGCAAGTTTTGCCTTTAACGAAATTATTTCAAGAAGCCATAAAGGCTTCTATATCATCAGGATCACTAACCAGTGCCTTGGTTAATACATCATATCCATCTTTGGTCACCAGCACATCGTCTTCTATACGTACGCCAATATCCCACCACCGTTTCGCGCCTTTTGATCCGTGTGTAATATAAAGCCCCGGCTCAACGGTGAGCACCATACCGGGCTCCAGCAAACGCCACTCGTCATCAACTTTGTAATCACCCACATCATGCACATCCATACCCAGCCAGTGTCCAGTACGGTGCATGTAATATTGCCGGTAAGCCTCTTCTTTAATTAGCGTACTGACTTTACCTTTTAACAGACCCAGCTCAACCATACCCTTGGTCATGGTTTTAACGGCAGCATTGTGCGGATCATTCCAGTGATTACCCGGGACAACTTGTTTAATCGCTGCTTTTTGTGCTGCTAACACCAGCTCATAAATTTCACGCTGTGGTGCGCTGAATTTTCCGTTGACCGGAAAGGTTCTGGTAATGTCTGCATCGTAACCCTGATATTCTGCACCAGCATCTATTAATACCAGATCACCGTCTTTCATTTTTTGATCATTCTCAACGTAATGCAGGATACAGGCATTAGCCCCACTGCCTACAATTGAAGAATACGCCCAGGTTGCACCGTTGCGCTGAAACTCGTGTAAATATTCGGCTTCTAATTCGTACTCGAACATACCCGGCTTACAAATTTGCATGGCACGTTGATGCGCAGTGACCGAAATATCTGCCGCTTTTTTCATTAGTTTGATTTCTGGCTGGCTTTTAAACAAACGCATGTCATGTAAAAAATAATCCAGCGAGACAAATTCATATGGCACATGCGTGCCGGAGCGCGAACTCTTTTTGAGTTGATTAACCCAGCCCATAACATGCTTGTCGAAATCCAGATCCAGCCCCATGGTGTAATACACACGCTCACAGTGCTCCATCAGACCCGGCAAAATATCGTCGATATCATCAATCGGAAACGCATCGTCTGCATGGAATGTTTCAATTGCACCTTCTGGCCCGTAACGTTTACCGTTCCAGGTTTCCATTAACGGATCACGATCACGACAAAACAACACATACTCGCCATTTTTACGACCGGGTATTAATACAATCACGGCTTCTGGCTCAGGAAAATTACTCAGGTATAAAAAATCACTGTCCTGACGGTACTTATGCTCAACATCACGGTTACGCACTCGCATCGGCGCCGCAGGAAGAATAGCTATCGCATCTTTACCCATCATTCGCATTAACTGTTTGCGTCGTCTGTTTAAAACCTGTTTATTCATAAACCCACTTTAATGTAATCGCTCTGTTTTAACCGGCTTATCTCTTTTCAGTGGCTGCAACTCTTCATTAATAAGCAGAACACCCACACGCACAAATTCGACCAGTTCCATATAATCCGCTTCACTGCTGTCTACATCTTCATCATCAAACACGACCCGCGAAATTTCGATAAAGTCCTGCACCAGCTCTGCGCTGTCTGTTGGCAATTTACTGTCTTTATTAATTCCACCAACGGCGAGACCGTATAAAAAACCCTGACACCAAAACGCCAGCGAATGCACCCGGTCTGCCAGCATTTCTTCATCATCAGCCAGCAGACATTCAAAAGCAGCCACTTCATTATTCAGTGCCGCAATCGTTGCCAGATACATTTGCTGTAATTCATCTGCTACTTTCTCAATCGCGACGGTATTATTTTCATCCGAGCCGGCAACATGCTGCTGCCAGATATTTATATCTGCACTGCCCTGCGCGCACAATATGCCACATAAGGCTCCATGTGCCTCTGAGGCCTCCATGGTTGCATCTAAATTATGCAGCGACTCCTGCAAACTCATATAATCCGGCAAATTTGCCATAAATACCTACTTTTTCTTTCATTATTCATTGTTTCAACTACATAGTTTAGCATGTCAGTTATCGAAACAGTTGACCGATAAGGCAAGCCCATCTACTATTTAGAACATATGAGTACTACAAACAATAATATGGATGATCTTGAAAAACAGGTCGATGAATTACTAAGCCTGTGCGACAAACTCACACGCTCCAATAATTCACTTGTCGGCACTGTTGAAGATCTTAAAACCGAACGCACAACCCTGATTGAACAGAAAGATAAAGCAAAAAATCATATTGAAGCCATGATTACCCGCCTCAAGTCAATGGAACAAAATCCATGAGCCAGACTAGCGGCAAACCCTCTTCTGTCAATATTCGCGTTTTAGATAAAGATTACACCGTAGCCTGCCCTGATGGCGAGCAAGCTTCTTTGCTGGCTTCTGCCGACCTGCTAAACAAGAAAGTTCAGGAAATAAAAGAACGCGGCTCGATTATCGGTTCTGAGCGCATCGCCGTTATGGCAGCACTTAATCTGGCGCATGAATTCCTGAATGCCGACAGCATGAGCACCAACCTCAGTCAGGTTGATGACCGAATTCACTCTTTGAAAGACAAAATTAATTCTGCATTGGGCCAAATTGAGCTAAAATAACAACGGGTCTCTGCGGTGTTCGTAGCAAAATTTTCATTTCCCTTGTCCCTAATAACTGACCCCGGGAACTCTACTGTTAGTGCTGTGTGCATTACCGCCGATTCGTCCGCGGGAAGCCTAAGGTATTAACGAGGGCTCCCACCTGAACTTTTTGGTTCAAGGTCGCTTATTTTGATACGGCACAGGCGGAGACCCACCTAAATCATATATAAGCCATAAGCGAGACATGAGTTCTAATCAAAAACTAAGACACTCTCTCAGGCAGCAACTCAGACAAAACCGTCGCCAGTTAAGCCGTAAACAGCAGCAGATTCATGGCCGCTTGCTCGCCAACAAACTCTGTCTAAATCGTTATTTCAGACAAGTTCATCACGTGGCTTTCTATCTGCCGGAAGACGGTGAAATTTCAAGCGAATACGCCATTGAAAAAGCATGGCAACAAGGCAAGAGCGTTTACCTGCCGGTGTTATCGCCCTACGCTAACGAATTATTTTTTGCCCCCTACACAAAAAACACCCGTATGAAACAAAACCGATTTGGCATTCAGGAACCTGACATCGCCATCCGACAATGCAAAAAAGCTCACCAGTTACAACTGATCTGCATGCCTTTAGTAGGCTTTGATAAAAACTGTAATCGACTGGGTATGGGCGGCGGATTTTATGACAGAAGCCTGCATTTTCGACATCACCAGAAACAATGGAAAAGCCCTAAATTAATCGGCTTTGCACACGAGTGCCAAAAACTGGATCAGGTACCAACCGAGCACTGGGATATCCCCGTCGACGGCATCATTACTGAAAAAAACAGTTACAAATAAAAAACCCCTTATCAGTTTCGTATATGCGGGGCTTTTCGTTACCAATAGTGCCTTACTTATTTGGTTGTAAGAAATAAATCATAAGCAGGGTTATCTGTTTCATCCCAGAATGGATAACCAATTTTTTCCATGTATTCGTTTAATAATTTTCTTTCTTTAAACGGCACCTGCATACCTACCAGCACTCGACCATAACCAGCACCATGATTGCGGTAGTGAAACATACTTATATTCCAGCGCTTACCGATATTGGTCAAAAACTGTAACAAAGCACCTGGACGCTCCGGGAACTGGAAACGGTAAACCACCTCATCACCCAGTCCCGATACCCGGCCACCCACCATATAACGGATATGTAGTTTGGCAACTTCATTATCACTCATATCAATAACCGGATACCCACTTTTAGTCAGTGCAGCAATCACCACATCTTTTTCTGAAAGCCCTTCGCTGAGTTGGATACCGGCATAGACATGCGCTGCATCAGCGCTGGAATAGCGATAATTAAACTCGGTAATACCGCGCTTACCCAGAGTTTTGCAAAATTTGCGGAAACTACCTGGCTCTTCAGGAATGGTCACTGCCAGCAAGGCTTCTCTGTTTTCTCCCAGCTCAGATCTCTCAGCCACATGACGCAGACGGTCAAAATTCATATTGGCGCCACTGTTAATAGCAACCAGTGTTTTACCTTCGATATTATTCTGCTCGACATATTTTTTCATGCCAGCAATACCTAACGCGCCCGCCGGTTCCATGATGGAACGCGTATCATCAAAAATATCTTTAATAGCCGCGCACATTTCATCGGTATTAACTGTGATCACTTCATCAACACATTCTTTGAGTAAGCGAAATGTTTCTTTACCAATCTGTTTAACTGCCACACCATCGGCGAAGATGCCAACCTGTGACAATATCACACGACGATTTTTCTCCATCGCTGCTGCCAGGCAGGCAGATTCATCTGCTTCAACAGCGATGACTTTGGTTTCGGGGCGCAAATATTTCAAAAACACAGACATTCCAGCTGCCAGTCCGCCTCCGCCGACCGGAATAAAGACGGCATCTATAGGATCGGGATACTGACGTAATATTTCCATCGCCACAGTACCCTGACCTGCAATCACATCAGGATCGTCATAAGGATGCACAAATACCAGGTTTTTGGATTTAGATTTGGCAATAGCATACTCAAAAGCTTCATCGTAAGTATCACCAACCAAAACAGCTTTAGCACCATATGCTTTAACCGCTTTAACCTTAATAGCAGGTGTTGTCTTCGGCATAACGATGGTGGCTTTCACACCACGCTGCTGCGCAGCCAGCGCTAACCCCTGCGCGTGATTACCGGCAGATGCAGCAATAACACCTTCAAGCTCACCTTTTTGCAGTAACTGATCAATTTTATTGTAAGCACCTCGCAGCTTAAATGAGAACACAGGCTGCAGATCCTCTCGCTTCATCAACACGTTGTTATTAATACGTTTTGATAAATTCCTTGCCTGATCAAGCGGTGTTTCCACCGCCACATCATAAACGCGTGCTGTCAGTATCTTTTCGATGTATTTTTTAGTCATTTAGCCAAAGGTTTTAATAAAGTCACAAAAATGCAGTATAAGACCAATAAAAACAAAGTAATAGCCCTAAATTGTCGCCATCGTGCATGACAAGGCGTTTTACAAAAGGTATTATGCTGCGATTCGATTTTATGAAACCAAATAATCCAAGTAATAGGGGACTTCTTATGACTATGACCCAAGACCAAATGAAACGTAAAGCTGCTGAAGCGGCAATGGAATATGTTGTTAATGATTCTATTGTTGGCGTGGGTACTGGTTCGACCGTTAATCATTTCATTGATTGCCTTGCTGATATTAAAAATAAAATCGAAGGCGCGGTGTCCAGCTCTGAGGCCTCTACTAAATTACTGAAAGCTGCTGGCATAGAAGTCTTCGATACCAACCACGTTAATAACATCCCGGTTTACATTGATGGTGCCGATGAATCTGACCATTACCTGAACCTGATCAAAGGTGGCGGTGGTGCATTAACCCGAGAAAAAATTATCGCAGGCATGAGTGACAAGTTCGTTTGTATTGCAGATGAAAGCAAACTGGTAGACATCATGGGTAAGTTCCCATTACCCGTTGAAGTTATTCCAATGGCGCGCAGTTATATTGCTCGTGAACTTGTTAAGTTAGGCGGCGAACCAGTCTGGCGCGAAAATTACGTGACCGATAATGGCTGTGTGATTTTAGATGTTCACAATCTGGAAATTATGGAACCAATCAAGCTTGAGAACACCATCAACTCAATGGCTGGTGTTGTGACTTGTGGCATTTTTGGTAACCGTGGCGCAGATGTTTTAATTCTGGGTACACCAGAAGGTGCAAAGACCGTTTATTCAAAATAAACGGTTTGTAGACAGTTTGCAATGTGCTGAAAACAGCACTGCAAACTGAATACTGATAACCGCGCACTTTTTTTACAAAAGCACTCTTTCTATCCCACTGTCATCCAGCTCATTTACAAACTCTTTTTGCCAGTTTTTACCGAACTTAGCTTCCGCCATTTCAACAACAATATAATCTGTTTTCAGCCCGGTATCGTTTTCATATCGGGACAGTCCCTGCTGACAGGCAGGACAGGACGTCAGTAACTTAACGTTATTGCTTTTTGCCTTTTCCTCACCCGTTAACTTTTTAATGTCTTTCTTCAACTCATTTTCTTTTCTGAACTTGACCTGTGCTGCGATATCGGGGCGAGCAACAGCAAAGGTACCCGACTCACCACAACAGCGGTCAGCTAGAACCACCTGTTTCGATAAAAGTGTACTGGCGACAGACACCGAGTTATACGTTTTCATCGGCGTATGGCAAGGCTCATGATATAAATACTGCGTATCGGTAGACGACAGATCCACCGTCAGGTTCTTCTCCTGCATATATTCATGAATATCCAGTAAACGGCAACCCGGAAATATCTGCTGAAACTCGTACTTCAATAATTGATCCATACAGGTACCACACGAAACCACTACCGTTTTGATATCAAGATAATTTAACGTGTTTGCAACACGATGAAACAACACCCGATTTTGTGTACTGATCTGCTGACCTTTTTCAATATCGCCGGATGAGGTTTGCGGGTAACCACAACACAAATAACCTGGCGGCAAAACAGTCTGAACACCAGCCTCATACAACCAGCGCATGGTGGCCATACTCACCTGACTAAATAAACGCTCAGAACCACAACCCGGGAAATAAAAAACAGCCTCACTGGACAAATCAGTCGATTTCTTACGGATAATTGGCACAACTTTATTGTCCTCAAGCGACAACACCTGACGCATTGTCTTCGAGGGCAATTTAGCCGGCAGTGGTTTGGCTAAAAACTGCACCAGCTGTTCTCGCTTATCGGCTTTACCCGTCGTTGCCTGAGGTCGTTTTTTCTTTTTGATCGGCAATAAACGGCTAAGCTTATGCGCAAGTCGTTGCATCTTGAAACCGGTACGCAAAAATCCGTGATAGCCGAATTTAATAGCGAATGGTTCTGTCATGTTCAGGTAAATCATTGACAGTTTTGCACCAAGATTTATCTGACGTTTATTATTAGCCTTTAATATTTTTCGTAACTTGATCGTCACATCACCAAAATCAATATTCACTGGGCACGGTGACAAACATTTATGGCAAACCGTACAGTGATCTGCGATATCATTCATTTCATCAAAATGCTGAACCGATATTCCTCGACGCGTTTGCTCTTCATATAAAAAAGCTTCTATAACTTGTCCGGTTGCTAATATTTTATTTCGAGGTGAATACAGCAGGTTTGCGCTTGGTACGTGCGTGGTACAAACCGGTTTACATTTTCCACAACGCAAACAATGCGCAATATCATCATTCAGGTCATCGAGCGCACTGTCTTCCATAATCAGCGCCTCTTGCTTTAACAAACGCAATGACGGCGTGTAGGCACGGTCTAAGCCACCCTTATCTGCAGACAATTTTCCGGGATTAAAAACACCTTCAGGATCAACCTGCTGCTTGTAATCCTGAAAAGCATCAAGCGTTTTTTTATCAAGATACTGCTGCTTGGTAATACCAATACCATGCTCCCCTGATATCACCCCACCCAGTCCTGTTGCCAGCTCCATGATTCTGTCTACCAGATGTTCAGCATCCTGTAACATATTGTAATCATTAGAGTTAACAGGAATATTCGTGTGTACATTACCGTCACCAGCATGCATATGAAGCGCAATAAACAAGCGGCTTGTTAGCGTATCCTGATGCAATTTATCCAGCTGATCATGCACTTTTTCAAGAGAACGACCGGTAAACAATTGCTTCAGCGGCTGATCAACTTCTGCTTTATACGAAATACGATAGTCGCGTTTTAACAAACTGCTCAGCAGTGTTTTCTGATTCGCTTTTTCAAAACCGTATTCAACTGCCCGAGCATCAATTTCACTATCAAGGTTGTTAAGAATAAATTCCCAGCGCGCAGAGGTTTCACGAATAAGTTTTAATGCTGCTTCAATTTTTGGCTTAACTTCCCGGCGACTTTCTTCATCCAAATCATCACAGCAACTGAATCTTGCATCGTTATTTGCAGACCCATTAAAGAAACCAGATAAGGCATCAAGCATGCTCAGTTTATTTTTAATGGATTGTTCGATATTCATGCGCTCTATACCCAGGGTATAGTCCGCCAGTTTATCCAGAGGAATAACAACATCTTCATTAATTTTAAAGGCATTGGTATGCGCCGCAATCGCTGCTGTCCTGCTGCGATCAGCCCAGAAGCGCGCTCTTGCTTCAGCACTTACTGCAATAAAGCCTTCTGCATCTCTTTTAGCTGCCAGCTCAACAACCTGATTTGTTACCTGATCAAGATCAGCTTCATCATCGCCGGCAATATCAGCAACCAAGACCATCTTGGGCAATTCACCGCGTGAAGCCTTTGGTGTGTACTTAACAGCTTTTACATAACGATCATCAAGATGTTCTAAACCTGAAAGAACCACATGAGGGTTATCATCGATGTGTTTTTTAATTTCAACAATGGCCGGTACTGAAACATGTAAATCTGAGCCATAAAATTCAAGACACACCGTCCGGGTAAATTTTTGCAACCGATGAAGAATAAACACAGCCGAAGTGATTAAACCATCACAACCTTCTTTTTGAACGCCGGGTAAACCACCTAAAAACTTGTCGGTTACATCTTTCCCAAGCCCTTCTTTTCTTAGACTTTTCCCGGGAAAGGCCAATATTTCAGGCTCTGTTATCAGCTTTTCAGTACCCGCCTGATAACGACTAAGACGAAACTCTACCGTTTCTTGCTCATGTATTTTTCCCAGATTATGGTTTAAGCGCTCCACTTCCAGCCAGTTACCGTTCGCTGTCACCATACGCCAGGAATGCAAATTATCCAGCGTCGTGCCCCACATGACAGCCTTTTTACCGCCTGCATTCATGGCGATATTACCGCCAATAGTCGATGCATCTTGTGATGTTGGATCAACCGCAAAAACCAGACCTTTCTCAGCGGCTGCTTCTGAAACTCGCTTAGTGACAGTACCCGCTTCTACCCGTATTAAAGGCACACTATTGCCATTACTGAGCTTCTTAAACCCAATTTCGCCCAGCGCTTCCAGCTTTTCGGTATTAATAACAGCCGAATTTTCTGTTAAAGGCACAGCACCACCGGTGTAACCCGTACCGCCGCCACGAGGTATAATGGTCAAACCGAGCTTAATACAGGTTTTAACCACCTGGAGCATTTCAGCTTCGGTATCCGGACTCAAAACTACAAAAGGAAACTCTACCCGCCAGTCAGTGGCATCCGTCACATGTGAAACGCGCGCGATACCACTAAAATCGATATTGTCTTTAGAAGTCACCCGGCTCAGCTTACGAACAGCACGCTGTCGCAGCTGTTTCTGTGTTTGAAACCAGTCCGAGAACTCAACGACTGACTTTTGCGCCCGATTAATCAATTCAATCGCTTGCGCATTACCATCAGCCCTTAACATCATCTGTTTCAAACGATGATTCATCGCCTTAATCAAACCTGAGCGTCGCTTCGCGTTGCTCAATAAATCGTCTTGAATCAATGGGTTACGCGTCACCACCCACAGATCACCTAATACCTCGAACAACATGCGAGCTGAATGACCCGTGCGTCTTGATTCACGCAACTCATTAATCACCGACCACATATCTTCACCCAAAAAGCGGCTAATGATTTCCCGATCAGAAAAAGAAGTGTAGTTATATGGAATTTCGCGAATGCGGTGCATTTGTGCGTCAGACATGTAAGGTTAGGTATCTATATCAGCAAAATCGCATTTTAGCATAGAGAAGCTGTTGTTTTACCGCTAATAAATACAAAACCTATAAATTAATTGCAACAGCCTCACTTACGGCTTTGGTCTTTTTCAAAGCAAAAAAAAACGGAGCCGAAGCCCCGTTTTTTTCTAACTTTGATACAGAGTATCAAATACTAAGAGAAACTCTTAGTAGTCGAAACGAATACC
>Ga0316205_10003503_pt1 | contig 14756 bp, 13 predicted proteins | sample 3monthpyrite_MG_FD_204941 | JGI IMG/M metagenome (GOLD analysis project Ga0316205, IMG submission 204941) | Microbial mat bacterial communities from mineral coupon in-situ incubated in ocean water Damariscotta River, Maine, United States -... | ecosystem: Environmental > Aquatic > Marine >... | reverse complement strand
GGCGTTGATCAGCTGCAGGGTCTTGGGGTCCTGGTCCAGTTCGGTGATGTCGACCCCGATGAGGTCCATCGAGATGCGGCCCGCGATGGGGCAGAGCGTATCGTCGGCAAAGAGCCCGGTTTTGGGGCCGAGACCGCGGGTTATGCCGTCGGCATAGCCCGCGCTGATGGTGGCAATGCGGGAGGGGCGCGTCGCGGTGAAGGCGTTGCCATAGCCCACGGTTTCGCCGGCCTCGATGTCGCGGCACTGGATCACGGGGATGTCGAGCGTCACCACGGGCTGTGCACCGTCAAACGGCAGGCCGCCATAGGTGCCGATCCCGGGCCGCGTCAGGTCGAAGTGATAGGCCTCGTCCAGCAGGATGCCGCCGGTATTGGCGAGGCTCAGCGGGCAGTCGGCCCCGGCGGTCATGTCGCAAAAGGCGCGCAGCTGCTGGGGGTTCATGGCGTGGTCGCGGTCGTCCGCACAGGCCAGATGGCTCATGATCAGCGCGGGCGTCTGCGCCAGCGCGATGTCGCGCAGGGCGGACCATTCGGACGGTTCCATCCCGAGCCGGTTCATGCCGCTGTCGAGCTGGATGCCGAAAGGGTGCCCGGGCAGCGCCTCGACATGGCGCACCATCTGGTCGAGCGAGTTGATCACGGGCGTGAGGTCAAGGTCACCGACCATCTCGGCATCGCCCGCCATGTGGCCCGAAAAGACGAAGATGACCGGCCCGGGGCCAAGCGCCTGGCGGAGTGCCGCGCCTTCCTCGGCGACAGCCACGAAAAAGGTGCGGGCCCCGGCGCGGGCGAAGGCGCGGGCCAGCTTGTCCGCGCCCAGGCCATAGGCATCGGCCTTGACCACGGCGGCGGTTTCGCAACCGGTCATTGCGTCCAGCGCGCGCCAGTTGGCGGCGGCGGCATTGAGGTCGATGGTCAGGGTCGCAGTGCTCATGGCGTTGGGTAGATGCCATGGCTGGGGCTGGGGTCAAGGGAAAAGAGCCCGCGCCGGAAGGTTCGGGCGGGGCCGAAGGGTCGGGACTTGGGGCCGGGCCGGGGCCGGGGTATGCTCGGGCCCATGAACGTGGAACCCAAGCTGCACCATATCGCCGCCGCCGTGGCCGATGCGCGCCGGGCGCGGATGCTGTGCACGCTGCTGGACGGGCGGGCCTTTACCAACAAGGAGCTGGCCTCGGATGCCGGGATCACGCCGCAGACGGCCAGCGGGCATCTGGCGCAGCTGCAGGCGGCGGGGTTGGTGGTGGCCGAGAAGATCGGGCGCAACGTCTATCACCGGCTGGCGGGCGACCAGGTGGCCGACATGCTGGAAAGCCTCGGCCGGCTGGCCCCGCTGGACCATTTGCAGCGCGCGCGCATGGGGCGTGCCGGGGGCGAGGGCGACGCGCTTTATGCGCGCTCGTGCTACTCCCACATCGCGGGCCGGCTGGGCGTGGCCATTTGCGAGGCCATGATTGCGCGGGGGCTCGCGGACGGCGATCACCGGCTGACCGGTGCGGGGCGGGGCTGGGCCGCAGCGCATGGCCTGACGGTGACGGGCCGGGTGCCTGTGCAGGCCTGCCTCGACTGGAGCGAGCGGCGGCCGCATCTCAAGGGGCCGCTGGCGTCGTCGCTGATGCAGAAGGCGCTCGATGAGCGCTGGCTCGCGCGGCAGGAAATGGGCCGGGCGCTGGCGCTGAGCGATGCGGGGCGCGCGGGGTTCGGCGCGATGCTCGGAATGGAGTTCTGAGGGGCCGGCCGGGTGCCGGAAAATGCGCACTTTCCGGACTGTTTCCGCGCAAAAAAACGGGTGCCTCAGAAATCGGTCTCACCCGATTGCTGCCAGGGCTTCACCAGGTTGCCGAAGCGGGTGAACTGGCCTTCGAAGGAAAGCTCGACGGTGCCGATGGGGCCGTGGCGCTGCTTGCCGATCACCACCTCGGCCTTGCCATGCAGGCGCGCCATGCGGTCCTGCCATGCGGCCATTTCCTCGAGCTTGTCATCCGAGGGCTTCTCGCGCTCGGCATAGTATTCCTCGCGGAAAACGAACATGACCACGTCGGCGTCCTGTTCGATCGAGCCTGATTCGCGAAGATCGCTGAGCTGCGGACGCTTGTCCTCGCGGTTTTCGACCTGGCGGCTGAGCTGAGACAGGGCGATCACCGGGATGTCGAGCTCCTTGGCGATGGCCTTGAGCCCCATGGTGATCTCGGAAATCTCGTTCACGCGGTTTTCGGAGCGGCCCGTGCCGCGCACCAGCTGGAGATAGTCGACGATCAGCACATCGAGCCCTTGCGTGCGCTTGAGGCGCCGCGCGCGGGCCGCAAGCTGGGCGATGGGCAAGGCGGGCGTGTCGTCGATGAACAGCGGGCAGCTTTCCAGCGTCTTGGCGGCCTCGACAAAGCGGCGGAACTCGCCTTCGGTCATGTCGCCCGAGCGGATTTTCTGGCTGGGGATCTCGGCGGCCTCCGACAGGATCCGCGCGGCCAGCTGTTCGGCGCTCATTTCCAGCGAATAGAAACCCACGACGCCGCCCTCGACAGCACCCTCGGTGCCATCGGGCAGCTTGCCGCGCTTGTAGGTCCGGGCCACGTTGAAGGCGATGTTGGTGGCCAGAGAGGTCTTGCCCATCGAGGGCCGCCCGGCGAGGATCAGCAGGTCGGATTTGTGCAGGCCCCCCAGAATCTTGTCCATGTCGATGAGCCCGCAAGACACGCCCGACAGGCCGCCGTCCCGCTGATAGGCCGCATTGGCCACGTTAACAGCATCCGTTACGGCCTTGAGAAAGCTTTGGAATCCGCTCTCTACCTGACCTTGCTCGGAGAGCTGGTAGAGTTTCTGCTCGGCGTCGATGATCTGGTCCGCCGGTTCCACATCGACCTCGGAGCGCGCGGCCTTGCCGGCGATCTCGTGGCCCAGCTCGATCAGTTCGCGGCGGATCGCCATGTCATAGATCATCTGGGCATAGTCGCGCACCGCGAAAGAGCTGATCGCGGCCCCGGCGAGCTGCGCGAGATAGGCGGGGCCGCCGAGTTCCCTGAGACCTTCGTCCTCTTCGAGGAAGGCCTTGAGCGTCACCGGCGAGGCCAGGTTGTTCTTGGCAATGCGCGCGGCGGCGGTCTCGTAGATGCGGGCGTGGACGGGATCGTAGAAATGCTGTGGCCCGATGATCGAGGCGATGCGGTCATAGACATCGTTATTGGTCAGGATCGCGCCCAGAAGCTGCTGTTCGGCCTCGATGGAATGGGGCATGGGTTCGGAGGCGGCGGCCTCGGTTCCGGTGGCGTTGAAGGCGGCGACTTCGTTCATCGTGATTCCCGTGTTCTCCCGTGGGGACCGGTCTTAGAGTGCGCCGTGGGGGCGGGGCAAATTGTATGTTTCTGTGGATATCCGGTGGATAGCCTTTTGACGCCCCGACTGCGCGGATGTCGTGGTGGTTGCGCAGTATGGCAACAAGATGTTGTGGTGGCAAGCGGGGAGGTGCCGCCCGGGTGACGTTGCGTCACGTTTTCCCAGATTTCCGGACCGGCGGTGCGCGCCGTGGCGCGGGCCAGGTGCGTTCACGGATCGGCCTGGTGGGTTGAAAATCCACCTACGAGCGGGCGGCCTGCCAGCCGCGCGGATCGTTCAGGAACGCCTCGACGCCCGCGAGCGTGGCTGCGTCGAAGCTGCCCTGGGCGCGGGCCTCGGCCAGCACGTCCCACCAGGTGCACACGTGGTGCAGGGTGACGCCATGCGCGCCCAGGGTTGTCTCGGTCTCCGCAAAGATGCCGTAGTAGAAGATCACCGCCGTATGGGCGCAGGTGGCGCCGGTCTCGCGGATGGCGTCCACGAAGCTGAGCTTGGAGCCGCCATCGGTGGTCAGATCCTCGACCAGCAGCACACGCTCGCCTTCGGACATGGCCCCTTCGATGCGCGCCCCCCGGCCATGGCCCTTGGGTTTCTTGCGCACATAGGTCATCGGCAGGGCCATGCGTTCGGCCACCAGAGCGGCGAAGGGGATGCCCGCGGTTTCACCACCGGCAATGTTGTCGAAGGCCTCGAAACCCGCGTTGCGCATCACCGTGACGGTGAGGAAGTCCATGAGGGTCGAGCGGATGCGCGGGTAGGAGATCAGCTTGCGGCAGTCGATATAGGTGGGGCTGGGCAGGCCGGAGGCGAGGGTGAAGGGCTGGTCCGCGTTGAAATGGACCGCTTCGATTTCCAGCAGCATACGGGCAGTAAGACGGGCGATTTCGTCCTTCGGGGGGTAGGAGCTGGGGATCATGGGCGGGGTCCTTTTGCGGGCGGTGCGCCGAAGGTTTCGTGCCTTCGGCGAGGATATTTGGAGCGATAAGAAAGGCTCAGGTGACGCTCCAGTGGAGCGGCATTTGCGGGTCGAAGACGGTGACGGGGCCGTCCCCGGTGGCGATTTTTTCCGGATAGGTGACGGGCGCGCCCCTGGTCAGGGTCAGGGTGCCTGCGTTGGCCGGCAGGTCGTAGAAGGCGGGACCATGCAGGCAGGCAAAACCCTCGAGCCGGTCGAGGGCGTTGTCCTGCTCGAACACCTCGGCCAGGATCGACAGGGTGTTGGTGGCGGTGAAGCACCCGGCGCAGCCGCAGGCGTTTTCCTTCAGGGGGTCGGTATGCGGCGCGCTGTCGGTGCCCAGAAAGAAGGTCGGATCGCCGGAGGTGGCGGCGGCGCGCAGGGCGAGGCGGTGGTCCTCGCGCTTGGCGACCGGAAGGCAGTAGTAATGCGGCCTGATCCCGCCCACGAGGATGTGGTTGCGGTTGATCACCAGGTGATGCGTGGTGATGGTCGCGCCGCAAGTGTCCTGGGCCCGGGCGTATTGAACGCCCTGCTGCGTGGTGATGTGTTCCATCACCGTTTTCAGCCCCGGGGTGGCGCGGCGGAGGGGATCGAGCACGCGGTCGATGAAGACGGCCTCGCGGTCGAAAATGTCGATGTCGTTATCCGTGACCTCGCCATGCAGGCAGAGCGGCAGGCCGATCTCGGCCATGGTCTCGAGCACCCCGCGCACCTTGTCGAAATCCGCAACCCCCGAGGCGGAGTTGGTGGTGGCGCCGGCGGGGTAGAGCTTTACCGCGGTGATCAGCCCCGAGGTATGGGCGGCGCGGACATCTGCCGGATCGGTGTCCTCGGTCAGGTAGAGCGTCATGAGCGGTGTGAAGGCGGCCCCTTCGGGTATCGCGGCCAGAATGCGGTCACGGTAGGCGGCGGCCTGGGCTCCGGTCACCACGGGCGGCACCAGGTTGGGCATGATGATCGCGCGGGCGAAATGCCGGGTGGTTTCGGGCAGCACGGCGCGCAGCATCGCGCCATCGCGCAAATGCAGGTGCCAGTCATCGGGGCGGCGGATCGTGAGGCTCTGGGTCATGGCCTCCGGCTAGCACATCTGCGCGGGCGAGGGCCAGAGGGGTTGAGGGGTTGAGGACCGCGCTTCGTGTTGAAAGGTGCCGGTGCAGAGATGTGGTCTCGTTTCGGGCCTCCGGTACGATCCCGGTACGATGACGCCAGAGGCCCCGGGTCAGGCCCGGGGCATGTGAGCCAGGCCCGAAGGCGCGGATCAGTCGGCGTCGTTGAGATCGGGCGGAAGCGGCGTGTTCCTTTCGCGGGCGCGGGCCTTGGCGGCCTGGTAGGCCTTGCGGAAGGGGCGCCCGTTGCGCTGCGCGAGCACGGCGCGCGACAGAACCACGGTGAGATAGTCGCGCTGATCGGTGGTGAGGCGCTGCAGCAGATTGAACTGGTAACCCGCATCGGTGCGGCGCGCGCGGAAAAGCCGCGCGAGGCTGAGGGTGCCGAGCTTGTCCGCGCTGAACTGGGCCAGGACGCGGTAGAGCACCTGCATACGCATCAGCGAGGTTTCCAGGTCGTCGCCCATGAAGCGCATCCGGAACTTGGTCACGTTGGGGCGTGTGAACAGCGCCGCGTGCATCGCATCGGGCTCGATCTCGGGGTCATAGAGGACAAAGGCGCGCTCGGCGGCGTCCAGCATGTCGGGCGCAAAGCCGTAGCGGTCGGTGAAATCCACGCGCCGCATCCGGCGGAAGCGGTCGTCCCATTCGGCGATCCGCGGATCGAGCGTCGCCTGGGGCTGCAGCAACACCACCTTGGCCCCCGGCGAGGCCACCGAGAAGGCCGCCGCCGCATAGCCGCAGGGGCCCGCACCGTAAAAGATCACCTGGTCGAATTCCTCGAAGAACCCGTCATCGACGAGCCGGTCGAAATAACCATAGACGCGCGGGCTGCGGAACCATGTGTCGCCGTCGCTCACCAGGCACAGCGAGGACCAGCCAAGCGCCTTGACCATGTCCCAGCCCATGGGCTGGGCGTCCTCGGACAGCGCGGCGATGCCCTGATGGGTCTCGAAGGTGACCAGAAGCGTCTTGCCTTCCTCGACGAAGATCGCCGCGTGCCGGTCACCCAGCACCTCGCAATAGCCGTCCTCGTCCACGACCTCGGCCACCTTGTCCAGCCAGGCCTCGCGGGTGGCCAGGCCCGAAAGGGGCATGTCAAAGGTGTTGGCGGCGTCCTGCATCGCGTATGTCCTCAAGGGTCACGGGCCGCTTTTTACGGCTGTTTGGAATGAGGGGATAGTGGGCAATCTGGGCGGAAATGCGGAAATTCCAAGGGGTTTGCTGGACATGGGCCCTGTGCAGGCTAAGGATAGGCGCATGGGAGAGACGCGATGAAGGATACCGCAACCACGCCTGCAAGCATCGAGGCTGTACAGGACATGCTGGGCGGTCAGGGATATGTCTGCGGGCGCGACCTGGCCACGGTGGTGTTCCTGGCGCTGACCCTGGGGCGGCCGCTGTTCCTGGAAGGCGAGGCGGGGGTCGGCAAGACCGAGATCGCCAAGGCGCTGGCCGCCGGGCTCGGGCGGCGGCTGATCCGGCTGCAATGCTATGAGGGGCTGGACGCGGCTAGTGCCGTCTACGAGTGGAATTTCGCGGCCCAGATGGTGGCGATCCGCACCGCCGAGGCGGCGGGCACGGCCGATCGCGCGGCGCTCAACACCGAGCTTTTCTCGGATGAATTCCTGATCGAGCGGCCGCTTTTGCAGGCCATGCGTCCCGACCCGGCGGGGCCGCCGGTGCTGCTGATCGACGAGCTGGACCGCACCGATGAGCCGTTCGAGGCCTTCCTCATGGAGGCGCTGAGCGATTTCCAGGTCACGATCCCCGAACTGGGCACGATTGCCGCGCCCGAGCCGCCCATCGTGATCGTCACCTCGAACCGCACCCGCGAGGTGCATGACGCGCTCAAGCGCCGCTGCCTCTATGCCTGGGTCGATTACCCCGATTTCACCCGCGAGATGGACATCCTGCGCGCGCGCGCGCCCGAGGCCGCCGAAACGCTGAGCCGCGAGGTGGTGGCCTTCGTTCAGGCGCTGCGCACCGAGGACCTCTTCAAGAAACCCGGCGTGGCCGAAACCATCGACTGGGCCAAATGCCTGCTGGCGCTCGACGTGATCAGCCTCAGCCCCGAGGTCATTGCCGACACGCTGGGCGCGATCCTCAAATACCAGGACGACATCGCCAAGCTGCAAGGCTCCGAGGCCAAGCGCATTCTGGACGAGGCACGGGCCGGACTGGACCCGGAATGATGTTTCTTCTGGCGAAAAATATCCCGGGGGTCTGGGGGCAGAGCCCCCAGCCTGTTTGAATGCCCGAGTACCTGCCGCTGGAGCTGCCGGACAACCCGCGCCTGACCGAGAACATCACCCATTTCGCGCGGGCGCTGCGCCGGGCCGGGCTGAAGATCGGCACGGGCCGGGTGATCGACGCGGTGCGGGCCGTGGCGGCGGCGGGGTTCACCTCGCGCGAGGATTTCTTCCATGCCCTGCGCGCGGTGCTGATTTCGCGACCCGAGGAGCGCGCGGTTTTTGCCCAGGTTTTCCGGCTCTACTGGCGCGATCCGCGCTTCATGGAGCATATGATGGCGATGATGCTGCCCGCCATACGCGGCGTGCAGGAGGAGCGCGTGGCCCAGGCGGCAGAGAAGCGCGCGGCCGAGGCGCTGCTCGACGGGCTGGAGCCGGAACTGCCGGAGATGCAGGACGCGCCCGGCGAGCAGACGCTGATCGAGGTGGATGCCAGTGCGACGATCTCGGAAGAAGAGCGGCTCAGGTCGCTGGATTTCGAACAGATGTCCACCGAGGAGATCGCCCGGGCCAAGCGTATGCTGGCGCGGCTGCGCCTGCCGGTGGCCCCGCTCAGGTCGCGCCGGACACAGGCCGCCCTGCAGGGGCGCGTCGATGCCCGCCGGACGATGCGCAACGCCCTGCGCCGGGGCGGCGAAATCGAGCGCCTGTCGCTCAAGACGCCGCGCATACGCTGGCCCAATCTGGTGGTGCTGTGCGACATTTCCGGCTCGATGAGCCAGTACAGCCGCATGGTGCTGCATTTCCTGCACGCGGTGGCGTCGCAGAAGGGCGCGGGCTGGGCCAGGGTGCATGGGTTCACCTTCGGCACGCGGCTCACCAACATCACGCGGCACCTGGCCGGGCGGGATGTGGATGCGGCCCTGGCCGCCGCCGGGGCCGAGGCGCAGGACTGGGAGGGCGGCACGCGGATCGGCGACTGTCTGCACGCGTTCAACCGCGACTGGTCGCGGCGGGTCATGGCGCAGGGGGCGGTGGTGCTTTTGATCACCGACGGGCTGGACCGGGGCGACGCGGGCGCGCTGGCCCATGAGATGGAGCGCCTGCATCTGAGCGCGCGGCGGCTGATCTGGCTCAACCCGCTGCTGCGGTGGGAGGGGTTTTCCGCCCGGGCGTCGGGCATCCGCGCCATGCTGCCGCATGTGGATACGTTCCGGGCCGGGCATTCGATTGCCAGCCTCGAAGATCTGGCCGAGGTCATCTCGCGCGCTCAGGACGGTGGCGAGAAGCGCCGCCTTATGGCAGGGTTGCAGCGGTGAGCCGATACGTTGATCCCTACTGAAACGGAGATCTGCCATGCAGCGTTTTGACGACATCCCCGAAACCGCCCTGGCCTGGCACCGGGCGGGCACCGGAGCGGCGCTTGCCACGGTGGTCGAGACCTGGGGCAGCGCGCCGCGGCAGGTCGGCAGTCAGCTGGCCATTTCGGGCACCGGCGAGATCGCGGGATCGGTCTCGGGCGGCTGCGTCGAGGGCGCGGTGGTGGCCGAGGCGCTGGACGCGATCCCGGCCGGCCGCTCGGTCCTGCTGGACTACGGGGTCAGCGACGGCGATGCCTTTGCCGTGGGTCTGGCCTGTGGCGGCACGATCCGGGTGCTGGTCGAGCCGGTGGGCAGCGCCATGCCCGAGGCGGTGCTCAGCGATCTGGTCGCGGCGCGCGCGGCCCGCGAGCCGGTGGCCTATGTGACCACGCTGGAGGCCGGCACCGGGCGGCTGGAGCGCGGCGGGTTCGCCGAACGCTTCCGCATGGATCGCTCGGGCGTGCAGGAGGACGGGCACAGCTTTGTCGCCATTCACAACCCGCCCCTGAGGATGCTCATCATAGGGGCCGTGCATATCGCCCAGGCGCTGGTGCCCATGGCGCGGATCGCGGGCTATGACCCGGTTCTGATCGACCCGCGCGAGAGCTTTGCCAGCGAGACGCGCTTTCCCGGCGAAACGCTGATCCATGACTGGCCCGATGACGGCGTGCGCGGGTTCGGGCTGGATGCCCGCACGGCGCTGGTGCTGCTTACGCATGATCCCAAGCTCGACGATCCGGCGCTGGAGGCCGCGCTGCGCTCGGAGGTTTTCTATATCGGAGCGCTGGGATCGAAGCGCACCCATGCCGCGCGGGTCGGGCGGCTGCGGGATGCAGGATTCGGCGATGCCGAGATCGCCCGCATCCATGGCCCCGTGGGGCTGGATATAGGTGCCGCGGGACCCGCGGAGATCGCCGTCAGCATCCTGGCCGAGATCACCCGCGTCCTGAGGCGGGGCGCATGAAGTTCGGCGCGGTGCCGTTGGCGCAGGCGCAGGGCGCGATCCTGGCGCATTCGGTGCAGGCGCGCGAGGGCCGGATCGCCAAGGGCACGGTTCTGACGCGCGCGCATCTCGATGCGCTGGAGGCGGCGGGCTGGTCGCAGATCACCATCGCCCGGCTGGAGCCGGGGGACGTGGAGGAAAACGACGCCGCCGCGCGGCTGGCGCGCTCTGTGGTGCCCGATCCGGGGGCGTCGGGTCTGCGGATTTCCACCGCCGGGGCGGGGCGCGTCAATCTCTACGCCACGGGCCCGGGCGTCGTGGCGGTCAGGGCCACGGCCGTCGAGGCGCTCAACAGCGTCGATCCGGCCATCACCCTGGCCACCGTGCCGCCCTTTCAGCGCACCGCGGCCGGTCGCATGGTCGCCACGATCAAGATCATCTCCTATGCGGTGAACATGGACGATCTCGACCGGGCCGGGGCCGCCGGGGCCGGGGCCTTGCGGGTTCTGGCCCCGCGCTATGGCGGTGCCAGCCTGATCGAGACCCGAGTGAGCACGCGGCAGCCTTCGGCCAAGGGGCGCGAGGCGCTGGCGGTGCGGCTGGAGCGGTTGGGATTGACCCTGAGCCCGAGGCGCGTGGTGCCCCATGACGAGGCCGCCATTGCCGACGCCCTGACCGCCGCGCCGGGCGAGGTGCTCTTTGTGCTGGGGGCCTCGGCCACCTCCGACAGCCGGGACGTGGCCCCCGAGGGGCTGCGGCGGGCCGGCGGCACGGTCAGCGCCTTCGGGATGCCGGTCGATCCGGGCAACCTGCTGTTTTTCGGATGGCTGGGGGCAAAGCCGGTGATCGGACTGCCGGGATGTGCCCGATCGCCCGCGATGAACGGGGCGGACTGGGTGCTGGAGCGGCTGATCTGCGGTGTCGACCTGTCGCCGCAGGACATCAGGGCGATGGGCGTGGGGGGGCTGCTGAAGGAAATCCCGACGCGGCCTTTGCCGCGCCGGAGCAAGGGTTAGGGGCAGGGCCAGCGTCAGGCCGCGAAGATTTCGTCCAGAACGTCGAGGATGCGGGTCCAGCCGCCCTGATGCTGATCGCGCAGATCGGCATTTTCAAACCGCGTATGCGTGAGCGTCACCTGTGTCCCGCCTTCCCGGGGCCTGAAATCCAGCGCCACTGTGCTGCCCTCCACCGAAAACGGACTGTGCCAGGTGAAGACAAGTCGCGAGGGGCGGGCGATTTCCAGGTAGGTGCCGGTGTGCAATATCTCGTTTTCCGCGCCTTTCATCAGGATACTGTAGGACCCGCCCTCGCGCGGGTCGGTGGTCACGTCGGGCGTTTTCATGCCGGCCCCCGGCAGCATGAACCGCGCGAGCATTTCGGGCGAAAGCCAGGCGTCGAACACCGCCTCGGGGGCGGCGTTGATCCGGCGTTCAACGGTGAGGGTCAGTTCCTGGGCATCAATCGTCATTTGGCAGTCTCCTTGGTGATGATGTTGTTGAGCGCGTCCAGCCGAAGCGCCCAGATCGAGCGCAGGCCGTCGAACCAGCGGTCGATCTCGCGCAGGGGCTCGATCTGCACTTCGATCAGATGTTCGCGCCACTCGGTGCGGCGCAGGACAAGGCCCGAATGTTCCAGCGTCTTTATATGCTTGGAAACGGCATTGAGGCTGAGGTCGAAATGCCGGGCTATATCGGTGACGCGCAGTGGCCCGTGCTGGGCCAGAAGCGTCAGGATCGCGCGGCGCGTCGGATCGGCGGCGGCCTTGAAGAGCGCGGTCAGGGCGGGGTCTGATTCTCGTTCAACCATAAGGGTGAATAACATCTGCCAAACCATCAATCAACCCATTGGGTGAATGACGGGGGTTGCCCGAATTCTGACCAAAGGGAAAAAACCGGGTTCTCAAGCCATGGCCCGCGTGCTTAACTCGGCCCAAACAAAAACCAAAATGGGAGGAGCCGATGTCACAGGTCAGCATGACCGTGAACGGCAAGGGCGTTTCCGGCGAGATCGAAGGCCGGACGCTGCTTGCGGATTTTCTGCGCGAAGGGTTGGGCCTGACGGGCACGCATGTGGGCTGTGACACCGGCCAGTGCGGGGCCTGCGTGGTGCATGTGGACGGGCGTGCCGTCAAGGCGTGCAACATGTTCGCGGCCGAGGCCGAGGGCGCGGAGGTCACGACCATCGAAGGCATGGCCGCCCCGGACGGCACGCTGAGCGTGATCCAGCAGGCGTTCCAGGATCATCACGGGCTGCAATGCGGCTTCTGCACGCCGGGCATGGTGATGAGCGCGGCCGCACTTCTGTCGGAAAACCCGAAGCCGAGCGAGGCGGAAATCCGCGACTACCTGGAGGGCAATATCTGCCGCTGCACCGGGTATCACAACATCGTCAAGGCAATCCTGGCCGCGTCCGGTCAGGACGCGAATGCGATTGCCGCCGAATGAATTGACGGCGGGGGTCTCCCCGCCACCCCCCAAGGGAGGAAAGATACCATGCCAGCAGATGGAGGCATCGGCGCCAGCACCAAGCGGCGCGAGGACATACGGTTCTTGAGCGGGACCGGAAACTATACCGACGACATCAACCTGCACGGCCAGGCCTATGTGCATTTCCTGCGCTCGGATGTGGCGCATGGGGTGCTGAGCGTGGATGCCAGCGACGCGGCCGCGATGCCGGGGGTGCTGCGCATTTTCACCGGCGATGATTTCGCCGATGTGGGCGGGTTGCCCTGCGGCTGGCAGGTGACGGATCGCCATGGCGAGGTCATGCAGGAACCCGCCCATCCGGTGATCGCCACCGGCAAGGTGCGCCATGTGGGCGAGATCGTCGCCGCCGTGGTCGCCGAGACCCGCGAACAGGCCCGCGACGCCGCCGAGGCGGTCGACGTGGAAATCGAGGAATTGCCGGCGGTGGTGGACATGAAGGCCGCCCTCGCTGATGGGGCCACCAAGGTGCATGACGACCTGACCTCGAACCTGTGTTTCGACTGGGGGTTCGTGGAGGACAACAAGGATGCCGTGGATCAGGCCATCAAGGATGCGGCGCATGTGACCACGCTCGATCTGGTCAACAACCGGCTCATCCCCAACGCGATGGAGCCGCGTGTGGCGGTGGGCGATTTCAACCGCGGCACCGGCGACAGCACGCTCTACACCACCAGCCAGAACCCGCATGTGATCCGGCTCCTGATGGGGGCCTTCGTGCTGGGCATACCGGAACACAAGCTGCGCGTGGTGGCCCCGGATGTGGGCGGCGGCTTCGGTTCGAAGATTTTCCACTATGCCGAGGAGGCGTTCTGCACCTTCGCCGCGAAGGCGCTGAACCGGCCGGTGAAATGGACCTCGACCCGCTCGGAGGCGTTCATGTCGGACGCCCATGGCCGCGATCACGTGACCAGGATCGAGCTGGCGCTGGACGGTGACAACAATTTCACCGCCATCCGCACCGAGACCCATGCCAATATGGGGGCCTATCTGAGCACCTTCGCGCCGTCGGTGCCGACATGGCTGCACGGCACGCTGATGGCCGGCAACTACAAGACGCCGGTTATCTATGTGAACGTGAAGGCGGTCTTTACCAATACCGTGCCGGTGGATGCCTATCGCGGGGCCGGGCGGCCCGAGGCGACCTTTCAGCTGGAGCGGGTGATCGACAAGGCCGCGCGCGAGCTGGGCGTCGATCCCATTGCCCTCAGGCGGCAGAATTTCATCACCGAGTTCCCCTATGCCACGCCCGTGGCAGTCGAATACGACACCGGGGATTACGTGGCCACGATGGACAAGCTGGAGGAGATCGCCGATCTCAGGGGCTTTGCGGCGCGCCGCAAGGCGAGCGAGAAGAAGGGCCTTCTGCGAGGGCTGGGCATCAACTGCTATATCGAGGCCTGCGGCATCGCGCCCAGCCATCTGGTGGGGCAGCTGGGGGCGCGCGCGGGGCTCTATGAAAGCGCCACGGTGCGGGTCAATGCCACCGGCGGGATCACCGTCATGACCGGCTCGCATTCGCACGGGCAGGGCCACGAGACGGCCTTTCCGCAGGTGGTCGCCGACATGATCGGCATCGACGCCTCCATGGTGGAGATCGAGCATGGCGACACGGCCAACACGCCGATGGGCATGGGCACCTATGGCTCGCGCTCGCTGGCCGTGGGAGGCAGCGCCATGGTGCGGGCGACCGAGAAGATCATCAACAAGGCCAAGAAGATCGCGGCCCATCTGATGGAGGCCGCGGAGGCCGATATCGAGCTGAAGGACGGTCAGTTCTCGGTCGCGGGCACGGACAAGTCCGTGGCCTGGGGGGATGTAACGCTGGCGGCTTATGTGCCGCATAACTATCCGCTGGAGGAAATCGAGCCGGGGCTGGAGGAGACCGCGTTTTATGACCCGGCGAATTTCACCTTTCCGGCGGGGGCCTATGCCTGCGAGGTCGAGGTCGACCCCGAGACCGGCAAGGTGCGCATCGCGAGCTTTGCCGCCACGGATGATTTCGGCAATATCGTCAACCCGATGATCGTCGATGGTCAGGTGCATGGCGGGATCGGGCAGGGGATCGGGCAGGCGCTTCTGGAGGCCTGCGCCTATGACGAGAACGGCCAGCTGCTGACCGGGTCCTATATGGACTACGCCATGCCGCGCGCCGATGATGTGCCGTTCTACAAGGTCGATCATTCCTGTCAGACGCCCTGCACGCATAACCCGCTGGGGGTCAAGGGCTGTGGCGAGGCGGGCGCGATCGGATCGCCCCCTTCGGTGGTCAATGCGGTGGTGGATGCGCTGCAATCGGGGGGGCATGACGTGACGCATATCGACATGCCGCTGTCCCCGAGCCGCGTCTGGGCGGCAATGCAGGGGTGAGCGTAATGGGGGAG
>Ga0316205_10003502_pt1 | contig 14765 bp, 11 predicted proteins | sample 3monthpyrite_MG_FD_204941 | JGI IMG/M metagenome (GOLD analysis project Ga0316205, IMG submission 204941) | Microbial mat bacterial communities from mineral coupon in-situ incubated in ocean water Damariscotta River, Maine, United States -... | ecosystem: Environmental > Aquatic > Marine >... | reverse complement strand
AATCGGGCTGCATCTATGCCTTTATCAATCAGGTACATTGCAAGGGAGTAGGGTTCTTCTCCAGTTGAGCTTGGTATGCTTAATATTTTAAATATACCAGTTTTATTTTCTGTTATCTGTTGTTTTATTTTTTTATAAATAATTTCAAATGGCCTGATATCTCTAAAGAACCAGGTTTCAGGTATGACGACAACTTCTAATAGTTCACTTAATTCTTCACGGTTATCATTTACTAATTGGTAATAGTTTTCAAAATCATCCATTTTGCATTTGTGCATTCGCTGCTGAATAATTTTTTCAATAGTTGAGTCGCCAATAGTGCTACTGTCCAGGCCAATCTTTTCCTTAACTATTAATTTTATTTTGTTAAGTGGAGAGTGCATTTGATTTGTGGCCTTAACTCAGGTGGCTACTTAGCTGGTTGCTGATAGATTCAGGTAATAAATTGTAAGTATCAATCAGTTGAATCATCTCTTCCTTGTGTTTATATATTAAGCCAAGAAAATCGTTTTTCTTTGCCTGAATGCCTGAATTAGATATTTCATCTACCTGACATTTCATTACATCAGTAACATTTTCTGCTACCAGACCAATCGGTCTGGATATACCGGAAAGTGCTTTATATTCAATTATAACTATTCGTGTACTCAGGTTGTTATTGCAGTTACGACTTTCAAATAACTGGCACAGATCGATAACCGGTGTTGGTGTTCCTCTATAATTAAATATACCTTTAATGGATTGATCTGCTAAAGGTACTTTTTTTAGTTCAATTAGAGGGACTATTTCTATTACACGTGTAGCTTCAACACCATATCGTTCTTTGCCTACATTGAGTCCTAAAATTAACATTAGTCAGTAACTTTAAAGGTGGATACGCCTTCCTGTAAACCGCGTGCTGCATCTTTCAATTGCTCAACTGAGTGACCTGACTGCTTTAAAGTTTCTGCGGTTTGTTGTGCCATTTCGTTAAGTTGAATCATGCTTTCTTTAATTTGATCGGCGCCTTCTGCCTGTAGTCGTGTACCCTCATTTACGGTTTCAAAGCGTGGTAATAAAGCCTGAACCTGTTCAATAATGTGGGTAAGTTGTGCGCCGACGGTTGCTACATCAGAAACACCGCGAGATACTTCTTCGCTGAATTTGTCCATACTCATTACGCCAGCAGAAACAGCTGAAAGCATTTCTTTAACCATCTGCTCAATGTCCCATGTGGCTACAGCTGTCTGATCAGCAAGACGTCGTATTTCAGTAGCAACTACTGAGAAGCCACGTCCATATTCACCGGCTTTTTCAGCTTCTATAGCTGCATTCAAGGATAAAAGGTTGGTTTGGTCTGCAACTCTGTTGATAGTTGTCACTACCGTATTAATATTATCTGCTTTTTCACTTAAAACCGCGAGTTTTGAGGATATGGTATCGGTAGCTGCCTGCATCTGGCTCATTGTGTTTTCCATTGAAACAAGCGAGTTATGACCATCTGTTGCAGATTCCGATGTGTTTTGTACTACTTTCTTAACTTCCTGCATGGTCATTAAGAGTTCTTTACCCGTTGCAGATATTTCAGTAATCGTTGACATAATTTGATTTGTGCTGGCAGCCTGTTCTGCAACAGTGGCTTCGTGTTCTTTTGCATTTGCAGATATTTGAGTGGCAGAAGAGGTGACCTGGATACCAGATATCTGTACCTGTTTGACTAAATTATTTAAGTTTGCAAGCATGGTTTTTACACCTGCCGCTACTTGTGAAATGGAATCATCAGAAGAGAAAACCATCATATCTGCGGTTAAATCACCCTGTGCGGCAATTGAAACCACATCAAGAACAAATTCCGCTTTACCTTCCAGATCAGAGTTAACTTCTTTTTCGCGTTCGACAATATCATCCATTTCTGAAGATAATTTAAAAAAGCTGTGTATGGTTTGTGTGATTTCAGATTCTTCAGGTTTAAATTTTAAATCTGCTACATCTTCTCTGTCGACCATAAAATCGTCCATTGTGGACGAAATTGCCTGTAGCCCACCTTCAACAGCATTTCTCATAGGCTGGATAATGCTTAACTGAATTATGTAGTAGAGAGTTAATAACAGGCCCATCACAATTAAAATAATAAGCCCGGTAAGTTCTAATGAGCGGTGTTGTTCTAATAGATATAAAAATGAAGCGCCAAGAAACACCTGTGGCAAGGCAAATAGTATTATCAGACGTTTTTTTATTGAGTAAGCATTAAATGCTTTTATAAGCTTCTTCATGGTGATTTACAGTTATCCCTAAAAAAGAGTTTAACAAGTTAATGTAACTATATGATTCTACAGTATCTATATAGCAGAAAATTGAAGGAAAGCAAAAAAAGAAGTGATAAGAAAGAGGTCGAAAGGTCAGGGCAAAATAGTTGACAAAAAAACGGCCCCCTGTAAGGGAGCCGTTTTTAAGATAAAGCTTAATATTGCTGTTTTTAAGCTATATTAACCCGTATTTCGCATACCAGCTGCAACCGCACTTATGGTTCTTAATAGTGGGTTTATCCAGGTATCCTGCTCATTTTCTGTTGCCTGTTCGTCTCTATAACGTTTTAGCATTAGAATCTGGATATGACTTAATGGGTCAAGGTATGGGTCACGACGCTGTAAGGATAGTGCTAGACCGGGGGTATCAGACAATAACTGTTCATTACAGGTGATCGCCAGAATGTTATCAACTGTGCGTTTATGTTCGTCGAAAATTTTTCTTGATACTCGTTGCTCTACGTCTTTGTCTTCACATAATTCAGAGTATTCTTTAGCGGTCGACATATCGGCTTTTAATAATGCCATTTGCGTATTATTCAGCATGGCTTTGAAATAAGGCCAGTTGGCATTCATATCCTGTAATAATTTAAGGTTTTCTTCTTTGCCATCAATAAAATTGTTCAGCGCGGTGCCAATTCCATACCAGGCGGGTAGCGTGGTACGTGACTGGGCCCAGCCAAATACCCAGGGAATAGCACGGATAGACGCTTTTGAACGATTGGCTTTACGATGTGATGGGCGTGAGCCGATATTCATCAGGCCAATTTCAGTTACCGGGGTAGTCTCATAGAAGTAATCAAGGAAACCCTCTGTACGATCAGTGAGATCTCTATAGGTATCTTCGCCATCTTTAGTTAATGCCTGCATTGTTTGCAGATATTCACTCTTCGCGGGTTCTGAATTACCTGTAACAACAGACGTGCTGGCTTTCATTAAGCCTGAAACACCCATAGTCAGTTCATAAATAGCTGTTTCCTGATTACTGTATTTATAAGACAGAACTTCACCTTGTTCGGTGAATTTGATTTGCCCATGAACCGTTCCCTCTGGTTGAGACAAAATCGAATCGTGGGTTGGTCCGCCGCCGCGACCAATGGTGCCGCCACGACCGTGGAATAAACGACAGTCAATATCAAATGCATCGGTCAGCTTGATTACTTTTTGCTGTGCATCATACAGGTTCCATGAAGAAGCCATAATGCCGCCATCTTTACAGGAATCAGAATAACCCAGCATGACTTCCTGCAGATTACCTGAGACTTTCAGTAAATCTTTGTAAACCGGGTTTTCAAACAAGGCTTTTAATACTTCTTCGATATGCTCTAAATCTTCAATCGTTTCAAATAAAGGAGAAATGTTGATCTGACAGAAAGTCTCACCATTCTCATCTTTGCCGGTTAAGCCTGCGAATGTAGCCAATAACATGACTTCCAGTACGTGGCTGGCAGCATGAGTCATAGAAATAACATATTCACCAAAGGCGTTAGGTGAAATCTCACTACGCATATTGGCAATGAGCTCAAATACATTTAGTGTTTCCTGATTTGATTCATCCAGCTGCTTTTTATCTATATTTAGTGATGGTGGATTGTCTATGTATTCTGAAAGTAACTTCTGGCGTTGTATTTCATCCAGTGCTGCATAATCAGGCGCACCTGATATTTGCTTAATAATGTCGGCTACGGCATCTGAATGGCGAGTTGATTCCTGGCGAATATCAAGTTTAAGCAGGAAGAAGCCAAATGTTTCAGCCACACGAATACAGTCTTTTAAGTCACCGTTAGCTATATTTTCGTCGCCATGACTAATTAATGAGCTGCGAATCAGTTGTAAATCGGCAATGAATTCTTTTTCAGAAGGGTAGGCCTGGCCAAAGCCATCAGCACTTTCACCTGCTAAACGCGCATTTATCTGTGCAAGGTTTTGCTGTAGTCGGTAATGCATAAATGACAGCTTACGACGATAAGGTGCGTTGCTAAACGCATTAGGTGACGCTGCATAAACTTCAAAGCGAATATGTTCATCAGCTTCAAGGCTGTCCATAAATGATTTTGTGGGGGTACATAAATCAATAGAGTGAGTCAGCTGTTTGTTGACTTCGACTACCCGATAGATATATTCCTGCAAAATAACCTGTGTTTGCATACGCAAAGCCATAGCCGTGGTATCAGGTTTAACAAAAGGGTTGCCGTCACGGTCACCGCCAATCCACGAGCCAAAGCGTAAAAAGCTGGGTACTGTAATGCTGCTATCAGGGTAATGTTTGTTAATTTTTCGTTCTAAGTTACGATAAATATGTGGAACAGCATTAAACAGGCTGGTACGGAAATAGTACATGCCGTTTTTAATCTCATCACGTACCTGTGGTTTGTGTTCACGAACTTCATTTGTGCGCCACAGCTGTTGAATTTCAGTTTCCATCTCTTCAGTTAATTCGTCTCGCTGTATCTTGCCAATACGAATGTCATTTAGTTTATCATTCAACAGGAAGATGCGACGCAGTGCATTCATAACACTACGGCGTTTAGATTCTGTTGGGTGAGCAGTGAATACAGGGATATAAGCTAGCTCATCCAGTAAGTCCTGAACCTGAGATGCGTCTATGCCGTCCAGGCGAAATTGTTCTAATGTATTGTCAAAAGAGCCTTGCCATAAAGATTTGCCATTAAAGACCTGTTCACGACGATGTAGATGCTGATAATCTTCTTCGGCGATATTAATCAAACTGAAATAAAGACTAAAGGCACGCACGACCTGAGTAAGTGTGTCCGCATCCAGTGTCTCGATAAATGCCATTAACTGCGCGCGTTTTTTAGGGTTATCCGCTTTACGTAGGCTTATGTAGCCTTTTCGTAATTTTTCAACTGCATCATATACATGGGCACCCGCCAGATTCTTTATTACATTACCTAGTAGATTGCCAAAAAGCTTAACTCGTGCACGGAGCTTTTTGTCATTAGGGAGTGTCGACTTCTTAGCAGTGCTAACCATGTGTATTTTTCTTATCGGAAGTTTAATCGAGGGGCGACATTATACATGAAAGCTTAAAGAGGGTTAAATTTGATTAAGGCATTGATAAAACTGATTAATAATCATACTCTTATGAATATTACTGGGTGAAAATAAATAACTTAGGACGAATATGGGCAATTTAACTGATTCAGCGCAATGGAAAGCATTAATAAAGCACTTTAAAGCCATGTCACATGTGCATATGCGTGACTTATTTAACGAAAACCCCGATCGATTTAAACAGTTTTCGGTGGCATTAAATGGGATTTTATTAGATTTTTCAAAAAATAGAATTACTAATGAAACGTTTGCATTGTTAATGGATCTTGCACGTATTACAAATGTCGAAAAATACCGCAGTAAGATGTTTTCAGGTGAAAATATAAATTGTACCGAATTCAGGCCTGCATTACATGTGGCTCTGCGTAATCGCTCAAATAAGCCGGTTTTAGTGAATGGCGAAGATGTTATGCCTAAGGTGAATGCGGTTCTAGCCAAGATGCGTGATTTCTCAGAGAAGGTGAGAAGCGGGCAGTTTAGAGGTTATAACGGTCGTAGAATAAGAAGTATTGTTAATATTGGTATCGGCGGCTCAGATTTAGGCCCCCATGTTGTTTGTGATGCCATGAAGCCTTTTGCGCAACGAGACTTAAAAGTGCACTTTGTGTCTAATGCGGATGCGACTCATCTAGTTGAGACTTTAAAGCTGGTTGAGCCGGAAACCACTTTATTTGTTATTTCTTCAAAATCATTTAGTACACAGGAAACCATGTTAAATGCACACAGTGCGAGGGAATGGTTTGTGGAGTTGGTTGGAAATGAAGACGCTGTCGCAAAACATTTCGTCGCGGTGAGTACAAACCTTCAAGCGACTACTGCATTTGGTATAGATACAGAGAATGTATTTGAATTCTGGGACTGGGTAGGTGGGCGTTACTCACTGTGGTCAGCAATAGGTCTGCCCATTGCTTTATATATTGGTATGGATCATTTTGAAGCGATGCTGCAGGGTGCCCATGAAATGGATCAGCATTTTGAAACGGCGCCTCTCGAACAAAATATGCCGGTGATTTTAGCGATGTTAGGTATCTGGTATAACAATTTTTTCGATGCGCAAAGTCATGCGATTATGCCTTACAGCCAATATTTAGAACGTTTGCCTGCTTATTTACAGCAGCTCGATATGGAAAGTAATGGCAAAACCATTGATAGACAAAATCAGAGAGTAAATTATTTAACCGGGCCGATCATCTGGGGCCAGTCAGGCACAAATGGCCAGCATGCTTTTTTCCAGCTATTACATCAGGGCACTAAACCTGTGCCAGCTGATTTTCTAATTCCGGCACTAAGTCAAAACCCGTTAGGTTTGCATCACCGTGTATTGTTTTCGAACTGTCTGGCGCAAACCAAGGCATTGATGTTAGGTAAAAAATATACCGAGGCATTGGCTGAGATGCAGGAGGCGGGTAACTCATCTAAAGAAATTGATGAGGCGATAGAGCATAAAGTATTTGAAGGTAATAAACCGACAAATACTATTATTTTTGAGCAACTGGACCCAAAAACACTAGGTTCGATAATGGCTATGTATGAGCATAAGGTGTTTGTGCAGGGAATTGTCTGGAATATCAACTCATTTGATCAGTGGGGAGTTGAGTATGGCAAGGTATTAGCGGGTGAAATTCAGCAGGATCTGGCCCAGCCCGGAGGTGTTGATTCCCATGATTCGTCTACCAATGGTTTGATTAATTATCGGAAAGATGTTTATTTTAAAGATGCTGATAGACGTAAGCTTGATTGAGAATAATATAGTCGTAAGTCGTAAGTCAAAAGCAAAGTATATGATTTTGTAAGTATAATTTATTTTGATTTAAGGCTTAACGACTCTAGTGCCCAGTCAATATGTTCCTGAACCATCTCATTAACACCTGTTCTTCGATCTTTTAAAGCGGTTGTGATCTTTTCTGAATAAGGTGCGTTACCCAGAGCAACAGCTATATTTCTAAGCCATTGCATGTAACCAATTCTGCGAATAGGCGAGCCTTCCATCTTTTTTAAAAATTCTGCTTCACTCCAGGCAAATAAATCCAGTAATTGCGGGGCATCGAGTCCGTGGCGCACTTCGAAGTCTTTTTCATCACTGGCTTTAGAAAATCGATTCCAGGGGCAGACTAGCTGGCAGTCGTCACAGCCGTAAATATGATTTCCAATGGCTTTACGAAATTCAACCGGGATTGCTGTTTTCAGCTCAATAGTTAAGTATGAAATGCAGCGACGTGCATCGAGCTTATATGGAGCAATTATGGCTTTAGTAGGGCAAACATCTATACAGGCTGTACAGGTGCCACAGTGGTTTTCAGGTTTGGTTTCATTTATCGGTAAAGGCAAATCAGTGTATATTTCACCGAGAAAGAACCAGGAACCGGCAGATCTGTTGATCAGGTTTGTATGTTTACCCATCCAGCCAAGTCCTGCATTTTCAGCTATTGCTTTTTCCAGTACAGGGGCGCTATCTGTGAAAACCCTATAGCCAAATTCGCCTACTTCCTTTTGCATCTTATCGACCAGTCTTTGTAGGCGTTTACGTATGAGCTTGTGGTAATCACGACCTGTAGCGTAGCGGGAAATCAAACCTAGATTTTTATTATTTAATACCTTTTTTATTGATACAGATTCTGGAGGAAAGTAATCCATACGCACTGAAATCACACGCAATGTCCCTGGCTCAAGCTCATCGGGGCGACTACGTTTAGTGCCGTGTTTTGCCATATACCCCATTTCCCCCTGATAATGATTGTTTAACCATTCCTCAAAATGTTTTTCATGATCTGAAAGGTCAACATCAGTAACGGCAAGCTGAGAGAAACCAGATTCAGATGCCCATTGTTTGATATTGGAGAGGAATTGTTCAGACAGAGTTTTCAAAGGTTATCGATATCATTGGAGTTAATATAATTCTATATGCTATAACAATACGGTTGATAATCTTAGCTATTTTTGGTCAGATACGCGTCTTGCTTAACTTCTGCATAATTAAAGTGGGCGAGTAAAACTTAATAGATATTAGTTATGTTATAAGCAATTGATTGTAAAGGTTAATTGTTGTTAATCTAAATGGTACAATGACGATTGCAGGCAATAATTCGTTCGTCATTCCTGAATGATTTTAATGGGAACTCAGGTGCTTTAATTAACACAAGTCCCTTAATATCTTCCGATATTTAAATTCAGATAATGAAAAATTCAAAAAATAATCATCGTAGGCATATATAAAAAATGAAAATTCGTACACGATTCGCCCCAAGTCCAACCGGTTATCTTCACATTGGCGGTGCGAGAACGGCTTTGTTCTCCTGGCTTTATGCTAAAAAACAGGGCGGTGAATTCGTATTAAGAATTGAGGATACAGACCGTGAGCGCTCAACTCAAGAGGCTGTTGACGCAATACTGGAAGGTATGAACTGGTTAGGTCTTAACCATGATGAGGGGCCTGTTTATCAAACAGATCGTTATGACAGGTATAAAGAAGTAACCCAGAGCTTACTTGATCAGGGTGATGCGTATTACTGTAATTGTTCAAGAGAGCGTCTTGATAAGATGCGTGAAGAACAGATGGCGAACAAGCAGAAACCAAAATATGACGGTTGTTGCAGAGAGAAGGGGTTGTCAGAAGCTGATGATACGGTTATCAGATTTAAAAATCCTTTAGAAGGTAATGTAGAAATCACAGATCACGTGAGAGGGCAGGTGGTCATAAGCAATCAGGAGTTGGATGATCTTATAATTGAACGCTCCGATGGTAATCCGACATATAATTTAACCGTTGTTGTGGATGACCTGGATATGGAGATTAGTCATGTGATACGTGGTGATGATCATCTAAATAATACTCCGCGACAAATTAATATTTTAAAAGCTTTAGGTGCGCATATTCCTGAATACGCTCATGTGCCTATGATTAATGGTACTGACGGTAAAAAACTATCCAAACGTCGCGATGCGGTCAGTGTGATGCAGTATAGAGATGATGGTTATTTAAAAGACGCGGTTATTAATTATCTAGTGCGTCTTGGTTGGTCTCATGGTGATCAGGAAGTTTTCACGCTTGATGAGATGATTGAGAAGTTTGATATAGATGATATTAATAAGTCATCATCGAGTTTGAGTGTTGAGAAGTTGCAGTGGCTTAATCAGCATTATATGAAGCAAATGACAGCTGAACAGCTGGCGCAAGAGTTGCAGTTTTATATAAAACAGGCTGATCTGGATGTGAGTAATGGTCCAAACCTGGTAGAGGTGATGAAAGTTTATCAGGATCGTTGTTCAACGTTGGTAGAGTTGGTTGAAGATATTCGGTACTTTTACGAAGATATATCTGAATATAACCCTAAACAGGCTAAAAAACAGTTTAAAGCTCCAGCTGGAAAAGTTTTGCAAGCTCTGCTTGAGGCCTATGAAGCACTAGATGACTGGACTGCAGCAGAAATACATCAAGTCGTTGAAAATACAGTAGAAAAATTAGAAGTGGGCTTTGGTAAAGTGGGTCAGCCATTGCGTTTGGCGGTAACTGGTCACGGTAAATCACCATCAATTGATGTTACCCTGGAGCTATTAGGTAAAAAAGAAACACTCATCAGGTTACGTCAGGCAATAGAGCATATAGGTGATCCAGTCTGAAGTGGTTTTTTAAACTGTGATTCTGAGCCAGTGACAGGAATCAGGTGTAGTGTGTTAAATTTGTAGGTGAAAATTAGTTGGTTCCCCGTCAGATTGCCAAAAATGTTTTTAATTAATAGGAAAACCTTTTATTTCATGCTAATTGAAGCTGAAGCTTCTTTAAGTGTAGGTATCTAGTCCACAAAAGAAGTATTAACTATTACTAAAGCTGCTTATATCTTTGACTCTATAGCCAATTTCCCCTAAAATTCGCAACCTAATTTGGGGCTATAGCTCAGCTGGGAGAGCGCAACACTGGCAGTGTTGAGGTCGGCGGTTCGATCCCGCCTAGCTCCACCAAATTCTAGTTTATATTGATAGTTCATATCAGGCATTTCAGGATACCATTTTGAAAATAGTAGTTACAGGTGGTGCGGGTTTTATCGGTTCCGCAGTTATACGCCAATATATTGAAGATACAGATCATGAAGTAGTTAATCTTGATGCGCTAACATACGCAGGTAACCTTGAATCTTTGGAAATGCTATCGGATCATCCTCGTTATCAGTTTGAGCATGTTGATATTAGAAATATTGATGAATTAACTCGCGTATTTGATCAGTATCAGCCTGATGCCATTATGCATCTTGCAGCGGAGTCTCATGTAGATCGTTCAATTGATGGACCAGCCGATTTTATTCAGACTAATATAGTTGGTACCTATAATCTTTTAGATGTATCAAAAAAATATTGGGATGGTTTAAGTGGTTCCAAAAAAGATAATTTCCGTTTTCATCATGTTTCTACAGATGAAGTTTATGGGGATTTAGGTGAAACGGGCTTGTTTACAGAAGACACCGCCTATGAACCAAGTTCGCCTTATTCTGCTAGTAAAGCTTCTTCTGACCATCTTGTGCGGGCGTGGTACAGAACATTTGGTTTTCCTGTTGTAATTACTAACTGTTCAAATAATTACGGACCCTACCAGTTTCCCGAAAAATTAATACCTCTGGTTACATTAAATGCTTTAGAGGGTAAGGCTTTACCTATCTATGGAAAAGGTGATCAGATAAGAGACTGGCTATATGTCGATGATCATGCAATAGCCTTAAGGCTTGTGCTAAAAACGGGCAAGCTTGGAGAAACATACAATATTGGTGGACACAATGAAAAAACCAATCTTGAAGTTGTAAAAACTATATGCGCAATACTCGATAACTTAGTACCAAGATCAGATAATGAGCCTTATGAAAATCTTATTACTTATGTAAAAGATCGCCCGGGTCATGATGTACGTTATGCAATAGATGCAGATAAGATTGCTAAAGATCTGGGATGGTTGCCGCAGGAAACGTTTGAAAGTGGTATTGCAAAAACTATCAAATGGTACCTGGATAATAGTGAGTGGTGCAAACACGTGCAGGACGGTAGTTATATGCGTGAGCGCTTAGGTGTAGGGCAGGCTGAAGTATGAAAGGAATAATATTAGCAGGTGGTTCTGGTACTCGCTTATACCCTATTACCCAAGGTGTGAGTAAGCAGTTAACACCTATCTATGATAAACCGATGATATATTATCCTTTGTCAGTATTAATGCTGGCGGGGATTACAGAAGTTTTAATTATTTCTACTCCGCATGATTTGCCTCAATTCAAGACGCTTTTAGGTGACGGTAAAAGAATTGGTATGTCTTTCTCCTACATAGAACAGCCGTCCCCTGACGGTCTTGCGCAAGCATTTATATTGGGCGAAGAATTTATTGGTGATGATGACGTTTGTTTGGTGCTCGGGGATAATATTTTTTATGGCCATGGATTGACGACTATGTTGTCAAACTCTATATCAAATGTTCAGGAAGAACAAAAAGCAACCGTATTTGGCTATTATGTGAAAGACCCAGAGCGTTATGGTGTAGCTGAGTTTGATAGTAAAGGTAATGTTTTGAGCCTGGAAGAAAAACCGCAAGAACCGAAGAGCCAATATGCTGTGGTTGGTTTGTATTTTTATCCAAATAACGTAATTGATATAGCTAAAAATATTAAACCATCAAGTAGAGGTGAGCTAGAGATAACCTCTGTTAATCAAGAGTATTTAAAACAGCAAAAATTAAAAGTTGAATTAATGGGACGAGGTTATGCATGGCTTGATACTGGTACGCATGAAAGTCTTCTTGAAGCTTCTAATTTTATTCAGACGATAGAAAACAGACAAGGTCTTAAAGTGGCCTGTATCGAAGAAATTGCTTACGAGATGGGTTATATCAGTAAAGATAAATTAATAGAATTAGCGCAGCCTCTAAAGAAAAACCAGTATGGGCAGTATTTGTTACGCCGTGCAAACGATACTGGTGTGTTTTGATGAAAATCACACAAACTAAAATTCCCGAAGTTTACCTGCTTGAGCCTAACGTATTTGGTGATGATAGAGGGTATTTTTCAGAGGTGTTTAGACAGGATATTTTTAGTAAAGAAATAAATGACAGAGTCATATTCTGTCAAGACAATGAATCAAAATCTACACGAGGGATATTGCGTGGATTGCACTATCAGTTGCCACCGTATGCGCAAAGTAAACTAGTAAGAGTTGTTCAAGGAGAAGTGCTGGATGTTGCGGTAGATATAAGAGCTGGTAGTAAAACATACGGTCAGCATGTTTCTGTTATTCTTAATGATAAAAATAAAAAACAACTGTTTATACCTCGAGGATTTGCTCATGGTTTTGCAGTTCTTAGTGATGAAGCTATATTCTGTTATAAAGTAGATAACTATTATTCATCTGAAAATGACAGGGGTATTGTCTACAATGATCCCGATCTTAATATTGACTGGATGCTAGAAGAAAGCTCAATTGTACTGTCGGATAAAGATAAGAACTTGATGTCATTTAATGATGCAGACAAGTTTGATTCTGGACAGAATCTTTATGAATAATGCTGTATTAGTCACAGGTGCGGCCGGGCAGCTGGGTAGTGAGTTAAGTAAAAGTTGTAAAAATCTTGATTACGAAAATATTATTTTTTGTGACAGGTTAGATTTGGACTTAATGAATTATAAAAATGTTGAAGAGTTTTTAGTAGATAACGAAATTGGCGTGATTGTGAATTGCGCAGCTTTTACCGATGTTGAGGGCGCTGAGGATAAAAGTGATGAAGCTGATTCGTTAAATCACAAGGCAGTAAAAAACCTTGCAAATATTTCAATAAAATTAGATTTAAAAGTGATCCACATATCTACTGATTATGTTTTTGGTGGAGATCAATCTAAGCCTTATACTGAAGAAAGTGAAGTAAACCCTCTTAATGTATATGGCTTAAGCAAATTTATGGGAGAAAAGTCTCTCTTAGAGATAAATCCCGAAAATATTGTTATTAGAACATCATGGTTTTATTCTGAATTTGGTAATAACTTTGTAAAAACAATTCTTCGCCTGGGTGAAAAAAAAGACTCATTAAATGTAGTGGTTGATCAAATAGGTACACCTACTTGCGCTAAAGATTTGGCTGAGTTGATTGTGTCGATTCTTGCAAATGAAAAATATAAAGTTATGAACGGTATATATCATTACTCGAATGAAGGTGTTGCTAGCTGGTATGACTTCGCAATGGCAATTGTAGATTTAGCAGGATTGAGATGTGAAATTAATCCAGTTCTCTCAAATGAGTATGATGCCAAAGCGCGCCGACCACATTATTCTGTTCTGAATAAAAATAAAATTAAAAAAGAATTAAATATTAATATCCCATATTGGAGAGATAGCCTGAAAAATGTTATCGATACACTTGTATAAAATATTATTACAGGTGCTAGGGATCGTTGAGTATAAATATGCATAATCTTACAAAGCAAAATATTGAACTGATATCTACGTTAACTGCTAATCACTTAAAGATTAAGTATAAAAGAACATCTTTGGGCTTTTTATGGTCTTTATTGAATCCATTGTTATCTGTTGGTGTGATATCACTAGTTTTCTCTGTCATTATGGGCATGCCGTATGGGGAGTTTGTTGTTATGTTTTTTCCAGCCTTTATGGCCTGGACGATGTTTAGCGGCTCAGTATTAGGCGCAACAACATCTATTATAAACAATGAGGCATTAATTAAGAAAACCCCGATAAATATAATGATCTTTCCGATAGTTAATGTGGCAATCAATTTCGTTGAATTTATTTTAACTTTTTTCGCTTTTCTATTAATAGCTATTCTTATTGGTTATGAGCCAGGTATTAATCTTCTATATCTACCTGTCTCAATTATTCTGTTGCTAGCAATTAGTATGGGTGTGGCGTTAATTGTTAGTGTTATATCGACATACTTTAGAGATATGGCTTATCTAATAAGTGTTTTATTGCAACTATGGTTTTATCTTAGCCCAGTGTTATACCCAAAGGATTTTATACTGGGAAGAATGCCTATAGTTGATTTATTAATGACATTAAACCCTATGGTATATTTTATTGCTTTGTTTAGAGACCCAATAACGTATGATAAAGGCCTGACATTTGAATTGTTAGGCTTATCTGTGGCAATGTCTGTGGTTATGTTAATAGTTGGTAATGCTGTATTTAATAAGTACAGACATAAACTCGTATATAGATTGTAATTATGAATGCAAGCATAAAATTTAAAGATGTATCGTTTGATTACATTAAGGTAACTAATGTATCTAGTGGAATCAAAGAGAGCCTCATCGGGTTTGTAAAGAACTTCGGTCAAGACTCATATAAACATGAACAATTTCATGTTTTGCAAAATGCGAATTTTGAACTTAATCATGGCGATAGATTATGTATTATTGGTAGGAATGGAGC
>Ga0316205_10003500_pt1 | contig 14767 bp, 10 predicted proteins | sample 3monthpyrite_MG_FD_204941 | JGI IMG/M metagenome (GOLD analysis project Ga0316205, IMG submission 204941) | Microbial mat bacterial communities from mineral coupon in-situ incubated in ocean water Damariscotta River, Maine, United States -... | ecosystem: Environmental > Aquatic > Marine >... | reverse complement strand
TTATGAAAAGCCATTACAGTTTTCGCTGCTTGACTATCTAAGCCTTTCATTAACTCATTAGACTCTTGATTTTTAATCTCATGAGCATTTTGGTCATTACTATGATCAAGTTCTTTCGTTCCACCTCCTGCAAATGAAAGGCTTGAAGTAACTAATAGGGCAATAAAGATTGCTGGTTTTGTTTTCATGTTTTTTCTCCAATTCATGTATTTCTTTTTAAATAAGGTATTTTTAGTAAAAAATGGTAATCGTATATTGGAATTAATATAGCTTTCATAATATTAATTCCAATAGTCACTCATTTAATTAATGCTTATGTTCTTTTGACTCATCCTTGCTTTGTTTATTAGGCTTGTAGTCACGAGAAGATGAGTGGGTATGAACAACTTTCCACTGGTGTTTAACTAATCGAAACAAAAAAGTTTGAAAGCCTGTTTTATCAAAGGTTCTATCACTGTTACGCACTTTTCCTATAACTCTCGTTGTGGCAACCGCCCAAGCGAAATCTTTTTCAAGATGTATTTCTATGTCTGAAAAATCTAGTTCAAGATATTCAAGAGCATCTTTTTCTGGTTCTACATGGTTGATCACTAAATCATCAAGCCCTTGGTTTTGTCCACCTGATTCAACATATCTAGCCCCCTTAAAATCAAGAAAGTGTTTTCTAAAAGGCCTGCCATCTCCATTTTCCCAACCATTTTTAATATCATTAATAATGATTTTAATCTCTGTCTGGTAATCTGAATTAGCTTTGTCGCCATGTCCACCACCTGCCATTGTTAAAGTTGATAGGATGAGTAGTAATATTGTTAATTTAATTTTCATTTGAGTTTTCTCCTTATTATTAAGATTCATGTTTTTTTATATTATGTTGTTCTAGATCGAGAACAGTGATTTTAGAAATTGTTACTTTGCGCCACAGATAGAAAGTCACAGGAACTACTAATAAAGTTAACAGTACGGCACTAATCATGCCTCCTACCATTGGCGTAGCAATTCTGCTCATAACCTCTGAGCCTGTTCCGGTGCCAAATAAAATAGGCAACAATCCAACTATGATAGCAGCAGCTGTCATCATCACTGGTCGCACTCTCATACCTGCACCTTGTGTTATTGCATGTCTTAAATCTTCGATTGTTATGGGTTGGTTTTTATCTGAGAATTCTTTTAACATTCTGTTGTAAGCTTGATTAAGATAAACCAGCATGATGACACCAATCTCTACGGCTACACCTGCAAGAGCGATAAAACCAACTCCAACTGCCACTGAGAAGTTATAACCTAATAAGTACATTAACCATATTCCGCCAACCATGGCTAATGGTAGAGTTCCCATGATGATTGCCACTTCAATAAAATTACGGAAATTCATAAATAATAAAATGACGATTATGGCTAAAGTTAATGGCACAACATAGCTAAGTTTTGCTTTTGCACGTTGCATATATTCATATTGTCCTGACCATGTGATTGAATAACCAGCAGGCAATTCAAGTTGATCTTGAACTATAACTTTTGCTTCACCAACATAGGTTCCTACATCAACACCTTCAATGTCAATAAATGACCAGCCATTTAAACGGGCATTTTCTGACTTAATGCCAGGTGGCCCATCTTCAACCAATATATTAGCGACATCACCTAAAGATATATTTTGACCCATGTTGTTGACTATCGGCAATCTAGCTAAAGCCTCAGGTGAATTCCTGTAATCTTGTGGATAACGAATACTAACAGGGTAACGCTCTAAACCTTCGACCGTCTGAGTCACATTCATACCACCAATGGCTGACGCTACCACCTGTTGAATATCGGCAATACTCATGCCATATCTTGCCGCTTTTTCCCGCTGTATATCAACTTTAATATAGCGCCCACCAGCCACACGTTCAGAATAGACTGAAGCTGTACCAGGCACATCTTTTAAGATTTCTTCTAGTCTTTTGCCAATCTTTTCGATTTCTATGAGTTCAGGTCCTGCAATTTTTATACCAACGGGTGTTTTTATTCCTGTTGCCAACATATCAATGCGGGTTTTTATCGGTTCAACCCATGCATTGGTTAGTCCTGGTAATTTTACTAATCCATCCAGTTCCTTTTTTAAACCTTCTTTTGTTAATCCTTCTCGCCACTGATCTCTTGGCTTAAGTTGAATAAATGTTTCAATCATCGTAAGTGGAGCTGGGTCAGTTGCAGTTTCAGCCCGTCCAACTTTACCAAAAACAGTGATAACTTCAGGTACAGTTTTAATGAGTTTATCCGTTTGTTGTAATAGTTCTCTGGCCTTACCAATAGAGATTCCTGGATAGGTTGTAGGCATATACATCAAATCCCCTTCATCTAGCGGTGGAATAAATTCACCACCAATCTTATTCACAGGATAAAGACCCACTATCAACACAAATAAAGTACCTAATAATGTGACTTTAGGAAACTTTAATACCAACTTTAATACAGGCATATAGATAGCTATTAGAAACCGATTGATTGGATTCTTGTGTTCGGCAATAACCTTACCCCTAATAAAATACCCCATCAATACTGGTACCAAGGTAATGGCTAAGAATGCTGAGGCTGCCATTGCATAAGTTTTAGTAAATGCCAATGGTGCAAACATGCGGCCTTCTTGAGCTTCTAGGGTAAATACAGGAATAAAACTAACAGTAATAATTAATAGGCTAAAAAATAAAGCTGGTCCAACTTCACTTGCAGATTCGGCGACAATCCGCCATCTATTCTCCTTTGTCAGTGGGGTTCGTTCCATGTGTTTATGCATGTTTTCAATAAGTACAATCGCACCATCAATCATGGCACCAATAGCAATAGCTATTCCTCCTAATGACATGATATTAGCATTTAACCCTTGGAAATACATGATTAAAAATGCAGTTAAAATGCCCACTGGCAAACTAATTATTGCCACAAGAGAGGATCTAATATGAAATAGAAAAATAATACAAACCAGGGCGACTACTGCAAATTCTTCTAACAATTTATGCCAAAGATTATTAACAGCTTTTTCTATCAAACCACTTCTGTCATAAACGGTTACAACTTCGACTCCAGGTGGCAAACCTTTTTTTAATTGCTCCAGTTTTTCTTTTACGCCATCAATAACTTTTTGTGCATTTTCACCAAAACGCATGACGATTATGCCACCGACGGTTTCACCTTCACCGTTTAATTCAGCAATGCCTCTTCGCATTTGTGGGCCAATGCCAATATCAGCAATATCTTTAAGTAATAATGGAACACCATTAACATTAGTTCCTAGAGGAATATTACCAATGTCCTCAGAATTTTTTAAATATCCAGTGGTTCGCACCATATATTCCGCCTCGGCCATCTCGATAACTGAGGCTCCAATTTCTTGATTACCGCGTTTTATTGCCATGGCTACATGAGACAATGGAAGATTGTAGGCTCGTAGCTTTTCAGGGTTAATATTGACTTGATACTGCTTGACCATGCCACCAACTGCGGTTACTTCAGAAACTCCAGGAACTGTTTGCAACTCAAATTTTAAGAACCAGTCTTGTAAACTGCGTAACTCAGAAAGGTCATTTTGTCCCGTTCTGTCTATCAGAGAATATATATATACCCAACCAACTCCTGTAGCATCTGGACCTAATTGAGGACGGGCTGCAGGCGGTAGAGTTGGGGCGACTTGTGAAAGATATTCTAATACACGAGATCTTGCCCAATATAAATCTGTTTTTTCATCAAATATTATATAGACGTATGAATCTCCGAAAAATGAATACCCACGAACAGTAACCGCTCCAGGAACAGACAGCATAGCTGTTGTCATGGGATAGGTGACTTGATCTTCAACAACTTGTGGTGCCTGTCCAGGATAGGATGTTTTTATTATGACTTGTACATCTGATAAGTCAGGCAGCGCATCAACAGGAGTGTTTTTTAAAGCAAACAAACCAACTCCTACCAACATCACTGTAGCAAGTAATACGAAAAATCGATTTCCAACTGACCAATGAATTATTTTAGTTATCATCTTATTCTCCTTTATTAAAGTTCTGACAACTTATCTATTTCTGTAATAATGAACTTGTCTTCATCAAAGATAAAAGAAAAGAACACTTTGTCACCGACTTCAAGTGTAGAAATATCAACTGAATTGTTAGTAACAAAATCAACGTTTGCCGCAGGTCTATTCCATTCTTCAATTGCTTCTCTATCAATACTAATCATTCCATGTCCCTTCATTATTGAAGTAATGACTCCTTTGGTTGTAGCAGTAGGGACGTTATCTGAATCCTCATCCATTTGCATTTCGTTCTGAATAGTATTATCTTGGTGGTTCATGCGCATGAAATCAGATGTTTTACTAGATTCTGAATCCAATAAAAATTGTGCAGAAATTACAATTTCTTCGCCTTGGTTTAACCCTGATAATATCTCGATATGATCATCATCGATGCGACCGATATCTACATTGATGGATTTGTATTGACCTTCACCTAGTGCCAGTACTATACGATTGCTCTTGCCGGATCGAATCACGGATGATTTTGGCACCAATAACAAGTCTTTGTCTTCACGAATATGCATAGCCACTTGAGCAAACATATTAGGTTTTAATTGAAAATCTTGGTTATCAAAACGCAGACGCAGCCTTAATGTACGGGTTTTGGAGTCAAGTTGTGGATAAATATAATCAACTGTGCCTTGCCATGTCTTTCCTGGTAAAAAATCAACAGATAGGTTTACTTCAGTTTCTAAGGTTACCAATGCCGCTTGGCGCTCAAAAACCACAGCTTCAACCCAAACTGTATCCAATTTTGCAATCGACATAATGGTTGTACCAGGTTTTACATAATTACCTTGGCGAATATTAAGGTTGTCAACAAAGCCACTTTGGGGTGCATAAAAAGCGATGTTTTGTTTGATCTTTTTTGTTTTGATTAAATTTTTAATAGCACTATCTGGTATTTGCAATGCTTTTAAACGGTCTTTAGCAGCACCAATTAACCCTGTGTTTTTCCTTGCCAAAGCTAGAACCAATTCTTGCTGTGCATTCACCAAAGCAGGGGAATATAATTCATACAACATTTGTCCTTTTTCGACTCTATCACCAAGTGCTTTAACAGATAAAGTTTCAATCCACCCATCTACACGTGGGTGAATGTGTACGATTTGATCTTCATCGTATTGCACATATCCAACAGTATTAATCTCCGAATGCAAAGGCATCATCATTGCTTTGGCTGTTTTGACACCCAAATTATTCACCACATTAGGAGAGATTCTAATGGTGCCAACTCCTTCATCTGCATCGCCGCCATCATCGGCATAAAATGCAATCAAGTCCATGCCCATCGGTGATTTTCCAGGTTTGTCTCTGCGATAATTGGCATCCATTGGAGCGACCCAGTACAGTGGTTTTTTCTCCTTGGGAGCGTCACTCATAGAATCAGCAGACATAGAATCACCTGTTGGTGATTTGAAAATATTAATCGTTAGCATCAAAGCAATGCCAAAAGCAAAGCCAAGAATTAGGGTTGTTATTGGTTTTTTCATGGGTATATCCTTTATACTTGTTTAAAAAAGTAATTGAGTTGTGAAATGGTTTTCTGGCGTTCAACAGCAATGTTTAAAGCATCTAATTGAGCATTTAATTCGGCAATACGAGAACGCACAACTTCAGCAAAGTCGCCTGTATCATTGGTGTAGGAGGAAAGAGAAGCCTCAGCCTGTTCATTCATTTGTGGCAATAAGGTCTGTTGGAATAGCTCTTGTCTTTCATTGAGTCGGTTTAACTGTGTCAAAGTGGCTTTAAATGAAGCTAACATTTGACGTAACAAAAACAACTCTTCAGTGACTACGGCATCATTATTGGCTACAGCAGATTGTAGCTGTTTATCTTGACGGTTTTTAGTAAATAAAGGCACATCAAAAGTGACTCCCAATGTTAGAAAATCTGCGCGGTTGATACCACTAGGGGATTCACCACGATAACCGTAACTGGCATTGATCCCCCATGCAGGTTTATATTTTTGCTTTGCTAAATCGATGCCTTTTTCACTGACAGCAGTTTTTTGTTGTAAAGCTACAACCGCAGGGTGGTTTTTAAACAATTCAAATAACTTATTATCATCTTTTAATATCAAAAATGAATCATCCTGAATTGTAATACTCGGTAATTGATTCTTCAGTTTTATGTGTTGGCTATTATTAAGACCAGCTACAACATCTAAATCCTCATAGTTCTGTAAAAAGTAATCACTGATCCAACCCGAAAGCATTTGAATAGAGCTGTCATACTTTTGATTCAATACAGTCAAGCGATCTTCCAAGCGTGTTAATTCTAGTTGTGCTCGAATGATATCTTGTTGACTAGTTCGGCCTAATGCTGAGGAATAAGAAGATTCTGCCACTTCTGACAATTGTTCGAATAAGCTGCGATTTTTTTCTATTAAGGCAATACTTTCTTGGGCCTTATAGGCATCTAACCATAGTTTAGAAACAGTGACCTTGACTTGTTCAGAACGATTTAAACGTTGAAAGGGAAACATATCACTTTTTAATTCTAGCTGTTCACGCTTTAGTGCCAAAGTATTTCCTCGAGGAAACATTTGCGAAACCCCCACCTTTATTTGTGTCATCGGCTCCTGCCCAAAATCAAAGGTGTCAGTTGGATAGTTTAGAAATGCTAGAGAAACCTTGGGGTCGGGTAGTTCACCAACTGATACACTCAGAGCCTCAGTTGATTTTTGTTGATACTGGTTTTTTATCAGCCACAAATCATTGTGTTGCGCGATTGAAATAGTTTTTTCTAGGCTCAAGGTATTTTGTGCTTGAACATTAATACTTAACACTACTAATATTGAAACATACAAAAATTTAGATTTATTTATAGTAAATGCTGGGAGTTTAATTCTCATTTGAATTGCTCCTGCTTAGTATTGATTGTTACATAAGTTGAAACAGAACCATCCTTGTTAAGTAATAACACATCGTAGGGTTGAAACTTATTATGGTATTCCATACCAGGAGTACCAACCGGCATTCCAGGAACAATTAACCCCTTAGAATTTTCAGGTTTCTCACTTAGAAATTTATGAATAATACTTGAAGGTATATGTCCTTCAAATACATAACCATCTTTAGAAATCGATGTATGACAAGACCTATAGTTTGGTGGAACTCCGGCTTTATCTTTTACTAAGCTCATATTTCCTGAATTATGGGTTTTTGTTTTAAAACCATTTTCTTTGGCATGTGAAATCCATTTTCCACAACATTTACAAGTTGGACTTTTATAGACATCTAATGCAATTAAATTTTCATTTTCTTTAGATGAACATGCGCTAACAAATAAAACAAATACTAAAGTTAGTAATAATTTTAGGTTATTGTGAGTTAAAATCATTTTACCCTCCTATGGGTAGCTGACCTTATTAGGCACAAAAAATAATAGTAAATGCCGAAATTAATAGGTCAGAAAATTAAAGATATAGGAGTGTTTATCTCCTGTTTAATACGTTTATATATTCTTATTCGTCAAAATTTAGACGAAACTATATTGTATTAACAGGTAATTGGAGGGGGGTTTAAAGACGAAATTTCAACAGATGAAATTCTATGGTCTTTTGAAAGAATGTAGCTTTGAGGGTTTAAAAACTTAGTGCTTTTGGAAACAGATCCGAAAAGAAAAATTGAAGAACAACTGCCAATTGAACATTTGCAATTAAAGTCACAGCAGTCATCCATATTAGCATTTTCGGTATTGGTATCAGAATCCATCATATCCATATTATGTTTTGAATGATCCATTTCACTCATACTTGTATCTGTATTATTTAAATCCATATCACACACCATGCTTGAATATGCAACCACCTGAGAGGTGATGAACAACAAGGTTATTAACAGTGATATGTTTTTATTACTAAACATCAAATATAATTTTTAAGTATTATGAATTCAGTACTATGATACTCTTAATGTTTAAAAGTTCAATTACTTTCTAAATTTATTAAAAAGATATTCTACAAAAAATAGTTAACTTATTTCTGGTTGATTTGTAATGGTTAAGTTTTTTGCGAGATATTTTTAGCCACATTAGAATCAAAAAATGTAAGAATTGATAAAGCTCCTACTTCTCTTTATCAATTAACATTCTAAATATCTTCATAAAATCTTCAGGGACAACCCCACAAAGATTACAAACATTGATAACCTCTAAGTAATCAAGATTTCTTTCACCTAGTTCATATTTTGCTACGTGGCTTTGATGTTTTTCTAATAAAACAGCTAACTGTGTTTGAGTCAAACCTGCATTTTTTCTAATTCTTTTTAGTTCTTTTCTCAAGACTTTATAGTTGTGTTTCCAGATACTTTTATTCATGTTGGAACTTTAGTCTACAAAAACAATTATCCCATTTCGGGATATTGTGTTATTCTAGAAATTTATAGCTGTAATTAGTGTTAAATATGAAGAAGACTAAAATTAAAAATCTAACTAAAACTGAAAAAATTAAACTAGTTAAAGCAAAATTTAATATTAAAAACATACAACCAGTTCATGTTGAAGATTTAGCTTATAGACATAAGCTGTATTTGTTAGCTATCTTTAGAGTACTTACCGATGAAAAGTTCGATAAAATATTGCCGCTTAATAATCAAGATAAAATAAAAGTATTATCACCTAGTAGGGATATGGATAATAATATGTTGGAATGTCTAAATACCAATAAAGTGATTTATGTGGATTCACAATCGAAAATTGAATCTTTTCATTTTAATAATAATGAATGTATAGGTTTTAACATTGAAGAGGTTTATTGGCTTCTAAACATGTCAGATGTTAATGAAGAAAGGCTTAATTTAAGTATATGTTTTAGAATGATTTATAAGGATTTAACTAATTTCCCCCCTACATCAACTGAAGAGAGAAACCAAGCATACTATTTAACAATGAACCTTGCTTTGAATGAAGTTGAAAATTATTTGCAATTTAAAAGTAATGAATTAAGTTATAAATATGAAGTAGGAAAAAAAACGAGTATGTATGTGTATCAATTGCTTAATTTTTTATCTGTCTCAGAAATATATAGCATTATCGATAAATCTATTGATGAAGATTTTTTATATAACTCTCGTTCTGAATTAAATACTAAAAGATATGGGAATACTTTAGCTGCAAGGTTATTAGAGGTAGGAGAATTGGCAAATAGAAATGAAACATCATTAATTAAATTACCTAGGAATAAAAGTTCACCAAGGTCTGAATTAAGTAGAATTTTTTATGAACTAATTCATCATGGCAGTGATGAAGGATTTAGTGAGTGTCCGTTTGAATATTGGAATAGCACTCTAAAATTATATTATAACGAGGACGTCGAATAATTCATTTATGACGAATCTGAATCTGACTACCTGTTCCAATTTAAAAATTTAATAAAGTACTCATTAATTGATTGTAAGTCTTTATATAGCAATTATTATGTGTGGCTTGATAAAAATGTACTTTTTAATTACATTAAATCTCTTTGAGGTTTATCTTTTTAATTCATAACATTTTAGATAACCTTAAAAAGGAAGTTTCTACTGCCTATTTTTCATTAAGTATATATAGATAGGCGTATTTTACCTTTATCGATAATATATAATATCTGACTAAAAAAGTGAATCAAAATTAAAACTCAGTTGTCGCATAGTAGATTTAATCAGGGGAGAATAATTTCGATATTAAACAGATGAGTCCATAGATACCATAATCAAATACTTATTAACACCTCGATTCAACAACATTAGAAAAAATCAGATATGTAAATTCAATTCATTCTCAGGTTTTGAGAATCTAGACGTTTAAATTGAAGATTGTAATATATAAATCAAGAAGTTTAATTGTTTTTTTAATCCTGTAATTAAATCTATGTGATGTAGAAACCTTAGTAAAACAAGAAATTGACTACTATCAAATCTAATAAGTTGAATAATTGTGGTAAAATCCAAAATGGAGGTAATAGTATGACAAATTCAGAACTAATTAAAAAATTATTTTTATCATTTAACAATAAAGATGATGATGCTTTTGTTCAAGCAGCAAGAGAATATATTGAACGAGAAAAGCGTAAGAAACATACTATTGTAGCCAAAGAGCTTGAAAAAGCTTTATATCAGACTGCAAGTACACCTATTGTTCATAAACGATTTAAACAAAGTTTGCCAATACCTCGTGATTCAGAGAAAGGATTCCCATTACTTGAAATACAACATTTTGATTTAGATTTTGACAACTTAATATTGTCAGAAGAAACAAAAGGTCAACTTGAACGCATTATCCGTGAATTCAAGGATGCAGATATTCTAGCTACATACAATTTGGAATATAAAAAGAAAATTCTATTGTGCGGCAAACCAGGGACAGGCAAAACTTATTCTGTACAAATCATTAGCTCCATGTTAAATATCCCTGTGGTCTATATTAGATTTGATGCCATTATTTCCTCTTATTTGGGTGAAACTGCCGGCAATTTAAGGAAGGTGTTTGATTTTATTGAAAATGGAACATGGATTGTTTTATTTGACGAATTTGACATTATTGGTAAAAATCGTGATGATAATCATGAACATGGGGAAATTAAACGAGTCGTTAATAATTTTTTACAAATGTTAGATAATTATAAAGGAGATAGTATTTTATTTGCTGCAACAAACCACCAAAACATGCTTGACAGTGCTATTTGGAGGCGCTTTGATGCGGTTATTTATTATAACCTTCCTGACCAGCAAACCCGTAAACAATTATTTGAACGATATTTACGCCCGCTAAAACGAAACGAAAAAATTAATCTCGAAAAATCATCAAAAGATAGCAAAGGTTTATCTCCTGCCGATATAAAAATGATTGCTGTTGAAGCCATGAAAACATCAATTATTGAAGCAAGAAATCAAATATCAATGGATGATTTAGAAAGAGCAATTATACAATTTGTTCGTCGAGAGAATATTAAAGAAGGAAATCAAAATGGAAAAACATCAACATCTTAAATTACCTCTAGTTATTGGAAATGTTAATAGAAAAATACATACAGGTGGAGCACCACCTGCATTACCAAAAGGGCGTAATAAAGCATTTTTTTCTCAAAATGCAATACAAGAAAGTAAAAAAATAAGTCAAAAATTTGCCACCTTCAAAAAACAACTCTCTGAAAAAATCGATCCAACTTTAATTTTTGAAATTAAAATAAATCAGGGCATTTTCCCTGATGCTTTTGATAAAATTCTTTCTTCTATGGATATCCATGTTTTGTCAGTAGCTGAGGATAAAAAAGGCTATTGGGTCGTATTTAGTGAAGATGAGGAATTAGAAAAATTCAAACAAAAGCTTGAAATTTACGGCTCTAAAGAAGGGGCTAAATATGATTTTTTTAATGCTATTGAATCATTTAATGACATCCCTGAGGAAAATAAGATAGGGCAAAGTTTAATTGACCAACCATTGGAAAACTCTCCAGAGTTTATTGATATTGAATTATGGAATATGAATGATCCGCAAAAAAACACGACCTTTATATCTCAGTTAAAAGATAGTTATAACAATTACCCAGAATTTAGAGTATCTGATACACTCATTACAAAATCTTTTGTTTTATTGAGAGTGAAACTTACAAAGCCCATATTTGATCAAATTATAAAATTAAAAGAAGTCTCGCGAGTGGATCGACCTATTGAAATTCAGTTTAATCCATTTGAAATGACCCACCCTGATATTCAAGACATAGATTTTTATTCCCCCGATGAAAATGCGGTGGGGATTTTAGTTATTGATTCAGGGATTATATCTAACCATCCAATGCTTGAAAAATGTGTAGGAGGAGAAGAAAATTTTCAATCAGGAGAACCTGAAATTCACGACACGGTTGGTCATGGGACATCGGTAGCTGGAACTGCTGTTTATGGAGACATAGCTGAGGCATTAACAAAAAAAGAATTTAATCCATCCAACTGGTTATTCTCTGCAAAAGTAATGTATGCAGAAAAAAACCAGTTTAATGGTTCTATAAATGCACAATATGACCCTGAAAAATTAATTGAACATCAATTTAAAGACGCTGTTGAAAGTTTTATCTCAAATCCAGAGTACCACATTAAAGTAGTGAATATTTCTTTGGGTAACAGTAATGAAATCTGGCATAAGCACTACACGCGTCAGTTGCCTTTAGCTGCGTTAATTGACGAACTAGCTTATACATTTCCGCATGTGGTTTTTATTGTGTCTGCTGGCAATAATTCACCTTTAAATGATTTTGAAACTATCGCTGATGTTGTTGAAAATTACCCTAACTATCTAACTGAAAATAAGAACTTCAAGATTATTAATCCAGCAACCTCAGCTTTAGCTCTAACAATTGGTTCAATAGTAGGAGAGATCAAAATAGAGGAAGAGCGATTTCCTAAAGGTGCTGAAAATATAAAAACTGCAATTGCTCAACAATTCCAGCCCTCTCCTTTTACACGAACTGGTATGGGCATCAATGGAATGATCAAACCTGAGTTAGTTGAATATGGAGGCAATATGATATTGTCAGAAAGTTATGGGAGAGTTATTGAAGATAAGGGAGGTAAACTTGCTGTTTTAAATAATCAAGTAACAGATAATGTTATTAAGTTTGATACAGGTACAAGTTTTTCAGCTCCGAAAGTGGCTCATCTTGCTGGTCAAATTGCGAATCAATTTCCTGATAAATCTGCTAACTTTATTAAAAACATGTTACTTGTCGGCGCGGATGATGTGTATGTACCAGATGACCATTTTTATGGTTCACTACCTGAAATTATTGGTATTAAAGCATATGAAGGAAAAATATTTAATAAAATAAATTCAGACTATGATCGTAACACATTAATAAATACTTATCAAAAATCAGATAAAGGCTACGTTTTGAATTCAATTATTACTGACCAGGCTAGAAGAGATACAGCAAAAATATTTCATACTATTAAATATAATACTGGTTTAGGAGAAAAAGATCATTTATCTGTTTGTGGCTATGGTTTAAGCCGTTTGGATAAAGCAACCCACTCTTTTGATAACAGAGCTGTGCTATGGGATGAAGGACAATTGTCATTGAATAAAATTAAGGTTTATTCGCTCCAACTACCAGAATCTTTTTTTACAGAGAAAGGAAAGAAAAAAATAATTGTTACATTAACTTTCACCCCAGAGACACGTGCCTCTCGAGGAGATAGTTATTTAGGCAACCGTATGAGTTTTCATATGTTCCATTCTATAAACCCTGAGATTTTAATAGAGAATTATGGATCAATAACAAATCAAAATGAAAAAATTAGCGTGCCCGATAACTTAAAGAAATGTGAAATTGTTTTTTCCCCAGGTACAAATGTAAGGAAAGCAGGGTGCCATCAAAAAGCTTGGAAGGTATATAAAAGAGAACCAATAAAAAGACCTAAAACACCCATATCGTTAGTTTTGTTAAATTTTAACAAATGGATATCCGATGTAGAAAAAAAACAAGATTATTGCATCTCTGTAACATTTGAGCATGAAAAAGAAATAAACATATATAATGAGATTAGGGTGGGTATTCAGCCTAGAACAAGAGTAAGATAATATTAGTGAACCATTACCCTTCTACTTTTATAAGCAATAAAAGCAAAGGGCGTGAGATTGAGTTATGCCATTCATTTAAGCTAGTATTAGTCTCACCATCGGGAGATGGTTGGCCAACCTTTGTGTAGTAAATTTAGAAGTTATTTCAAAAGTTAATGCACTATGTTCTCGAAGCAACTGACCGTAAGTGCAAGAAAATAATACGGGACAGATAACTCGTTTAACAATTAAACTTAATTCACTCACAATACTACATTTAATTTTATAAATTTTAATTATTGAACTCTTAATGACTACATTTCAAATTTATATTTTATAATCATACCTTCGAGCCATTGTTTAACAATATTTAATCATTAACGAGTAAAATTGGTATTATTCTTACCATTTACTTTGCTTGATAATCAAAACCTTCAAAAAAAAGCCGGTGCTGATCAACTGTTCGTTCAAATGCTTCTATATGTTTATCAGACAGCATATGATCTTTCAGATTTTTTGGCAAAGCCTGTGGAAGCAATTCTGCTATACAACTTTCAGCTTCCAGTCTATTGACCGTTCTAATATAGTGCTCAGTTGTCGATATATTTGAATGTCCTAATTGATTTTTTAACCATGTATGTACAATAGTGCTTTGATCAACGCTCAATGTGATCTTGTTCTTTTTAACATAATGGTAAAGAATCTGACAAGCCCCAGTATGTCTCATAAAATGAGGCGTCACGGCAAATCCCAAAGCTTCGCTCGCATGTTCAAATGCTGACTGTAGTTCACGAGGTGAAACTGGTGTGCCATTTTTATTCAACCAAATATACGTGTCTTTTTCAGTTCGCCCCTGTTTTCTTGCATGCTTACTTGGTACATACTTTTCTTTATATAGCTTTTTTCGATTTTCATAAAGTAAACTCAAATAATCTTCTTCGATTATTTGCATTGTATATATATGAATACTACATACTTCCGGCTTCTGGCCCTTTTTTATATATTCTAGTGGTTGGGAACTTTCGTTTTTCTGTTTTAATTGAGCATATCGTTTCCACCGTGGATTTCTTCGAGTAGGGGCAATTGGAACTTGAAAAATACCTCCTAGTCTCAAAAAGGTCTGTAACATTACTGTAGCCATTGTTGCATAAACTGGATCTTGAATGCGCAAGTGGTTTTCTAGTT
>Ga0316205_10003499_pt1 | contig 14767 bp, 19 predicted proteins | sample 3monthpyrite_MG_FD_204941 | JGI IMG/M metagenome (GOLD analysis project Ga0316205, IMG submission 204941) | Microbial mat bacterial communities from mineral coupon in-situ incubated in ocean water Damariscotta River, Maine, United States -... | ecosystem: Environmental > Aquatic > Marine >... | reverse complement strand
TCGGCACGACCTGGACAATCGTGTCACGGCTGTCTTTGACAACCAGATTGGCGGTGCTCGCCGCGCTGTCGGTTTCGGCCACGATCTGAATGGGACTTCCCGCAAAGGTCATGGGGCCGGAGAACCGAGCCTCCATACCCACCCACCCAGCAAATTGCGACAGGCTCGACATCTGCAACTGGTCGCCCAATGATGCCAGAAGATCATTGGTCTTGACCTGTTGTTCGACCCCCGAGAATGTGGCCAGTTGCACGGCGTAATCCGAGGCTTCGACGGGGTTCAGCGGATCCTGGTTTTGCAATTGCACCGTCAGCATCCGCAAAAAGGTCTCAAAATCCGAGCTGAGCGCGGCGGTCGAGGCGGCCCCAGCTTCGGTTTCGGTTGGTGGGTTGATGTTGGCGCCCGGCGTGTTGAGCAGGGCAGAATGTCCGATATCCATGTTTTCATGTCCTATAATTTGATGTCCAGACGGCCATCCATTGAGACCGCGAGGGTCGTGTTCGCGCCGCTCAGATGCAGATCGGATGGCGGCAAATCCTGGTCCGATCCATGGGCATTTGCGCCGTTTTCGTCGCCACCTTGGGCGTTGCCGCCGCTGGCCCATTCTTGCGAAAAGCGGAAAGTCATTTCGTCATATCCGACGTCTTTCAGTTGCTGTGCCAAAAGGTCGATATTGCGGCGTAGCAGGTCCAGGGTTTCGGGCCGTTCCACATTTACAATGACACTCAGCCCTTGATCTGTGGCCTGAAGGCCCAGGCGGACGCGCCCAAGTTCTTCCGGGTTCAGACGGATTTCCAATTGTTTTTCGACCGTCAATGAGCGTGCGGCATCCGCGATTGCGCCCATGAGGCGCGACGGATTGAACGTCACTTCGCGGCCGATTGCGGGTTTGTCGCCACCAGATTGCAGCTGGGATAGTTCTGCCCAGGGGCTGGCATCTGATGGCTGACGGTCGCCGGAAAGGCTCATGTCCTGAATGACGCCCGGCACACGCGATATGACCGCCCCCAACGCGGTTGGCACACTTGCCGAATTCGCCGTGGCGATGGGCCAATTTGGTGCCGTGCCGATCGGCAGGGCAGCGGGCGGGCTGGGCATTCCCGCCAAATCGAGGGGGCCGTTAGGTCGCGCCAGCACGTCCGGTGGCGGCGCGGCGGCTTGCGGTGACAGCAATGCGTTCTGTGGCAGCCCGGATGGGGAGGTCGATTGCGCGAGTTGCGCGACAGGGGCCATGCGGTTGCGCACGGGCAGTGGCCTGCTGTCCTCGGCGGGCAGCTTGTCGCGCGTGCCCGTATCGGCGACAGACGCATCGGGCACGCTTGCCACCATCGCGCGGTCCGGAACGGGGTTTGGCGCTGGAATTGGCGCTGACAATGGCGCGCCGGCCGCGGGCTGCACGGCTGGCTGGGCCGCTAGGGCGGGCCCGGTTGCCTGGCGGTTTTCACTCTGCGCGTGTTCTGGCACAGCGGTAAGCGGAATTGGCACAAACTGCCCAATCTCAACCCGCGGAATTGCCTGCCCGGCGCCGGTTGTCCCCGTCGGGGTTGGCGGTGCGGCATCAACCGAAGCCAACCCTGGCGCTACGAGTTGTGCCTCAGCCAATTTTGCCGGTAATTCAATCTTCGAAGCGCTGATTTGGAGCGTTGTTACCCGTGCTCCCAGGGCGCTGTTTTGGTCCATTGGAATAATATCGGATTTGGCATTTCGCACGATTGCGGCGGGCGTATCTACGGCCTGCCCCTCTTGCGCGGTCAATTGCCCCGACAAGGCCGCTTTGTCCTGGGTGGTCAGACCGGCCGGGTCTGGCAAAGATGGTTCAATTGCAGGCGGGCCCGCTACGGCTTGACGCTCGTCGCCGTCGGGCAGGGCCCTGTCAGGTTGGGCCGCCGCTTCAACCCGGATGGTAGTTTCTCCTGGCTGGGTGGGCTCTGACCTTGTTTCCGGGACAAGTTTTGCCAGCCACAGATGTTCTGCTCCGGCGCGCGGCACCTCTGCGGTTCGAGCCGCAACCTCACCCGTTTCAGGGGCATCCTGTGCTTTGGGCTGCGGCGACATTACCTTGGTATTCTTCTGCCCAACAGCAACGGAAAGCCTGTCTGCGGGTGGCCCATCTGTCTGGATCTGCGGGCTGTCTGCCAGGGCTTGGCCTGTCACGATCTGGAAATCAGCGTCGTCGCGCATGTCTGTAACCTGGGTCTCATCGGCCACTTGAGCCGTAGAGCGTTCGGGCAAGGCTCGTTCACTATCGGGCAATGCCAGCTTTGGCCAGTTTGGTTTCCCAGGGGGCAGGTCGAGCCTCAGGCTCATCGCGGCATTGGGCCCGGTATCTTGCGTCTTCGGTTCCCGCACATGTGCGGCAAATGCTTTTGCTGTGCCGTCCACAGCCACAGTCCGCGTGACATCGGTCTTGCGGGTTGTCGGCGCATCCATACCGCCCGGCAAAAGGGCAAATATCTGAGTGCTTTTCATGTGTCGCCTGCGATTTCTTCGCGTCCCAGAGCACTATGGCACCAACTTAGTTACCGGTTCTTTACCGATTTCAGGGCACATTGGTGAAAATAGATCGGATTGGAGATATTTGTGATTGATGCCATCCCGTCCAACGGCGCAGCGCCTCGCCCCGTTCCGTCAAGGGATGCCGCGCTGTGGGAGGCTGCACAGCAGCTTGAAGCCACATTCCTGGCGGAAATGTTGAAATCAACGGGTTTGGGTGAGGTTGGCGATACCTTTGGTGGTGGCGTTGGAGAAGAGCAATTCGCCTCCTTTCTGCGGCAATCCCAGGCCGAACAAATCACCGTCTCGGGCGGCATCGGTCTGGCCGAATCGATTTTCAATTCGTTGAAGGAGTCCCGAGATGCCGCTGTTTAGTTCGCGCAATTTCGCCGATCAGCTCGAAGATATTCTGGACAGGGAATACAGCCTGATGGCTGCTGCAGATTTCGAAGGCCTGAGCCGGCTGCTGCCTCAAAAAGAAGACCTGTTCGATCTGCTGGAACATCACGAGATCGAGCTCGACGATCTGCGTGCCCTGCGTGACAAGGCTGAACGGAACCAGCGCATGCTGGACTGCGTGAAACGTGGGGTAAAATCCGCAATTGCGCGCTTGGACGCCTCTGGAAGTGTTCCACAGGCGCTGACCACATATGACAACAGCGGTCACAAGCTGAATTTTGGTGACAAGACATCGACAATGAAGCGGCGCGCCTGAGATGCTTAGGTGAAATCGATAAAATCCTTCGTACTTCCGAGGCTAGGTTTAGGTTTCCATTAGGCATTGGAGTGCAGATTGGCCCTGCATCCCCGAGGGGTGGCACGGCCGGCAAAAGCCGGGTTTCCGTATCCGTCAGAAAGGCAATGATGCGTCCTAGAGGCATCTAACAGAAACCGGGCGCAAAAGCGCCGATGACTAAAGGAAAACGGAATGTCCAGCATTCTTACAAACACAGCTTCGATGGTCGCGCTGCAAACGCTGCGCGGGATCAACTCGAACCTGAACCAGGTGCAGTCAGAAATTTCAACCGGCATGAAAGTTGCCAATGCCAAAGACAGCGCGTCCATTTGGGCGATTTCCAAAGTGATGGAATCCGACGTCAAGGGCTTCAAGGGGATATCCGAGAGTTTGTCTTTGGGGGAAAGTACCGTTGCTGTTGCGCGGCAAGCCTCTGAAACTGTTACGGATCTTTTGACCGACATCAAGAGCAAGATTGTCGCCGCTCAGGAGCAAAACGTCGACCGCGAAAAAATCCAGACAGATATTGCAGCGCTGCGCGGCCAGATCAGCTCGGTCGTGAGTGCGGCACAGTTCAACGGCTTGAATTTGCTGAAAGGCACCGACGATGTTGAGGTTCTGTCTTCATTGGATCGTCTGTCTGACGGTTCTGTGCAAGCCGCGAACATCACGGTAAACCGCCAGGATCTTTCGACAGACGCTGGTGTATATGGCACCGGCGCGTCTCTGGCCGGCAATGCCACAGCCACGAGCAACGCTGGCGCCGCCAACGGTGGTGCAGGTGCGGCATTTTCCAATGCTGCCAACACCATGGATGTCATTATCGGCGGCACGGTGCTGGTTGGCGAGCAGTTCAATCTGCAAGTTGGTGGAACCACGGTCAGCTATTCGGCCGCAGCCGCAACCACTGCAGATGTGGCAACGGGTCTGACTTCGGCGCTCAACGCCGCCGGGATCACCGACATTACAGCCACGATTACAGGCTCGACCATCACCATCGCTAGCACAGCCAAGTTTGCCGATGTTGATGTCAACGCTTCTACAACCTCGGCGGCAGGCACCTTTGATCTGAACGGAGCGGGTGGGGCCCCTGCAGCTGGCGCCACGGCATCTTCGTCAATTGCCGCGCGTGCATCTGACGTCGCCTTTTCGACAACCGCCGGTGTTGCGGAAGGCGATGGCTATCGCGTGACAATAGGCTCGCAGAATTTTGACTACGTTGCGGGCAAGAACGAGACCTTTGAAGACGTGGCACGTGGCCTCAAACTGGCCATCGATGCAGCTGCCGTCAGCAACATTTCAACCAATGTCCAACAAGATGCCACGACGGGCGCGTGGTCGTTGCAAGTGGACAATGACGGGACCGCGCTTACGTTCAGCACGACCGGTGCCGCAGGTGGTGAAGCGACCGGCGGCCTGTTTGGTCTTGACGATATCGATGTCACAACCAACGAAGGCGCAGATGCGGCCTTGGGTAATGTCGAAACGCTGATCGACAATACGATCGATGCAGCCGCCCAATTTGGCTCAGCCCAGGGTCGAATTGAAATCCAGAGAGATTTCATCGGCAAGCTGACGGATTCGTTGAAAGCGGGCATTGGCACTTTGGTCGATGCGGATATGGAAGAGGCTTCCGCTCGTCTGCAAGCGCTGCAAGTGCAACAGCAGCTTGGCATCCAGTCCTTGTCGATTGCGAACCAGTCTCCACAGTCGATCCTGTCGCTGTTCCGTTAAGTCCAAGCTCTGGGGCGCCAATGACAATTGGCGCCCTGTCATCTTGAGGCAAAGCCTCAGATTTAACGGTCACAGGAAGGACCTGACGTGAACGCTCTCAATCTTGCTCGAAATGCCTACGCTTCGCCCACCGCGCCAATACGGACTGATCGCGGAAACGAATACGACGCATTCACACAGGTGACGCATAAATTGCGTTGTCTCAATCCGCGCAAAGAACATATCTCATTCGTCAATGCGCTGCATGAAAACAGGAAGCTCTGGACGCTCTTGGCCATCGATGTGGCGGATAAGGGCAATCAGCTTCCACAATCCCTCAGGGCCCAGATTTTCTATCTGGCAGAATTCACCGACCATCATACCAGCCGAGTCCTGTCCGGAAAATCTGATCCCACCGCGCTGGTTGACATAAATACTGCGATCATGGCCGGATTGCGACAGCAAGGTCCGACAAGATGAGCGGCCTTGTCTTGAAGTTGGGACCAAAAGAACGCGTGCTGATCAATGGTGCGGTTATCGAGAACGGTGATCGCCGCAGCCGCCTCTCGATTGTCACGCCGAATGCCCATATCCTGCGGCTGCGGGATGCCATTCACCCAGAAGAAGTCAACACGCCGGTTCGCCGTGTTTGTTATGTCGCGCAATTGGTTCTGTCAGGCGACGCGGACCCCGCAGAGGCCAAACTGCAAATGCTGCGCGGCATTGAGCAATTGAGTCAGGTCCTCAAGGATCAGGATAGCCAGGGTGTATTGGCAAAAGCCACAGAAGCCACGGTTGATCAAAATTACTACCAGGCGCTCAAGGCCTTACGAGGCCTGCTGCCCCGTGAGGAGCGCCTTTTCGCTTCGGCAAAGCAATGAATTTTCAGCCCGTTCTACCCCTTTCCGGCTACGCGGGCTGGAGTTTTCTTCAGCGAACTCGCGAAACGCAACAAGAAGCGTTCGTGAACTCGGCAGAGGTTCAACGAGATACAGAATATTTCAAGAGCAGAATTGCCGACATCCAGACAGCCAGCGATCTGGTAGCCGATCGACGTTTGCTCGCCGTGGCTCTTGGCGCTTTTGGTTTGAATGACGACATCAACAACAAATACTTCATTCAAACAGTCCTGGAAGATGGTACGCTTGACGAGGAAGCGTTGGCCAATCGCCTGTCAGATAAGCGCTACCTTGCACTTTCCAAGGCTTTTGGATTTGGTGACTTTGCCATCTCGAATACGCAACTGTCGGATTTCCCGGACAAGATAATTTCCCGGTATCAGGACAAACAGTTTGAAGTGGCGGTGGGAAATCAGGACGCAGATCTGCGTTTGGCAATGAGCGTTGAAAGTGAGCTATCAGAAATCTTGGCGCGCGACACCTCAGATGATGGCAAATGGTTTGCAATCCTTGGTTCGCCCGCGCTTCGAAACGTGTTCGAGAAGGCCTTCGGTTTGCCAGCCACATTTGGGGCGATCGACATTGATTTGCAGCTTTCAACATTTCAGGAAAAGTCCGGTCGCATTTTTGGGTCTCAAGCGCCTGATGTGTTTTCAAGTGTAGAGACGCAGGATAGATTGATCAGCCTCTTCCTGGCCCGGTCGCAGATATCTGGCGGGGCCGGATTGTCGTCTCAAAATGTTGCCTTGACGCTCCTGCAAAACGCGCAGCCGCTGGTCTAGGCGCCGGAATTGGCGCCATGCGCAGCCAGCACATGTCCCAAAACCAAAAATGGACCCGTCATCGGGCTCAGAAAACCTGTGTCACTTTTCAACTGTGCCGCAATTATCCTGTCTGGCGGCTGCCCAGCCGCTGCGGCCTTACTTGGGCTCAGGTTGACCCTCCATGCAGGCAACCAATCTTTCAAAAGATGCCTCAATACCCAAGTCATTCTCGCTCTCGGCTATGAAGCGGTCGAGTTCCGGCCACACGTCGATGGCGGTATCAATTTCTGAATCTGCGCCCTTCGTATATAGGCCCGCCTTGACCATCATTTCATTTTGCTCATAGGTCCCAAGCAATTGCCGGGCGCGCAGAATGATTTGATTTTCCGGGTCACTTGCCGCCTCTGGCAGTGAGCGGCTGACCGACCGCAACAGATCTATTGCAGGGAACCTGCCGCGTTCTGCGATGGCGCGATCCAGAACAATGTGGCCATCGAGAACGCCGCGCAAGATGTCAGCGATGGGCCCTTCCATATCGGATGCGGCCACCAGGATCGAAAATATGGCTGTTATGTCACCTGGCGATTCATACCCCGGCCCAGCGCGCTCACATAAATCAGTGATCATGCTGGCGGTTGACGGCGGATAGCCCCGCAAATTTCCATTCTCGCCGCTGGCCAGCGCGACCTCGCGATGGGCTTCGGCGAACCGCGTGACGCTGTCGGCAAAAAACAAGACGTGGTCGCCCCGGTCGCGAAAATATTCGGCGACCGCCATGGCAGACCAAGCGCAGCGGCGCCTTAAAATGGCAGATTGGTCAGACGTCGCGGCCACCACAACAGTGCGCTTCATGCCCGCAGGCCCCAAGACCCGCTCGACAAATTCCCGCAACTCTCGCCCGCGTTCACCGATCATCGCAATGACGGCGACATCGGCATCCAGCCCTGTGGCCAGTTTGCCCATCAACGTTGATTTCCCCACGCCCGATCCTGCGAACAGACCCAGACGTTGCCCCCGCACAATTGGCAACATCGTGTTGAAAACCCGCATGCCGGTCTCAAGGCGCGCGCCGAGCCCACGGCGACGCGCGGCATTTTCGGCAATACCGTGCAAGGGCATGGGCGTCGGGCCACACAACAAAGGCATCCCGTCCAGCGACTGCCCATATGGGTCGACGATACGACCCAACCAACTGACATCAGGCGAGATGCTGTCAGGCCCAATTAGGCTGACGTGATCCTCCAACTGCATGCCCTGAAGCGGACCGTCAGGCATGATCAGCACTTCATCACCCTCCATGGCGAGCACCTCTCCCATCAGGGTCTCACCGGTGGAGGGATGAATCTCGACCAGATCACCCAGTGAGGCATTGGCAGCCAGGCCCGAGACATGCAGCGCGCCGCGTCCGATTTTCTTGGTGCGCCCCAACCACTTGCACGGTTTCAAATTGGATATCTCGGCGTGAAATTGCTCTAGGCGGCCATGTGTCATGAATTTCGATCCTCATCTGCAAACTGTTTTTAAAGGAATCAGGGTTAAGCCTTGGTTGAAACCGATCGAGGGAGAAGCCCCGATGTTCGACAAGTTAGAAATCTTGCAACTGGCCCAAGGCCTGGCTGCGCATTCCGCGGCGCGACAATCAGTTGTTGCGCGCAACATCGCTAATGCCGATACGCCGGGCTACAAGGCTCAGGACATCGCGCCATTTGCCGAAAGCTATGGTCAACAGAAAACAGCATCGTTGCGCAGCACCCGCGCCGGCCATATTGGCGGTCCGGGCCGGTCGGCGGAGCCCGCCACCACACTGACCCCATCAGCGGAATCATCGCCCAACGGCAACTCGGTCTCGCTTGAGGGTGAAATGGTCAAGGCAAGCGAGACCCGCTACCAGCACGACCTGGCCCTGGCGGTCTACAAATCGACGCTTGGCATCATTCGTATGTCGTTGGGTCGTTGAGATGAGTGAACTTTTCAAGAGCTTCCAGATCTCTGCAAGTGCCATGCAGGCACAAGCGCAACGTATTCGTCACGTCACCGAAAACATTGCCAATGCGGACACGCCCGGATACCGGCGAAAAGTGACGAGTTTTGAAAATGTTGTGTCCCAAGGCATGACGGAAGGGATGATACGGACCGCTCCGGTTACGCTGGATCGCAGCCCGTTGACCCAGATCTACGACCCCAGCCATCCGCTGGCGGACGATAGCGGCTATTACGAGGGATCGAACGTCAACTCGATAGTCGAAATTGCTGACGCGCGCGAAGCGCAGCGCAGCTATGAGGCGAACCTCAAAATGTTCGATCAGGCCCGGCAGATGTCAAAGGGCTTGCTTGAACTCCTCAGAAGATAAGGAAGTCTAGAATGGACGTAAAATCCACCATTGCCGCACAGAATTATGCAGCAATCCGCCCGGCGACGGCGCCAAGCGTATCGCCGGGCGGAACCGAGGCCCTGCGCGGGTTGGGGACAGAATTTGCGACATTTCTCCAAAATGGAGAGGAAACCGTCAAAGCCGGCATGACTGGCCAGGCCGACGCTCAGGCGCTGGTTCAGGCACTTGCGCAAACAGAGCTGGCGGTCGAAACCGCCGTGACCATTCGCAACAAGGTGGTCGAAGCCTACCAGGAAATCCTGCGGATGCCGGTTTAGCCAATGGATGTGAACCTGTTCTATGACATTTTGCGTCAGGGCCTTTGGGTGGCGGTGATCATTTCGCTGCCCATCCTGAGCGTTGCGCTTTTGGCCGGTGTGGTGGTGGGGTTGTTCCAGGCGCTGACTTCAATCCAGGAACTGACCCTGACATTCGTGCCCAAACTTGCCGCGATCGTAGTGGTTTTCTGGGTCACCATGTCATTCATGACTGACACGCTCACCGCGTTTTTTACCACCGGCATCGTGCCGATCATTGTGGGGTCGTGAGCGATGGAGAATGCAGGATATACCGTCTTGAACCGCCAGGTTGGCCTGCGCCAGGAATTGCAGATCGTGGCCAACAACATTGCCAACATGACGACCACCGGATTTCGCAAAGAAGGGCTGATCTTTTCCGAATACGTCCATGCGATGGACAGCGGCGCGCCAAGTCTGTCGATGGCGCGTGCTAGTGCGCGGACCACGGATTTGGGCCAGGGCGCGTTGACGCAAACCGGCGGCCAGTTTGATCTGGCCATCGAAGGGTCGGGTTTTTTTCTGATAGAGACGCCGGATGGCAACAGATTGACCCGCGCCGGCGCGTTCACGCCAAATGACGCGGGCGAACTGGTCACACCAGATGGATTTCGTCTGCTCGACAATGGTGCGGCGCCGGTCTTTATTCCGCCCGACGCGCGCGTGGTTTCCATAGCGTCGGACGGCACATTGTCCGCTGATGACCGCGCATTGGGTCAGATCGGTCTGTTTGCGCCAGCGGACCCAAGCGAACTTGCCCGGCAAAATGGCCAGATGTTTCGCGCAGATGCCGGCGTTGAGCCCGCTGAAGGCGGCGCCATGCTGCAGGGCTTTCTGGAAGGCTCAAATGTTAACGCCATTGCCGAAATCACCCGTCTGATTGAGGTGCAGCGCGCCTATGAAGCCAGTCAGAAATTGCTCGACCAGGAACACGAACGCATCCGAAGCGTCATGCAGACGCTGGGAAAATAGGAAAGTCATGACATGAAAGCCCTGAAAATCGCCGCCACCGGCATGAGCGCCCAACAAATGCGCGTGGAAGTCATTTCCAACAACCTCGCGAACATGAGCACGACAGGCTATAATGCGCGCCGCGCCGAGTTTTCGGACCTGCATTACCAACAGATGTCACGACCGGGCACCATCAATTCGGCGAATGGCACGGTGTTGCCAACCGGTGTGCAGCTGGGACTGGGTGTGCGGCCGTCGGCCGTCACGGTCAATCTGGCGCAAGGCTCCGTCGCCAATACAGGCGGTGATCTGGATCTGGCGATTGAAGGAAAGGGCTATCTGGAAGTTACCCTCCCGTCGGGATTGTCAGGCTACACCCGCGACGGGGCGCTGAAGCGCAGCCCGGATGGATTGATTGTCACCTCTGATGGGCTGCCCGTTGTGCCCGATATCACCATCCCGGAAGATGCCCGATCCATCTCGATCAATGCGGAAGGTGAGGTTTACGCCTATTTCAACGATCGTGTTGAGCCGGAACTGCTGGGCCAATTCACGCTGGCGGGCTTTTCCAATGCCAAAGGGCTGGAGGCAATCGGCGGCAACCTGTTCGTGGAATCGCCCGCCTCCGGTGCCGCCTTGGTCAGCACGCCCGGAACCTCGGGGCTGGGCACGTTGCGCCAGGGCTATTTGGAAAACAGTTCAGTAGATGCGGTGCGCGAAATTACCGAATTGATTGAGGCCCAGCGCGGATATGAATTGAATGCCAAGGTCATCACAGCCGCCGACCAGATGATGTCGGCCACCAACCAGGTGCGCTAGATGATCATGCGGGCTTTGCTTTTTCTGGTATCATTGGCTGTCTGGGCGGCGCCCGCGCGGGCCGATGTGCTGGTGGCAGCGCGCACAATTCCCAGCAAATCCATTATCGCCGCCGAAGATCTTGTGCTTGTGATTAACGATCAAAGCGGCCCGGCGATGGACGCACAAAGCGTCATTGGACAAGAGGCACGCGTGGTCTTGTACGAAGGCCGGCCCATCCGCCGCTCCGATATTGGTCCCGCCGCCCTGGTGGAGCGCAATCAGATCGTCGTCACAATTTACGAAAACGGCCCCTTGCGAATATCTACCGAAGGCCGCGCCCTTGGCCGCGCGGCAGCAGGTGAACCGGTGCGCGTCATGAACATTGCCTCGCGCAAGATCATCATGGGCGTTGTGGCGGCCAACGGCACGATATTTGTTTCCAGCTTTGCACAAGGATCGCAGCCATGAGGCCTTGGACGATTTTATGGGTGCTGACCCTTGTTGCTGCCTGCGGAGAAGTGCGTCTGGCCGAGCAGGTTTCGCGGCTTTCACCCTCGACTGGTGGGCCTGAACATCAGGCCATGGTGCAGCCCGGCACGCCGGAAAATATGGACGCGGCCAAGTATCGCAACGGTTCGTCGCTGTGGAATGGCGGGCGCGGGTCCTTGCTGGGCGACAGACGCGCGCTTTTGCGCGGTGACATCATGACCGTCGTTGTAGAGATCGACGAACAGGCCGAATTTTCAAACTCCAGCAGCCGTAATCGTTCGGGCAGTGAAGGGCTCTCGATCCCGTCGCTTCTGGGCATTCCGCAGCGGATAAATGAGGGGCTGCCTGCGGGGGCTTCGCTAGATGCAGCGGTTTCGCTGAACTCGTCCAGTTCGGCCTCTGGCGACGGCGCCATCCGGCGCAACGAGAAACTGACTTTGCGCGTCGCGGCCACCGTGACCGAGGTTTTGCCAAACGGTGTTCTGCGCATTCGCGGCTCGCAAGAGGTGCGGGTAAACTTTGAGGTCCGCGAACTGCTGGTGGAAGGCTATGTGCGCCCGGAAGACATCTCGCGGCAGAATGAGATTACCTATGACAAGATCGCCTCGGCGCGAATTTCCTATGGCGGACGCGGCATGATTTCTGACGTTCAGGCGCCGCGCAAGGGCCAACAGGTTATCGACCAGATATTGCCATTCTAAGGGGCCAGCATGAGCAAATTACTTCCGATCATTCTGATCATACTGGGACTTGGCGGTGGCGTCGGTGCCGGATTGGTGCTGCGCCCGGACCCGGCACAAAAGGCATCGCTAGAGCCATGCAGCGAAAGTGAGGCCTATGCGACGCTTTCCGACGAAGCCCCGAAATCCGACGATGCGGAGCAGGTAGGCTCTTCCAACGCCGAATATGTCAAACTTGCCAATCAATTCGTAGTTCCGGTCGTCCTGGATGAGCGGATATCGGCGCTCGTTGTGATGTCTCTGAGTTTGCAGATTGCGGCCGGCTCACAAGAAACCGTCTACAGCCAGGAACCCAAATTGCGCGACAGTTTCCTGCAGGTCCTGTTCGACCACGCCAATACTGGCGGCTTCGATGGGGCCTTTACGGCCGGTGCCAACATGAATGCATTGCGAAAGGCATTGTTGGAAGTGGCGCAAAAGACATTGGGCAAGACGGTCGAGGACGTTCTTATCGTGGATGTGGTTCGTCAAGACGTCTGAGCGTTCAGATTCCGTCCTCCTCCAGTCGGCGCTGCGATTGCTTCTTGGCGTCATCGAGCAATTTCGTCACCATCAACTCGGTGACATCAAATCGGCCCATCATCACGGCCAGTTTGCGCATTTGAACCTCGCGTTCCGCGCGCAGGGAGGCCAGACGTAGATTGGTGCGGCTCCGTTGGCCGCTGACCCATATTTTCCACAATGCCAATCCATCAAGAGCGCCTGGATCGTTTTGGCATGCCGCCGCCTGACGCGCTTCTTCGTGATCGAGATCGGCCAGGACTCTCGCGCATTCAGCCTCTCGGGCCAAGATTTCCGCCATGCGCTGTTGGGCCATGTCGCGCTGAGCTGACATGATCGGCAGCAGCCGTGCGAGCCGCGAGGCGCTCATGACCACCCCCGTCCACGAGCCTTGAGGCGCATGGTTTCGGCAAAGCGGATCGCCGCGGCGACCGCCTCGTAGTGCTCTGGATGGATCTCCTGCCCGATTTCGACCACGGCAAACAATGCGCGCGCCGTGGCGGGGTCACTGTGAATAGGCACCTTGGCGTCTTGGGCCACCTCACGTATCCGCTGGGCAATCTGATCAACGCCCTTGGCCACGCATTCCGGCGCGGCCCCGGGCGCGCGGGACCATTTCAGGGCTACGGCAAAATGCGTCGGGTTGACGATCACGACATCTGCGCGCGGTACATCCGACAGCATCTGGTTCATCGCAATTTCCTGAGCCCTTTGCCGCCGCTGACCCTTCATATGCGGGTCGCCTTCTTGTTGTTTGGATTCGTCCACCAATTCCTTGCGGGACATTCTGTTCTTGCGCATGTGTTCAGCGCGTTGCCAAAAGTAGTCGACGGCGCCAATAGCGGCGGAAACCACCATGACGATCAGCAGGAAATCAATGGCCATTTGCATCATCAGCGCCACCGATTGATTGGCACCCAGCTGAATGGTCGTCACCAGGGTTTCCGTCCGGGCGGCCAGAAACAGCGCCAGGATTGACGATATGATGGCCAACTTGGCAAAGCTTTTGGCGAATTCGAATAACCCGGTGCGCCCGAATTTGTTTTTGGCATTGGAGATTGGCGACAGCCGGTTCAGTTTTGGTTCCAGTTTTGTTGGCGCGACCACGAAGGCCTGTTGGGCGATGACCACCAGCACAGCAAGAACCGCCGGAATGATGAACCAGGGCAGTATTGACACGATGACAGCCACACCGATCCGGCCCGAGGCAACCGAGGGGTTCGCGGTGAACATCTCAAACGCCAATTCGGGGGCAAAGGCGATGATCGCGCTCAGCTTTTGACCCAAAGCCGAAATGCTGGGCCCTCCGATTGCGGCGGCGACCACCAGAAGCCCGCAATAGGCGGCAGCCGTGGTCAGATCGGCGGATTTCGCCACTTCGCCCTTTTTGCGGGCATCATCCAGCTTTTTCTGGGTGGGCTCGAATTGCTTGTCGTCTGCATCGTCCTCACCACTCATCCGCCGGCTCCGAACGGGTTTGCCAGAAATCGATGCAAGACATCCAGCCATTTGGCCAGCATGATCGGGGCGGCCAGAAACAACAGCGCAATGCCGCCAAACGTGATTGCGGGCGCACCGACAAAGGACACCAGCAATTGCGGCATGGCGCGGTTGATGGCGCCAAGGGCGATATTGTAGATCATCGCGGCGATGACAAAGGGCGCGGCGATGGCAAAGGCCATTTGAAACGCCTGCGCCACACGCCCGGTGCCCCATTGGGCCAGATCTGCCGCAGCAATACCGCTGCCTGCGGGCAGGATTTCATATGAGAAAATAAGAAACTGTGCGATTTGGACGTGCAAACCGGCCGTCACGGCAATGGCCAGCCCCGCAACCACCAGGATATGTCCAATGGCCGGCTGAGGGTCCACCGCGGCGCCGCCCAGAATTTGTGACAATGAGGTCGACGCTGCCGCAATCGCGCCTGCGGTCTGCAACGCGATGATGAAAAGGCGCAGCGACAGGCCAATCGCCAGCCCCGCGACGATTTCCGTTCCACTCAACATGGCCAC
>Ga0316205_10003498_pt1 | contig 14768 bp, 9 predicted proteins | sample 3monthpyrite_MG_FD_204941 | JGI IMG/M metagenome (GOLD analysis project Ga0316205, IMG submission 204941) | Microbial mat bacterial communities from mineral coupon in-situ incubated in ocean water Damariscotta River, Maine, United States -... | ecosystem: Environmental > Aquatic > Marine >... | reverse complement strand
ACAAGGAATTCGATTTAATATTTTTCAATTAAATCAAACATATTTAGGAACTGATGCTCGCCTAAATATTGGCCCAAAAGGTTTTACTGGCGAAAAATACGGAGGAAGTACTTATTGGGATACGGAAGCTTATTGTATACCTTTTTATATGGCAACAAAAGATGCCAATGTGGCTAAAAATTTGTTGTTGTATCGTTACAATCAATTAGATAAAGCTATAGAAAATGCTGAGAAACTAGGATTTAAAAATGGAGCAGCATTGTATCCAATGGTTACAATGAATGGTGAAGAATGCCATAACGAATGGGAAATTACTTTTGAAGAAATCCATAGAAACGGAGCTATGGTTTATGGAATTTATAATTATGTAAATTATACGCAAGATTTTGAATATATACCAAAATTTGGTTTAGAAGTAATAATTGCAATAGCTCGTTTTTGGCATCAAAGAGCTAATTTTTCAGCAAGTAAAAATAAATATGTAATTCTTGGAGTTACAGGGCCAAATGAATATGAAAACAACATAAATAATAATTTTTATACAAACTATTTAGCAAAATGGTGTATTGAATATGCAGTAGATTGTTTAAATAAAGTGCAGCATGAATTTCCTGAAGATTTTGAAAGAATTATTGAAAAAACAAATTTAAAAGGTGATGAAACTTTTGAATGGTTAAAAGTTGCAGACAATATGTATTTTCCATTTAGTGAAAAACACAATGTATATTTACAGCAAGATGGCTTTTTAGATAAAGAACTTATTCCTGTAAGTGATTTGCCAAAATCTGAACGACCAATTAATCAAAAATGGTCTTGGGATCGTATTTTACGCTCTTGTTATATTAAACAAGCCGATGTGTTACAAGGAATGTATTTGTTTGAAGATAAATTTAGTAAAGATGAGTTAGAACGTCATTTTGATTTTTACGAACCAATTACAGTTCATGAATCATCATTATCGCCTTGTGTACACTCAATTTTAGCAGCTTCAATTGATAGAATGCCAAAAGCATATGAACAATATGTGCGTACTTCTCGTTTAGATTTAGATGATTACAATCATGAAGTTGATGAAGGTTGCCATATTACAAGTATGGCTGGAACTTGGATGTCAATTGTTCAAGGTTTTGGAGGTATGCGTGTTTGTGAAAATGGTAACTTATCATTCAAACCTCAAATTCCAAAAGAATGGAATTCGTATGCATTCACTATTAATTTTAGAAATCAAACGCTTAAAGTTAAAGTAAATAGATCTGAAACTATTTTTGAACTTGACGGATCTAAAGATTTAGAAATTAAGGTAGCTAATAAAATAATAACAGTTACTCCAAATAATTTAGTAACTGTATAATAATTATTGCTTGTATAAATACAAAAGAGTAGTATTTATAAAGCAATAATTAAATAAAGAACTTCTTCAATATGAAAAAACTAATTTTTATAATAGCTTTATTTTTTACAACTTCTATATTTTCTCAAATATCTAAAATAGAACCTCCTTATTGGTGGGTAGGAATGAATAATCATCAATTAGAATTAATGTTATATGGTGATAATATTTCTGAATATAAATTATCTATAGATGCTAAAACAGTTAAAATAATTGAAGTTAAAAGAACTGAAAATGCAAATTATATTTTCCTAAATCTAGATGTAAGTAAAGCTGTTTCAGGAAAGTTTAAAATCAATTTTTCTAAAAAAGGAAAACGAAATAATTTTAGTATTGATTATGAGTTAAAAACACGTAAAGAAAATTCAAAATTACGTGAAGGTTTTAATAGTTCTGATGTTATTTATTTGATAACTCCTGATCGTTTTGCAAATGCTGATACTTCAAATGACATTGTTAAAGGTCTAAAAGAGATTAAGATAGATAGAAAACACGATTACGCACGTCACGGTGGTGATATTCAAGGAATTACAAATCACCTTGATTATATTGATGAAATGGGTTTTACTGCAATTTGGTCAACACCAGTTTTAATCAATGATATGAAAAGCCAATCGTATCACGGTTATGCAATTACAGATTTATACCAACCAGATCCAAGATTTGGAACTCTAGAAGAATATATTGAACTAGCTACAAAATCAAAAGAAAGAGGACTTAAATTTGTGATGGATCAAGTTGCAAATCATTGTGGAAGTGAACATTGGTGGATGAAGGACTTACCAACTAGTGATTGGGTGAATTATCAAGAAGAATTTTTAAAAGATAATTTAATAACTACCAATCATAGAAGAACTACCAATCAAGATAGTTACGCTTCAATTAAAGATAAAAATTTAATGACAGAAGGTTGGTTTGTTCCAACTATGCCAGATTTAAATCAGCGTAATCCTCAAATGGCAACTTATCTTATTCAAAATAGTATTTGGTGGATAGAAACGCTTGATTTAGGAGGAATTCGTCAAGATACTTATCCTTATCCAGATAAAGAATTTATGAGTAAATGGGCAGGTGTAATTATGGAAGAATATCCTAATTTTAGTATTGTTGGAGAAGAGTGGAGTTATAACCCATTATTGGTTGGTTACTGGCAGCAAGGTTCCAAAAATAAAGATGGTTATCAATCTAATTTGACATCATCAATGGATTTTCCAATGCAAAAAGCTGTTATTGATGCATTGAATGAAGATGAATCTTGGGATAAAGGTTTGGTGAAAATCTATGAGGGATTAGCAAACGATTTTGCGTACACGAACCCAAGTGATATTATGATTTTTTTAGATAATCATGATAAAAGTAGAATCTATACTGAGTTAGGAGAAGATATTACTAAAACAAAAATGGCTTTAAGTTATATGTTGGTTTTACCAAGAATATCTCAAATTTATTATGGTACTGAAATTTTAATGGACGATACTGCAAAACCTGGAGATCACGGTTTAATAAGAACTGATTTCCCAGGTGGTTGGGAAAATGATACTGTAAATGCATTCACTGGTGAAGGTTTAAGTACAAACCAAAAAGAAATGCAATCTTTTCTGAAAAAAGTGTTGAATTACAGAAAAAATAGTGAAGCAATTCATAAAGGAAAAACAATTCATTTTGCTCCAGACAATGGAATTTATGTGTTATTTAGAATTTTAAATGATGAGATTGTAACTGTAATTTTGAATAAAAATGAAGAAGCGATTACGTTAGATTTAACAAGATTTAATGAAATTGGTTTGACAGGTAAAAAAGTGAAAAATATTATTTCAAATGAAGAGTTTAATTGGGAAAATTCATTAAAAATTAATTCGAAAGGTGTTATTTTATTAACAACAAAAATATAAAGTATGAAAGCTTTAAAGTTTCTTATTGTATTTATTGCTGTATTTATTTCGTGTAAAGAAGAAGAAAAAGAAGAGGTTGTAAAATTACCAGAAGTTGAAATTAAAATTGAGGCTTTAGACAGTATACTTCTTTCCAACGGAACAATTAAAAGAGTTGAAAATTTCCCTTCAAAATTTGTAAGACCAAGAAATGTAGATGTTTGGTTACCAGATAATTATTATTCTAGTGAAAAGTTTGCTGTTTTGTATATGCATGACGGTCAAATGTTATTTGATGCAGAAACAACTTGGAATAAACAAGAGTGGAAAGTTGATGAAATTTTAGGAAGTTTAATAGAAAATCAAAAAATTAAAAATACTATTGTAGTTGCAATTTGGAATCATTCAGATATTAGACATTCAGAATATTATCCACAAAAACCTTTTGACTTATTGCCTAAAAAATTTAAAGATTCAATTTTAACCGAAGGGCAAAAACAGTTTGGTACTGCATTCAAAGGATTACAGTCAGACAATTATTTAAAGTTTATTGTTGAAGAAGTAAAGCCATATATTGATGCTAATTTTTCAACACTTATAAATGCAGAAAATACATTTATTTCAGGTTCAAGTATGGGTGGTTTAATTTCTATGTATGCATTGTGTGAATACCCTGAGGTATTTGGTGGCGCAGCTTGTTTATCAACGCATTGGATTGGGTTTATGCCTCAAGAAAATAGTCCAGTTCCAGCAACATTTTTTAGTTATTTACAACAAAATTTACCTTCACCAAAAACACATAAAATTTATTTCGATTTTGGTACAAATACATTAGATGAATTTTATTTACCGTATCAGAATGGAGTAGATGAAGTTTTAAAACTAAAAGGGTTTAGCGATTTAAATGCAAAAAATTTAAAATTTGAAGGCCACGATCATTCAGAAAATTCTTGGAATCAGCGATTTCAAATACCAGTCGAATTTTTGTTAAAAAAATAAAATAGCGTCATTACGAATGAGCTTGGCGACAGAAGTAATCTGTTTATCGATTGTCAAATTACTTCATTTCATTCGCAATGACGAGTTAAAAAATATATAAATGAAAGTACGTAAACTAATTATATTTCTAATAATCTTCTCTTCTACAATTTTCTATGCTCAAAATGAAAAGAGAGAATTTGAAAGTATTCATAAATACGAAAATTATATTGAAGTAAAAACAAATGATGGTTTATATAGATTTCAACCTTATGGAAACGAAATTATTGAAACATCTTTTATACCTACAGGCGAAACATTTAATTCAAACTCTCATGCAGTTGTTTTAAAGCCAAAAAAAGTTGAAATGGAAATTATTAAAGATTCCAATTTAACTGAAATTAGAATGTCGGATATTACTGTGAAAATAACGCATGCACCATTTCAAATTTCATATTATTATGAAGGTAATTTATTAACTTCAGAAAAGAATGGATACTCAAAAAATGATGAATTTGAAGTATTAGACTTCAATTTAATAGATGATGAAATTTTAATGGGTGGTGGCGCTCGTGCTTTAGGAATGAACAGAAGAGGTTATCGTTTGCAATTATACAATCGTGCTCATTATGGTTACGAGACTCATTCAGAATTAATGAATTTTACAATTCCGTTAGTTTATTCTTCAAAAATGTATGCAATTCATTTTGATAATGCTCCAATTGGTTATTTAGATTTAGATAGTAAAAAAAATAACACATTAGCTTATGAAACTATTTCAGGTAGAAAAACTTATCAAATAATTGCAGGTAACAATTGGGAAGATGTAGTTGAAAATTATGTTAGTTTAACAGGTTTTCAGCCAATGATTCCACGTTGGGCGTTGGGAAATTTTTCAAGCAGATTTGGGTATCATTCTCAAAAGGAAGTTTCTTCAACAATACAAAAGTTTCAAGATGAAGAAATTCCTGTTGATGCCATTATTTTAGATTTGTATTGGTTTGGAAAAGACCTTAAAGGTACTATGGGAAATTTTGAGTTTTTAAAAGACTCATTCCCAAACCCCAAAAAAATGATTTCCGATTTAAAAACAAAAGGTGTAAAAACTATTTTAATTACCGAGCCTTTTGTTTTAACAACATCAAAACGTTGGGATGAAGCTGTTCAGAAAAATATCTTGGGATTGAATGATAAAGGAGAACCTTACAGATACGATTTTTACTTTGGAAATACAGGAATTATAGACATTTTTAAACCAGAAGGGAAACAATGGTTTTGGGATATTTATAAGAAATTTGCCGATTATGGTGTTGAAGGTTGGTGGGGAGATTTAGGTGAACCAGAAGTGCATCCTTCAGATTTATTACACGCAACAGGAACTGCCGATGAGGTTCATAATATTTATGGGCATAATTGGGCAAAACTGATTTTTGAAGGATATAAAGAAAATTTTCCAAACCAACGCCCATTTATTTTAATGCGTGCAGGGTATTCCGGTTCACAGCATTATGGATTAATTCCGTGGTCGGGTGATGTAAATAGAACTTGGGGCGGACTCCATTCACAACCAGAAATTGCTTTACAAATGGGAATGCAAGGTCTAGGTTTTATGCATTCCGATTTAGGTGGCTTTGCTGGTGCAAACTTAGATGATGAGTTATATACACGCTGGTTACAATATGGTGTTTTTCAACCAATTTATAGACCTCACGCACAGGAAGATGTACCTTCTGAACCAATTTTTCGTGAGCCGAAAACAATGGCTTTAGCAAAAAATTCTATAGAGTTAAGATATCAATTACTTCCTTATAATTATACCTTGGCTTTTGAAAATAATCAGAAAGGAACACCTTTAATGCGTCCATTATTTTTTGAGGAAAAAGGAAATAGTGAGTTATTCTTAAATGATAAAACTTATTTATGGGGAAATAACATGTTAGTAAGTCCGGTTGTAAAAGCTGGTTTAAAAGAACAGGAAGTTTACTTTCCTTCAAATTCTATTTGGTTTGATTTTTATACGGATAAGAAAATTGAAGGTGGACAAACAAAACTAATTTCTTTAAAGGAAGAATACATTCCAACTTATGTTAAAGGAGGTTCATTTATTCCTATGAGTATACCAATTCAAAACACAACTCAATATAATTTAAAAGCCTTTGATTTACATTTTTATTTCGATGAAACAGTAAGTGATAACAGCTATAAATTATATAATGATGATGGAGAAACAACAAATGCTTTTGAAAAAGGTTTGTATGAAATTATAGAGTTTGAAGGTGAATATAAAAATAATAGGTTGTGCTTAGAAATTGAGCATCATTTGGGTAAGAATTATCAGTTTTCTTCAAAAACTATCAATTTAATTATTCATAATATTTCAAGAGAACCAAAAAAAGTAAAAGGATATGATTTTAGTTGGAATGCAGAGAGTAAGATTTTAAAAATTTCAGTTTCAATAAAACAACCTTCAGAAAAATTAATAAAGATTAAATTTTAAATAATGAAAAAATATATTTTAATAATTCTATTAGCTGTAGTAGCTGCTTGTAATTCAGATAAAAAGGATGATGGTTTAGTAATAACTACAAATGTTGAAAAGCCATTTGTTTGGGAAAATGCAAACATCTATTTTTTATTAACAGATCGGTTTTATAATGCAGATACATTAAATGATATTAATTTTAACAGAAAAACTTCGTGGTTTTGAAGGTGGAGACATAAAGGGAATTACCAAAAAAATTGAAGAAGGTTACTTTACAAATTTAGGAATTAACGCTATTTGGTTTACACCAATTGTTGAGCAAATTCACGGTTCAGTTGATGAAGGAACAGGCTCAACTTATGGATATCATGGATATTGGACAAAAGATTGGACAGCTTTAGACCCTAATTTTGGAACTAGAGAAGATTTAAAAAACTTAGTTGAACTAGCACATAAAAATAATATTAGAATTTTATTAGATGGTGTTATAAATCATACCGGGCCAGTTTCTGATAAAGATCCTGTTTGGCCTTCAGACTGGGTAAGAACAGAGCCTCAATGTAACTATCAAAATTATGATTCTACCGTTTCTTGTACCTTGGTAAAAAACCTTCCTGATGTTAAAACAGAAGATAATGATTTTGTAAATATTCCAACTCATTTAGCTGAAAAATGGAAAGCTGAAGGTAGATATGAGCAAGAAATAAAGGAATTAGATGAGTTTTTTATGAGAACAGGTTATCCAAAAGCACCTCGTTTTTATATTATGAAATGGCTTACAGATTATATCACAGAATTTGGTGTTGACGGTTATAGAGCTGATACAGTAAAACATACAGAAGCATATGTTTGGGATGAATTTAAAACAGAATGTGAGTATGCATTTCAACAGTGGAAAGAGAAAAATCCTGATAAAGTATTAGACACAAATAATTTTTATTTAGTTGGTGAAGTTTATAATTACGGAATTGGCGGTGGACAGTTTTTTGATTTTGGTGATAAAAAAGTTAACTATTTTGAGAATGGCTTTAACAGTTTAATAAATTTTGAGTTTAAATGGAATGCAGCACAAAATAGTTATGAAGAATTATTTTCAAGATATTCCTCAATATTAACTAGTGAATTAAAAGATTTTGGCATTTTAAATTACGTGAGTTCGCACGATGATGGAGCTCCTTTTGATAAGGATAGAACAAAAACATTTGAGTCGGCAACTAAATTGTTATTGTGTCCTGGCGCTTCACAAGTTTACTATGGCGATGAATCTACCAGGTCTTTAATTATTGAAGATACAAATGGAGATGCTACTTTACGCTCAAATATGAACTGGGAAGAAATAGCAACTAATAATCAGACAAAAGAGGTTTTAACGCATTGGCAAAAACTAGGGAAGTTTAGAAATAATCACCCAGCAGTTGGGGCAGGAATTCATAAAATGATAAGTGAACAACCTTATGTTTTTCAAAGAATTTATTCTTCTGAAAATTATACTGATGCAGTTGTGGTAGGTTTAGATTTAAATGAAGGAGTAAAAGAATTAAATGTAAGCTCAATTTTTAAAAATAATGTTATTTTAATTGATGCTTATTCAGGAACTGAAGTTGTTGTTAAAAATGGATTTGTAAAATTAGACACATCATTTAATATTGTTTTATTAGAATTAAAAAAGTAATATGAAAATTTTAAAATTAAGTTTTTTAGTAATTAGTATTATTCTATTTTCTTGTTCAGGAGGAAAAATAATAACTACAAAAGTTGTTTCACCTGATGAAGCTATTGAAGTAGCTTTTAAAATAACAGAAAAAGGAGAAGCTGCTTACACGGTAAGTTTTAAAAATAATGAAGTAATTAAGACTTCAACATTGGGATTTGATTTAAAAGATTTACCTTCTTTAAAAGGTGATTTGAAGTTAATAAATGCAAAACAAAGTAGTTTTAATGAAGTTTGGGAAATGCCTTGGGGTGAACAAACTAAAGTTGAAAATAACTACAATCAGCTTAAAATTGAATTGCAAGAGACTTCAGTATTAAAACGAAAACTAAATGTAATCTTCAAAGTTTATAATGATGGAATTGGATTTAGGTATGAATTTCCTAAACAAGAAAATCTTTCAGAAGTATTTATTACTGAAGAAAACACCCAATTTAAATTAACAGATGACCATAAAGTATGGTGGATTCCTGGTGATTGGGATATTTATGAGCATTTGTATAATACAACTCAATTTTCTGAGATTGATGCTGAATCAAAAGGCAATCATAGCGATTTAGCCCAAACCTCAATTCCTGAAAACGCAGTAAATACACCTGTAACTATGAAAACTAAAAATGGTTTGCATTTGAGTTTTCATGAAGCAAGTTTAGTTAATTATTCCGGTATGACTTTAAAAGTAGATACTGTTAATATGGTTATGGCAAGTAGTTTAGTTGGTTCGGACAATTTGGATTACAAAGTAAAAAGAACACTGCCTTTTGAAACGCCTTGGAGAACCATTCAAATAACTGAAAATGCAGTTGATTTAATAGCGTCTAACCTAATTGTAAATTTAAATGAACCTAATAAACTAGAAGATATTTCTTGGTTTAAACCAACAAAATATACAGGTATTTGGTGGGAAATGCATTTAGGAAAATCCTCTTGGGATATGGCTTCAGGAAAACATGGAGCAACAACTAAAAATGCAAAAGCATTTATAGATTTTTCAGCAAAAAATAATATTGGAGCTGTTTTAATTGAAGGATGGAATACAGGTTGGGAACATTGGATAGGTTTTGAAGATAGAGAAGGTGTTTTTGATTTTGTTACTCCATATTCTGATTATGATTTACAGGAAGTTGTGCGTTATGGAAATGAAAAAGGAGTAGATATTATAATGCATCATGAAACATCAGCAGCAACAGAAACTTATGAAAAACAACAAGATACAGCATTTGCATTAATGCAAAGTTTAGGTATTCATGCTGTAAAAACAGGTTATGTTGGTAAAATATTACCTAAAGGAGAGTATCATCACGGGCAATATATGGTAAATCAGTATAATAATACAGTAATTAAAGCAGCTAAATACCAAGTAGCTATTAATGCTCATGAACCAATTAAAGCAACAGGTTTAAGAAGAACTTATCCAAATACAATTTCTAGAGAAGGTTTACGTGGACAAGAATTTAATGCTTGGTCATCTGATGGAGGAAATCCACCAGAACATTTACCAATTATAGCTTTTACAAGAATGTTGGCAGGGCCAATAGATTATACTCCAGGTATTTTTGATATTAAGTTTGATAAGTATAAAACCGAAAATCAGGTGAATACAACTATAGCACAACAATTGGCTTTGTATGTTGTTATTTATAGTCCTGTTCAAATGGCAGCAGATTTAATTGAAAATTATGAAGGAAATCCTGCATTACAGTTTATTAGTGATGTTGGAGTAGATTGGGAACAAACAAAAGTGTTAAATGGTGAGATAGGAGATTTTGTTACCATTGCTCGACAAGAAAAAGGAACTGAAAACTGGTTTGTTGGAGGAATTACTGATGAAAATTCCAGAGAAATGAGTATTAACTTTGATTTTTTACCTGACGATAAGGTTTATAAGGCAACTATTTATGAAGATACCGAAGATGCACATTGGGATAAAAATCCAACAGCATTAAATATTAGGGTAGTTGAAATTACGAATCAAACAAATTTAAAATTTAAGCTAGCTCCTGGTGGAGGTTTTGCAATAAGTATTATAAAAAGTAAATAAGAATGAAGAAAGTAGTATACAGTATTTTAGTTGTAGTATTAGTAGTTTTTTTTAGTTGTAATCCAAAACAAAAGGAGCAAGAAGTGAAAATGAAGGAAATGAAACAAAAAGAAGTAATTTATCAAGTGTTTACAAGGTTATTTGGAAATACAAATACAACAAATAAACCTTGGGGTACAATTGAAGAAAATGGAGTAGGAAAGTTTAATGATTTTACAGATATAGCACTTCAAGAAATAAAAGGTTTAGGTGTAACATATATTTGGTATACTGGTGTTCCACATCACGATGTAATTACCGATTATACAAAATTTGGAATTTCAAATGATGATCCGGATGTTGTTAAAGGCCGTGCAGGATCACCGTATGCTGTGAAAGATTATTACAATGTAAATCCTGATCTTGCGGAAAATCCAGCTAAGCGTTTAGAGGAATTTGAGGCATTGATTGAGAGAACTCATAAAAATGGGTTAAAAGTTTTAATTGATATAGTTCCAAATCATGTAGCCCGAAATTACGAAGGGAAAACAAACCCTGAAGGTGTTGAAGATTTTGGAGCAAATGATGACACTACGGTTCAATATGCTGTAAATAATAATTTTTATTACAATCCTGGCGTGGCTTTTAAAGTACCTCAATGGCAAAATAATTATGTGCCTTTAGGTGGAGATATTAATTCAATGGTTGATAGTAAGTTTGATGAGAATCCGGCTAAATGGACTGGAAATGGTTCTCGTTTAGCTCAACCAGATTTTTATGATTGGTACGAAACAGTTAAAATAAATTATGGTGTAAGTCCAGATGGAAGAAAAGATTTTGATGAGTTACCAGTAGGCTTTGAAGATGAAAGTTACAAAGTTCATTTTGAATTTTGGAAAGATAAAACAGTACCTAGTTCGTGGAAAAAATTTAGAGATATTACATTATATTGGATTGATAAAGGCGTAGATGGATTTAGATATGATATGGCTGAAATGGTTCCAGTTGAATTTTGGAGTTATATGAATGCTTCCATAAAAATGAAAAATCCTGATGCATTTTTGTTAGCAGAAGTTTATAATCCTTCATTATATAGAGATTATTTAGCAAAGGGAAAAATGGATTACTTGTACGATAAGGTTGCTTTATATGATACAATTAAACACATTATGCAAGGGCACGGATTAACGGATAATCTACCAGCTATTCAAAATGATTTAGCTGATATTGAGCATAATATGTTGCATTTTTTAGAAAATCATGATGAACAACGTATTGCTAGTTCAGGTTTTGCAGGTTTAGCGGAAAAGGGTAAGCCAGCTATGGTAGTTTCTACAACCATTAGTACTTCACCAACTATGATTTATTTTGGTCAAGAAGTAGGTGAGCCTGGAGCTGAAAACGCAGGTTTTGGAACGCCTACAAGAACATCTATTTTCGATTATATTGGTGTGCCTCATCATCAAAGATGGATGAATAATGGTGAGTTTGATGGCGGTCAATTATCAGATAATGAAAGTAATTTAAGAGATTTTTATAAACGCTTACTTAATTTCACAATTAGTAGTAGCGCATTAATGGGGGATTATAAAGAGATTCATAAGTTTAATAGAAATAATACTGAGAATTATAATCATAGAGTATTCTCTTTTCTAAGATGGTCTTCTGAAGAACAATTAATAATTATTTCAAATTTTGATGCAGAAGATAATTATGAATTTAAGTTGCAAATTCCAGAAGAAGTAATTTCAGATTGGAATTTAAATGATGGAATTTATGAACTTGATGAGCAGTTATATGGAGAGTATTCTTCAGAACTAATTGTTGAGCAAGGTAAAGGAACCATAAATTTAAAATTAGAACCACTAGCTTCGTTAATTTTAAAAGTAAAAAATAATGCGTTATAATTTAATCTAGCATTTATATTTTAGATAAAATAAATGTACATAAATTACAATTTAACTAGTTTAAAAATTATTCACTAAATTTGTTTAGCAGATTGATTAATAGTTATTTAATCAGTAAAAAAAAGAGTTCTATTTAGAGCTTTTTTTTTACGTTACATAACGAAATCGTTATAGTTAATATTGGCTGTTTTTGTAGGAAAAAAAACGATTTAAGAGTAATTTTGCACAATAAATTAACCTATGAATGAACCAATAGAAAAGATTGCAGTTTTAACATCTGGAGGAGATGCTCCAGGTATGAATGCAGCTATTAGAGCTGTAGTTAGAGCTTGTAATTATTACAGTATTGAATGTGTTGGAGTTTATAGAGGGTATCAAGGTTTAATTGATGGTGATTTTGAAACAATTTCAGCCCGAAATGTAAGTAATATTGTTAATAAAGGAGGTACTATTTTAAAATCTGCACGTTCTTTAGAGTTTAAAACCAAAGAAGGAAGAGCAAAAGCTTACAAAAACTTAAAAGCTAAGGGTATTGGTGCGCTTGTTTTAATTGGAGGAGATGGTACTTTTACTGGTGGTTTAAAATTTATTGAAGAATACAACTTTCCTTTAGTAGGAATTCCTGGAACCATAGATAACGATATTTATGGAACTGATAATACAATTGGGTATGATACAGCTTTAAACACAGTTGTAGAAGTAATTGATAAAATACGTGATACTGCAAGTTCTCATAATAGATTATTTTTTATTGAAGTTATGGGAAGAGATGCAGGTTTTATTGCATTAAATTCAGGTATTGGAGCAGGAGCTGAAGAAATTTTAATTCCAGAAAAGAATTTAGGCTTAGAAAAACTTGTAGAATCACTCAATAAAGGAAGAGACAATGGTAAAACATCTAGTATTGTAGTTGTTTCTGAAGGAGATAAAATTGGTAAAAGTGTTTTTGAATTAGCAGATCATATTACTGAAAATTTTCCTGATTATGATATTAGGGTTTCAGTGTTAGGACATATGCAACGTGGAGGTTCACCAAGTTGTTTTGATAGAGTTTTAGCAAGTAGGCTAGGAGTTGCAGCTGTAGAGGCGTTGTTAGATAAATCAACTGGAGTTATGATTGGTATTACAGAAAATAAAATATCAAAAGTTGAATTGGATAAGGCTATTAAAATGAACAATGATATTAATGAAGAATTACTAAAAGTAGCTGAAATTACTTCAGCATAAAAATAGAATAATTAATTAAATTATATTAAAATGTCAACAATAAAAATTGGAATTAACGGATTTGGAAGAATTGGTAGATTAGCGTTTAGAGTAGCAGCTGGAAGACCAAATGTAGAAATAGTAGGTATCAATGACCTACTAGCGGTAGATCACTTAGCTTATTTATTAAAGTACGATTCAGTTCACGGTCAATTTGACGGAACTATTGATGTAAAAGATGGAAAATTAGTAGTTAATGGTAACGAAATTAGAGTATCTGCAGAACGTAACCCAGAAGATTTAAAATGGGATGCCGTTGGAGCCGATGTTGTTTTAGACTGTACGGGTATTTTTACAAACTTAGAAGGAGCTGGAAAACACATTAAAGCAGGAGCTAAAAAAGTAGCTATTTCTGCGCCATCTGCTGATGCACCAATGTTTGTAATGGGTGTAAATCATAAAAATATTACTGCTTCTGATACAATTGTATCAAATGCATCTTGTACCACTAACTGTTTAGCACCTGTTGCAAAAGTATTAAATGATAAATTTGGTATTGTTGAAGGGTTAATGACAACAGTTCATGCTGCTACAGCAACACAATTTACAGTTGATGGACCATCTAAAAAAGACTTTAGACTTGGTCGTGCATCTTTAAATAATATTGTACCTGCATCTACTGGAGCTGCAAAAGCAGTTGGAAAAGTAATTCCTGAATTAAATGGGAAACTAACAGGTATGGCATTTAGAGTCCCAACTGTTGATGTATCTGTAGTTGATTTAACTTGTCGTTTAGAAAAAGGAGCTTCTTTTGAAGAAGTAAAAGCAGCAATGAAAGATGCTTCAGAAAACGAATTAAAAGGTGTTTTAGGATATACTGATGAAGGTGTTGTATCTCAAGATTTTGTTTCTGAGCCAAGAACTTCTGTATTTGATGCAAATGCAAGTATTGGGCTAAACGATAACTTTGTAAAAATCGTTTCTTGGTACGATAATGAATTTGGTTATTCAACAAAATTAGTGGATTTAGCACAATATATCCATTCAATTAAATAGAAAATTCAACATATTAAAAATGATTCTAATAGCTGACGGAGGTTCTACTAAAGCTGATTGGATATTACTTGATAATTTAGGCGAAATTGTGCTTAAAACAAGAACAAAAGGATTAAATCCGGCTGTTTTTCCAGGTGATTTACTTAA
>Ga0316205_10003497_pt1 | contig 14769 bp, 18 predicted proteins | sample 3monthpyrite_MG_FD_204941 | JGI IMG/M metagenome (GOLD analysis project Ga0316205, IMG submission 204941) | Microbial mat bacterial communities from mineral coupon in-situ incubated in ocean water Damariscotta River, Maine, United States -... | ecosystem: Environmental > Aquatic > Marine >... | reverse complement strand
CAGGCACTGTTGGAAGAATAGGCAAAACATCCGGTAGGGGTCGGCGAGCAACCGCCAGAGTGACAAACCGGGAGAGGTCAGCCACTGCCTGGTCCCGGCTACGTTCTATATCAATCAACCGCGCTTCGAGAATGCTTTCTTCGAGATCAACCCGTGTCACGTCATGGCTGTTGTTGCGGCCTGCCGAATAAGCCGACAGCGCCACCTCTGCGAGGTCTTCTACTACGGCGAGGCGTTCACGGGTCAGGTCCGCAGATTGGTCCAGATAGAATATCTCAAGCCACGCCTCACGGACCGACAGCGTGATCTGTCGGTCGGTCATGTCACGACTCGCCTGCATGGCTCTGGCCTCAGCCGTTCGCTGCTCGCGCGTCAGACGCCGTGTGTCACCTCGTGGAAACATCTGGCGTACACCAATTCGTGCCTGCGTCATCGGTTCACGGTTGGGATCAAGATCCGAGAGCGGTACATTGGCGATGCCCGCAGAGAATACAGGGTCCGGCAGCGTGTCCGCAGCGGCCCCCTGTCGTTCGAGCGCATCGGCGCGTGCATCGAAAACAGATGATGATGGCTCGTTCGCGTCCTGAGCAATCAGAACGGCTTCGGGTAGACTGAGCAGGCGCGGCGCGTCATCGGTGACGACCGCTGCGTAGGCTACAAGAGCCAGTATTTGCACAAGCATGATTTTCTCCAGGCGTTATCAGAAATGGATGCCCTTGGCGGGCGGTCCATCAAACGCGTGGAGGTTTTCGGGGGGTGCTTGGTTCTACGGAAATCTGGGACCGGTCTCCGTCAATGGCATGGCTTGCAAGAGCCGGGAAAGGAGCGTCCAGCGTAGCAGTAACCAGGATGGTCAAAACAGGTACGCTCGTGCCAGTGGCACAATCAGGCATATCGCAACTAGCACAACACGGATGTTGATCTTGCCTCGACATATGGTTCGATGGCGGTGATGCGATTTCCACAGCATCCCCGTGATCACAATCCCTCGACATTTGCATTGATGCCGGGCCACGATCTTCAAAGTCTGCGGCAGCCTCGGAACCAACGACTGGCATAGCAACAACGGCAATCACCAGCCACGTCAAAAGACGTGTCTGCATAAGTGTTTTCAGATGTGCAGCCAGTCGAGCCATTTGGCGGATTCTTGTCCCATCGCTGGTTCCCATAATCGGGAGCCTAACACGCATTACGCCTGAGATCGTAGAGTCCCTCAGAGATTTAACAAGGCATGTGAAACGCGAGCTCGAATTGCGATGACTAATTGCGACAGTCGTGCACTACTTCAGCCTATCTCGTAAGGAAAATTATGCGCGAAAAGTCGCTCGTTTCCATCTGATTTCGGAGGCAACATCGGCCTAAACTGGTTCCACCAGAACCCAACCCTCTCATGGCAAATATAGATGCCGGCCCATGAAGCATGGTCTTCGACGTTCCGTAGGGCGAGCGGCATACGTACTTACATTATCACCGCGAGGAGGATGATCTAAGGTGAGGTTTCCAAATGGCGAAACGGGTTGGTCATGCCGCCATGTTAAAGGGAATTCAGATTGCGGCCGGTTTAGTCTGACAGTACCAGGCAGTTTTGCCGGCGAGTCGATAACGGCCCGTTTCCTCTGACAACAACCCCAACTCTCACTTCTCTAGGCCGAAATTTTAAAAACATCGCCAAATTGGTACTATAAGTACCGTTACGCGAGCTTATTTAAAAAGTATGTTTGAAATATTTTAAAAATTCCCGTACATTGGCACTATGAGTGCCGAACGCGAACAAAAATTAAAAAAACTACTGAATGAGCAACCTACAGGCATCGTCCTGTTGTCGCGTTGGCTCACCAAGCAGGGCTACAGCGCAGGCCTGCAAAAAAGGTACAAAAAAAGCGGATGGCTCAAATCAATCGGGCGTGGCGCACTGGTTCGATCTGGTGATCAAGTCGACTACCTTGGGGCTGTTTTCGCCCTTCAAAAACAACAGGGCATGTCAGTCCATCCAGGCGGTCGAACAGCATTATCCCTTACCGGTAGCGCCCACTATCTTGAACTTTCTACAAAACGAGTGGTTCTATTCGGCAGCAAAAAAGAACGCCTGCCGGGCTGGTTTCAAAAACACGATTGGAAACTGACGGTGGACTACCATGCGTCCAGCTTCTTACCCGCTGACCTGGGCATGGTCGAGTTTCAACACAAGTCATTTTCGCTAAAGGTGTCCGGGCCAGCCCGTGCGCTCATGGAATGTCTCTATCTTGTACCTGCCAAACAGAACCTCGTGGAATGCTACGAACTCATGGAAGGACTCAACAACTTGCGTCCGGCTCAAGTACAAAGCCTCCTGGAAAAATGCAGGTCGGTGAAAACAAAGCGGCTATTCCTCTTCATGGCTGACAAAGCTGGGCATGATTGGTTCAAATATCTGAACTTGAAAAAAGTTGATTTAGGTAGCGGCCCCCGAAAAATCGCCGAACAAGGTGTGTATGACGCCACCTACCAGCTGATGATCCCACGAGAGTTAGCCGCCCATGGATAATCCGGTCTACAAGAAACAAGTGGCGCTACTCCTTCGTGTGCTCCCCGAAGCGGCAAAAGAAGAATGCTTTGCATTGCATGGCGGGACGGCCATCAATCTCTTTGTTCGTGATTTGCCCCGCCTGTCAGTCGATGTCGACCTAACCTACGTCCCCATCGAAGACCGGGAAACGTCGCTTTCCTCGATCCGCGACGCGCTAGGGCAGATAAAAGGGCGCGTCGAAGAAGTGCTGCCAGGCGTTGGCATTGAAAAGCGCGACGACATGCTGAAGCTCCTGATTTCTCACGATGGCGCAAAAATTAAATTGGAGGTCAATCAGATTGGACGCGGTGTGCTTGCGCCGCCCCAAACAATGCCCCTCTGTGATGCCGCACAAGAAATGTTCGATGCATTTTGTGCGGTGCCAATGGTACCCATTGGACAGCTCTATGGCGGGAAAATCTGCGCGGCGTTAGACCGCCAACATCCACGCGATCTATTTGATGTTCGATTTCTTCTCGACAATGAAGGCTTCTCAGATGAGATAAAAACAGGCTTCCTTTTGGCGCTCGTGAGCTCAAGTCGACCCATGCATGAGCTGCTTTCGCCCAACCTGCTTGATCAACACCGCGCCATGCAAAACCAGTTTGATGGGATGACGGCTGAGCCGTTTTCCTATGACGACTTTGAGACGACGCGCACCGAGCTGATCGAAAAGGTCCGTGGTGGCTTCGTTGAAGCCGATAAAACCTTTCTTCTTGGTGTGAAGAACGTTGAGCCTGACTGGAGCATTTATGATTTCGAGCGGTTTCCGGCGGTCCGGTTCAAGCTTCAGAACCTGAATAAGTTAAAGAGCGGAAATTCAGAGAAACACCAGCAGCAGATCCAGGCGCTTCAAGAAGTCCTGGGCGTAAAAAGTGGTTGATGATAACGCTGGTCTTGCTTCGTCAACCCGCATGGGGATGTGACTTTCGCCGCATTTCGGCGTTGTGGGGTAAGCGTTGGCTCCGAGGGAATCTCGGTTTGCCTCACCAAGGGCATGGGTCAGAAAATTAGCTGAAAAGCCGGTGTAGATAAGACCATGCGCGGCGATACCAAACAGGTCGCTCAACCGCCGCCGCTTTCTTTCTACAGTCAGTTTGGCGAATGGTCGAAATCTGCCGATTGGGCATATCACCTGCCCACTGGACGCCTCCGTCGCGAATCCAATAATGCGACCGGCATGGAAAGCTCCAATTGCCGATTGAAGGGTGTAGAGACACCGATACGCCGTCGTAAATCAGCCTCCAATCGGTTGGGCTCAGCGGCGTTATAACCTCTAACCCACAGCCGCACTGACACCGATGAACGGCCGTCGCAAAATCGATGGAAATGTAGACCGTATCTTGGTCAATCTCTTCCGGAATCGCGGCGACGAATTCGTGCTTGATCGGTTTATTTTTCATGGAAATGACTGTTCGTTATGATGTTACCGTCGATTGTGAAATTGGACTGGTGCTCTCGCTCAAGGTCGCCGTAGAATCCGAAGTGCTTCTTCCATCGGATAACCGCAAGTGACGCGTTTAATGCGTTCAGGTCGGCGATCTGGATGTTCTGTCGATAGGCATCATCAACATCCATCGCGCCAAGATTGACACAAGTGGCGAAATGAGAACGTTGGTCAGGTGTGCTGGTCGTCGTTCGAACCACTCCGAACAATGACTCATCTACGATACTGATACCCATTCCTACATCTATGAATGGTACGCCCTGGGCTTCGAGGTTTGCGGATATAACCCCCTTCAGTTCGCCCTTGTCGACGGCCAGAAACACAAAGTCCATTCCGTCCAAAAGCGAAAGATTGTCCTCTGATAAATACAAAGGATGCGGCACGATTCCATCACGCATCCTTCCGTACTCGGTGGCGAGATATGTGACTTTTTTCGGTCGTGCCCGTAACTGCTCAACTGATATGGCACCCGGTGCCCGAAAAGCGTTGTGCTGGATAAAATCGTCACCATCAATGAGGTGTATTTCGCGTACCGGCGTTTTGGCGACAAGATCGAGTATGTAGGAACCCGTTCCACCCAGCCCGACAATTGCAATTTTGGAAAGCTTCAGCTTCTCAATCACGCCAGAGATACCAGCCCGGCTAGAAGCCGTGTCGATATACTTGAAGGGAGAGTCGTCGCCTGGGTCGATGACTGCGAATGTGCGGGCAGTGACGTTCGGATCAATAGCCTCAGCGGGGCCAGATATCATCGCCGCATAGGTTGTCATCTTCTCGTAGTAATCGATGTAACGTCCGGTCCCGGTTGGTTTGCAGGAAAAGGACCGCTCAACAACAAGTCCATCGCCCAAGTTTTCTCGGCCTGTACCGTGGACCATGTTCTTCAGCGCGTTACCGTCTTTGTCGCAAGGATGATCACCTGCGAATTTGATGACATGAGTGCTGGGTTCCGCCGTTTGATCTCCGGCAAGGTCGAGCACGGAAACGAGCGTGCCGCGCTTTATCTTCTTGTCGCTACCAACATATGGCACGTTGCTGACAACAAGGTGGCCAGACACGACAGATACCTCGTATCCATCGTCGAATAGTTTTTGTAAGTCCGCGCTACGACTTATCAGTTGCTGTGACATTGAAGATCATACCTTTTTTGACCTTCACCGTCTCACCTTCCGCCAGATTGCCGTCCGGCTTATTGCCGTGCCCCTTGCGGTAAGTGATGGTGAAACAAATAAACTCACCGGTCGGTGGGTTGTCGAAGGCGAGTTCGACAAGCTCATCAGAAGAAATCAACTTCCCGCTGACCGTTTTCTCGCGACCATTGATGATGATCGTGATCTCTTTGTTCGGTTTCTTTTTCTCGTTCATACCTGTGCTCCTCGTGCTCTAGCCCTTGGGTGGGAACGGATCGTTGCCATGGCTATCGCTTTGAGCGATCCGACCGTTTTTGTTGTGGATGCGAAGCTCGCTGCTTTGGTTGCGGCTAATCTCGCGACCGCGACTGATTGCATCCTGTTTGGTTTCGTGGTGGCTGCTCGCACGTTGCGCGCCGCCCCGCTTCACGTCCCACCCACCTTCAGGGTTAGGGACAACATGGTGGGATTTAGGTCCCTTACTCATTTTCTACCTCCGTAGTTGTTTCCAGTTAAAACGAATAAAAAGTTCGCTATACCGAATAACATAATTCATTGATGTTCGGAAATCAAGGTGTTAAAGTTCAGAAATATGAACTCGGAGGGAATGCTATGGCAGAAGGCTTGGGTGCTCGAATTAAGGAGCTACGAAAGAAGCGTGGTTTGACCTTAGATCAGCTCGCCGATTTGGCGGAATGTAGTAAGAGCTACATATGGGAGCTCGAAAATAAGTCGCCGCCTCGACCGTCTGCGGACAAGCTCTCGAAGATAGCTGACAAGCTCGGTGTCACCATCACTTATCTTATTGGTGAGCAGGCGGAAGAGGATGCCACAGACGCAAATTTCTACCGCAATTTCCAAAAACTCGACCCGGAAAAAAAGGAGATGGTGCGGCGCATGGTTCAAGTCTGGGACGACGATGAATGACAAACCAACGTTCTCCAACACGTTGGGCTATTGATATAACGCTTGTGCTCAATGAGGTGATGGTGGGCGACCGATTTCCTGTCCCTGTTATTGACGTGGCCAAGGAGTATTCGCGTCAAATATACCCCGACGACGCTATCACGCTGATCAAGCCGAAACGCATTGACGGGTTTGAAGGTATGCTGGCACCAGCGCCACGTGACCGTGGAAAGACGGGCTGGGGCATATTTTACAACGACGGCATTAAAGTGCCGAGGCGGATCAACTTCACCTTAGCGCATGAATTTGGACACTATCTGGTCCATCGACAGAAGTTTCCAGAGGGCTTGCAATGCGACCAACGCGACATGACGCGGTGGAACAGCGCGTACAATGAGGTTGAATCTGAGGCGAATTTATTTGCGGCAAATTTGTTGATGCCACTCGACGATTTCCGCGCTCAGCTTCCAGGAGTTGTTGCACCAACCTTTGAGGACATTGGTGCATGCGCGAATCGCTATGACGTATCTTTGACAGCAGCCATCCTAAGATGGCTTGAGTACACATCTAAACGATCAATGCTCGTCGCCTCCACCAACGGCTTTGTGCTCTGGGCAAAGCCCAGCAGGCCAGCTCTTCGATCAAGCCTGTATATAAAGACGCGAGATGTACCGCCGGTGCCCTTGCCGGTTCAGTCACCCGCTGCTAACCCTGCCGTGGTTATGGGCCAAACATCCGTTGTGCAGCATGACCCTGGGGTTTGGTTTGCTCGTGAGGGATGTGAAGAAATGGTTCTGTTTGCCGACCGTTTCGATTTTGCGCTTTCATTGCTGCATTTTGATGACAAGCCAAAGTTTATTTTTGACAAAGAAGCGGACGATATTGACCTGCCCACACAAGCCGATACCGGCATGAAATGGCGCTAGCTTAGGTGCTGCCAGACTAAAGCGAAGTGGTCCCGGTTTTGCAGGGAATTCGGTGTTTAGACCGCAGGTTGCCGCCATTCGGCCCGCGATTTTTCGATTCTTCTTGAACCATGCACGGTCGTTGATGCGGCGCTCTAAATCGAAGTGATTGTGGACAGAGGAATGGACGGCGGCGAACATTTGAAGCCTTCGCATTCGTCTAAATCCAAGCATCGCATGCTCCCGCCATCGGAAGGGTAAGCGGCTTTTCTCGGCCCGATTATTGAGCCACCCCCCGACGTCCTGTTTTTCCTCGTTTGCGTTAACCTTCATAGCCGCTCGATAGAACCGCAATCGATCCGTCACGATGACTTTTGTATTGCCATATCGGTTCATCGCCTTACGCAAAAACTTCAATGCTGTATGGCGATCACTGCGCTTGGTGACATCAGCTCGATGTCGTTCGGAAGATGCTGGATCACACCGCAACGCATGGAGTGGGCCACAGCTACTTGGTCCAGCACTCGGCCGGTTCGGGCAAGTCGAACAGTATCACATGGGCCGCCTTTCAGCTGATCGAAGGCTATCCAGCAAGTCTGGGCCTGCCAGGCGCGCGGACGCTGGATGCGCCGCTGTTTGACACCGTGATCGTAGTGACGGACCGCCGCCTGCTGGACAATCAGTTGCGCGACAACATCAGCGATTTCTCGGAAGTGAAAAACATCGTTGCGCCCGCGATGCGTTCCGCGGACATGAGCGACAAGCGCTTTCCTGTAATCATCGACGAGGCCCACAGCGGTCAGAGCGGACTTGCCCACGACAAGATGAACCAGGCCATGGGCGGCGGCGAGGACACGGATGCGGATGACCCGCAGGACAAGTTCCTTGCGGCGATGCAGGCGCGAAAGATGCGCGGCAATGCCTCATATTTCGCATTCACCGCGACGCAGAAAAACGTGACGCTGGAAAAGTTTGGGACGAAGCAGCCTGACGGCACCTTCAAGCCATTCCACCTTTACAGCATGAAGCAGACGATCGAGGAGGGCTTCATCCTCGACGCGTTGGCCAACTACACGACTTACAAAGGCTATTGCGAAATACAGAAATCCATCGAGGACAATCCGCTTTTCGACACGGCAAAAGCGCAAAAGAAGTTGCGCGCCTACGTGGAGAGCAGCCAGCAGACGATCAACACCAAGGCCGAGATCATGGTCGAGGATTTCATGGACAACGTCGTGAATGCCAAGAAACTGCGTGGCAAGGCGAAGGGCATGATCGTCACCCAGAACATCGAGATGGCGATCCGCTACTATAAGGCGGTGCAGGCGGAGCTGGCTAAGCGCGGGAACCCCTTCAAGGCCCTGATCGCTTTCTCTGGGGAAAAAGAAGTCGACGGGATCAAGTACACTGAGGCCGAGATGAACGGCTTCCCAGAAGACAAGACTCGGAAGGAGTTCGACAAGGACAAATTCCGCCTTCTGGTCGTGGCGAATAGATATCTGACTGGCTTCGATCAACCGAAGCTCTGCGCCATGTATGTCGACAAAAAATTGCAGTTTGTATTGGCAGTACAGGCATTGTCGCGCCTCAATCGGTCCGCACCAAAATTGGGCAAACGGACTGAAGATCTGTTTGTTCTCGACTTCTTCAACTCTACCGATGACATCAAGGCTGCCTTCGATCCATTCTTCACCGTGACAACGCTGTCGAAGGCAACCGACGTAAACGTGTTACACGAGCTGAAAGCGACGCTCGACGAGGCAGGCGTCTACGAGTGGTCCGAAATCGAGGGATTCTGTACCCGCTTTTTTGACGGCGAAGATGCGCAGACGCTCAGCCCCCTGATCGACGCGGCGGCGGAGCGGTTCAACGTAGATCTGGATCTCGAGGACAAGGATAGGATCGACTACAAGATCAAAGCCAAGCAGTTCGTGAAGGTCTACGGCCAGATAGCATCCATAATGCCCTTCGAGGTGCTGGCCTGGGAGAAGCTGTTCTGGTTCCTTAAGTTCCTCATCCCAAAACTGAAGATTCAAGATCCAAACCAGGATGCGCTCGACGAGCTGCTCGAAGCCGTCGACCTCTCTTCCTACGGCTTAGAGCGCACAAAGCTGAACCACGTCATCGGGCTGGACGCTTCCGGGTCAGAACTCGAACCGCAAAACCCCAACCCGCGCGGTTATCGTGAGGGCGAAGCCTAGGAAGATCCGCTTGAGGAGATCATTCGAAGCTTCAATGAATGCTGGTTTCAAGGTTGGAGCGCAACCCCGGAAGAGCAACGGGTTAAGTTTCTGAACATCGTCGACAGCGTGCAGACACACCCGGACTATGACGAAAAGTTCAGCGACAACCCGGACCCATTCTCGCGCGACTTGGCATTCGAGAAAATCATGAAAGATGTCATGCTGCAACGCAGGAAAGAAGAGCTCGAGTTGTACAAACTCCACTCTCAAGACACGTCCTTCAAAGCCTCATTGTACCAGAGCATCAAGGAAGCGCTTAGGAACAGCACACTGCCCGGTTAATTTGTTGGCTAGGCAATCCGGCAGTTGCAGCACTTTGGCGGCTCTATTCAACTTCAATCAATCGATCACGATGGCTTTCGCGTAGCCGTATTGCTTCGTCACCACGGGCAGTATCTTCACTGCGGCATGGCGGACTCGGCATTTCGTGACCATGGCTTCCAGCAATTCGCCTTCGTAATCAACAACCTGCCAATAGAAATGCGTCGGGCCATCATATCACAACTTGGCGTCATCCCTTCCGGCGAATTATCCTGCCGATATGGGTAGAGACCGAAACCACAAGAAGTTCATTCGCAAGCTGGCTCAGGCATTGCTGGCTGGACGCAAGGCGATCGAGTTTCCATACCGAGACAGTTCCAAGCTGGACAATGCCTTCTGGTCACAGGAGGCGTTGATCAAGGAGCGCGCTGACGAGCTAACCAAACAGGTTAGCCCTTTCGACGAACTCAATGACTATGCAGCAAAGCTGAAGTTTGACGACCCAGAGACGTTGCGTTTCATTTATCGCGACATGATCGAGAACTGCGTTGCGTACCGAGCGCGCTGCGAATTCGGCCTTGAGTTCCGGGAATTCAAGGCGCTTCGAACCGAGCTCAAGCGGTCCCGGGCAGAGTTTCAACGCTTTGTCGAACGGCTCCAGAAAGTCGTGGCCTGCGACGAGCCCTTGGGCTTCAATTTCCACGCTCCGCTCGCATGGCAGGCCGCCAACAAGACGTTTGCTGCCTTGCAGTCTGCCGCACATGTCTGCGACGACCTTCCGGGCCTTCCCGGCAGTCCCGACCTGGACGATCGGCCACCGGGTTTCACGCAGCACACCAGGGACGCCCTTTCCCTGCCAGGGGCGATCACCAACATCGACCACGCCTTGAAAGCAGCCATCGATCATGTCGACAGCCAGATCCCCAAGGGGCATTCAGCGCATGTATGGAAGCAGCAAAATGCAGACAGCGTGGTCGTAAGCTGGCTCCTCTCCCAGCTCGGCAACAAGGAATCGCTCGAGCGGAACCTTCCATCGGGACGTGACTGGAGCCAGGCATTCCTCCTGGACGCGCTCGACTGCATCTGGGGCCGCAACAGAAACTCGGACAAGACACGAGAACGCTACTTCTTCAAGGCAACCCGAAGGGTTCGCGAAGCGACCGCAAAGGCCGAGCGCGAGATGCACTGCGATCCAGCCTTTGTGAAATTTGCTGTCGAAACCGAAAGGGATATCGCAATCGCGCAACCCGGAGATTCGCACGTGCGCGACTTCCTGGCTGTTGCCTACGAGATCAAAAATCACTGGGACTCGAAATTGCCTGTCAACGTCAACTTCAACCCAATGGACCCGGCAATTGATCACCTCGCGGAACATGGCAGCGAGAACTGGTCCATCCCGCTGAATTGACATCACTTTTTTCCAAGCGTCAACTCTACTGCAAAAATCAACCGGTGATAGACGCCCTGTGATTTCATACGAGACGGTCTCTTTCAACGACCCCTGGTTTTCCGACATGGTTCGATATCAGAACGGCACGCCGCATTGATCACGGTCAAACCGTCAAGACGGCACGCCATCTGGAATTGAACCCGCGCCAGCCGGCGTCATGATAGGGAGGCCACATCAGTGTCCACCAAACTTGAGTACCTGGTCCGAGACTGCGGACTCTTCACCCGGTCGCAAAATGCCGTCCTGTTGAACATCGCATCGCGGATCGGACGAAATACATGCGCATGGCCCAGCCTTGAACGGATCGCACGCGACACACGCCTGTCGAGGCGCACGGTCATCCGAGCCGTCAATGAGCTTGAAGCGCGCGACGTTCTGGTTGTGGAACGTATAATCGGTCGCCAGAGCCGGTATTCAATCAAAACCGAAGCGCTCGTCTCAGCCAGCGCACGCGAGCATCTGGTAAGGTCGCAGAAGCAGCGAAGAGATCGAAGGTCAGGCGAACGACGCGTCAATGCCAGGAGTCACCAACCGGTGACATCTGGGCCTGCGTCCAGTGACGTGGTGTCACCTAGAATCATAAATAATGATAAAGCCAAATCAAAGGACGGGCCGTCCGATACAGAGCTGCTTGACCTGCTCGAGGCGCGCGACGGCAATGACACAGAATGGGCCTTCGAGAAGGGGGTTCGCGCCAACGGGTTCGTCTTGCTTCTGGAATGCCTCACACGGCACGGCCGACCGCTGTTTCGTATCCTTATTGATCCCAGCCGGATATCACGTGTGGGCCCATCTGGACTTTTTATCGTCTGCTTTGACAAGGTACTCGCCAAACATGTCGAGCTGCCTCTGGCACTGAGCGCTATGGGATTCGATGACGACGCGCACTGGCCGATTGATGCCTTTCGGGCACGGATGAGTGCGCCTGGTCTCGCTGAGATCCTCCCGGCTCCCGCCGCTCGGCTTGGCGAAGCCAGGGAAACCCGATGACCGGGCCAACAGCCAAACCTCATCCAGGGTCTTCGACCAATGAATTCGCGGGTCCTCCCTGGGGCAAGTCGGTATGCGGGGCGGCAAAGCGCTTAAGTTCGCCAGACACACAGGCTTTGAAAATGGTTGACGTTGACGTTGACAAGTTGACATCGCCATTAACCGGAACCAATCCGCTTGGGGTTGATAAGATTTCCGCTGATGAGCGAATTGCAGAGATTGGAGAAATCCTCGCGGCCGGCATCGGGCGGGCTCTGATATCGCAGCGTCGTGACAATTCCACTGGACAACGCCGGCACACAGAGCGGTCGTGTTCACATGGACGACCGGATGCAGAATAATCCCCCGACACCGATAGAGGAGCTTGCCAGGCTTTCCTTTGGCGATTTGAAGGCGCGCTGGAAGAAATTGTACGAAATCGCGCCGCCCGTCTTCAACCGCCGCTCTCTGGAAGCGCGCCTTGCATACCGGCTTCAGGAAATCGAACACGGTGGACTTAAGCCTCGCTCCCGAAAACGGCTCCTTGCGCTTGCCGAGGACCTGGATGGCGGAGATCGTAAGAAGAGCCGCAAACGAGCCGATGACAAACCCATAATTGGAACCCGCCTCGTGCGCGAGTGGAAAGGGGTAGAATATCAAGTCACAGTCCGGCGGGAAGGCTATGAGTTCAACGCTCGGCACTACAAGTCCCTGTCGGCAATCGCCTTCGCCATCACGGGCACACGGTGGAATGGCTGGAGCTTCTTTGGGCTTTCAGCTTCCAGGGGGCGTCGATGAATAACGTTCCATCCGGCACCGCGCCCCGGCGATGCGCTGTCTACACGCGCAAGTCACGAGACGAAGGGCTTGATCAGTCCTTTAACAGCCTTGATGCTCAGGCAGAGGCTTGTCGCAACTACATTGCCAGCCAACGCCACGAAGGATGGCTGGCAATCGACGAGGAGTTCCGCGATCCAGGCTTCTCCGCCGGCACCCTCGACCGGCCTGCGCTTCAGAAGCTCCTCAGTTTGGTGGAGCGCGGCGAAATCGATATCATCGTGGTTTACAAGATCGACCGTCTAAGCCGGTCAATCACGGATTTCGCAAAACTGGTCGAGCTTTTTGGTGAGCATGGTGTCAGCTTTGTCTCGGTAACCCAGTCGATCAATACGAGCGATGCGATGGGAAAGCTTCTTCTCAACGTGCTCATGTCGTTTGCCCAGTTCGAGCGGGAGAACACAGCCGAGCGCATCCGCGACAAGATCGCCGCCTCAAAGAAGCGCGGGATGTGGATGGGAGGCCCGCTGCCGTTCGGCTATGCGAGCCGCAACAGGCAGTTGGTTCAGAAACAGTCCGAAGCCCGCATTGTTCGACTTCTATTCAAGCGTTTCATCGAGCTGGGGTCTGTCCAGCGACTGTCGGAAGAAACGAAGGCGTCCTCGTCGCTACCCGATTTTGCCAAGAGCCGCCTCTACAAAATGTTCTCCAACCCGGTCTATATCGGTAGGGTCCGTCACAAGGACAAAGTCTATGACGGGCTCCACAAGGCCATCATAGACGAGATCACATGGGCAAAGGTTCAGGCTATCCTTGCCAAGGACGGACGCCAGCGCGCTGCCCGCACGCGGGCCCGAACCCCTGCCCTGCTGAAAGGGCTCCTCTTTGGTCCCGACGGCGCCGCAATGTCTCCCAGCCACACAAGCAAGGGCCAGAAGCGTTACCGCTACTATGTCAGCCAGACGGTGATCGCGAATGGCGCCGGCACCTGTCCGATCGGGCGCATCAGCGCCGCCGCGATCGAGGAATTGGTGCTTGAGCGTATCAAGGGGCTCCTGTGTCAGCCCGAAATTCTATTCAGTGCATGCCGTGCGTCCAAAGTTATCGGCCTTACGCTCACCGAGGACGAGATCGCGGATTTGGTCCGTGAGCTTACTCCAGTCTGGGAAAACCTCTTTCCAGATGAGCAAGCGCGCCTCGTCAACCTCTTGGTGGAAAGGGTTGTGATCCAGCTCGAGCATGTCGAGATCACCTTGCGGCTAGATGGCTTGCAGCGCCTCGCTGGCGAAATCCGAGAGGCCGCCTAACGGATGGAACGCTTGGCACGCATCGAAGGAGAGCGCATAGGCAATCGGCTTGTCCTGCGCGTGCCTGTAAGCTTTCGCAAAAACCGTGGCCGCACCGAAATTCATTCACCCAATTCCAACGCACCGACACCGGAACCAAACCACGCACTGCTCAAGGCGATCGCGCGCGCTCATCGGTGGCGCGCCATGCTCGACAGTGGCGAGTTTGAATCCATCCGGCACCTGGCCCGCAAAGAGCGAATTGCGGAAACCTACCTGGCGCGTATTGTACGCATGACCCTGCTCTCACCAAAGCTGATTGAAGCGGTGCTGGCTGGAACTCCACCTGCCGGCCTGGATCTCAAGACCGCGCTTGAGCCGTTTCCTGTCGACTGGTCAAAGCAGGATACCTGGTTTGCCTGACGCTCTCCGGTTCGATGCAGGCGTCCGATCCAACCCATAGAAACCCGCGAAAAGTCCAGCCGATAAACCCCGGCGTGGAATCCCCTGAAAATCGTTTGATATTGATACCTTACCAACCTTCGAACCCGCAGCCGTACGGAATTCTCCAAGTCTTCAGGTTTTGAGAAAATCGCGGTTTCCCACTGCTTCACCGCCTGAGACGACACCGAACGAGTCTTCAGGTTTTGACTGATTATCTCGCATGGATTGGGAGTTCCAGCGCTCGATGTAGGCCTACTGAGACGGTTTCGATGAATGCAGTGGCGGAGAGAGAGGGATTCGAACCCTCGGAACGCTCGCGCGCTCAACGGTTTTCGAGACCGCCCCATTCGACCACTCTGGCACCTCTCCGCAATGGGCGCGGAACCTAGACAAGCCGGTCCTCACG
>Ga0316205_10003496_pt1 | contig 14770 bp, 8 predicted proteins | sample 3monthpyrite_MG_FD_204941 | JGI IMG/M metagenome (GOLD analysis project Ga0316205, IMG submission 204941) | Microbial mat bacterial communities from mineral coupon in-situ incubated in ocean water Damariscotta River, Maine, United States -... | ecosystem: Environmental > Aquatic > Marine >... | reverse complement strand
CTGTTCAGTGGCTCAGGGGCCTATACCAGCACCGAGCCCAATGTGTTCGACACACTCATCGTCGATGAAGCCCACCGCCTCAATGCAAAATCCGGCATGTTTCAAAACCTCGGTGAAAACCAGATAAAAGAAATTATCAACGCCGCAAAACTCAGCATCTTTTTTGTAGATGATGACCAAAGAATTCACTGGAAAGACATCGGCGAAAAACAGGCCATAGAAACCTGGGCCAAACAACTCAACACAACGGTACACAAACTAGAGCTGCAATCACAATTCAGATGCAATGGCTCCGATGGTTACCTGGCCTGGCTCGATAATGTATTGCAAATAAAACCCACCGCCAATGAAAACCTGCAAGGCATAAACTACGACTTTAAAGTGTTTAACAACCCCAACCAGTTAAGAGAAGCCATCGTCAAAAAAAATGGCAATAACAAAGCGCGTTTGGTTGCCGGCTACTGCTGGCCCTGGAACAGCAAAAAAGACCCAAACCAGTACGATGTAATTATCGAACCCCACAACTTTAAAATGCAATGGAACCTCACCAAAGACGGCAGCCTGTGGATACGCAGCCCAGAGTCGGTAAATGAAATCGGCTGCATACACACCTGCCAGGGGTTAGAGGTAGACTACATCGGCGTCATCATCGGCCCAGACCTCATCGTGCGAAATGGCCAAATCATAATTCAACCCAGAGAAAGAGCAAAATCCGATAGCGCCATAAAAGGTTATATCAGCGCCCACAAAAAAGATGCAGACGCCGCCAATAAAAAAGCCGAAACCTTAATCAAAAACACCTACCGCACCCTAATGACCCGCGGGCAAAAAGGCTGCTACCTCTACAGCACAGATGCAGAAACCAATGAATACTTCTCACAACTGGCAAAAGATATTATTCAAGCACCAGCCCAAACAAATCAGGCTTTAAATGAAACACAGACACAACAAAAACAAACAGCACAAAATCAACAAAATAAAATTTACCCAGGCCTAACACTAAAAATACTAAACCCAGAAGAAGTAAAACCATTCGAAAATGCCGTACCCATTTATAAGCTAGAAATTGCCGCAGGCGAATTCAGCCACCAACAACAAGTTGATGAAACAGACTGGGTAGAGCTACCCGATTCATTTCGACCACAGCCCGGTCACTTTGTTGCCAGAGTAGTAGGTGAGTCAATGAACAAACGCATACCCAATGGCGCCTGGTGTTTATTTAAGCAAGAGCAGGGCGGCAGCCGGAACAATAAAATAGTGGTTGTGCAGCACCGAAATATACAAGATGTGGATACCGGCGCCTCATATACTGTAAAGCGCTATAGCAGTGAGAAGGTGAGTGAGGGTGATGAGTGGCGGCATAGTCGAATTGTGTTGAAGGCTGAGAGTTATATGGAAGGGTATGAGGATTTGGTGTTTGAGAGTGATGAGGTGGGTGAGTTAAGAGTGGTTGGTGAGTTTGTGGCGGTGATAGGGGAATGAAATTAATTGAAGGATTGAAGCTAGAAGTTAATGAGACATTTATTGCATGTCATATTACACAGCTAACGGAAGAGTTAAAGGAAGGGATTAGGGTTCATTTGCAAAACATTTGTCATGGGAAGGGGCTTGTATCTAAGGGGTTGTTAGCTCATAGCTACTTAAGGACATTACAGAACTTTCGTGATAGGTATGTAGAAAAAACAGTAAATATTAAAAAAGGGATGATAGGTGAGCTCTTGACCCATTATGTAGTTCATGACTTTCTTGATGACTTTGATGTGGTTTCACCATTTTTTAATATGGAAGAAAAAAGCCAGCGTAAGGGCTTTGATTTGTTATTAACTACTAATGATGGACAAGAAGTATGGATTACAGAGGTGAAATCAGGTGAGATAAACAGTATTGGTTGTCCTGATAGAGCTACTAGAGGCTTTCTTCATACAGCCAAAAGAGATCTCAAAAAACGCTTAAATGAACCCGAAGAAACATTTTGGTTAAATGCGATTAACACTGCACAGAATGCAATTCTTGGTTGTACAGATTACAAAGACGCCGTGCTTAAAATACTTGATGAAGAAGCGGTTTCAGCAGCTGATGATAAAGCTTCTGGTTTGGATAATAATGTTATTTTAGTTTCCGTTTTGTTTTTTGATATTAACAAGCCGTTTGAAATAAAAAATACAGAGGAGGTGTCACATGATATTGCTGCAGAGAATCTGTTTAATAAAGTTATAACTTTTTCTATTCAAAAAGGTACATATGAAAATATTGCAAAATTTTTGTTTGAGGAGGAGCTAGATGGGGTCTAAAAAAAATCCAGATCAGTTATCGATTAAAAGATTAATAAATTCGGGTTTTTCTAGAATATATAATAAGTTAATTCTGCGAGAAAGATTTGATGGTGATGAGGTTGTGAAATTACTTTCAATTGCGGTGATACTTGTGAATCAAAATGATATAAATCTTAAGCGTCTAGGATATAGAATTGTTCTTTATTATGGTAACCGTACTGATGATTATATGCCTCTGTATGATATCTCTCTAAATACTGGTCTTATACCGGTTGCGAAATTGGCTAAAAAATATATTGATCTAAATGAAGTTAACGTTTCCAATTCATATTTTGTAAATGAGTTTGTTGATAGTTATGTTGATTCATTTGATAAGGAAGGTATTGTTCGAACTGAGCAGCAATTAATACTAAATGAATATTTTGATAAAGAAATAGAGAATACTTTACATGTGGTTGCGCCTACTTCATATGGAAAGTCAGAGTTAATAGTTAATGCTTTGAAGAATCAAGTTAAACGAAAAGCTTGTATTATAGTTCCTTCAAAGTCGTTGTTGTTGCAAACTAAGAAAAGAATTATCGATGCGAAAATAGACTGGATTGATAGAATAGTCTCTCATCCAGAAATGCATGATCCTGATTTAGTTAATTCTGTATACATACTGACACAGGAGAGGTTGTCTAGGCTTCTAAATGTTGATCAAAATTTAATATTTGATTATTTATATATTGATGAAGCGCACAACTTATTAGAAAAAGATTCAAGGAGTGAATTGTTGGCTTCAGTGATAAGTGCTGTATGTCATAGGAATATTGATGTGGCTGTTAAGTTTCTTACTCCATTTGTTACAGATGTTTCTAATCTTAATATTAGAACTGCTCCATACTCGGATCTGTCTTACTTTATCGATGAATATGTTAAATCAGAAAGATTCTATATCGCTGATTATAGAAATGGAAAAGTAGAGCAATTGTTGTACGATCAGTTTACAAATGAATTTCACAATATGAATGAGGGGTATGGTGATTCAATATCCTATGTGATAGGTAATAGTGCTGATAAAAATATTATTTATTTTAATAAGCCAAAGGATATTGAGAAATTTGTAGTAGATCTTGCGGCTACGCAATTAGATGTAGTGTCACATGAAATGTTGGTAGCTATTAATGAGCTTGTTGATAATGTTGATCCAGATTATAAGTTAATTGATTGTCTTAGAAAAGGCATTGCATATCATCATGGTTCTATGTCTGACTCTGTTAGAAATTATGTTGAATACCTATTTAGGACGTCTATCGAGTTAAAGTATTTAGTTTCAAGCTCAACCTTATTAGAAGGTGTTAATTTGCCAATTGAGAGATTGTTTATGATGAGCGGGCAGAAAGGAAAAGGTAATTTAACACCATCGCAATTTAAAAACCTAGTTGGAAGAGTTAATCGATTTAGTGAAATATTTAATTCAGAAAATGAAGATGGTTTGGATAAGCTGGAGCCAGAAATACATATAATAGCCACTGATGAGTATGTGGCGTCAAATGCTAATTTTAAAACATATATAATTAATAGGGCTAATGTTACAAAGAAAATAAAAGATAAGCCTGAAAATGTTCTACTTGTAGAGACAAGAATTAACGAAAACAATATAGATAGGTATAAAGATGCAATATATAGGCTAGAAAATCTTGAAAATAATTTGATTGATGATTATGACTATGGGTATGTTAAAACAACGGTTGGAAAGTTGCTTGTTGCTAATAGTGTTAATGAAATAAATATTCAAAAAAATGAAGAAGAAATGCAGAATAAGCTGAATGGTATAGCTGAAAGAAATATAGATAATACGAATAATCTTATGGATGTGATAGGGGATTTGTTTGTTGGTTATGCAACATGTGAATCTGGCGGTGAAAGGTTGGGCCGTTTGGCTAACCCGAAAGCTAAGACGTTTTATGCCATGATGTTGGATTGGAAGGTGTCTAAGTTTCCTCTAAAATTAATGATGCGACACTTTATTAATTATTGGGATGGATTGTATGAAAGGAATCCGACTGCCCAGGTTTATGTTGGTAAATGGGGTGATGAAAAAAAAGACGATGGTCATTTAGAACACTACACCAAAATTAATACTAAAACTCGTAAAGAAAAAGTTAATTTGGCTATAGTTAGAATTAAAGAAGAAGAAGATTTTATTGAATATGTGATTTTTAGATTTATTGATATTTTGTACGATATGCAAAAAATTGATGAAGAGTTCTATATGAAAATTAAATATGGAACAAATGATGAAAATGTCATTAGATTAATTAGGTATGGGTTTTCTAGAGGTGTTGCAGAGTTGATACTGGTTGAATATAGTGATTTTGTAATAATTGATATCGAACATGAGTCGGTAAATTTAATCGATGGGTTGTATGAAAAAATGGAGAGTGATGGAGTAAGCGTTTTTCAATTGTTCGAAGTTGAAATGAATACCGCTATAAAAGTTACGTGAATTTATAGTGTTTGATTGTAAATAAGTATTTAGAAATTATTTTATATTAAGAATAAGTGCATTTTATAAAAGTTGGCGACTACAATCAATATCCACTTAAAAGTTTTAGTGTGCTCGATATCAGGTGGGTTATTTAGGAACCAAACAAACGATTTACCTGAGTAACTGGAGTCCAGGGAAAAAGATGACTACTACTTAGAGATTTAGTTGTGGCGAACAATGAGAGTTATTAGTGTTTGTTCTCGTCACCTATCTCATTGCCGTATGACAGCAAAAACTAATGGTAAATCGAATATTAACGATCGGCTATTAAGGTTTAAAAAATAAACTAATAATATCCATTCAATTAATGCTGATATTATATGCAGAGCTTATGTATGGAACTCATCGTATGAAAAATATAAGAATTAGAGAGAATACGTCTATCCATGATGTGGGTGAATGGATGAAAAACACTGGTGCTACAGTAACTTTTGAAATACTGTATAAGTCTTCTTTTCAGTTGTTTGCTGAGGGCGTGGCTTTAGGAGTGCTTCGTTCCCTATTCGTTAAACAAACAACTATAAATATAAAATTTTACAAAACACCTTTTGAATGTAACGATATTGAGCTAACAAAAATACAACCAATTTTTAAATCGATATTCGGTCTTGAATTGCTAAGGTTAACAAAATCCATATATGATGAAAATGGTATTGAGAAAGATTTTCGTTCAATTATGGGTAATACTTTATGGCAAAGTGTTCTAGATCATAAAGGACATATTGGTGATGGTAAACGTGCATATCTTGTTTCGAGACATGATTATGAAATCCCTAGATGTTTACGTAAGGACGAATCTTCAAGTGAGTTTCCTCGCTATGATTATTTTCAATCTAGCTTAAGTTCTTATTTATTGGGATTGCGAGGCTATACAAATACTATTGGCCCCTGTGAAAAAGTACTAATCGAATGGTTGCACCATATTGCAGAAAACGTACATGAACACGGTAGATTTTCAAAATTTGAGAACGACTTAATCGATGGTTTTAGAGGGATAATACTTGGTAAATATGTCTTTAGGGATGAAATAGAGATTGAAAAGAGAGGGGATATCCCTCCATATATAAAAACATATGTAAAAAAACTTATTAATGCAGGAAAGTGTCCCTCCAAAAACATCACTTTTAACTATGCAACGGTTATGGATGTAGGTGACGGGATACAGAATACCCTGAATATTGCAGATAATAAGGATAAGTTTGATACTTTATGTCTTGCGTTTAATGATGGAGTAACCCGAAAGACTAAACTTATGAGTGAGAAGTCTGGTTATGGTTTGGGGCAAGCTTTGAAGGCAGCATGTGATATCAACGCATTTTTCCATATTGTATCCAGTAATATCGAAACATACATTGACTTCTCTGATATCCAGAGTAATAAAAATAGTAGGTTACTAAGTCAACCTGAGTATTTGGATAAAAAACATGGAACATCTATCTCGCTACTATGGTTGAGTGAGTCTAGAAATAAGGATGGTATTATTTAGATGCGTCCTGTAATTAAAAAAATATGGACCAGTGATATTACTGAGCTTACTGATCGACTGAAGCGTATCAAGTCTGGCGTTAGAGCAAATGCGCTGTATTTTGTATTTAAGTGTAGTAATGAACTTACACAGAAAATCACGATAGATGAACGCGCAAGGTTTGAAATTACAAATAGAGCACAAGGGAAAAAAGCCTTTCTTCTTCGATATGAAACGCTTAAGAACAAGTATTTACTTGAGGAAATAACAGAAACTGCAGTTGTATCTATTAATGATAGTGAGTTTATCAATCAAATAAGATCATATGATCTTAGTGAAGTTATTGATCGAACTAATGGTGATTGTTTTATAGACGCACCTATTAATACGCATTTCGTAACACCATCCGGTAAGCACACTATACGATTTTTGCGGCTAACAGATGCAATCTATTCATATAATGCCTTAGATCGTATTTCCTTTTGGCTTCAACCATATGTGGCTCATTCTTCAGCAGTTATTATTGATACTTGGTCGCTTTCTTCTATTATTCTAAGAACGCAACAGTTGCTAGATGTTGATATACCATTTGACTGTTTTCATGAGCATGTCAAGTGTAATGATGAGCTTGCACTGTCTATGCTTAACAAAATTTCAAGACGAATTCTAGATGATAAACCGATACTTGTTTTAGTAGGTATATCTTCTAGTGGAGAGTTTTTCAAGGCATTACCAGATTTGGTTGAAAGATCAAGTATAAACAATGACCTTAATTCATTATCGATTTATGGATTTAAGAATACTCCTGATGATGTAAATGTTTTGTCGCGAATGGATATAGAAATTAAGTGGTTTGATAGTGATAATTGTCCATACTGCGGGAATGATGATAGAAAAAATAAATATCAGATAGACTCGAAATACTACTACCCTCGAAGATATGAAGAACAGCCAGTTAGGTTTAATAAGTATTTGTTAATGGAGGATGACAAGTCAACTAGGTCTAGTGCGTCAATACTTATACATAAATATGGAACTAATGAAGGTGTTTTAGCAGTTCATAAGGATGATCCAAATGATGGAGTACAGCCTCGACATCATGCATTTTATATTGATGTAAGGGCATTGATGAAAATAGATGAATTTGTTTATGAGGTAACTGAAGTAGCAAACGAAATACAAATTAATTGTGGTGTACCAGATATTGTGATTCTCCCGCCTCATGAAGCGGCTAGGAGTATAGCTGTCCATCTAAGAACATTATGGGCGAATACGAAGTTTATCCATAGTCATAATTTAAAGAATATCTCTGATTATGAAGTGAAATTATTTCAGGAGTCTAGCCACATTTGTTTTGTTGATGATGTTTCGATAACTGGATCAAGGATTGAAACATATCTTCGTGTATTGAGGGAGGGATTAGGTGGTGATGTTCTTGGAGGATTAAACGATGTAACATGGTTTCCATTAATTATTCGAAGTTCGAGTCAGGCAGATATAGATAGAATAAAAGATAGCTTATCTGGGCACGACTCTCATTGGAAAAACCACTTATTATATACCTATAAGATTATTCTACCAGATTGGACAGGTGAGAATGAATGCCCATGGTGCAAAGAAGAGGCAGTATTAGATAAGCATATAGGCCCATTATGGGATGAGCCAAAATGGTATAGAGAAAGGCGTTCTTTACTCAGAAATACAACCAGAGGCATTCAAAAAAATCCACTTTTTGTTTTTCCTTTTTCTGAACATAAAACATTAGGTGCTGGATCCGCGATAGGTGATGAAGGTCTAAGTGAAATCCAAGTTATATTCTTATTGGCAAATGGTCTGCAGATACTAAGAACAACAACTGGGCATACACTAGGTGCTGATGATCTATTGGTACGATATGTGTTGTTTTTTGAAAATAATTCACAGGTTTCGAATAGTGGAACCTTTACTAGATTCTCAGAGCCATTCATACAATCTTGTTTCCTTCGAACTGTGAAAACTGATGAGTGGACCCGAACTGTTTGGGATGACGGAATGAATTTTTTTAAAGGAAAGCTAGAAAGCAGTAATAGTAACGAGCTAATTGGTGAGCTATTGCTGTTTTATCTCCGACGTGGAGTAAAAGGTAAGTTCAAACAATCTACAATTGATATAATTAACGGAATATACTACGACGAAGCTAGTCAATTACTTATAGCTTCATTAAAAGAGTGATTTCTACGTGCTTTTCTATGTGTATTTTAAAAATGTCAGCTTCCTATAAATCATCACTCACAGATCTCATTGAATTAGATCTCATATAACCGGCGAGCTATCCAGAAATCAAACCAGAACATCACCCGAGCAACAAGACTCCTGGGAAAAAGAAGTCGCATTACTTAAAGAGGCTTGTGTTCAATTAGTTAACAATAAACCTGTAGCCAAAGCTGTTCCTTATAAATTTAAGGGGTTGGTGACAACTGATAATCATTCGTAACGATAGATCCAGAGGTCAGGCTGAAAAAATATAACTATAGAAAATACTGAGATGAAAATAATATGAAAGATTTTCCAGCAGGCCTATATGACCTTCTGCATACCAAAAAACTACATGCTCAACTTGAACAAGCTGGACTTTTAGATAAGGCCGTATGGGAAAAGTTTGAACCAGAAGAATTAAAAACCCATTTAGCGGTGCCACTGGCACGAGAAATTGCGCAATTCATTAGTGAAAACATTTTAGGCAGTAAAGGCAGTGAATTTGAAGCTGCATTAAATAAAGCCTTTGATTCACCGGCCTTATGGCTCAGTTTAATAGAGTCGATTAAACCACTTTCTACTGAAGTGCTGCACCAAATTAAACCTGAAGCGCCACTGCCTGCATTAACTGTTCGGCCTGATACGCCTCTATCTGTTTCATCATTGCTTACGGGTTCATCTAGAAGCCCTGCATTGCGCTCACAAATTATTAAAGAACTGGCCAGCTGTGATAAAGCCGACTGGTTGGTATCGTTTATTAAATTCGCTGGCATTGTGCCTTTATTGCCTGCACTGCGTGAGTTTACGCAAACATCCGCGGATGATGGCGGGCCGCGTTTGCGCATTGCCACTACTTCATACATGGGGGCGACGGATTTAAAGGCGATTAGTGAGTTATTGACATTGCCTAATACGGAGATACGGGTGTCTTATGATACTAAGCGTACCCGTTTACATGCCAAGGCTTATTTATTTCATCGAAAGTCTGGGTTTGGTTCTGCCTATATTGGCTCGGCGAATGTCTCTAAGGCGGCGCTTGATGAAGGCCTGGAGTGGACGGCCAAGGTAAGCCAGTATGAAACCGAGCATCTGTGGCAGCATGCTCTGGCGACCTTTGAATCGCATTGGGAAGATCAAACTGAATTTACCCCCTGTGGAATAGATAACCTGGAAGAGTTGGGTCAGGCGCTTTCACAAGAGCGGGGTGAGGGCCAGGGTGAAGGGGGCATGGGTGAACTCTCTTTCTTTGATTTACGACCCTATGGTTATCAACAGGCTATTTTAGATGATATTGCGGCAGAGAGAAGTGCGGGTAAGCGCAAGCATTTAGTGATTGCCGCCACCGGCACAGGTAAAACCATGATTGCCGCTTTTGACTATAAACATTTCTGTGGGTCTGAGGGCGCTCGGCCACGCTTATTGTTTGTAGCGCATAGAGAAGAAATTTTAAAACAGGCACGCTCAGCTTTTCGGCAGGTGTTACGGGATGGCAGCTTTGGTGATTTAGTCGCCGGTGGTGCGCAGCCTGCACAAACGGATCATTTATTTTGCACGGTGCAAAGCTGGAATAGCCGTAATTTTAATGAGCTATCAGCCGATCACTTTGACTTTGTGGTATTAGACGAAGCGCATCATGCATCCGCCAATTCTTATCAGGCATTAATTGATCATATATCTCCACAATCGCTATTGGGTTTAACCGCCACACCAGAGCGAACCGATGGTAGGGATATTCGAAATGATTTTGGTGGTGCCTTTACCCATGAAATACGTTTACCCGAAGCCATTGAGCGAGCTTTATTAAGCCCGTTTCATTTTTACGGTGTGCCTGATTTAGACGGGCTAGATTTTTCATCTATCGCCTGGAGAAGAGGCGGTTACGACATGAGCCAACTTAACCAGCTGTTAGAAGGTAATGCGGCACGGGCTAACTGGGTGCTAAGCCAGGTAGAGCGTTATGTGGCGAATATTAAACAGATACGTGCCCTGGGGTTTTGTGTGAGCGTGGCTCATGCGCAGTTTATGGCGGATTACTGCAATGAAAATAATCTATCGGCCATTGCCTTAAGTGGTGACACACCCAGAGATGAGCGACACCAGGCACAGGCACGTTTAGAACGGCGTGAGATACAGTTTATATTCACCGTCGATTTATATAATGAAGGGGTCGATATACCCAGTGTCGATACCGTGGTGTTTTTACGTCCAACCGAAAGCCTGACCCTGTTTTTACAACAACTAGGCCGCGGCTTACGCCTGCATGAAGAAAAATCACACCTCACCGTGTTAGATTTTATCGCACCGCAAAATAGAAAGTTTAGCTTCGCCAAACGCTTTCAGTCACTCACCAGCCGCCCTGAGTTACGCATGGATAAACAAATCACTAATGATATGCCCTATATGCCAGCGGGTTGTTTAGTGCATTTAGAAAAGCAGGCGAAAGAACATGTGCTTGAAAACATAAAAGCCGCCGCGGCAAGTTTGTGTGGTGAAAGATTATTAAGTGAGTTACGACAATTACAGGCACGTGATGGTGGTGAGATAAGTTTACAAAGTATGCTGGATTATTTGAATTTAGATTCGCCTGATGAGATATATAAAAAAGGTTTACCGTATGAGTTGTTGGCTAAGGCGAGTGGTGCAGGGGAAAATAATGTTATTGCTGAGGCTTCTGAAACCTATAAGTTGAACAAAGGCTTTAGGCGTTTGCTGTTGATGGATGATACTAATCTTATAGCGGATGCTAAGTTATTGATTGAGTCGGGGGCTTGTGAGAGTGCACGTACTAAAGAATTAATTCATAGTGTTTTGTGGGGGCAAACAAAACCTGATGATGGCAAGTTAGAGCAAGTACATGAATATTTTGTAACTCGACCGGCTTTGTTGAATGATCTTACTGAATTAATTGAGTGGCAACTATCAACTAAAGTGCCAGCACAAAAACAAAAATACCAAGAGTTTACTGAGTCACTTAATTTACATGCATCATATACACGTAATCAAGTACTTATCTCAGCAGGCAAAGGCTCATTTGAGAAGCCGTGGAATTCACAAGAAGGATGTGTGCCAGTTGCAGACAGAAATCTGGATATATTTTTTGCCGATATTAATAAGAGCGAAAGTGATTTTTCACCAACAACAATGTACGAAGACTATGCTATTACAGATAAGTTGTTTCATTGGCAAAGTCAGTCAAGCGCAAGTGAAACGACACCTGTTGGTCAGCGATATATCAATCATGTAGAAAATGGTCATACGCTCTTGTTGTTTATACGTGATAGAAAAAAATTACAGAATGGCTTAACTGCGCCATATTATTATGCTGGTCCACTCAAATATGTGAGACATGAGGGTTCAAAACCTATCTCGTTTGTGTGGGAGTTAGAAGTGCCGATACCAGCAAAGGTAATGGTTTGGGCAAGTAGAGACTGAAAGTAAAGGCAAAGAAAAGGCATGGTGGTAAACGATAAAACAGAACAACTATGAAACTCATAGTAATATAATTAATATTGAGATATATAATGAATGAAGCGGCATCAATTAAGAAGGTATCAGACTTGCTGATAAAAAATAGATGGGATTTACCAGAAGAACCAGGTGTTTATGCATTTTGGTGGCTTGCTAGTAAGTCAGAGTTGATGGGGGCTAATAGGCATATTGTTCTGAAAGGGCCAGGAGGTAAACGTGTTGATGTTGAGTACCTTGATTGGTGGCCGTCAGAGTTAGCTTATCCTTGTTTGTATGTTGGTAAGTCTACTAACATTAAGAAACGTTTTTCTTTACATATTAAACGTAGGTGTGCAGGTAGGTTGCATCAAATTTTAGCAACTAATAACAAACAAAAGCCACACACTACATCATGTCAGTTAAGGCATGGAATTGAGCATGTGTTTAATGATGAAGCCAATCCATTAAACCTGATATTTGATAAGGTGGGCTTTTCATATTCTACAGATTTTAATGAAAACGCTGTCGCAGAAAGGTTCTTTGAAGAAGATAAACTTATCGGTTCATGGCGGCCTTGGTTTAATATCGACTCAGAACGGTAGAGGCTTGTACCATAACTAAAACACCTACAATGAGAAGTCAGTAAAGACAAAGGTTTAGATTATGGTCAGGTTATTTGTTAATATGGTTGTATCGATAACCTATTTGATCCTCCGCTTTAATGCAGCAGCTTTCATAGGTGTTAGGGTTAGTTAAGCACTAAACTAGGAAGCTATAAATTAATGGCCGAAACCCTATTCTTTCTTTTACTGACACTTGGCATAGTATTTTTTCTACTATCGAAAACATCTAACTACAAAGGCCGTGTTGGTGAAAGAAAAGTAAGTCGAAAACTTAATTTTTTTGGAAGACATGGTAAAAGATACCCCACCTATCATAACGTTACTTTAAAAACGCCTGACGGTTCTACTCAAATAGACCATATACTAATTAGCCCTAATGGAATATTCGTGATTGAAACGAAAAATCTTAAAGGCTGGATATTTGGGGGAGAAAATCAAAGACAATGGACGCAAACCTTATATAAAAACAAATATAAATTTCAAAATCCATTATTTCAAAACTACAAACATGTCAAAGCTTTGGAGAAACTACTTAACGCAGATATAAACACTATTTTCAATATTGTAGTTTTTGTAGGGCGCAGTAAATTTAAGACAACAATGCCGCGTAATGTTGTAAATATAAGAAAACTAGTACCGTTAATAAACACATATACAGATAAAGTTCTGAGTAGTGAAACTATACAAAGCTATTCATTAGAAATCGAAAATGCTATAGCAAATAACGAGTTTACTAAAAATGAGCATATAGCTAATATCAGACGTAATAAAATTAAACCGATTTGTCCTAAATGTGGTAAGCCTATGGTACTACGTACAGCACGAAAAGGTCGCAATACGGGTAAAGAATTTTGGGGTTGCTCAGATTTTCCAGCCTGTAAGGCAACAAAAAGAAAGTACTAACAAGCACAACCAAGATACCCATAATAAAAATCACTGTAAAAGATCAATTGTTTCCAATATTAGATTAGTATTAATAATCTCTGTCCTGGTTTAGTAAAACAAACTATTTGGTCTAGATAACAGGCACAAGCCCCAATTAAATCATAAAAATTAACCCTGCATTCTATATTGTAAAATATTTCTTATTTAATCATCAGACAATTCGTTTTCTAAAATCCTCGCTAAGTAGCTAAACTGAATGTGTTTTAAATAATACTTCCCCCAACTACTATTAGCAGGTGATGATATGAGCAGTACACAAGATGACACTATGAAGAAAACTATGGCTTATTTAACGGTCGGCTTATTCGCTCTTTTCTTTTCTATTATAGCTCTGGCTAATGCGATAGCTTAAGCAGAAAAAAGGGAACAGAGCACAGTATTTCTAATATTAGCGAATATTGTGCTCTGACCCCGTTTTATTGATGTGCTTGTTATCCGTGTATTTTTATACGCTACGCCTGCAGTATTTACTTGTCAAAGTTATAGTGGGTGTCTGGATAATGATATTTCTAGATAGGGTATTAAACAAACGGACTAGATCAGTCGCTTAAGTTTGATAAACATATAGGAGTTATTCCTGATTTTATAAAATATATAGATATCAGGTAGCTTTCTCTCTACTATCAGAAAAAAATTATACTGAAATAACGGCATAACAATGAAAGATTACATGAATTTTTTAACGCTTGCAGAAAGTCTTAATACTAAATATGCCTCAATCTATTTTAACTGTGAGCTCGAATCCCTAACGATGCCATTTTGGTCATGGAGTGAAATTCAGGCTGGCCTGGAGCAAAGGAAAGAATGGGAAGTAAGTAAGATGTTAATTCCATTTTACGGCGACTGGCATGATCTGTTTTGTCTTGATGGAAAGTCAGGTGTCATTGTGGCACTGAATGATAAGCGTGAAGTATTATGTAGCTGGTCTTCTATTAATGAATTTTTAAGTTGCCTCTCAGAAGAAGAGGTTGTCTATGGTGATATGCAAGGTGTGGTACAGCATTTTGATGAAACTAAAGGGCGTGAAATGAAGCATTAAAAGAAATTATATGGTCAGATAAAGTATTCTAAAAACCGGTGTCAGAGATCAATTGTTTCTAATATTAGAGATAAATGAACCTGGCACCAATCAACAATAATCAGCCTAAAATCTATAACCCTCCAATACCTCTGGGTGCACCAGATAAACCCCTTTCTTAACCCGAAACACATACTTGGTATTAGTCACACTTCGTTGACCTGGTTCTAT
>Ga0316205_10003495_pt1 | contig 14776 bp, 10 predicted proteins | sample 3monthpyrite_MG_FD_204941 | JGI IMG/M metagenome (GOLD analysis project Ga0316205, IMG submission 204941) | Microbial mat bacterial communities from mineral coupon in-situ incubated in ocean water Damariscotta River, Maine, United States -... | ecosystem: Environmental > Aquatic > Marine >... | reverse complement strand
CCTCGGCGCGCTGGCCGCAAGTGGAAACACCTTCGCCGGGTTCAACAACCATTCGGGATCGAACACGTCCTTCACCCGCATCTGCGCTTCCAGATCGGCGGGAGAAAATTGCACACTCATCAGGTCGCGCTTCTCGATCCCGACGCCGTGTTCGCCGGTCAGACAGCCACCGACCTCGACGCACAGCTTCAGGATATCGGCGCCCAGCGCCTCGCACAGTTCCAGATCACCGGGCTTGTTGGCGTCGAACAGGATCAGCGGATGCATGTTGCCGTCGCCGGCGTGGAACACATTGGCCACGTCCAGCCCGTAGTCCTTGGACAATTCACCGATCCGGCGCAGCACGCGGGGCAGTTCGGACACCGGGATCGTGCCGTCCAGACACATGTAATCGTTGATCTGCCCCATCGCCCCGAAGGCCGACTTTCGGCCCAGCCAGATGCGCCCGGCCTCGTCGGCATCGCGCGCTTCGCGCAGTTCCACCGGGTTGTGGCGCAGCGCGATCTGCTTGATCAGGCCCAGTTGTTCGTCGATCTCGGCGGGGCTTCCCTCGACCTCGACGATCAGCAGCGCCTCGCAATCGGGATACCCCGCCTTGGCGAAAGCCTCGCAGGCGCGGATGCACGGGCGGTCCATGAATTCGATGGCCACGGGCAGGACACCGGCCTTGATGATGTCGCTGACCACCTGCCCCGCCACCTCGTTGCTGTCATAGCCCATCAGCACCGGGCGCGCGCCCTCGGGCTTGGGCAGGATGCGCAGCGTGGCCTCGGTGACGACGCCCAGCTGTCCCTCGGATCCGCAGATCAGGCCCAGCAGGTCCAGCCCGCCGGCATCCATATGCGCGCCACCGATTTCGACAACGGTGCCGTCCATCAGCACCATGGTCACGCCCAGCAGGTTGTTGGTCGTCACGCCATATTTCAGGCAATGCGCGCCACCCGAATTCATCGCGATATTCCCGGCGATGGCGCAGGCCAGCTGGCTGGACGGATCGGGCGCGTAGAAAAAGCCATCGGCTTCCACGGCACCGGTGACCGACAGGTTGGTGCGCCCGGTCTGAACGCGGATGAATCGGTTGTCATAGTCGGTTTCCAGCACGTCGCGCAGCCGCGCCACCCCCAGGATCACGCTGTCGGCGGTGGGCAGCGCCCCGCCCGCAAGGCTGGTGCCCGAACCCCGCGGCACCACCGGCACACCTTCTTCGTGGCAGACCTTCAGCGCCGCCGCGACCTCGGCTGTGGATCTGGGCAGCACCGCTGCCAGGGGCGGGCAGCGATAGGCCGTCAACCCGTCGCATTCATAGGCGCGGGTTTCGTTGGGGTCATCGATCACGGCATCGGCGGGCAAAACGGCGCGCAGGCGCGCGACGATGCGGGCGCGGTGCGACAGAACTACCGGGTCCGGCGTCGGCATCTCCATGGCAAACCTCCCTCTTTGGTAAGAAAATATAACCAATTATGCCCGAATGTCCAGTTTTGATCGCACAGGCTGCATGGTTTTCGCGTTCGGTTGGCGCTAAACAGGCCGGGCCTTCGTGGCTCGCCCCGTTTCAAAGGACAGATCATGACCCCTGCCGCCTTGATGGACCTGTTTTCCTGGATGGACCTGATCGCGGTTTTCCTGCTGGTCGCGGCATGGTTCGCGTTGGGGCTGTGGATCGAATCGCCCTGCGCACGCAAGCCATCGGTCACGGTGCTGATGGCCGAATACCGGCGCGAATGGATGCGCCAGTTCGTCACCCGCGCGCCACGCATCTATGACGCCACGGTGCTGGGCAGCCTGCGGCAAAGCACCAGCTTCCTGGCCTCGGCGTCGATGATCGCGCTGGGCGGGCTGCTGGCGCTGATCGGCAATGCCGAACGGCTGGTCGGTGTGGCGCAGGATCTGACCATGCCCACCCCCAGCACCCGGATTGTCGAAATCAAGCTGCTGCTCGTCAGCTTGTGGCTGACCCATGCGTTCTTGAAGTTCCTGTGGTCGAACCGGCTGTTCGGCTATGCGGCGGTCGTCATGTCGGCGGTGCCCAACGATCCGTCGGATCCGTTGTGTTACCCGCGTGCGGCGCAATCGGCGCAGATCAACATCCGCGCGGCGTTCAATTTCAACCGGGGCCTGCGCGCCACCTATTTTGCGCTGGCGGCGCTGGCCTGGCTGATCGGCTGGTGGGCGCTGCTGATTGCCACCGGGCTGGTCAGCTACATGATCTGGTTTCGCGAATTCGCGTCGGCATCGCGCAACATCCTGCTGGATCCGCCTCCGGCGCCGGCCAGCGCCGAGTAGCGCCGAGTAGCGCCGATCAGCGTCGCGCCTCGCGCAGCCAGGCGCCAACGAACAGGCCCAGCCCCAGCAAGAGCCATGCCCAGGCGGGCAGGAACGGCGTCAGCCGCAGATCGGTGGTGACATAGGCCTCGCGACGGGTGATCCCCAGCCATCCGCGCCCAAAGGCGATCCGCCCGGCATCGACCCGGCGCAGCGAAGGAAACGCCTGCTGCAACACGCCCACGCCGCCGCCCGTCGCGTCCATCAAGGGCGCCAGGGGCGCCGAATCGGCGACGACGCGCTGGAATTCGCGCGGGTTCGCCGCCCCCAGAACCGCGACGGTCTCCAGATCGCCCGAGCGCAGCCGGTAAAGCCCCGGCTCGGCGCCCTGCCAGGTGGCGGTGAAGCGGCCCGGCGCGGTCTCGGCCATGTCCAGCGTGACCGTGCCGTCATCCGGCCGGGTGATGGTCACCTGATGCGGGCCGTCCAGCAGCGACCGGCGCGTGATGGTCAGATCCAGCCCCGAAGCATCGGCGCCCAGCGCCTCCTCTTCCAGCTCGGGCTCGGCCATCATCCAGTGCGCAAGCCGGCGCAGCAATTCAGCCTGCGGACCGCCGCCTTCGAACCCACGGTCCCAAAGCCACGCCTGGTCCGATGCCAGCACCGCGATGCGCCCCTGCCCAACCCGGTCCTGCACCAGGAGCGGGCGGTCATCGACACCCAGCATGGTCACCTCGCCACGGGTCTGCGTCAGTTCGATCTGACGCAGCCAGCGCCCCCAGCCCGGCGCGCCATCCGCGCGCGCGGGCCAGTCGGCATCCAGCCCGGCGGTGACCGGGTGGCGCGCGCCGGTTTCGGACAGGCGCGGCAGGAAGGGTTGTTCGAGCACGCGCCCGGTGGGTCCGGCAGGCATGATCTGGCCCAGCGGCGAATAGTAGATGCTTTCGGCACTGGCCAGTTCCGGCCCACCCGCGATCAGAAGCGCACCGCCCTCGGTCACATAGCGGCGGATGTTGTCGAAATAAGAATTCGGCAGAATACCCCGGCGCCGATAGCGGTCGAAGATGATGAGATCGAATTCGTTGATCTTGTCGACGAACAATTCGCGGGTCGGAAAGGCGATCAGCGACAATTCGTTGACCGGCACACCGTCCTGCCGGTCTGGGGGTCGCAGGATGGTGAAATGCACCAGATCGACAGCCGGGTCCGATTTCAGAAGGTTCCGCCAGGTGCGTTGCCCGGTATGCGGCTCGCCCGAGATCAGCAGGACGCGCAGCCGGTCACGGATCCCGTTGATCTGCACCACCGCGTCATTGTTGCGGTCGGTCAGTTCGCCCTCGGCCGGCGGCAGCGAGAATTGCAGGACGTTCATGCCGCCGCGATTCAGCGTCAGGTCCAGCCCCATGTCCTGCCCCACGGGCGCCATGGCATAGCGCAGATCCTCGCCGTTCAGCGCGAAGCCGACGCGCACGGGCTGGCCGCGCAGGGCTTCGGGCACATTGCCTTCATCCTCGATCCGGATGGTCAGGCGCAGGGTTTCGCCCAGAATGCCATAGGCCGGGGCATTGCGCACAATCAGGCGGCGGTCCCAGTCGCTCGCCTCGCCGGTGCGCACCAGGTGCACCGGGGCGGGCACCGGGGGCACCAGAGCATCATTCGTCAGACCGTCCGACAGCACGAACACCCCGGCCAGCCGGTCGCGCGGCACGTCGGCCAGCGCGGCGTCCAGCGCCTCGGCCAGACGGGTGCCGCCATTGTCGGGCGCGTCGGGCACGGTGACGCGACGTTCCTCGACCCCCAGCCGGGCCAGTTCGGCGCTGACCCGGGCCAGCGCGTCCCGTGTCTGCTCGGCGCGGCCCCGCAGCTGGTTCGAGCCGGTCTGATCGGCCAGGATCAGCGCGATGTCGGCCAGCGGCTCGCGCTCTTCGCTTTGCAAGGACGGGTTGGCCAGCGCGGCCACCACCAGCGCCAGGCCCAGCGCCCGCAGCGGCCACCCGGCCAGCCGGCGCCACAGCGACAGCGCGGTGATCACGGCGGCGGCGGCGGCGATTGCCCAGATCACCGGCCATTCCAGAAGCGGATCGAAGACCACTGCCCAGCCGTTCATTGGCCCAGCCTTTCCAGCAAAGCAGGCACATGGACCTGATCGGATTTATAGTTGCCCGAAAGCACATACATGATCAGGTTCATCCCGAACCGCAGCGCCAGTTCGCGTTGCCGTTCACCGGTGGTTCCGCGCCCGACCGGCAACAGCGGCATCCCCTGGTCATCCACCGCCCAGGCCGAGGCCCAGTCGTTCGAGCCGATGACAACGGGTGTCACCCCGTCGTTGAGGTTGCGAAACGGCATTCCTTCGACCAGTTGGGCATCACCCGGCGCCGCCTCGACCCACAGTGTGCCACCCTGATACCGGCCCGGAAAATCAGCCAGCAGATAGAAGGTGCGGGTCAGCACATGGTCGGCGGGCACGGGTTCCAGCGGCGGAATGTCCAGCCCCGAAGCGATGCGCTGCAAGCGCCGCCCCGCACCGGTGGTGCCCCCGGTCAGCCGGGCGATTTCGGCGTCGCGGGTGTCGAACAGGATCATCCCGCCCGAGCGCAGATACCGGTTCAGCCGCGCATAGGCGTCGGCGCCGGGCACCGGGCTGGTATCGGTCACGGGCCAATACAGGAACGGGAAGATGGCCAGTTCGGCGGTTTCGATATCCACCAGAACCGGTGCGCCCGGTTCGACCGACGAGCGGCGGAACAGGGCGTCGGACAGGCCTCGAAGCCCGGCGATGGAAACGTCATCGACCTGCGGGTCACCGGTGGCAACGGCGGCCAGCACCACGGCCTCGGTGGCCTGAAGAATGTCGGGCGAGATATCCGCCACAGGCGCCTGCGCATCGGCCCGCGTCGCAAGGCCAAGCGCCAGCACGACCAGCGCCGCCTGCACCAGCCGTCCGCCCAGCGCCAGCGTGGCCAGCGCATCCAGCATGAACAACCCGGCGGTCAGGGCCAGCAGATAGCCGGCCAGCGGTGTCTCCGAGGCGGCAAATCCGGTTTCCACCGGCGTGCCCAATGGCCATTGTGCCGCGGTCAGGGGCGTGGTCAGCGTCGTCGCGTTGATCGCCAGGCGCATCTCGGCTCCGGCATACAAGCCCGGCGGGAGTTCGGCACTCGGCGCCGCCTGTCCGGACAGCACGGCTGCCAGATCCTCGCCCGCAACCGCGGCGCGGTCACCCGCCGGGCGCAGCGTGCCAAAGGCGTCCAGCGTGCTTTCCGGCTGCCAGCTGGTGCCGTCCAGATCGGCCGCTTCCGGCACCGTGCCGCGCGTCGAAATCGCCAGTCGGTCCATCATGTCGACGAACAGCCCGGACAGCGGCAGGTTGGACCATTCGGCATTGGCGGTGACATGGAACAACACGACCTGCCCGGCCCCGCGCTGGGCGCGCGTGACCAGTGGTGTGCCGTCGGCCAGCGCGGCAATGGTGCGAGCCGCCAGATCCGGGCCCGGTTGCGCCAGAACCTGCGCGCGGATGCCCACATCGCCGGGCACGTCCAGCCCGACAAAGGGCGAATTTTCGGGGAATGGCGCCAGGCTGCGCGGGTCGCCCCAGCTCATCGCGCCGCCGACGCTGCGCCCGCCGGCGCGCAGGCGCACGGGCAGCAGCGGATCCTCGGTCTGGCCGGCAACGCCGCCGCCGGCCGCGTTCAGCCCGGCCCCCGCCAGACGCGGCCCGGCAAAGCGCAGCAGCAGGCCACCTTGCTCCAGCCAGTCGGTCAGGTCCTGGATTTCGGCGTCGGTCAGGCCGGGCTGGTCGGCCAGCACGATCACATCGGGACCGGTCAGCAGCAGATCGTCCAGGCTGGCGCTTTCGATGATGTCGGCGCTGGGCGCCAGGGCCTCGCGCAGATAATGCAGCGGCGACAACAGCGCCAGCGCCTCGGTGCTTTCGCGCACGCTCAGCAGCGCCACCTTGCGGCGTTGCAGGCTGTCATCGCTCAGGCTGACGGCCCCGGCCCCGCGCGCGTCCTCGATCTGGAACCGGCTCACGCGGTTGCGCAGTTCCGGCGGCAGGGTGAAACGGGCCGTGGCGCTGGCCGCCCCTGCGGCAAAAGCCAGCGGCGCGCGCGCCAGATTCCGTTCCTGCCCCGCCGGATCGCGGCCGATGGCGATCAGGGTCAGCGCCTGTTCGGGACCGACGCTGCGCCGCGCGGTCAGGGTGATCGCCTCGCCGTCGAACTCGGCGGCCGACAGGGCGAGCACCGGAGTCGCGGGCTCAAAGACCGACACATCCCCCTGGCGCGCCAATGTCGCCAGCAGGTCGGCGCGCATGTCCCGCGCCAGCCCGTCGGAAATCCACAGGGTCTGCGTGCCTTCGGGCAGGTCGCTGGCCCAGCTTTGATCCGCCGACGGATCCCAGGGTTGCGGGGTCAGGCCGGGCAGGCGCTCCTGCGCGCGGTCGGCGGCGCGGAACTCCACCGCACCCACCGGCGGATCGGTCAGGACGACCACCGCCGCCGGGCGCCCGGCGCGTTGCGCATTGCCCAGCGCCTGCGAGACCCGCTCGATCCGGCGCGGCCAGTCGCGCGCGCTGGCCCAGCTGGCGTCCATCACCACCAGCAGCGGCCCGCGCCCCGGCACCACTTGCACCGGGTTCAGAACCGGGCCGGCCAGCGCCACGATCAGCGCCGCCAGCGCCCCGACGCGCAGCATCAACAGCCACCAGGGCGTGCGCTGGCTTTCCGGATCCCTGTCGCGCAGCCCCAGAAGCAGCGCAATCCCCGGAAAGCGGCGCCGCACCGGCGCGGGCGGCACGGCGCGCAACAGCCACCACAGGATCGGCAATGCGATCAGGGCGTAAAGGATGGCCGGGGCGGCAAAGCCAAGGGCGCCGAATGTCAGCATCAACGCGTCCCGTCGCCCAGGGCATGATACAGCCACAGCAGCCCTTCGGCGGGTGCGCGATCGGTGTGCATGACCGTCGCATGCCAGCCGGTCTGCCGCGCCAGCCCGGCCAGCCGGTCCTTGCGGGCGGCCAGCCGGTCGCGGTAGGCGGCGCGCAAATCGGCGGCGCGCAGGGTTTCAAAATTCAGATGCCCCGACATGCTTTCAAACCGGGTGCGCCCGTCGAACGGGAAATCCTCTTCGACCGGGTCCAGAACCTGCACCAGAATGCCGCGCATGGCGCGTGACGCCGCCATGTCCAGCGCGCGCTCCACGGCGTCCATATCGCCCAGAAAATCGGAAAACAGCACGACATGGCCGCCAGCCGGGGCGGCGTGCAGGTCAAGTGCGGCGTGTTCATCACCGGGCGCGGATTCGGTGGCCAGAGCCAGGGACAGCTGTTCCGCCTGCCCGCGCCCGGCGCGCGGAGGCAGATCGGCCTCGGCCAGCCCCACGCGCTCGCCGCCGCGCAGCAGGACCAGCGCCAGCGCCAGCGCCAGCAGGCGGGCGCGGTCGGCCTTGGTGCCGCGCCCCTTTGCGCCGGAAAATCCCATCGCCGCGCCGGTATCGACCCAGAGCGTCACCGCCCGCGCGGCCTGCCATTCGGTTTCGCGCACGAACATGTCATCGCCGCGCGCGGACCGCCGCCAGTCGATGCGCGACGCGGGGTCGCCAGCAGAAAACGGGCGAAACTGCCAGAATTCGGCCCCCGGACCGATGCGGCGGCGGCCATGCGCGCCGGGCAAAACACTGTTCGCCAGATGCTCGGCCGCGACCAGCAGGGGCGGCAAGGCCCCGGAAAGCCCCTCGGCCGAGCGGCGCAGGTCTGGCGCGGCGGTTTGGCTCACGCGGCGGCCCCGGTGGCCCCGGTGGTGGTGCGCGCAGTGATCCGGTCGATCACCGCGCCCAGGCTTTCGCCCCGCGCCCGCGCCGCGAAGCTGAGCGCCATGCGGTGGATCAACACCGGGCGGGCCAGCGCCGCGACATCCTCGGCCGAGGGCGCCAGCCGCCCCTGCAACAACGCCCGCGCGCGCACCGCCAGCATCAGCGCCTGCGCGGCGCGTGGGCCCGGCCCCCAGGCCAACGTGTCGCCCAATGATGGGTCTGCGTCGGCCTCGCCCGGGCGGCAGGCGCGCACCAGATCCAGAATCGCGGCAACCGTGCTGTCGCCCACCGGCATCCGGCGGATCAGCGCCTGCGCTTCCAGCAGATCGGCAGCGCTGAACACCTGCGACACCGACGCATCGGTTGTGCCGGTCGTCGCCAGCAGGATCGCGCGTTCGGTGTCACGGTCGGGGTAGTCCACATCGATCTGCACCAGAAACCGGTCCAGCTGGGCTTCGGGCAGCGGATAGGTGCCTTCCTGTTCGATCGGGTTTTGCGTGGCCAGAACGTGGAACGGCGTGCCCAGCGGGCGGTGCTGCCCGGCGATGGTGACCTCGCGTTCCTGCATCGCCTGCAACAGCGCCGACTGGGTGCGCGGGCTGGCGCGGTTGATTTCATCGGCCATCAGCAGCTGGCAGAACACCGGCCCTTCGATGAACCGAAACGCGCGTTTGCCGCTCTGGTCGGTTTCCAGCACCTCGGACCCCAGAATATCGGCGGGCATCAGGTCCGGCGTGAACTGGATCCGGTTCGAGCCAAGCCCCATGACCGTGGCCAGCGTGTCCACCAGCCGCGTCTTGCCCAACCCCGGCAAGCCGACCAGCAGCGCATGCCCGCCCGACAAGAGCGCCGTCAGCGCCAGATCGACAACTGTGTCCTGGCCGATGAAGCGCGGCGCGATGGCCGCGCGGGCCTCGGCCAGCCGGGCGCCCAGCGATTCAATCGCGGGAACAAGATTATCGCTCATGGGCGGCTACCTCCGAAGGCGTGTTTTTCTATTCATTCGGGTTATATGTCAGCATCATGCATTTCGCCCAGAGCAAGTTGGAAATTTCCATGGCCCAACAAGACAATGTGACCCCGAACCTGGCGCCCAGCGCCGAATCGCTGGCCGCCTCGGCCCAAAAGGCCAGCAAAATGGGCGGATTGCCACCCGTGCATTTGTGGAATCCCCCGTTTTGCGGGGATCTGGATATTCGCATCGCGCGAGACGGCACCTGGTTCTATCTGGGCACACCGATCGGCCGCGCGCCGCTGGTGCGGCTGTTTTCCACCATCCTGAAGCTGGAGGATGGCGAGTATTTTCTGGTCACGCCGGTCGAAAAAGTGGGCATCACGGTGGATGACGCGCCCTTCGTGGCGGTGGATTTCACCGCAGAAGGGAGAGGGGCGGGCCAGACGCTGACCTTTGAAACCAATGTCGGCGATCACGCGGTCGCCGGGCCCGAGCACCCGATCCGCGTTGAGCGGGACCCGGACACCGGCGAGCCCGCGCCCTATGTGATGATCCGCGCGGGGCTGGAGGCGCTGATCGACCGCAAGAGCTTTTACCGGCTGGTCGAACTGGGCGCGCATGCCGAGCATGACGGGCAATCCTGGTTTGGCTTGTGGTCGGGCGGGGCGTTTTTTCCGGTGATCCCGTCAAGGGATTTGAACGGGTAAGGGGGCGTTGCCCCCTCGCCCTGCGGGCTCACCCCCAGAGTATTGATTGGAAAGATGAAATCAGCAGTCAGTGAGGCATCAGCGCCAGCCCGGCGCGGGCGGATCGCGGTCGTGGCGATGTTCATGGTGAACGGGGCATTGTTCGGGACCTGGGCCGCGCGCATTCCGGCCTTTGTGGAACGGTTCGCGCTGAACGAGGGGGATCTGGGCCGGTTGCTGTTGGGCCTGGCGGGCGGGGCGATCCTGGCGTTTCCCTTGGCCGGGCGGCTGAGCGACCGGATCGGAGCGGCGCGCGCCACGCGAAGGCTGGCGCTGGTTTTCGTGCTGTTGTTTCCGGGGTTGGCGCTGGCGCCCGGCTTCTGGTCACTGGCGGCTCTGCTGGTCCTGTTCGGCGCGTTCTACGGGGCGATGGACGTGACGATGAACGCCTTTGCCAGCGAGGTTGAGCGCGCGCAGGGGCGTCCGATCATGGCCAGTTTTCACGGCATGTGGAGCCTGGGCGCGGGGCTGGGCGCGCTTGGCGGCTGGCTGGCCGTGGCGGGCGGGTATGGACCGGCGGCACATTTTGCAACAGCGTCGATCATCTTTGGAGTGCCGGCCCTGGCGGCGGCGATGACCCCGTGGGAGTCGGTGCGCAGCGTATCGCGACCCGGCTTCGCCGCGCCTCCGCGCGCCTTGCTGCTGGTCGGGCTGGTGGCGTTCAGCGCATCGGTCGGGGAAGGGGCGATGGCGGATTGGAGCGCGCTGTTCCTGATCGCGGTCGCGCAGACCAATGAGGCGACGGCGGCGCTGGGCTATGCCGTGTATTCGGCGGCGATGGTGATCGCGCGGCTGAGCGCCGACCGTGTGATTCTGTCTCTGGGGCCGGTGACCTCGGCCCGGCTGGGCGGTGTGCTGGCGCTGGGTGGCGTGTTGCTGGCGCTGGCGGGGCAGTCGCTGGGCACCGCGCTGACAGGGTTCGGGCTAATGGGACTGGGCTATTCGGTGATGATCCCGCTGGCCTTCAGCCGGGCGGCCAACCAGCCGGGACTGTCGCCGGGCCAGGCCATCGCCGGGGTGGCGACGCTGGGCTATGGCGGGATGCTGCTGGGGCCGGTGATTATCGGCGCGATTTCGCACGCGGCGTCGCTGGCAGTCGGGTTTGGGGTCCTGGCGGTTCTGGCCGGCGCGATCATTGCCCTGGCCGGCGTGATGGCCCCGGCCAGACAGGATTAGGCCGGCGCGGCCTGGCTGCCGGTCAGGGACAGAAACACGTCTTCGAGATCCGGCTCGGTGGTGGACAGGTCCACCACGTCAACCCCGGCTTCGGTCAGGATGGCCAGGATTTCGCCGGCGCCCATCGAGCTGCGCGGATAGGTCAGCGCCAGCCAGCCGTCGGCGCGGTCCTCGCGCGTGACGCCGGGCGGCAGGGCGACATCGCCAACGGGCGCGGTGGGACGCACCAGCAGGGTCTTGGCATCCATCCGTCGCAGGATGGCGGCCGTGCTGTCGCGGATAATCATCCGGCCCTTGTCGATGATGGCGATCTCGTCGCACATTGCCTGCGCCTCTTCGAGGTAATGCGTGGTCAGGATGATCGTCATGCCCTGCTGGTTGAGCATGCGCACGTTGTTCCACAGCATCTGGCGCAGTTCGATATCGACACCGGCCGTGGGTTCATCGAGCACCAGAACCTGCGGCCCGTGGACCAGCGCCTTGCCCAGCAACAGACGCCGCCGCATCCCGCCCGACAGGGTCCGGGCATAGGCATCGGCCTTGTCGGTCAGCCCGATAAACGCGAGGATCTGATCGGTGCGCCGGTCAGACTTTGGCACGCCGTAAAGGCCAGCCTGCACCTCGAGCGCCTCGCGCGGGGTGAAATAGGGGTCGATGTTCAACTCCTGCGGCATCACGCCGATGGCCGCACGGGACTGACGCGGGTTCTGATCCTGATCGAACCCCCAGATGCGCACATGCCCGGCCGATTTGATGACCAGCCCGGCCAGAATGTTGATGAGAGTCGACTTCCCGGCGCCGTTCGGACCGAGCAACCCGAACACCGTGCCGCGCGGGATCGTCAGGTCGATTCCGGTCAGCGCCTCCTTGGCAGCGGCGCGACCGCTGGCGGCGTAGGTTTTTCGTAGACCTTCGATGGCAATGGCATGGTCGGTCATCTTGCTCCTGCCCGGCAATGGGGTATTGTCAGGCGCAACCGAATAGGCCGAAAGGCCCGCCGATACAAGGAAGCTGCCCGGATGTCTGCCACCCCTGCCCATGATGCACCCGAAACCCGCACCGTGAACACCCGCCGGATCGCCTGCGATGGCGGAGAGGGGGCGCTGGGGCATCCGCGGGTCTGGCTGACGATCTCGCATGAAACCGGCATGGTCGAGTGCCCGTATTGCGATGCGCGCTACGTTCTGGCCGAAGGGGCTGGCGACGCGCATTGAGCGCCTGCCGGTTTTTGTGACGCTGACACAGGCGGGGTGAAACCCCGCCCTACCGGGTGTGGCCCGATCAGCGCCCGGGGACATAGGGGCCATGAACACAGGGTCTGTGCGTGGCTGAACAGCGAGGCGCTGGATTTCCGGAGACAAGGCCCCATCTTCAGACGCACACAAGCTTCGGAGGCCACCATGAGTTTTCGCCCAGTCAACAGCACCAGCGCCGCGCAACCCACATTGGAGGGGGCGGGGGTGCATCTGCACCGCGCCTTCGGTTTCGGCGAGCCGGAACTGAGCGATCCGTTCCTGCTGCTCGACGATTTTCGCAATGACGCGCCGCATCTGTATCAACGCGGCTTTCCCTGGCACCCGCACCGCGGCATCGAGACGATCACCTACGTGCTGGAAGGCACGGTGGAGCACAGCGATTCGCTGGGCAACAAGGGGAAGCTGGGGCCGGGCTCGGTGCAGTGGATGACCGCCGGATCCGGCATCCTGCATCAGGAAATGCCGCTGGGCAATGCGCGGGGCCAGATGCACGGGTTCCAGCTTTGGGCCAATCTTCCGTCCTCGCTGAAAATGACCGCGCCGCGCTATCAGGATGTGGCGGGCCGGGACATTCCGACGATCACCGATGATGACGGCACGTCCGTGCGGGTGATCACCGGCAGCTTCTGGGGTCAGCGCGGTCCGGTGGACGGGATCGCCGCAGACCCGTTGTATCTGGACGTATCGGTGCCGCCCAACACCTTCAAGGTCCTGCCGGTCGACACCTATGCCACCACTTTCGCGTATGTCTTCGCGGGCACGGGCACGTTCCGCGATGCCTCGGATCCGGTCGGCGTCAAGGTGGAAAAGGAATTCGGCGGGCAGGAGCTGGAAATCCGCGACATGAGCGGGAACCGGACCCTGGTGCGCTTTGGAACGGGCGATGCGGTCACGGTCACGGCGGGGCCGGACGGCGTTCGGTTCCTGTTGGTATCAGGCCAGCCAATCAAGGAGCCGGTGGCCTGGCATGGGCCGATCGTGATGAACACCCGCGCCGAGTTGCAGCAGGCGTTCAAGGAATTGAACAACGGGACGTTTATCCGGTGAGGTGGTGCCCCCAACGTCTGCGCCGGTGGCCCCTGTGGATGCCTCCGGCGGGAGTATTTTGGGAAAGATGAAATCCGCAGTGTTGGCGGCGGATCGGTTGGGGCGCGAGAAAGCTGTCGAAAAGCCGGACGTGGTTGGGTAGAACCCGGGGGAACATGCTGACAACCCCGCGAATGGGGCGCGCGGCGAGAATACCCCAGGGGGAGCACGGCCATGGCATTCGGCAAGGGCGATCATCTGCATCTGATCGACGGATCCGCCTTTATCTTCCGGGCCTATCACGCCTTGCCACCGCTGACGCGCAAGTCCGACGGGTTGCCGATTGGCGCGGTGGCCGGGTTTTGCAACATGCTGCTGCGCTATACCGAAGGGCAGAATGGCGGGGTCAATGCCACGCATGTGGCGGTGATCTTCGATCATTCGTCAAAGACCTTCCGCAACGAATTGTTCCCCGCCTACAAGGCCAACCGGCCAGACCTGCCCGAAGATTTGCGCCCGCAATTCCCGCTGACGCGCGACGCGACGCGTGCCTTCAACATTGCGTGCGTGGAAACAGAAGGGTTCGAGGCCGATGACATCATCGCCACGCTGGCCAGGCACGCGGTGGCGGCGGGCGGCGACGTGACGATCATTTCCTCGGACAAGGACCTGATGCAGCTGGTCGGGCCGCGCGTAGAAATGTGGGACGCGATGAAAGACCGGCGCATCGGCTCCGATCAGGTGGTCGAGAAGTTCGGCGTGGGGCCGGAGCGTGTGATCGACGTGCAATCCCTGGCCGGGGACAGCGTGGACAACATTCCCGGTGCGCCGGGGATCGGCGTGAAAACCGCGGCGCTGTTGATCAACGAATATGGCGATCTGGATACGCTGCTGGCGCGCGCCGCCGAGATCAAGCAACCCAAGCGGCGCGAGACCCTGCTGACCATGGCCGACCAGATCCGCCTGTCGCGCGACCTGGTGACGCTGCGCGATGACACGCCGCTGGACTGCACGCTGGAGGATTTCGAAATCCGCCCGCCGGAACCCACCGCCATCATGGGCTTCCTGACCAGCATGGAATTTCGCACCCTGACCCGGCGCGTGGCGGAGAAAATGGGCGTGGCGGCGCCGGATATCGCGGTGGCTCCTGCCTCGGCGCCCGATTCTGCCGTGATCACCACCCAGGAGCCCGCGGACCTGCCTTTCGACGTGGACGGCTATGCCTGCGTGCGCGACGCTGATGCGCTGAACGGCTGGATTGCCCGGATCTACGATCAGGGCCATGTTGCGGTGGACACCGAGACGACCTCGCTGGACGAAATGCGCGCCGAGCTGGTGGGCGTGTCGCTGGCGCTGGCCCCCAATGACGCCTGCTACATCCCTCTGATGCACCGCGAAGGCGCAGGCGATCTGTTTGGCGCAGCCAAGCGCCTGGACGGGCAGATGGATCCCGACGCCGCGCTGGCTATCCTGAAGCCGATGCTGGAGGATCCGTCGATCCGCAAGATTGGCCAGAACATGAAATATGACGCCAAGAT
>Ga0316205_10003494_pt1 | contig 14780 bp, 10 predicted proteins | sample 3monthpyrite_MG_FD_204941 | JGI IMG/M metagenome (GOLD analysis project Ga0316205, IMG submission 204941) | Microbial mat bacterial communities from mineral coupon in-situ incubated in ocean water Damariscotta River, Maine, United States -... | ecosystem: Environmental > Aquatic > Marine >... | reverse complement strand
TTCTATGAAGATGTCACAGAATACGATGCCAAGTCAGTGAAAAAACATATCAAAGTACAAACACCAGAGATTCTGCAATCAATTAAAGAAAAATTGACGGCGTTAAACGAATGGACAGGTGAAAATATTCACCATGTGGTTCAAAGCGTGGTCGATGAAAAAGAAGTCGGATTTGCCAAAGTAGCGCAACCAATTCGTATTGCAGTAACGGGCTGTACAACGTCACCATCAATTGATGAAACGTTAGAGCTGCTAGGTAAAGAGAAATCGATTTTAAGGATGGAGTCTTTATTGGCGTTTATAGGCCAATAAAGTTTTTCAATTTATGTGCTGTGATTTGAAGCACATAAAAAGTTAGTTAGATTGTTTAGTATAGAAGTATGGGTTAAATGATTTCTTAAAAAATGGTGTCATTCTAGAAATATTTGAATCTGGTATCCTGAAAGGGGTTGTCATTCCAGAAGTATTTGAATCTGGAATCTAGTATTTGAAGCTAAGGACGTGAATCCATATTGACACTATGGAACGAATAACATAAATTACACGTCCCTTCATACATGGGGCTATAGCTCAGCTGGGAGAGCGCTACACTGGCAGTGTAGAGGTCGGCGGTTCGATCCCGCCTAGCTCCACCAAATATTTTAAACAGTTGAAAGAAAAAATAATATCATTAGCTTGATATCTCATTTCTTCTAAAGGTGCTTAAGTGAGAAGTTGATAGTGAAACTATTTATTTGATTGGCTGGTTGCGATCTATATAAAAATAAATTGTGGTTACAAAGAGCACTATTTCTGGCAATTGTTTTACTGAGCGTAAAGCTTATTATATTTTTTTTAAACAGATGATGACTTGATAAACATGGAAAATAAACTTGCGATAATTGGCCTAGGTTATGTGGGCTTACCTTTAGCTGTTGAATTTGGGAAACAAACAAAAACAGTTGGTTTTGATATTAATAAAGCTCGTGTTCAGGAGCTAAAAAAAGGCAAAGATAGTACGCTTGAAGTTGAGCCAGAAGAGCTAGTACTAGCTACAAAATTAAGCTATACAACCGAGCTAGATGAAATTCGTGATTGTAATATCTATATAGTTACAGTTCCAACACCTATTGATGAACATAAGCGTCCTGATCTAACCCCACTTGTTAAGGCAAGTGAAGCTTTAGGTGGCGTTCTTAATAAAGGTGATATTGTTATTTTTGAGTCGACGGTATACCCAGGGGCTACAGAAGAGGTTTGTGTTCCCATATTAGAACAGCAGTCGGGCCTTACATATATACATACAGACAATTGTGAACAGATCAAAGATGGCTTTTATTGCGGGTATAGCCCTGAGAGAATTAATCCTGGAGATAAAGAGCATCGAGTCACTACTATAAAAAAGGTAACTTCTGGCTCAACGCCTGAGATTGCCGATAGAGTTGATGAACTATATCAATCCATTATTACAGCCGGTACTCATAAGGCAAGCAGCATTAAAGTGGCTGAAGCAGCAAAGGTAATCGAGAATACTCAAAGAGATGTCAATATTGCTTTAATTAATGAATTGGCGCTGATTTTTAACAAATTAAATATTGATACGGAAGAAGTCCTTAAAGCTGCTGGTACAAAATGGAACTTCCTTCCTTTTCGCCCTGGTCTTGTAGGCGGGCACTGTATTGGGGTGGATCCATACTATCTAACTCATAAAGCAGTTGAAGTTGGCTATCATCCTGAAATGATACTGGCAGGCCGTCGCCTGAATGACAATATGGGGAGTTACATAGTAGAACAAGTTACAAAGTTAATGAATAAAAAACGTATTCACGTTGTTGATGCCAATGTCCTTATCATGGGGCTGACTTTTAAAGAAAACTGTCCTGATCTTCGTAATACTCGTGTTGTTGATATTATTGAAGAATTTCAAAGCGTTAACTGTAATATTGATGTCTATGATCCTTGGATAGATAAGGATGAAGCTAAGCATGAGTATGATATAACTCCAATTGATGAATTAGCAGAAGGAAAGTATGACGCTGTCATTCTTGCGGTTGCTCATGACGAGTTTAAGAAAATGGGTGTAGAAAAGCTAAGGTTGTTAGGAAAAACAAATCATGTGCTCTACGACATTAAATATATTTTACAAGCTGAAGAAGTAGACGGACGATTATAATGACGAACTATGAAGAACTACAAGAACACCTAAAATCTAATCAATATACCTGGCTTGTCACTGGGGTGGCGGGTTTTATAGGCTCTAATCTGCTAGAGAAGTTGCTGGTTTTAAATCAAAAAGTAATTGGACTCGATAACTTTGAAACAGGCTATCAGCATAACATTGATCAAGCATTGGATGATGCAAAACAACAATTGGAAGGTAAATCAGTAGCACCAAACTTTCAGTTTATTAAAGGTGATATTAGAGAGTTGGAAGATTGTCATCAAGCCTGTAAAGGCGTGGATTATGTTTTACATCAAGCAGCTCTAGGTTCAGTGCCAAGATCCATTGAAGATCCTATACGTACAAACAAAGCTAATATTGATGGTTACTTAAATATGTTAGTTGCAGCAAAAGATGCAAAGGTAAAACGTTTTGTGTACGCAGCCTCAAGTTCAACCTATGGGGATCATCCAGATTTGCCAAAGATTGAAGATAAGATAGGTAATCCTCTTAGCCCCTATGCAGTTACCAAGGTAGTTAATGAGCTCTATGCAAATGTTTTTGCTAAAACCTATGGCTTTAAAGTCATAGGTCTGCGTTATTTTAATATCTTTGGAAAAAGACAGGATCCCGATGGCGCTTATGCCGCCGTTATTCCAAAATGGGTGGCAAGTATTCTGAAAGAAGAAGAAATTTTTATTAACGGTGATGGTGAAACCAGTCGTGACTTCTGTTATATCGATAACACGGTGCAAATGAACTTGCTCGCGGCCACAACAGGTAATGAAGAAGCTACTGATCAAGTCTACAATGTAGCGCTTAATGATCGAACAAGTTTAAATCAGTTGTATCAAATGATAGAGGATCGCTTAATACAAAGAGTGGATAGTTTATCGGAAAAAAAGCCCATCTATAGAGATTTTCGAGCAGGAGATGTGCGTCACTCACAGGCTGATATCAGTAAAGCTCAGACATTGTTGGGTTATCAGCCTAGTCATAAGATTGAACATGGATTAGATGAAGCAATGGACTGGTATGTTGAAGCGCTTACAAAATAAAATTTATAAAGCAATAGTGTTGATCAGATTATGAGCAAAAAAATACTAATACTTGGTGTGACAGGTATGCTGGGCAGTACAGTTTTTAAAGAATTTTTTAATAATAAAGGGTATCAAACTTATGGGACGGTGCGCTCTGCGAATAAACTATCTGATTTCACAAATTCAATGCGCGAGAGTTTAATTAGTGGAATTGATGTTCTAGATAACGACTCATTAGTAACTGTTTTAGATCATGTTAAGCCAGATGTTGTAATAAATTGCATTGGTCTAATTAAACAGTTTGAAGTTGCTAAAGACCCATTATTGGTGTTGCCAATAAATGCTATGTTTCCGCATCGTTTGTCTAAATTATGTTCGCTCATTAATGCTAGGTTGATCCATGTTAGTACCGACTGCGTATTTAATGGTAGAAAAGGAATGTATTCTGAAAGTGATATCTCTGATGCTGAGGATTTGTATGGCAAATCAAAATATATTGGTGAACTGCATGACCTCCCGTATGCAGTTACTTTACGGACATCAATTATTGGACACGAACTTAATAGTACAGCTTCTCTTGTGGATTGGTTTTTATCACAATCTGGAACAGTTAAAGGGTATAGCAAAGCTATCTTTTCAGGTTTACCAACGGTTGAGTTAACAAGAGTGATAATGGATTTAGTTATTCCTAACAATAGTTTGTATGGGTTGTATCATGTTTCAGTTGATCCTATAGATAAATATTCACTGCTTAATCTAATTGCTGATACGTATGGAAAGAAAATCGAAATCATCAAGGATGAAAAAGTGCGAATTGATCGGTCTCTTGATTCAAGTAAATTTCGAGAGGCTACAGGATATATACCACCAAGTTGGCAACAATTAGTTGAAGAAATGCACAAGGCTCAGTGAGGATATTAGAAAGTTATGTTTGATAATAAGGTTTTAATGATTACCGGTGGAACAGGGTCGTTTGGTAAGACAGTGCTAAAGAGGTTCCTTGATACAAATGTGAAGGAAATTCGAATTTTTAGTCGGGATGAGAAAAAACAGGAAGACATGCGAATTGCCCTGGCAAACGAAAAAGTTAAATTCAATATTGGTGATGTGCGGGACTATAACAGTATTGCAGAGGCTATGAGGGGGGTTGATTTTGTGTTCCATGCTGCTGCATTAAAGCAGGTGCCTTCATGCGAGTTTTACCCTATGGAAGCAGTAAAAACTAACGTTCTTGGTACTGAAAATGTGATTAACGCTGCCATCGCTAATAATGTTAAGCGGGTGATTGTGTTGAGTACTGATAAAGCTGTTTATCCTATTAACGCAATGGGGATTTCAAAAGCAATGGCAGAAAAAGTTGTTGTAGCAAAGTCACGTATGATTCCTGAAACTGGCCCAGTAATTTGTTCAACTAGGTATGGCAATGTAATGGCATCACGTGGGTCAGTAATTCCTTTGTTTATTAATCAGCTTAAAAATGGTGAGCCACTTACAGTTACTGAATCAAGCATGACGCGTTTTCTGATGTCACTAGAAGATTCCGTTGATTTGGTTTTGCATGCATTTGAACATGCAAAACAAGGTGATATTTTTATACAAAAGGCACCAGCTTCAACAGTTGGTGTCCTAGCGCAGGCTCTTATGGATCTATTCGAACGAGATAGTCCGATAAAAGTTATAGGTACTCGACATGGAGAAAAGTTATATGAATCTCTAATATCATGTGAAGAGATGGCGAAAGCAGTTGATATGGGACGATATTACTGTATCCCTGCTGATAATAGGGATCTTAATTACAATAAATATTTTGTTGAGGGTGATCAGCATATTTCAGAAGTTGAAGATTATACCTCGCATAATACTGAACGTTTAGATGTTGAAGGTGTTAAGGAGTTATTGCTTAAGCTGAAGTATATTCAGGAGGAGCTTAATGCTTAAAGTTATGACGCTGGTTGGCACACGACCAGAGCTTATTAAGATGAGCCGAGTGATTGCTGAATTTGATCAACAAGTTAATCATGTGTTGGTACACTCAGGCCAGAATTATGATTACGAGTTGAATCAGGTTTTTTTTGATGATTTAGAAATCCGTAAGCCTGATTATTTTTTAAATGCAGCAGGAGAAACTGCAGCGAAGAGTATTGCTGAAGTAATTTCTAAAGCCGATGATATATTCGAAATGGAAAAACCAGATGCTTTATTATTATACGGTGATACAAATACTTGTTTAGCGATATTAGCTGCAAAGCGACGTAAAATTCCTGTCTTTCATATGGAAGCTGGTAATCGGTGTTTTGATCAGCGAGTCCCAGAAGAATTAAATCGTAAGGTTTTGGATCATCTGAGTGATATAAACATGGTTTTGACTGAGCATGCGCGACGATATTTGATTGCAGAAGGTATTCGGCCAGAAACAATCATTAAAACTGGTTCACATATGCAAGAAGTACTTGAATGTTATATGCCAAAAATTCAAAAGTCTGATGTGCTTACACGCGAAAGTTTGAATGAGGGTAAGTATTTTATTGTAAGTGCTCACCGAGAAGAAAATGTAGATACGCCCGAAAATTTACGAGATTTAATCTCAACTTTACGTGCACTTGCTGATGAATATCAATATCCAATCATTGTATCGACTCATCCGAGAACTCAAAAAAGATTAAATGACCTGGGTGAAACTCTAGATCACCCATTTATTCGGTTTGTGAAGCCTTTTGGGTTGTTAGACTACATTCGATTACAAATGTCAGCTTTCTGTATTCTCTCAGATAGTGGAACAATCACAGAAGAAGCGTCTTTATTGAACTTACCTGCAATAACAATTAGAAATGCTCACGAGCGTCCAGAAGGAATGGATGAGGGGACGTTGGTGATGAGTGGGCTAAAGGCCGATCGAGTATTGGAATCTGTAAAAGTTATTACTAGTCAACACAGTGTGGATGCTCGGAGTATTCCCATTGTAAAAGATTATGAGGGTGGTCCCGTTTCAAAGCAAATTGTCAGAGTGGTGCTGAGTTATACGGATTATATTAATCGTACAGTTTGGTCAAAATAATAATGGAGAAAAAAGTTATTCTATATGTGGGTGGTTTTGAATTACCAGATAAAAATGCTGCCGCGCAACGTGTAATGTCAAATGGAAAAATATTCAGAGATCTAGAATTTGAGGTTGTTTTTGTTGGGATTGATAAAGAGTTAACAAAAGATAGTCATATAAAAGATACTAAGTCTAAGGTTTCTGGGTTTGATACATGGGCTGTTCCTTATCCTCAAGATAAGAGGTCATGGTTTAAATATATTACTAGCATCAGTCATTTGGAATATATTATTGACAACTATTACAAAGACAATCTTTACGGGGTCGTTTGCTATAATTACCCTGCAGTATCTCAATATAAAATCAAGAGTATGTGTTTTCGAAATAAGGCGTTTTATATTGCTGATGCAACAGAGTGGTATTCGAGTGAAAGTAATAGTTTTCTCTTTACAGTGATCAAATGGCTGGATACATCACTAAGAATTAGATTGATTAACAGGCTGGCAAATGGAGTTATAACAACAAGTAGGTATTTGTCAGGATTCTATAATGAAAAAAAATGCATCACAGTAGAATTGCCAACCTTGTATGACATAGAAAGCTTGGGCGCGCGTGACCTAAAAAATAATAATAAAGATAATGCTGTTAATCTTATGTATGCAGGGAGCCCTTTTAATGCAGGACGAATTAATAAAAATAAGTCAAACATAAAAGATAGGCTAGATAAGGTTATATTGTTGTTGGGTAGGGTTTATGAAGTAAAGACTAATTTTGTTCTAAATATTTATGGGCTTACAAGAGATAATTATCTATCAGTGTTTCCTGAGCATGAAAATATTCTTACCAAACTATCTAATCATATCTTTTTCCATGGACGGAAGACTCATTTAGAGATAATACAATTTACTAAAGAAAGTGACTATACGATTTTTTTACGTGAAATTGATAGAGTTGTTGAATCTGGCTTTCCAAGTAAGTTCTCAGAGTCTATATCTTGTGGGGTACCTGTAATTGTTAATCCAATAAGCAATATTGTTCCTTATATTTCCGAGGGGATGAATTGCTATTCTATAAGTCTCGACGATGAAAAAGAGCAATTGAATAAAATGCTATTTATTTTGAATCAAAGTCGAGTTGATATTGAAGCTATGAAAGTATTTTGCGAAAAAAACAAAATCTTTTCGTATAAGGAATTTGTCGCTCCAGTGAGAAGTTTTATGTCTAAATTGAAAAGCATTTCCAGTTAATATATTTAATATGAATTTACTTTCAGGTCTCATACGTGCGCACTATTAATAAAGTTAAAGGCAGTAACTTGGTGGTCGGTGAAGCGACATGTTTGACGGGAAGCTACCAGAAATTCATGCATGTTTAGAATTAAATACAAGCCTTTGCAGTTATTTATTGTGTATATGCTGTTTACTTTGATTTTGAGTGTGTACGGGCCTATTCACTATGTGGATTATGAATTCGCTGTGGTTGTCCTTTATGTTTTGGTATATATGGTTCTGTTCGCGGTAGCGTATATATACGGAGTTAATAAAATAAGGAGAGTGCGTTTTTATACGGTTTCTAGTGGTAAGTATAAGCTTGTAATGAAAGCCATAAAGCTTTCGTTAATAATTTCAACTGCTTACTATATTATCCTGTTAGTTGTGTTTTTAGCAGGAGGCGGGAGCTTTGATGTGTCTAAAGCTGGTCAATCATATGTTGATTTGTATGCAGACTATGAAAGAGGTAGTGGCAGTCATAGTCTACAATTTATTTCATCTATATTTGTGCATCCCTTTTATATGATTTCTCTGATTTTAGGTTCATATTATTTCTTTGATTTAAGTAAGTCATATAAAACTATGTTGTTAGCTATAATTATAATAGAGCTGATGGTTAACGCGGTTGGTTATGGGAAAATGAAATATGTTGGTGACCTAATAATTTTTATTTCTATTGCGGGTATTGTTAGGAGTTATGGAAGCAAGAATGTAAATGGTAAGGTGATTGCTAGTGTTTTCTCTCTCGGTGTAGTTGGCATTATAATTTTAGTGTATCTGCTTCACTTAAGGTACGCAGCGATGGATATCGGTTTTAATAATATAGCGTCAAAATCACACCCATTAATGAATTATGAAACTCAAGGTTTATTAGCTGAGTTCGAGTTTGGTTTCGCAATAGCGGCATTGTCTCAATATATAACGCAAGGCTGGTATGGTCTTTCTCTGGCTCTGCAGTTACCATTCGTATGGACTTATGGATTTGGTAATTCATATTCTATGATGATTGTATATGATAGATTTTTATTTGGCGAATCATTATTAGATCTTAGTTATCCTTATAGAGTTGGTGAGGCTTTTGGTTGGGGGGATCGTCAAGATAAGTGGTACTCCTGGTTTACTTGGGTAGCCTCAGATGTTAGTTTTTTAGGGGTTTTATTGTTGGCTATACCAATGGGATATGTGTACGGAACAACATGGAGAGAGTCGGTTGAGTATCGCAACCCTGTGTCAATTTTCTTATTTTCATTATTAACTCTTGGTCTGGTGTTTTTACCTGCTAATAATCAGTTATTGCATACTCCAAACGGGGTTTTGGTTTTTTTTATTGCTGTATTGATGTGGGTGTTTACTAAGCACCGTTTTAATTTTATTTCGGATCATCAATAAATGAACAGGATGTTTTCTGCTGGTATTTTTGTATTTATTTTGATGTTGGTTGGGAAGTTTTCAGCTTTAGGAAAAGATATGGCTATGTCCTCGATATTTGGAATATCTTGGCAAGCTGATGCTTATTTTATTGCGAATGGTGCGCCAATTTTGGTTTTTTCAGCTTTTTATGCGTCTATTCCTTTGGTGTTTTTGCCATTATATAACAAAGTTAAAACTAAAGAAGGCTCTGTATCAGGGTTTGAGTTTGCAAATAACTTTATTAACATATTTCTTTTCATATCCTTTATATTGTCAATAGTAAGTATATTGTTTGCTCCGAATATTATAGATCTAATATCTCAAAATACTTCTGAAAAGGTTAGGCAGTTAAGTATTGACCTGGCGAGAATATTTTCATTGTCATTTGTCTTTACTATGCTAGTGAGTGTATTTACTTCTATGCAATATGTAAATAAGTCTTATCTTGGTACGCAGTTAATACCTTTAATTAATAATTCCCTTGTGATTTTGGCAATAGTGTTTTTATCAAAAAATTATGGTATTGAGGTTGTGGCTTATTTTGCAGTTGCAGCATGGGTGATTCAGGTTCCGTTGCAACGTTATATTCTTAGCGGTGGATATAACTATAACTTATATTTAAATTTTAAAGATAAGAATGTAAGGTATCTATTTGTAGTATTTGTTCCGGCTTTCTTTGGGGTTTTAATTGATCAAGTCAATATACTAGTTGATCTTTATTTAAGCTCTGGTTTGGGTGAGGGGGCAGTGGCATCACTAAATTATGCGTCACGGTTGGTGTTGCTTGTGGCTTTGTTATTCCCTGTTGTAGTAACAACAATCATGTATCCATATTATTCCGATTATTCAGTTCAGAATAAAATACGAAAATTAAGTATCTCTCTCGAAAAAAGTATTAAAATAATATTTTTATTGGTTGTTCCTGTTTTAGTTGTAAGTATATTGTTTCGATCTCAAATAATAAGCTTATTATTTGAGAGAGGGGAGTTTGATTTTTATGCTACATCGTTGACTAGTAATATATTTTTATACTATGGTCTTGCTATTGTTTTTATTGGACTACGGGAAGTGTTTAACAAGGTTTTATATGCACAGCAAAATACAAAAACCGTTTTATATATAAGTAGTATTTCGGTTTTTATTAATGTTTTGCTTAGTGTTGTTTTAGTTGAATATTTTGGTATTACGGGGATCGCTTTAGCTACTTCCATATCTGTTCTTATTCATGTGATTATTCAGGTAAGTATTTTACATATAAAATTAGGCTCACGATTTTACAGGAAATTGACCAAGTTTTTTTTAGATTTAATTGTTGGTGTAGTGGTGATGGTTTCGGTGGTTGTTTGGCTGCAGGGACTTGATGTTTATAGAGATATACTGTTTATATGGGTGCTTACCTCTAGTTTGTCAGTTGTGTCGTATATTATTACGCTTTATTTTTTGAAGCAAAGAGAAGTTCTAGACGTTATTGTCTTTGTGCGTTCAAAATTAAATTACTTTAAAAAATCACATTCGCATTAAAAGCTACTGTGATATAGAAGAATAGATATTAAAGAGTGTTTAGAGTTTATTAGCGGTGATTTAATTATGGTGCGTTACAGTAAAGTTTCGAGTAAAAAAATATTTTTAATAGCTAATTCTGGATTTACAATACTTAATTTCAGAAGGGAGCTTATTGAAATGTTAATTGATTTTGGTTGTGATGTTTCGGTAATTTGCCCTGACGAATGTATTTTGATGGAGGGGCGAAATTTAGATGCAGAGCTTGCAGAGCTCGGTGTAAAATTTGTTCCTATTTATTTCAGCCGTAGCGGGATTAATCCGTTTTCAGAGCTCCGGCTGTTAGTAAAGCTATTATCTGCCTTGAAAAAAGAAAAGCCTGATGTTGTACTTAATTATACTATTAAACCAACTATATATGGTTCACTCGCTGCGCGGCTGGCTGGTGTGAAATATATTGCGTCAAATATTACCGGACTTGGTTATGCTTTTACAAACAATTCTATCAAGTCTTATTTGTTGTCATTTATTATCAAGATGCAATACAAGATAGCCTTAAGTTGTAATAATCTGGTTTTTTTTCAAAATCCTGATGATAAGGCTTTATTTGAGTCGTTGTCTCTAATAGATACCGTGAAATCGAAAGTGATTAGAGGCTCTGGAGTAAATACGGATAAATTTATAAGACAAAATTTTAAACCAAAGAGATTCTCGTTTATTTTTGTTGGTAGATTGCTGAAAGATAAAGGTGTTTATGAGTTTGTGCAGGCCGCGGAGCTTCTTAAGTGTAAATATCCTGATGCAAGCTTTACTCTTCTTGGTTCGAAGGATGATAATCCTAGTGCCTTATCAGAGAAAGAACTATCGTCGTATGTATCATTAAATATTATCAATTATTTGCCTACCAGCAATAATGTGAAAGAAGTTTTAGAGGATTACGAGGTTCTTGTTTTGCCCTCATACAGGGAAGGAACTCCTCGGTCAGTTTTAGAGGCAATGAGTATGTCTATGCCAATTGTTACTACAGACGTACCTGGCTGTCGTGAAACTGTTAAAGATGGCTTTAATGGTTTTCTAGTTGAGTCAAAAAATATTGAAGCTTTAGCTAATGCTATGGAGAGGTTTATCGTTGATCATGATTTGGTGAAAAAGTTAGGGGAATCTAGTAGAGATATGGCATGTCAATATTATGATGTAAAGAAAGTTAACAATTCAATCGCTTCAGAATTTTTATAGTAATGAGAGTCTTCTGTATGTAGTGCGTAGAAAATTGTTTAATTTTTTCATCTATTGTTAAACGCATGATTAGATAAAACTACATTGTATGGATAGTAGGGTGCGTCTTTAGAAAAAAGAGATTATTATAATATTTTCACTATCTAAGTAAATACTATTTTCTGTAACTAAGAGCTTTTCGAGTATAGTAATACTGTATGGTATTACATAAATTTTAATTAAATTAACTAATAGGAAAGCGTAGATGCGTTTTTTGTGGATATTTTTACTGGCTTTCAGTGCGTCTTGGATACTCACAGGATTATTGCGGCGATATGCTTTATCAAAGAGCTTAATTGATATACCTAATGTTCGAAGTTCCCATTCAATTCCAACTCCCCGTGGTGGAGGTGTTGCAGTTGTAATTACCTTTTTGGTTGCCTTGGTTATCTTGTGGCTAATGTCTTTTTTAGAAGGAACGGTCGTTTTGGCTTTGATGGGGTCTGGTTTGCTAATTTCAATTATAGGCTTTATTGATGATCATGGCCATATTGCTGCTCGTTGGAGATTAATTTCACATTTTACTGCCGCTGTATGGGTTGTTTTTTGGTTGGGAGGAATGCCGCCTTTTATGCTCTTTGGTGTTGAGTTAGATATTGGTTTGGTAGGAGAATTATTTGCTGTTGTGGCAATTGTGTGGTTATTGAATCTTTATAACTTTATGGATGGAATTGATGGGATAGCTGGAATTGAAGCGCTATCAGTTACAATTGTGGCGGGCATGTTGATGTTCCATTTGTCGAAACTTGAGGGTGGAGGTATGGTTACATTAAATATATTGTTGTTATCAGCGGTTGTAGGTTTTCTAGTATGGAATTTTCCTCCGGCAAAAGTCTTTATGGGTGATGCAGGGAGTGGATTTATTGGGTTAATGTTGGGTTCACTTGCACTTTACAGTACTCATTTAGAGCAGCAGATGTTATGGGTGTGGTCAATCTTATTAGGTGTTTTTATTGTCGATGCTACATACACGCTAGTTCGTCGACTGCTTCGCGGGGATAAAGTATATGAAGCACATCGTAGCCATGCTTATCAATATGCATCAAGAAAATTTGAAAGTCACAAATTAGTCACATTGTCAGTTTTGATGATTAACATATTTTGGCTAACGCCATGGGCTAGTCTAGTGGCTTTGGGCTTTGTAGATGGAAGTACGGGGTTGTTGTTAGCATATATACCCCTGTTAGGAGTGGCATGGTATTTTCGTGCAGGTGAATTAGAAATAAATGGTTAATATGATTTGAAGTATATTTCATAGGATCTATAGACTATTTTAAATAATATATTTTGAAGGATTGCATTTTGTTGACTGAGTCTAAGTTTATTTCCAGAATTTGAGTATATTATACTTAAATGAAACTATTTCTTATGATAATTCGTTTACTGCGTATATAAGTAGTTCATTTATCTATTATATGTTCTATCGATTCTGCAAAAGGTAATGAAGGTCTTAAAGTGTTGGCTGGAAGCAAATATGTATAAAAAATTAAATGAATTCTCACGTAATACAAGAAAGACGTTTTTGGTAGCAATCGACTTTGTTGCGCTTCCTTTGGCGTTATGGGCTGGTTACGCATTACGGTTTAGTGAGCTGTGGCCAGCTGGTTTAGGTGCAGAGTGGTGGTTGTTTGTGGCTGCACCTCTTGTTGCTGTACCTATTTTTATCAGAATGGGGCTTTATCGTGCTGTACTTCGTTATGTCGGTACTAAGGCTGTTTTAACTATTGTTAAAGCGATTACTATAACAACTTTAGTATTGTTGTCACTTGTCGTGATGACTGAAACAAAAGGAGTTCCAAGATCAGTATTCTTTATTTTCTGGTTGATTAGTTTATTTTTAATTGGGGGTAGTCGACTTTTTCTTCGAGGCTATATTCATTCATATACTAAAAAAAGAAGTTCTAAACAACCAGTTGTTATTTATGGGGCAGGTGCTGCTGGTGCTGAGTTGACTAAAGCTATGCAGTCTGGTTTTGAATATGAGCCCATTGCTTTTTTGGATGATAGCATTGAAAAACATGGGATTGAAATTCATGGTGTTAAAGTTTTTCCACTTAAAAAATTAGAGTCTTTGATTGAAAAAGCTGGGGTATCGCAAGTTTTATTAGCTATGCCTTCGCTGTCGCATAATAAACGACATATGGTGCTTGAGAAATTAAAAGCTTACCCTGTTCATGTTCGTACACTTCCTGGTATTGCTGATTTGGTTTCTGGTAAAGCGAGTTTTTCGGATATTCGGGAAGTTAGTACCGGTGATGTGTTGGGTCGTGATGTGGTGCCTCCTGTTACTGAGCTGATAGAGCGCTGTGTACAAGGAAAAAATGTCATGGTGACCGGTGCTGGTGGTTCGATTGGTTCTGAGTTGTGTCGTCAAATAATGAGGTTAGGTGCTGCAAAATTAGTGTTATTTGAACAGTCTGAGTTTGCTCTTTATAGCATTGAAAAAGAGTTAAAAGCTTATAACTCTGATGTTGAAATTATCCCTATACTCGGTTCGGTGACTCATGGTCGCCGAGTAGAGGCTGTTTTAAAGAGTTTTGCAATTCATACGGTTTATCATGCGGCAGCGTATAAACATGTGCCTTTAGTTGAGCATAATCCCATTGAAGGTTTACAAAATAATGTATTTGGAACCTGGCGTACTGCGGAAGCAGCAAAAGCAGCCGGTGTGGAAACTTTTGTTTTAATTTCCACTGACAAGGCTGTGCGCCCTACAAATATTATGGGCGCGACTAAGCGTTTTGCTGAGTTAGTCTTGCAAGGCATGGCTGCAGAAAGATCTAAAACACGCTTTACTATGGTTCGTTTTGGCAATGTTTTGGGATCATCAGGCTCGGTTATACCATTGTTTCGTGAGCAGATTAAGAATGGCGGTCCTGTAACCGTCACTCATCATGATATTACGCGTTATTTCATGACAATACCGGAAGCGGCTCAGTTGGTGATTCAGGCGGGTGCTTTGGGTGAGGGTGGAGATGTCTTTGTTTTAGAAATGGGTGACCCGATAAAGATCGATGATCTCGCACGAAGCATGATTCGCTTAAGTGGTCTTGACGTGTGTGATGATGCAAATCCCGATGGCGATATAGAAATAAAGTACTCGGGGC
>Ga0316205_10003492_pt1 | contig 14789 bp, 12 predicted proteins | sample 3monthpyrite_MG_FD_204941 | JGI IMG/M metagenome (GOLD analysis project Ga0316205, IMG submission 204941) | Microbial mat bacterial communities from mineral coupon in-situ incubated in ocean water Damariscotta River, Maine, United States -... | ecosystem: Environmental > Aquatic > Marine >... | reverse complement strand
TTGATACATATTGCGGAAAAAATTTGTGTCATGTATCCCCGAATTAAGCATTCGATGATTCTGTCCGATTAATTCTTTTGAACTGTATCCACTTATTTCAGTAAACTTGCTGTTTACAAATGTGATAACACCCTTCACATCGGTAATTGCAACAATTGAATGTTGATCAAGCGCAAATTTTTGCTCTGCAAGTTCAGCCAGAGCCTTACTCGATTCAGTGCTCAGCTTTTTCAGATCAGATTCATATTTATTGCGTACCAGAAGCATGTTATTAAATGCATCAGCCAGCTTTCCAATTTCATTTTTTGCAGTGATCAAAACCTGCTGATCTGTTTTACCCTCAGCCACTCTCCTGCTGATATCAACCAGTGACGTAATGGGGCTTGTTATTTTCCTTGCAACCATGGCAGCTAAAGCAATAACAACCAGCATTGTGACTATCACCATCAGTAGCGTCAGCTTTGCCAGCCATTTAGCAGCTTCAAAGGCCTCTTCTTCATCTACTTCGCTGATTAATGTCCAGTTCACACCTGGCAATCTTAATATCTGATGCTGGCCGATAACATTGACCTTATCAGGACCTTTATAAACAAATGCACGCTCTTCCTGTTCGTCCTCTTCACTACCGTAAGCACCGTGTTCTCTCTCCATTAATCTGGTCTGTTCGGTATCTATCTTTCGATACAGTATCAGTTCTCTGTCTCCGCTTTTTATCGGCGTGCGCAATTTCAGATCTTCGCCGATAATGTAATGTGACAACGATTCATGCCCACTCTTTGTACCTGAATCCACAAACAAACCCATGATTCTGTCGAGTCGAATCTGAATCGACAATATACCGATCGTATTGCCTTCTTTGTCTTGTAATGGTGCTGTCAGAAAGCCCGCCAGTATATTCGCCGATGGCTGGTAACGTTCTATATCTGAAAAAAGTGATTTACCTGTTAGTAAACTTTTCTTTACCGTTTTTGAAAAACGTGTATCTGCATATGGCCCATCAAAAAGATTGGTACCGAAATCTGACTCATGTGCCAGAGTAAATAATATGTTCCCTTTTGTATCGATTAAACACACATCATAAATATAATCGTAGCCACGACTAAATGTGAGCAGCTTTTCATCTTTGCCATCAACAATTAAAGCCCACTCATAGGTTTTTACATATTCACCAATACTCAAACCGCTTTTGTTAAATCCCGCTGACAACTGTATCAGTAAATTTGCACTATCTGCTGATTTTGCCTGCGCATTAAGATCCATAAACCGGTAATCAAACCAGTTTTTTATGAATTTAACATTCATATCAGACAGACCTTCAAGCTCCTGAGAAGCCGCTCTTTGCAAACTATTTTTTGCCTGGATATAACTAAACAACGAAACAACAGTCAGCGGCAATAAAGCCAGCAACAAAAACCAGAACAGCAAACTATGACGTAGCTTTGAATATTTTTTTTTGTGATCTGATGAACGATCATTTTTTGAATAATTTAACATAGGTGATCAGCTATCAAACCGCATATCAGCCTCTCCTGACTGAAAATACGCCCTTAGCAAGTTCCAATATTTGATTTGTTTAATTTCAAATGCGGCAAATTGCACTGGATTACGATAGCGTTCATGTGCCACCAGTGCTGCATAATGATCCACCAGAGGTATACACACAGCATTAACAGTCTGCCGCTGGACGGTTGATGCCCAGTTATAAGCACTTGCAGTCAGCAGACAAATAAATATTGTAGTTTTTATAACCAGCTTTAAATACGTCAAATTCATTGAGATCAGAAACCCGAATCATTCCCTGTATCATTATTTGTTAGGCCTCTAATAGTTTAGTCTGTTTTTATTAAATTACCTTTTTTAGCAAGGTTATATCGCTGCCATTTTCACAAAAAAAAACCGGCCCGGGTTTGCCCCGGGCCGGCCTTTTCATCAACACTCAAGAGTTGTATTTACTGCTTAGTAAACTCTGGATAAGCTTCCATACCACACTCAGCCAGGTCAACACCTTCGTATTCTTCTTCCTCTGTAACACGGATACCCATCACTGCTTTGATGATCATCCAAGTAATGAAGCTCACACCGAATACCCAGACAAAGATTGTCAGCGCACCAATGATCTGGCCTGAGAAAGTTGAACCATCGTTAGTTAATGGCACCAGTAACAGACCTAACAGACCCACTACACCGTGAACTGAAATTGCACCGACAGGATCGTCGATCTTCAGCTTATCAAGTGTAATGATACTGAAGACAACCAGCACACCACCGAAGGCACCAAATAAGGTTGCCTGTAACGCAGTTGGCGTTGAAGGTTCAGCTGTAATTGCAACCAGACCAGCTAAAGCACCGTTTAACAGCATGGTTAAATCTGCCTTACCGAATAACAGACGCGCTGTAATGATTGCAGCCATCGCACCACCAGCAGCAGCAGCGTTAGTATTTAAGAATACCATTGCAACAGCGTTTGAGTTTGCGATATCACCCAGTTTCAGAACCGAACCACCATTAAAGCCAAACCAGCCCATCCACAGAATGAATGTACCTAAAGTCGCCAATGGTAAGTTAGCACCTGGAATCGCGTTAACCGAACCATCTGCGCCGTATTTACCCTTACGAGCACCTAACAGTAAAACACCTGCTAATGCAGCAGAAGCACCGGCCATATGAACGATACCTGAACCAGCAAAGTCAGAGAAACCTAAGTCGCCCAGTGTATACATACCAAATACAGCATCACCGTTCCAAGTCCATGCACCTTCCATTGGGTAGATGAAACCAGTCATCACAACCGCAAAGATCAGGAAAGACCATAGCTTCATACGCTCAGCAACCGCACCAGAAACAATAGACATAGCTGTTGCAACGAATACGACCTGGAAGAAGAAGTCTGACGCATCAGCATAGACTGAATCTCCGCCGAAACCATTTTCTTTAGATGCGGCTAAGGCATCAGCAACCAGTGTTTCACCACCAGCGATACCGCTTAAGAAATAACCACCGCCGTACATGATTGCATAACCGCAAACCAGATACATGATGCAAGACACAGCAAATAACGCCACGTTCTTGGTTAAAATTTCTGTTGTGTTTTTAGAACGAACCAGACCTGCTTCTAACATTGCGAAGCCGGCGGCCATCCACATTACTAATGCACCGCATACCAAAAAGTAAAAGGTATCCATTGCATACTGTAGTTCGAAAATTTGATTTTCCACTTTATAGCCCCCTTAATTACAGCGCTTCTGTGCCGGTTTCACCGGTACGAATACGAACTGCCTGTTCAACCGGATATACGAAGATTTTTCCATCGCCAATTTTGCCTGTGTTTGCAGATTTGCTGATCGCTTCAATTACCTGATCAACCATGCCATCATCTACCACAGCATCCAGTTTTACTTTTGGCAGAAAATCTACAACGTATTCTGCACCACGATACAATTCCGTATGTCCTTTCTGTCTACCGAAGCCTTTAACTTCGCTAACAGTAATTCCTTGAACCCCAATTTCAGATAATGCTTCTCGAACATCATCTAATTTGAAAGGTTTTATTATTGCTGAAACCAATTTCATTAGATTTTCTCCTCAATACAATCGACTTACGTCAAACTTGTCCTGGTTAATAAACTTCGGCCCTGTTAAGCACAGAGCATTCCATAACAACTATCAATGCAGGAGTCAGGCCAACTTTTAAACACAATAAAATCAATGACTTAAAAGTAATGCCAATACTTTTAGAGGTATAACGCACAAATTTGGTGCTATAAAAAAGACGCTTTCAACCCAAAGCACTAAAAAGGTGCGCACCAAAGAGGCCATGTGAGTGGGCACGACTTTTTCGTCTACTCGTTACAAATATGTATCAGTTATTGTCGTCAATCCGCCAGGCTGGCACGAAGATTTACAGATATTTATCTTCCCAGAACTACAGACTTATTCATTAGATTCATGAGCACTTCTAACAGCACCGTTCATGAAACCCAAAACTGAGATTTAAGATTACAAACCAAGTACTGTCCGAAGATTATTTGAAGATGTGTTTTTTTTAGTGATAGATAACTTTTTTATTGAATAATGCGTTAAGAAAAAACGTGGTGCCCGAAAAAAGCAACACCACAAAAACCACGAGGAGTACTACTTTTAAACTCAATTGCTCATTCCAGAGATAATAATCGTTTGCTTAAATTCTGTATGAATCCAAAATCACTATCGTATTGTTTAGTGATTAGAATTAATTTTTCTCAAAAAAAAGGGCGTCCTAATGACACCCTTTTTTATTTAACATTAAGCTATATGCTTACAACCTTACTTACCGATTGGCAGAGCATAAGACATCATAACCAGTGGCTCTTCAGAGATATTGGCACCATCATCACTTGGTAAGCTGACAGTGAATGATAATGAATCAGTTGCTGCATAGCTTACATCGATGTGAGTCCAGTCTGAACCACCGTCATCACTTGTCATGCCGTAAGTAACAGAAGCCGGGCCAAACTCTGCACCAATAGTTGTGTAATCATAGCCATCACCGATGTAGAAAGTCAGAGAGACCATTTCATAACCCAGACCAATCACAGTTTCTTCACCGTGCGAGCTTTCTGCAGGATAGTTAAATGTGTAGTAACTAACATCGTAGCTAACAGGACCCGCTTCACCAGCATAACCTACACCGAAGTCAACTTCTTCGCCGTCAGTTGTTGTGTCTGATGCAACACCTTCACTAGACATCCACGCAAATGCATAAGCACCTGACTCATGAGAATAATCAATGCTGCCAGATAATGCAGGAGCACCATCACTGACATTCTGGCCACGCCATAAATACATAGAGGCGATATTGGCGCTGTAACCAACTTCAGCAGAAGCCATTGTTGGAGCCATTGCTGGTACAGCCAGAATAGCTGCTGCAGTTAATGCTTTTAAGTTTGTAGTTAGTTTCATTTGTTCAAGTCTCCCAAAAGACAATTTGTTTATCTGTTTATTTTGATCACAAACCATAATCACACTTTTAACTCATCATCCTGTTGTGTTGGTAATGATTACGAATTTGATTTATAAGAATGCACAGGCTGTGCCAATATAAATATTTTCTTTAGATACAATGACTTAGAAAAGTAATTGAAAAGTATGATAATTTTCACAATCATTTGAGCACTGTTTTAGTGCTCGCTTTTGACTATTAATGCATACTTATAGGGCATCCATTTACACGGCTTAAAATACTGCTTTTATCTGTTTAAAAATTCGATAAAGCCGCTTCTCATTTCAACAATAAACTCTCATCGATATTGTTGTTTTTTATTGCCGAAGCTGACTGATATATAGATAAGCCAACATTTGGGGAAGTTTGTTAATGTGATCGAGAGTTCTGCAGCTTCTTTTTCCAAAGATATGTTCTATTGCCTTATCTGAACGACTATCAAGATTAAGCCCAAAAGATTTGATACCATACTTCTTCAACGAGTTAACTGCTTCCCAGCTGTCATTTTCTAAATATTGTTCATCATAAATATCAATGTCGGAAGGCACTCCATCGGTAATGACCAATAATATTTTTTTACTGGCCTCTTGTTGTCTGAGGTAATCACCACAATGCCTGATTGCTGTTCCCAGACGGGTTGAAAACTGTGCATTCAAATCTGCCAGACGGTTTTTGCTGCTCTCAAATTTTTCTTCAAACTTTTTGAAGTGAATAAAATTAACTTCATGCCGGCCATTGGATGAAAAACCGGCAATAGAAAATGTTTCATCGGCAATGGATAAGGTTTCACCCAGCAACAAAACAGCATCGCGCATCATTTGCGAAACACTGAGCTGACCACCGTCAACAATTTGATTGGTCGACTCGGATAAATCCAGTAATATGGAAATAGCAGCTGATTCTGACTGCCTGTAATTATTTTTCATGAACACACGTACATCAGGCGTTTTTTGTCTGCGTATATTCAGAACTGCTTCCACAAACGGATCAAGATCAATTTCATCACCAGTCTCCAGTTTTCTGATACGCTGTCTTTTTTCCGTCTGCATGGCTTTAGCTATCTGTCGAAGCCTGGCTAAAGTAAATTTATTTGCCTCAAATATTTCCCCTATTATTTCGCTCGAACCCTCTGCTGCTTCTGTTTCTGATAAAGAGCACCAGTCTTTTTTTAAAATATGTGTGCGGCAATCCCACTCAGGATATAAAAATATCTTTTCTGAGCGCACTGAAAGATGCTGCTGATATTCAAGATTATCTTTTTCGCTCTTTCTTATAGTGAGATGGTTGCTGCCTGATTTTTGTTTATCAGAAAGCTCAACTTGTAAGCCACGTGTAGTCTCTCGTAATTTGCTACTGTAGCTATTTGATTCGTCTGTGTGATTGCTGACATCGGCTTGTTCTGGATTTTCAATTATTTGCTGCCACAACATGCGATTGTCATCACGATAGATAACTGTCACTTCATATCTGCCGCTATTTAATGGCAATCGCATCTGCCCAAGGTCATTCGCAAGACTCAAGCCAACCTGCATTGAAAATTGTGGATTATCCAACTGATTAAGGTTATCCATAATCATGGCTTTACCTTTTTTCACCCACTGATGATCATCATTCTCCTCGGGGTCAAGTACACTCCGGGATAGTCTGAGCATCAGATGTTGTGCACTGACATGTTGTGTTTTTATTGAATGAAATCCCAGCCAGAGCTTTCTCAGACCAGGGAATTGTCTGATGGCCAGTAACTCTACTCGCAGATCTTCAATCAGATCAACCATGGATCGTTGCATAAAATTAAGATCAGATTTTTCAAATGCTTCGCCGACATAAATAACATGCAAAGCAGCATGAACTGAAGCTGCTCTTAGATAATGTGCAAACGAATATTTTAATGACGAATAGACAGGAACATGAATCGTATTTTCGACAATATAACTACACGGAGAAGCGTTATCTTCCATCTCATAGTCAAGACTAAAGGCCCGACCCCATAATGACCGAAGATAAAGTTCAGTGCGTCTTTTATTGGTTGTGAGTTGAGGCAACTCATGGTTGTTTGATGAGTCGATAGGCATATTGTTTAGCACTAAATGAAAAGCCGGGTTGTTATTAACCCGGCTTACAGATAACGTTATCTGTGGCTGGTATCGGTGTCTTCATTGGGAATACCATCGATCGGGCATTCCGCAGTTCCTACCGTGTTGCGTGTAATTTCCTCAACATTTTCTTTTGCTTTTTGAGGATCATTAACCCACGTTTTGTAAAATTCATAAGGACATTCGGCAACACCTTCACTGTCTTCACCGGAATTAATCTTGCCGGTATAACCTCTGTGCAAAAGTTTGAACAAATGATTTTGCGACTGCCATGTTTTTCTTGCATCACGAATCTGAGAAGTCGATAACTCGGCGTATTGAATACCGTAATCTTCTTCAGCACATTCACCGAGAGTTCGTCCATCAAAACCAACAATGGCAGAATGTCCGAAGTATGAATACACCCCATCAAAACCGGTTGCATTTGCCACAGCTACATACGTGTTATTCATCCAGGCCATCGCTTTGGCAACAATAACCTGTTGCTCTTTAGACGGGTACATATAACCCTGACATCTGACAATCAGTTCCGCACCACGCATAGAACAGTCTCGCCATATTTCAGGATAGTTACCATCATCACAAATGATCAGACTGATTTTTAATCCTTTCGGCCCTTCTGATACATAAGTACAGTCACCGGGATACCAGCCTTCAACCGGACACCAGGGCATAATCTTGCGATACTTCTGTACGATTTCGCCTTCATTATTCATAAGAATAAGTGTGTTATATGGCGCCTTATTAGGATGCTCTTCATGTTGCTCACCGGTTAACGAAAAAACACCCCAGGTATTTGCCTTGCGACAGGCTTCCGCAAAAATATCAGTCTCGTCACCGGGAATTGTCGAAGCTGTTTCATACATTTCTTTCGCATCATACATAATGCCATGCGTGCTGTACTCGGGAAAAATAACCAGATCCATTCCCGGCAGCCCCTGCTTCATACCGACAACCATATCAGCAATTTTTCTTGCGTTATCCAGAACTTCCGCCTTGGTATGTAACCGTGGCATCTTATAATTGACTACAGCTACGCCAACTGTATCGTTACTTGATGATATATCGCCGTGTCTCATTTTAATCTCCGAAAAAGTAATTAAACAGAAAGATATTTACTGATTTGTTCTGTATCGACATCTTCCCTTAAGTCTTCGTGAATAAAATTCCCTTTATCAATAACTATCAACCTGTCAGCGATAGCCATGGTAAAGCTCAGGACTTGTTCAGAAACAATAATGGTGATATCACGCATCTGTTGTATTTCATTCAGAATTTTTGCGATATCTTTAATTATCGATGGCTGGATACCTTCAGTTGGTTCATCCAGCAATAATACTTTTGGATTGGTTACCAGTGCCCGCGCTATCGCTAACTGTTGTTGCTGACCACCCGAAAGATTACCCCCTTTACGGTGACGCATTTCCTGCAACACAGGAAACAGTGCATAAATGTCATCTGGTATTTTTTTTAAGCCGGATACTTCCATACCCGTTTCAATATTTTCTTGCACAGTTAAAGTAGGGAAAATCATCCGACCCTGAGGTACATAAGCGATACCATTTTCAACCCGTTGATAACTTTCGTTAGCAGTGACATCTTCACCGTCAATTTTAATGCTGCCTTTACCGGCTTCAAGGATACCAATCAGTGATTTAAACAGGGTGGTTTTACCCATTCCATTACGTCCCATTATGGCTAGTGTTTCATTTTTTTTCGCCTCGAAACTAATCCCGTGGATCACTTCACTCTGGCCATAACTGACATGTAGATCTGATACTTCAAGCATAACTAATATTCCTCTGCCTAGTGGCCCAAATAAACTTCAATAACAGTGGGATCATTCTGTACGGTTTCCATGTCACCCTCAGCCAGGATTTTCCCCTGGTGTAACACAGTTACCTTATGTGCAATTTTTGCAACGAAATCCATATCGTGTTCAATTACTAATACTGAGCGTCCTTTACAAATTCTTTTTAATAATTCTGCAGTCTGTTCACGCTCACTGACACTCATACCTGCCACTGGCTCATCCAGCATTAGTAATTCAGGCTCCTGTATCAGCAGCATGCCAATCTCCAGCCATTGCTTCTGGCCATGACTCAGTAAAGCCGCTTCCATATCAAGAAAGTCTTCGAGAAAAATTTCTTTTGCTACTTCCATTATGCGTTCGTCAACATCTTCAGTTCGCTTAAAAGTTAGCGACCCGAACACACTCCGACCTTTGGGGTATGAAACTTCCAAGTTTTCAAAAACTGACAAGTTTTCATAAATCGATGGAGTCTGAAACTTACGACCTACACCGGCATGAACAATTTCATGCTCGGATAAATTAGTCAGCTCCTGGTTTTTAAACATGATGCTGCCTTCAGTTGATTTTGTTTTTCCACAAATCAGGTCCAGCACTGTAGTTTTACCGGCACCATTAGGACCGATCACTACTCGCAGTTCATTTTTATCAATGTAAAGATTCAAATTATCAACAGCTTTAAAGCCATCAAATGAAACCGTTAAATCTTCAATCGCCAATGTGTAATCTGAAAGGCTCATAATTTTTACTCCTGGAAGTTAGTTTATTCGCCAGACGTATCGGCTTTTACTAAACGTTTATTGCCAACATAATTTTTTATCGCCGACACACACTGCATTTTTTTAATACAACCCGTCAGTTTACTACCATGCTTTTCCCATATACCGGCAAGACCATTCGGAAAGAACATAACAACAGCGATAAACAACCCACCCATCAGGAATAACCAGATTTCAGGGAACGTTTCAGAGAACATTGTTTTACCAAAGTTAACTAACAATGTTCCATATACCACCCCGATCAGTGACATACGTCCTCCAACTGCTGCGAAGATAACCATTTCAATTGAAGGTACGATGCCGACAAATGAAGGCGACATAAAGCCAACCTGCAATGTAAACATGGCACCACCTATCGCAGAGATCATGGCAGAAATACAGAAAACAAAAACTTTGAAATTCGATACGTCATAACCAGAGAACCGAACACGATCTTCCTTATCTCTCATGGCCAGTAACAAGCGTCCAAATTTACTGGTAAGGATATAGCGCCCAAGGAAAATAACACCGAACAGTAAAATTGCATTAATGAAATACAGAATGTACTTGGCTGAATCACTGCGAATATCCCATCCATGTAAAGTTCTCAAATCGGTAATACCATTAATGCCACCGGTATAACCTTGCTGACCTACAATTAATACCGTCAGTATTAAGGCAATGATCTGCGTGATAATCGCAAAATACACGCCACCAACCCTGCGCTTAAACATTGAATAACCAATAATAAAGGCAAAGATTGTCGGCACTAATATCACTGCCAACAATGTAAACCCAAAGCTTTCGAAAGGCTGCCAAAACAGTGGTAATTCAGTTAACTGATTCCAGTCCATGAAGTCAGGGATACCAGGAGTAGACTGTATTTTGGTACTCTCAGGATCTGATGCTTCGAGCTTTAAAAACATTGCCATGCAATATCCGCCAAGCCCAAAGAACACACCCTGACCCAGACTCAAAATACCACCATAACCCCAGAGCAATACAAGGCTGACTGCTGCAAATGCGTAAGTCAGATATTTTCCTACCAGATTCAGTCGAAATAAATCGAGACCTATCGGCAGTACAATAAATATCAGCGCAGCAAGAATGACGATACCGATCATGCCGTTCTTTCCGCCTAATAATCTTTCATATATAAAGTTCATTTTTTTCTCCCGACCCGTTACTTACGCACTTTGATTGAAAACAACCCTTCAGGTCGCATCATTAGGAAAATAACAATTGTAAGTAGCGTTATAACTTTCGCCATTGAACCACTAATAAAGAATTCCAGAATGGACTGTGCCTGCGCAATTGAAAATGCCGAGGCAATGGTTCCGAATAAACTACCGGCACCACCGAACACAACAACCATAAATGTATCAACAATATAGAGTGAACCTGTTGTAGGACCAGTCGATGCTATCGTTGTAAACGCTGCACCGGCTATACCTGCAATACCACAACCTAAAGCAAATGTGAGCCGGTCGACTTTCTTAGTGTTGATACCGACCGCACCACTCATGACCCGGTTTTGTGTAGTAGCTCGTACACGTAAGCCCCAGCTTGATCGATACATAAGAATGAAAACGCCCAGAGTCACAACAAGTGTCAGACCTAATACAAAAAGCCCGTTTAACGGAATATCAATTGTTTCGGTTGGCTGATATGAACCCAGTAACCATTCAGGTAATGTCGGACTAACTTCACGCGCACCAAATATTGAACGAAATATTTGCTGCATAATTAAACTTAAACCCCATGTCGCTAGCAGCGTATCAAGTGGTCTTTTATAGAGATGCCGTATAAGCGCAAACTCAGCCAGGTAACCCAGCAAGCCTGCTATTAAAAAAGAAAGTAGGATGGCAAAAATAAAGTAATATTCAATAAATCCGGGGAAATATTTTTCACTCATTGCTGACAACAAGTAGGTTGTATATGCACCTACTGCCATAAATTCACCATGGGCCATGTTAATTACACCCATTTGTCCAAAAATAATCGCCAGACCCAGAGCCATAAGTAAAAGCACACTAAACAGACTGAAACCAGCGAAGCCTTGCATTGCAAAAATTGAGATCAATTCTTGTGTTGTATACTCACCCATAACTCATACTCCGCAGTAAACACTAATCATCACTTTACAAAATTTCGTAAATTAAAATATTTTTTGAAAATTGCCGCCATCCATGAGCAGCATACATTTAAGTTAAACGTTTGTTATAACTTCTTATTGATAACCTTTAGGGAATGGATCTGGCTCAATCAGATCAGACTCAAATACTACAGTTGCCTGTCCGTCCTTATTCCATTTCGCAACACGTGTTTTACTCCACAAGTGATGGTTTTTATGTAGTTTCACATAACCTTCTGGTGCAGTTTTTAGCTCAATGTCGCCTTTTTCTGATTCAGCAACAACTTTATCAACATCAAAGCTACCTGCTCTTTCAACAGCCGCTTTCCACAACCACGGGCCCAGATATGCAGCCTGAGTTACGTCACCAATTACACTGTCTTCGCCATGCATTTCTTTGAAAGCTTTAACAAACGCTTTGTTGTTTGCATTATCCTGACTCTGGAAATATTTCATTACAGAATAGAAACCTTCCAGATTCTGGCCACCAATGCCTAACACTTCGTCCTCTGTTACAGACAAAGTTAATAAGGTTTGTTTTTTACCGGTAATACCGGCTGCTTTAAGCTGCTTAAACCATGCAACATTACTACCACCTACAACCGCAGCGTAAATTACATCAGGCTTTTTCAGACGAATTTTGTTGATTGTAGAACCAAACTGAGTGTTACCCAGTGGCTTATAATCTTCACCAACAACTTTTCCACCCAGTACGTTTTCAATGTGCTTACGAGCAATCTTCATTGAAGTACGCGGCCAGATATAATCAGAACCGATCAGATAGAAAGTTTTCGCCTTTTTCTCTTTTTTAACCCAGTCTAAACCAGCAAGAATTTGCTGAGTTGCTTCCTGACCGGTGTAAATAACATTATGAGACTGCTCAAGTCCTTCATAAAATGTCGGGTAGTAAAGTAAACCGTTTTCTTTTTCAAAAACAGGTAAGGCTGCTTTACGAGAAGCTGATGTCCAGCAACCAAAAACTGCCGCCACTTTATCTTTAACTAAAAGCTTACGAGATTTTTCAGCAAAAGTCGGCCAGTCACTGGCTCCGTCTTCCTGAATAATTTCAATCTTACGACCTAAAATACCACCCATGTCGTTGATCTGTTTAATGGCCAGTTTTTCAGCTTCTTGTGCGCCGGTTTCACTGATCGCCATTGTGCCCGTCAACGAATGTAGAATACCTACTTTAACTGTCTTATCAGTAACAGCTAATCCTGTTGTATTAACACTCGCCGCTGATGCAATGTTTATATTTGCAGCCAGGGACAATCCCAGCGCCACCCCCATAACATTTCTCAACTTTGATAAAACAAAATTCGATTTCATTTTTTCTAACCCTCTACTATAAGAAAACTTTATTAAGATGCAGATAATCCCCGATGTTTTGAAAGCCATCGGGTCCCTGAAAGTTTCTTTTGCAACCTATGTGCCAATTATATTTTTATTAAAAATAATTTAAATATTATGTTTATACGCACTAAAAACTATCGTTATCTGTTATTTCAATTCAGTATTTGTAGCCAGCACCTTTCAATGCTTTCATACCCCGCGCTGTTTTGGGGCGAACATTTTTATAAATGATTTAACATGGTGCGTAATTTCAAAATATTTTCGAATAAAAAAATGGCCGGACAAAATGTTGTCCGGCCATTGACCAAAAATACTACAGTTATTATTATAGGGATCTATAAATTAGTTTTTTACCCCAGCATCCATGGGCGACTACCTTCGCTAATCTGTTGATAGGATCCCTTTCGTTTATCTTCATGATCACACGAACTATGATTGCACTGATGCTCGCGTGTTACCCTGAGCGGTTCGTATCTTGATTTTTCATTTCTCTCTAACGCAATACGCTGACTTTTTTTCAAAATTTCTAATTGCGGTGCAGAAATTTTTCTTGGTGCCGGCGCATTACATTCCGGACATACTCTTAATGGAGAGTATTCTTTCAGTGACATCATCACTTTAAATTCATTTTCACATTCGGGACATTTATATTCATATAATGGCATACCCGTCTCCTTTAATTCTCTTAAGGTATAGAAGTCGATAGCGCAAACTATCGACTTCTAATTAACTTACTTATTTATCACTTGTCTTCGCCAGATCAGTACCTGGCTCAATAAGTATGGACGGACCTTCTTCCTTAATATTGATATCACCTTCAAATATTTCAGTCGGCAGCCATAAGGTTGCACAAGCATTTGGTATATCCACAATACCACTGATATGTCCCTCAACTGGTGCTGTACCTAAGATTGCATAGGCCTGCTCTCCTGTATAACCATGCAACTTCATATGCTCAATCGCATTCAGACAGGCTTGCCTGTATGCCACATGCGCATCCAGATAATGCTGCCCACCTTCTTCATCAACTGAGATACCTTCAAAGATAAGATAATTGCTGTAACGCGGCTCCATTGGACTAGGCTGGAAAATAGGATTCTTGACGTTATATTTCTTCATTCCGCCTTTAATCAGGCCAACACGAATATCAAGGTAACCCGCCATTTCGATAGCACCACAGAATGTTATTTCACCATCACCTTGTGAGAAGTGAATATCACCCATTGATAATCCGCCATCTTTTACATAGACAGGGAAGTAAACTTTTGATCCTCTCGATAAGTTTTTAATATCGCAGTTACCACCATGCTCGCGAGGAGGAACCGTACGCGCACCTTCTTTTGCAGCTTCTGCTGCTGCGTCCGGTTTCATTCGTCCCATTACTGCTGTCTCTGCATAAGGCAGTGTAGCCAGTGGCGGAACACGATCAGGATCAGTTGCCACCAACCCGCCTTCTCGTTCATTCCATTCATCTAACAATTCTTTTGATGGTAAACAACCAATCAGTCCCGGGTGCATAATACCTGCAAATTCAACGCCGGGAATGTGCCTTGATGAAGCATAGATACCATGAAAATCCCAGCAGGCTTTATTTGCGTCAGGATAATGCTCTGTTAAAAAGCCACCACCATTTTCTTTTGCAAACAAACCGGTAAAGCCCCAT
>Ga0316205_10003491_pt1 | contig 14791 bp, 15 predicted proteins | sample 3monthpyrite_MG_FD_204941 | JGI IMG/M metagenome (GOLD analysis project Ga0316205, IMG submission 204941) | Microbial mat bacterial communities from mineral coupon in-situ incubated in ocean water Damariscotta River, Maine, United States -... | ecosystem: Environmental > Aquatic > Marine >... | reverse complement strand
CAAAGACTCAAAAACCCCTTTAATTGAAAGCAGTGGTACTCAAAAATTACAACCAGCATCAAGTTTTTCCAAAAGTTATATGGAAGAAACTTTCGATGGAGGTTTCAATATTCAACAAGTTAGCGACATTAGCGGTAAACCTTTACCACACATGATAAATGGCACAATGATGCGTGTTGAATTGCCTAAACCAATGAAAACTGGAGATAAATTTTCTTTTCAAATTAAGTGGTGGTACAACATAAATAATCACGTAAAAGATGGAGGCCGTTCAGGATTTGAATATTTTCCAGACACAGACAATAGAATTTATGTAATGGCGCAATTCTATCCTAGGATGGCTGTTTATAACGATGTAGAAGGTTGGCAAAACGCCCAATTTTTTGGACGTGACGAGTTTGCATTGCCATTTGGTAACTTTGAAGTAAATATAACTGTTCCTGCAGATCACGTATTAGATGGTACTGGACGTTTAATGAATAGAAGTGAAGTGTTTAGCAAAAACATGATGAAACGTTATGAAAAAGCTAAAAAGTCGTTTGACGAACCAGTAGAAATTGTAACTCAAAAAGAAGCTGAAACTGCTGCAAAGAAAAAAAGCAAGTTGAAAAAGACTTGGAAATTATATGCTGAAAATGTACGTGATTTTGGATGGACATCTTCTCGTATGCATATTTGGGACATGATGGCTGTAAAAATTGGAAATAAAAATGTAATGGCAGTATCACTTTATCCACCAGAAGCTAATCCACTTTGGGGAGATTGGTCTACAAAAACTGTAGCAAGTACGTTAATTTCTTATTCAAGAATGACATTTGATTATCCATACCATAAAGCAATTTCAGTAAGTGCACCAATGGGAATGGAGTACCCAATGATTTGTTATAATTTTGGTCGTCCTGATGCAGATGGGAATATTTCTAAAAGGGTAAGATATGGTATGCAAGGTGTAATTATTCACGAAGTTGGGCATAACTTTTTCCCAATGATTGTAAATAGTGATGAGCGTCAATGGACATGGATGGATGAAGGGTTAAATACGTTTGTACAGTATGTTGCCGAACGTGATTTTGCTAAACTGTATCCAGAAGCACTAGCCGAAGGTGATACAGATTTTCCTGCAAGACGAGGTCCTGCTCATAAAATTGTGCCATATATGAGTGCAGATCAGGATTATTTGGCACCAATTATGAGTAAAGGATTAAACACTTATCAGTTTGGTAATAATGCTTATGCTAAACCAGCTACAGGGCTAAATATGCTACGTGAGACTATTATGGGTCGTGAGTTATTTGATTATGCTTTTAAAGAGTATGCTAATCGTTGGAAATTTAAGCATCCAACCCCTGAAGATTTCTTTAGAACAATGGAAGATGCATCAGCAATGGATCTAGATTGGTTTTGGAGAGGTTGGTTTTATACAACTGATTATACCGATATTGGTATAAAAGAAGTAAAGAAAATGTATGTTACCGATGCGCCTAAGAATATTGTTGAAAATATTGCAAGTAGAAATGGGATGAAGGTTGAAGATTTGCCACCATTGGTATATATGGTAGAAGAAGGTAGCGAGGAATTTACTGAAGCTTTAAAAAACAAGTCAACCTTAGAGAATGCACCAACTTTAAACGAGTACTTAATGGATAATTTTACTGCCGAAGAGCGTAAAAACATTAAATCCCCTAAATACATTTATAATGTAACATTTAACAAACCAGGAGGATTGGTAATGCCAATTATTGTTGAGTACCAATATGCCGATGGAACTTTAAAACGTGAAACTTACCCTGCTGAAATATGGAGACATAACGATAATGAAGTAAGCAAGTCCATTGCTTCTGAAAAAGAAATAGTATCCATTAAAGTAGATCCAGATTTGGAAACTGCAGATATTGATACATCTAACAATTCCTGGCCAAAAGAGGTTAAACAAAGTATGTTTGATCAATTTAAGAGCAAGAACTAAAAATAATTCATAATAAAATATTAAAACCGACTTTTTTAAGTCGGTTTTTTTATACTTACTCATTATATTTGTAACATGTTACAGCAAGCAACTTTTTTATTTATAAGTGGTGCCGAAATTGCATTTATCCTATTTATAGTGGTGATGGTGTTTGGTGCCGATAAAATTCCTGAAATCGCTCGAGGCCTTGGTAAAGGTATGCGAACTCTTAAAGATGCTACCAACGATATAAAACACGAAATAGCCAAAAGTGCCGACAAACATGGTATTGATACTGATGTTGCCAGCAGTATTAATGAGGAGATTACTAAAGTTAAAGATGAAATAGACGACTTTACTGGCTCTGTAAAACGTAAATTATAATTCTTACAATTTTCTTGAAATAGTCAATCCATCTCGAATAGGAAGTAAAACTGTTTCAATTCGCGAATCTTCCTTTAATAATTTATTATATTCAATTAGAGCTGGTGTTGAGGTATCTTCTTTTTTAAATTTGGTTTCTAAAACTTTTCCGCTCCACAAAACATTATCAGATAAAATAATTCCACCTGCGTTTAGCTTGTCAATAATAGCATGAAAATAGTTAGAGTAATTTTCTTTGTCGGCATCAATAAATACTAAATCAAAGGTTATGTCAAGTTTTGGAATAATATTTAGAGCATTCCCTAAATGCTGAAAAATTTGAGGACCATATCCAGATTTATCAAAATAGTTGCGCTGAAAATCTACCAATTCCTCATTAATATCTATGGTGTGTAATTCGCCTTCAGGTTGAATTCCTTCGGTCAAACATAAGGCGGAATAACCTGTGTAAGTACCAATTTCCAATATGTTTTTTGGATGCACCAATTTAGAAATCATACTTAAAACCCGACCTTGATAGTGACCACTCAACATTCGTGGTTGCAAAATCTTTTGGTGGGTTTCCCTGTTGAGTTGTTGTAGTAATTCAGGTTCATCCTGACTGTGTTTTACTATGTAATCGTCTAAATCTTCAGGTAAAAATTGCATTATAAAATTGTTTTTCTGTCAGGTCGAGCGCAGTCGAGGCCTATTTAAAATGTTCACTATGAAAAAGACCTCACAAGTTTTTAAAACCTGTGAGGTCTATGTTAAGTTTTTAATATTCTTTTAACGAGTTCTTTTTTAGCCTTTTCATCATCACCACATAACCATTGTATGACGTTGTCTTCCCAAATGGTATCACGTTCGGTTTCATTTATAATGTTTTGCTCTATTGCCAAATCCAAAATTTTTCCGGGATACGATGATTGTTTCTCGCTTTCCATTTCACCCAAAGGATACGGATCGTCCAGTCCCATAAGCACTTGCTTTGAGCCTTGATTTTTAATCAATAGCTGTAATCCTCCAGTATCGTGAACTAATGTGTCAAAGAAAATATTTTTGTGTCCAACTGCTTTTCGTGGATGGCTTTTACCTTCAAACAAATCCGGTCGACCATCAAAGCCTTGGATACGTCTTCCCAGATTAATTTGAGCCAATTGTCCTCCATGCGCAAAACAGGTTCTCATGTTTGGGTACTTATCCTGATAACCGTTCAAAGTCAAAAAATGATACGCATCTGCACATTGCGCTAACATCCAAATTAGATGAAAACGCCAAGAGGTATTTTCTAATTTTATGAATTTCTCACCATCATAGGGGTGGATTTCTACAGCTAAATTATATTTGCTTGCCAGCTCAAAAATAGGCTCGTTTTCTTCGTCAAAAATGCAGCGCCAAGTCCCAATGGTATCCATGTAATGGGTTGGCAAGCACAAAAGCTGAAGTCCTAATTCTTCAACGCAACGCTCAATCTCCCAACAAGCACCTTTCACAAATCCAGGATGTACCACAAATCCGCAAGTAAATTTACTCGGATTTTCATGCTGGATTCTCGCATTAAAATCGTTTTGAAAACGTAAGGCTTGTTTCATTTCCTCAACACGCAATCCATTTCCATAGAGTTGTGACAGATTCAATACAACTGCATGATCTATGTTGAAACGTTCCATCCAAGCTAATTTTTCATTCAAGAAAAAACTAGAATCCGTTATTGGACGATTCCAATCTTTTTGGAGCATGAATTTTCGGTCTTTATCAACCCAAAAAATGCCTTTATCCTTCATAAATTGAGGAATTTCCTCTGGATAGGGCAATAGGTGTGAGTGACCATTAATGCGTAGTTTAGCCCCTTCTAGCTTCCCCAAAGGGGAAGAATTATTTTTGCTCTTTTTTTTCATGTTTAGTTTTGGTTTCTTCCCTTTGGGGAAATGTCCGTTGGGCAAATGGCCTTAATTCATCTGTTTTTTTATGTGGCATACGCCACCTTTTTTGCGATTTTTTCCAAAATAAGGTGACTGTCGCCAAATTTACATAAGGCATCACAATGTGTCCTTAAATCGGATGTTAAGATATACATTATTTCCAATTCGCTGTTTTGTATGGATGGTCTGTTTAATTGCAGTTTTACTTCTTTTTCCCTGTTGTTTGGAATTACAATATACAGTTTGGATTGGTGCGAAGGCAATGAAAACGATAAATCGGTAAGGCGTAAAATACCTGAATAAATGGAAGTGCTTTTTTCCACTTCAAAGGCACATACAATTCTATCTGTTCCCTTTTCAAACCAGATAAGGTCGATTAACTTTATAGTGTTTAAGGTGTCTGTAGGTACATTTACATCCGGAAATTTATCAACTCCCATAAACGAAAACTTATTTCCGTTATAGGTTTTAGAGCGATCGTTTGATGCGGCAATCACATCGTAATTCAAAGCTTTTCCAATTTTTAATAAATGGTACTGCATTTCTGAATGCAACTGATCTTCTTGTTTTTCATTTTCAACTTTTTGATGTCTTTTTTTTAGCTGTTTTAAAATTTTATCACGATCCTTATCGGTTAATTCAGCTGTATTTTTCGTTAAAATATTCTTTTTTCCTATTTCATACAGCAAACCACTAATGGCTCCTAAATCTGTTGATAAATCTTGTTTGTATTTTGTGTTTTGCTGTATAATAAGTTCTCGCATCCTTAAATATTCGGTCCATGAACCCAACTTCACTTTTTCATCGAGCAAAATATTAAAACCCTTTACTATTGCCGTGTTACAGGGCGGAATGATAGTTGGGTGCAAAAAATATAAAATGCTGGCAACAGCTGGACCAAGGCCTTTTATGCGCTTTGAGTCTAACTTAATTAGTTCTGTTAAGAGCGTGTCTTCGTTGGATGCATTTAAACAATTTTCCAGAAACTGACCAAAATATTGCTTGTGCTCCTGATTTTCGTAAATATCAGGGATTCTTAATTTGGGTTTCCAGTAAAATGGGTGCGAAGCACCTTCAAACACTTGTTTTTGTTCTGTAATGCACGATAGTACAAATTCTAAAGAACTGCCTTTAAAATCGTTAGGAAATGTACCATCCTTAATATCAGTAATAACTTGAATTACACCACGACGTATAGAACGAAATGCTTTTAGGCGTTCTTCATTGTTTATAAACCAGGTATGATATACCAAATCCGGATTTGCTTTGTATTCTTTAATTAAGGTCTTCATTAATAGGTTTTATTTTACAGATTGGGTTGATAATTACTTTACAATAATAATTTAGAATTCAGGTTACAGTTTTTTTGGTGGCTCCATTACTGCGCCACATTTTTTACAGGTGCGTTTTTTCTCATTGCTATAAAACTTATCAAAAATCTTCGGCATATCTGTTTCTATATCATCCAATTTGAATTTTTTACGATATAACGGTTCATTACATTTTTCGCAATACCATTCAAGCGCATCCTTCATTTTTTTCTTTCTTGGATATTCAATCACCAACCCAACAGTATTGGCACTTCGTTGCGGTGAATGTGGTACTTTTGGAGGCAGTAAATAAATATCGCCTTCCTTAATATGAACATCTTCTGGAGTACCATTATTCATAATTTTTAATACCATATCGCCTTCTACTTGATAGAAAAATTCAGGCGTTTCGTTATAATGATAATCCTTTCTACTGTTTGGGCCACCAACAACCATCACAATATAATCGCCATCTTTCCAAACCACTTTGTTGCCTACAGGAGGTTTTAATAAATGACGGTTTTCTTCAATCCATTGTTTAAAATTTAAGGGAGAAACTAATTTTTTCATGATAAGCCCCTCTTAATCTCCCCAAAGGGGAGAAACTCAAAGCGGGAATTTGAGTTAAAGTTATACTTAATTAATAAAATATTATGCTTTAAAGATAATATAATTCGGTCAATTTCCCCTTCCCTTTGGGAAGGGTTAGGGATGGGCTTTTTAAAGAGATTTTGTTCGTCCACCATCAACCGGAATATTAATTCCGTTAATATAACTCGCCGCTTCACTTGCTAAAAAAACAATGGCATTGGCTGTTTCCTCTGGTTTTGCAAACCGTTTTGCTGGTGTGTAATTTTTCATAATCTCAGACATTTTTTCAAAAGAAGTTCCTTCTTTTTCTGATTTTACTTTTATTATTTCGGTTAAACGTTCTGTATCAGTAAAACCTGGTAATACATTATTTACTGTAATACCAAAAGCACCAACTTCAAACGACAGGGTTTTACTCCAATTACCAACCGCATTTCTAATCGTGTTGCTTACTCCAAGTCCAGGAATTGGTTCTTTAACAGAGGTTGAAATCACATTAATTATTCTGCCAAATCCTTCTTGTTTCATAAACGGAATCGTAGCTTGTGCCAAAACATGATTACATTTTAAATGTTGCGTAAAGGTATTTTCAAATTCTTCTAAAGTTGCATTTAAAATGGATCCACTTCTTGGGCCACCAGTGTTATTGATTAGTATATGAAATCCGTGATTGTCTTTCATAAATGCAGACACTTTTTCTTGCAAATCCTTGGGATTGGAAAAGTCTGCTACGATATAATTATGATTTCTATGTGAAGGTAACTCTGCAAGAACTTCTTTCAGCTTTTCTTCATTACGAGCACAAAGCGTAACATTAACACCTTCTTCTGCTAATTGCATTGCCGTGGCTTTTCCTATTCCTGCTGTGCTTCCGCAAACTAATGCGTATTTGTTGTTTAAGTTTAAATTCATAATAAGCCCCTCCTAACCTCCCCAAGGGGAGGAACTCTCAACTGGGATTAAAGAGTTGATTAATATTTATTTTTATTTGTAGCTCACTCCCTCCTTTTGGGAGGGTTGGGGTGGGCTTTAATACTTTATACACACATTCTTCGCTTCCGTAAAAAAGCGCAACGCTTCAAAGCCACCTTCACGACCAACGCCTGATGCTTTTACACCACCAAATGGTGTTCGTAAATCTCGCATTAACCACGTGTTTACCCAAACAATGCCTGCTTGTAATTGGTTACTCATTCGCATGGTGCGTTTTAAATCGTTTGTCCACAATGTGGCTGATAAACCATACTTAACTTTGTTTGCCATTTGTAAAACTTCATCTTCTGTTTTAAAAGGCATAATAGTTACTACAGGACCAAAAATTTCTTCCTGATTCACACGACATTCGTCTGTTTTAACTTCAATAATAGTTGGTTGCATATAATAGCCATTTTCGTAACCTTCAACGATTACTTTATTTCCACCATACAAAACAGTTCCACCTTCGGCTTTCGCAATATCCACATAGTTCAACACTTTCTCTAAATGAGCTTTTGAAACCAAGGCACCAATTTTAGTTTTTTCATTTGATGGATGACCAACTTTCATATTTTTTACACGTTCAACAAAGTCTTTTTTGAACTGTTCATAAATGGATTCTTCTACAAAAATGCGACTACCACACAGGCAAATTTGACCTTGATTAGCAAACGAAGAACGAACGGTTGTTTTTAACATATCATCATAATCGCAATCGGCAAAAATGATGTTTGGGTTCTTACCACCCAATTCCAAGGATAATTTTTTAAACATTGGTGCAGCAGTTCTGGCAATATGTGCTCCTGTTGTTGTTCCTCCTGTAAATGAAATCGCTTTAATATCTGGATGCTCAACAATGGCTTGTCCTGTGCGTGTGCCCAATCCATGAACAATATTCAGCACACCTTTTGGGAGGCCAGCCTCTTTAAGTATATCACCTAACAAATATGCTGTCATTGGTGTGACTTCGCTTGGTTTGGCTACCACACAATTACCAGCTGCAATAGCAGGAGCAATTTTCCATGTAAACAAATAGAGTGGAAGGTTCCAAGGAGAAATACAACCAACAACTCCAATAGGTTGACGTAAGGTGTAATTTATCGCATTTTGGCCTACGCTTTCATGACTTTCGCTTGCGAATTGCGTTATGGCATTGCCAAAAAATCGAAAGTTACTTGCTGCTCTTGGGATGTCAACCGCTTTGGCCAAAGAAATTGGTTTTCCATTGTCTTTACTTTCGGCTTCTGCTAATTTTTCAAGATTAGCTTCGATACCTTCGGAGATTTTTAGCATGATTCTGCTACGTTCTTCAAGAGTTGTTTGACTCCAACTTGGGAAAGCCGATTTTGCAGAGATATATGCGTTTTCTACATCCTCTTTTGTAGAGTTAGGTATTTGACTATAAATTTCTCCGTTAGATGGGTTGTAGTTATCTAACCAATCATTTTGTATTGGATTGTGAAAATTGCCATTGATGTAGTTTTGGATGTTCATTTTGTAAATTTAAGGTATTTACTTGTTTTTTAAAGGAAGAGAATAATTAACATTTAAAAAAATTAATCATCTAAATTGGATTCAATAAGTTTTAGAGTATCAGTTAGATAATTCTTAAACACCTTATAAGAATTTAAAGTATACATATAATTTAAAGTGTTATTGTAAAGCTCATTTTCAAACTCGATAGTTCTGATGGTTTTGTTGTAATCTATTTTGAAATTTGACTTAGAAATTATTTGTAATTTAAGATCCTCTTCAAAAAAAGCTGGAACTTCCATGTTTCTTAATAAAGCTTTGTTAGTTAAAGAAGGGATAAAAAAATCAAACAAATAATTTCTGTAAATCACAATATCATCTTGTGTATCTGTTTCAAAGTAGGACCAATTAGACAATTGCTTTTTTAAATTGGAATCTCTTATTAAATTAATGGATCCAGTATTAAGCATTTCATTTATTGATCCAGTATTGATGTCAAGAGACATAGTTTTATTAATAATTTCATCTAATAAATGTTCAATCTCAGAACCGTCAATGGTGTCATCAGAACTCATAATTTCAAGTAAATTTACTGATGCTTCATAGGCTTCTAAAAAACTATTATAGGTTTTATCAACATTGTCAATGTTGGCTATAAAATCTGATTGTAGATTTTTCAAGATGGATTGTTCTCTAATTCTGTTTTTTCGTTCTTCATTCCAGTTATTAATACTAAGTGCAATCAAAATACCAATTACTACAAGTAATATTTCACCAATGGCGTATTTAAAGTATTTGGATGTTTTGTTTTCCATAAGCAAGTTTTTACGAATATGTCTGAAGAATTTAATCATGTGTAATAAACTCTAAATAATTACTGCTATTTACTATCATAAGTTGATGATTAGGATATGCTTTTATAAATGATTTACTAAAGTATGCTTTTTTGTTTGCATTCCATTTAAACTCGTAAGCATGTAAAATGCCATTATAGTCTTCTACATAATCTATTTCTTGTTGTGCTTGATTGCGCCAAAAATAATCGTTGGTAAGTAATTGTGTATTTGCCTTGTATTTAAGCCGTTCTACAATTAAAAAGTTTTCCCAAAGTGCACCAATATCTTGACGTAGGTTAACAGGGTTCCAGTTTTTTATAACAGCATTTCTAATACCAACATCGTAAAAATATATTTTGCGGCTTTTTTTGAGTTCGTTACGAAGGTTTCGACTTAATGAAGGTAATCTAAAAACAATAAAAGCTTTTTCGAGCAGATTAATATAACGCTCTACAGTTTCATTATTTAAGCCTACTATTTTTCCTAATTCGTGATACGACACTTGATTGCCAATTTGAAATGCCAAAGCTTGTACTAAAGTTTCAAGCTTTTGCGGTTTTTTAATGTCTTCCCAAGTTAAAATATCTTTGTACAAATAACTGTCTGACAGTTGTGCCAAAATATCTTTTTCATTTCCTGGATTGTTTATAACATCTGGATACCATCCATAAATAAGGCGATGTTGTAATAGACGAGATTCTTCAATTAACGAATGATGTTGTATCATTTCGTTTATACTAATTGGGTATAATTTATATTCCCATTTTCTGCCTGTAAGTGGTTCGTTTATTTGGTTTGCTAACTCAAATGCCGATGAACCTGTTGCTAGCACTTTTATATTTGGTAATTGATCGTGTAGTATTTTTAGTAGCAAACCAATGTTTTCAATCCGTTGAGCTTCATCAATAATTAGCCTTGTCTTGTTACCTATAAGTTGTTTTAAGTAAGTACTGGATGCATTACCTAACTGTAAACGTACATCTGAATCGTCGCCATTGAGTATTAAGGTTTTTTGGTTGACAAAATTTGTTGCAAACAAGGTTGTTTTGCCTACTTGTCTTGGACCAAGAAGTACTATTGTCTTTGTGTCTTGAAGTATGTTGTTGATTATTGGTGTTAAATGACGCTTAATGATCATAAAAATGCGTTTATAGTAGCAAAAATAGTATAAAATTTGCTATTATGAAAGTAAAATTGTATTATTCAAAAATTTAGTTTTTCTATATTTGATTTTCGTAATTCATTCCAATTATTAATTTGTAGTGCGATTAAAATTCCAATAACAACAAGGATTATTTCGCCAATAGCGTATTTAAAGCACCTGCCTGCCGAAGCCTTGGCGAAGGCAGATTTGGATGTTTTGTTTTCTTTTCCATAAGCAATTTTTTACGAATATTTCTAAAGAATTTAATCATAATTCAAGTTCTTTTTCTACAAGCTCAGTAAGTAATTTAATTGTAGGCATAAGAAAGTTTTTCTTTAGTTCTAGTTCAATGTTTGTAATGTAGCTTATATGTTTGAGCAATTCTAAAAACTCTTTGTCGTTAGATAATTCTTGAAATTTGGTATCTATAAGTTTATATCGATCTATAGTACGATTTTTTTAGTTAAGGGTATTTCCGATAAAAAATTAACTGCTTTACTTTCGAAGTTTTTTAGCGTTACTTCATAAGGTGTTTCAATCCTTTCGTTTTCATAAACTTTAGACTTATAATCGGCTAAATATTTTTTGATGCTATCAGATTTAATTAAGTTGAGTTTACCTGCGTTTTGAATTTCATTGTATACAGCAAAAGAAGGAGCAAATTTATATATATATCCAGAGCTCATTAAACATTTAGCAACAGCATCACTACTGTCGCTTTCAGTTTTTATTATATTGCCAGTGATGAGTTGAGCCAAATAATCAGAACAATCTTTTCTTCTTTGTAAACTTTCGATTCTTGTATTAAGTGTCGAGAGATCTTCAATTAATTCAGATTTTAGATTCGTAAGAACTATAACACTTTCTATTCTGTTTTTTCGTTCTTCATTCCAATTATTAATGCTCAACGCAATTAAAATTCCAATAACAACAAGGATAATTTCGCCTATAGCGTATTTAAAGTATTTACCTGTTTTGTTTTCCATAAGCAAGTTTTTACGAATATTTCTAAAGAATTTAATCATTGGTTTATTAATCTAGATAAGGTTTTAGTTTAGGTAGAATATCTATGATATTCTTGAGATTGGTTTCTAACTCACCTTTAGCATTTCGGTATAAAACATTATATGCAGCGAGTAATACAGCCACTCTTGGTGTAAAATCTTTATCATCAACATTAGTCCAGGTACTATTGTACATATAGCTGTTGTTATAATTATCATCATATAACCTTCCAATAATATTGTAATGTTTTACAAAGTCGTCTAAATGTATGCGATACTGATCTAAGAGTTTATCGATTAGATTTTCATTGGATTCCACAGTAGTGTAATAATCAGATAATGAAAGTTTTATATCGTTAGGAAGAATGTCAAATGCTCCTGTACTTTTTAAATTGTCAAATGTATTGGTATTATATGCAGGATAACTATACCATCGCACTGGAAACTCATTTTGCATAATTGTTATTAATGTATCCAAATTAGTTTCTGTAGCATAAGAGCGACTTATTAAACTTTTGATTATGCTATCTCGAAAATTAACTAATGGCATTGCTCGATGCACTAAAAGACTGTCAGAGACCATATCATTATAGACCGATTGAAGCGCAGATTTTAATTGAACCTTTACTTTTCTGTTTTCGTTCCAAGTGTTGATTTGTAATGCGATGAGAATACCAATAACTACAAGCAGTATTTCACCAATGACGTATTTAAAATATTTGCCTGTTTTTCCTGTTTCCATAAGGTTATAGCGTATTTTGCGGAAGAATTTAATCATTATTATTTGTTTTTCTCCTCCTTGGAGGAAACCCACCCCTTAATCCCCTCCCAGGAGGGGAAAGTGTAGCGTGTTTTTTTAAATTTAATCATAGTTTAAAAATTTTGTCATTTCTAACATATGTGAGAAATCCTATTATGAGATTCCTCGTCGCTTTGCTCTGTCGGAATGACAGAATGCTCATAACGAGTTGTTTGCGTATTTGACGGAAGAATTTAATCATTAATCTGAGTAAACATTTTAATCTTAGTTATTAATATAGAATTGCTCTTTACGTGTTTTTCTAAGCTTTCTCTTAGGTCATTCAACTTTAAAGAAGATTCGAATAATAACTGTTGAAAATCTTCGTTTTTAGATACTTTTATTAAGTCTTCTGAAGTAATTATTTCATTATTTAATGTACTTTCTTTTCCCAAATCCATATCACTATCAAACCAAGCATCTAAACGAAGTATTTTAAGTTTTCTTAAGAAAGCTCTTATTTCAAAAACAACAGCTTCGAACTCGTTGTTAGCCTCTAAGACTCCTTTCATTTCCCTGTAATACGCTTGAATATATTCGCGTAAGCCTTCATTATTAATTTTATTGGTAATGTTTGGGTCATTATCTTTGGCTATTGGATAATACATTAAAGCTCTTCTTATATATGCTGGTTTTATAAAAACAATGTCACTTTTATTCTGAAATCCAACAGCATATATATCTTTATGAAGCTTATTTATATCCTTAATAGTTTTAAGGTTTGACTGATAATAAATAGAATCTGCTTTTAAATCTTGCAAAAACTTATTTAATGTAGCTATTTCTTGAACTCTATCTTTTCTGTTTTCATTCCAGTTATTAATTTGAAGCGCAATTAAAATTCCAATTACCACTAGTAATATTTCACCTATAGCGTATTTAAAGTATTTGCCAGTTTTGTTTTGTTCCATAAGGTTATAGCGTATTTTGCGGAAGAATTTGATCATGTTACTTTTTTGGATAATTAGTATTTATTAAATCTATTAATGCAGTGTTTTTTCTATCTAAATTATTGAGTAAATTAACATAGCCTTTTAAATTAGATACCCAATGACTTAAAAACGCATAGGCATTAGGTAGATTTTTTCTCGATCGATTATCAAATGGTACCTTGGTGTTGTTTTCAATACCTTTTTGGTTATCAAGATAATTGAATAATTTTTCCAAGTCATTGTTAGTCACATAGTTGTTCATAACATTTTGCTGAACATATATTATTTCAACGGTATCATAGTAGTTTTGAATAGCTGCACGAATTAGTTCTGAACGGATTATTTCAATGTTTCCACTATTTTTTAGTGTTTCTATGGTGTAATCTTGAACCTTTAAATCTGTAAACCCAACATTATTACGCATTAATTTAAATAGTGGTCTTGAATCTGAGATTGTATCAAAAGATTTCAATTGATCCACAATCATTTCATGTGCCTTTATTCTATCTAATGTATTGTTAATAATGTAATTTATTGTTTCTCTGTCACCATCAAGATCGTTTTTAATAGAGTTTACGTAACTAATTTCTGCATTTCTAGTTTTACGTTGCTCGTTCCAGTTATTGATTTGCAATGCAATCAAAATCCCAATTACCACAAGAATAATTTCACCAATGGCGTATTTAAAGTATTTACCTGTTTTGTTTTCCATAATTAAGTTTTGACGTATATGACGGAAGAATTTAATCATTTTTAAATTTTAGATTTAATTAAGACTAATGTTTCATTTAAAGTTTGTTTTAAATCTTCTCGGCTATATTTTAATGAGCGCTGATAACCGTTCATTATACCTAATAAAGCAAAAAATTCTTTATTTAATTCTAAATTTAAGTCGTAGTTGGTGTCAATTTTTATATTAGCAATATAGATTCCTAACCCAGATTTTGTAAAGAAATCTGTGACCTTGTTATTCCAGAATTCATCAACGTAGAACTGAGTTTTGTTTGAATTATCGTAAGCCCGTTTTAATTCTCTTAGTTGATGTAAAAGTTTGTCATCAGAGATTAGTGCTCTTGAATTAGTACCTAAAATCTCGTTTAATATTGAAGTATCGAATTTATTGGTGTTATAACCAAGAGCACTAATAATCTCTCCTATGTTGTAATCATATTTTTCATTTGGCTTGTTTTTTTTTAAGAATCTAGATGATTGATTAAAAATGGTGTCGTTGCTCGAAATAGTTTGAGCATTAGTTTCCAAATTTGCTTCTATTTCATTTTGAAGTGTAATTAAAAGTTTTGTTTCTTCTTTTCGCAACTTTTTTTTTTCATTCCAATTATTAATGCTTAAGGCAATAAGTATACCTATCACCACAAGAACAATTTCGCCAATGGCGTATTTAAAGTATTTTCCCATGTTGTTTTCCATAATTAAGTTTTGACGAATATGTCTAAAGAATTTAATCATTATCTTTTAGTTCTCTTTCAAGTAAGT
>Ga0316205_10003488_pt1 | contig 14798 bp, 8 predicted proteins | sample 3monthpyrite_MG_FD_204941 | JGI IMG/M metagenome (GOLD analysis project Ga0316205, IMG submission 204941) | Microbial mat bacterial communities from mineral coupon in-situ incubated in ocean water Damariscotta River, Maine, United States -... | ecosystem: Environmental > Aquatic > Marine >... | reverse complement strand
ATTATTAGCCGACATGGGGAACAATGGTGAAGCCAAAGCGCTGCAGGCCATCATTGCCATTGTTAACAATGACAAAGAAAATGCATTCAATCTTGCGAAAGATGCGGTTCAACTGGCTCCGGATTCAGCTGCCCCCCACATTGCCATGTCGTATGCATGGCAAGCCCAACTGAATCTAAGCCAGGCGCTGGCCAGTGCCGAACAGGCGACCAACAAGGCACCCGATGATGCCATCGCCTGGTCACGCCTGGCCGAGTTACAACTCTCGGTGGGTGAATTAAGCGCTGCACAAACTTCCGCTCAAAAAGCAACTGAACTGGAACCCAACATTGCCCGCGCCCAAACTATTTTAGGCTATGCCTATTTAACACAAATCGATATTGATCAAGCACGCGTTACGTTTAATAGGGCGATTGAGCTGGACCAAAATGATCCTTTACCGCACTTAGGTTTAGGGCTAGCAATGATCCGCAAAAATGAATTAGCAGAAGGCCGCCGTGAGATTGAAATCGCGGCGAGCTTAGACCCAAACAACGCCATCATCCGCAGTTATCTAGGTAAGGCCTATTACGAAGAAAAACGCGGCCCACTGGATGCCGAACAGTTTGCAATGGCCAAAGAGCTGGATCCCAACGACCCAACACCTTATTACTACGATGCGATTCGTAAACAAACTGAAAATAATCCAGTCGGTGCACTAGAAGACTTAAACAAATCGATTGAGCTTAACGATAACCGTGCGGTGTATCGTTCCAGCTTGCAGTTGGATCAGGATGAGGCCGCACGTAGCGCGAGTCTGGCAAGAATTTATCAGGACTTAGGATTTGAGCAAGCCGCAGTAAATGAAGCAAGTAAATCACTGGCTCACAACCCAAGCAACCACTCTGCACACCGTTTTCTTGCTGAGGCGTATCAGAACCGCCCACGTTATGAAATCGCACGCGTCGGTGAAACATTACAGGCACAGTTACTAGCACCTCTTAACAACAAACCAACTGCACCTTCACTGGCAGAAACTAATCTCGGGGTAATGCCAAACACCGTACCGTCTGCTTTCAATGAATATGATGCACTGTTTACCCGAAACAGTAATCATTTTGATTTCACTGGTATAGTCGGGAATCATGAAACTAGCGGTGGTGAATTGGTATATACATCCTTATACGATGATAGTGTTGTAAGCCTTGGTCACTACAATTACAACAGTGAGGGTTTTCGTGCGAATAATGACCTGAAGCAAAACATTAGTAACCTCTTTTTTCAGAAAGATATATCACCAGAACACAACATCCAATTTGAATTTAAAACTAAAGAACAGGAAAACGGTGATCTAGCACTGAAATTTGACCCAGCCAGTTTCTCAAGCACCTTACGCCATGATGACAAAATTAATACTTATCGACTTGGCTACGTTTATAAGATCAGTCCAAATTCCAGATTTCTAAGCTCGATTATCTATCAGGATCAAAAATTTGATCGAACAAACAACGTCGAAATTTCTCCAACAGGTCCTTTCGGACCGGTTATTGCTGAAGATGAGCTCCATCAAAACATCAACGATCGTAACACCGAACTACAATATATGTATTTGGGTGAAATTTATTCATTGATAGTTGGTGGTTCAAATACAGTGCAGGGTGGTGATGAGACCAGTATTCTGCAGCTAACATCCGGTGGGATAGTGTTATCTGGTGGTCCTTCAACTTCACGAATTGATGATAATAGTACAAATGGATATTTATATAACTATTTTAATATCAGCAACTCATTTGATCTGATTTTAGGGATTAGCAATGATCATATAAATAGTCAAACTGGAGTTTCTGCAAATCAGATTAATCCTAAGTTCGGTTTTACCTGGAATTTATCTCCAGATTCTGTGATACGCCTTGCTGCGTTTCGCACACTTAAAAGAAAAGTGACATCAAACCAATCACTGGAACCCACACAAGTTGCCGGATTTAATCAATTCTTTGATGATCCAAATGCATCTGATACAAAACGTTATGCTCTGGGTTTTGATAAAGCATCCGGTAAAAACTTTTACTATGGTATTCATTTCACAATGCGTGATATAGACTTCCCTGTACTGAGTGGTGCTTCAACAATCACAAAAGAAATTGATGAAGATCTGCATCAGGCCTATTTTAACTGGTTAATAAGCCGTAGTTTTACGATGAGCATTGCATATATTTACGAAAATTTTGATAAGACAACTGCAAGCCCAATTCTCACTTTACCACTGGAACTGAAAACAAGAAAAATACCCATCGTGTTCAGCTATCAAAATAGCACCGGTTTCAATACAAAACTAACGGCAAGCCATTATGATCAAAAAATTGTATTACCAACCGGTACAGGCAGTACTTCAGACTCTGACAAGTTTTTACTAATTAACCTAGCTTTGGGTTATAAACTTCCAGATAAAAAAGGGAATATATCACTTATAATAAACAATCTTCTTGATGAGGATTTTAAATATTACAATTCTGATATCTGGGCCGGTAGTGCCCGGAATCCGGAAGTACAACACGATCGCAGCATACTCCTGCAATTCTCAATAACCAATCTATAGCTAGCATAATAAATAATCAAACTGGAGGAATATATGAAAAGCAATACACATCTTTATGCCATCATTATCATCTTACTGGGCTTTATCTTTATGCTTGGTTTCGGTGCCTTTGATCGTGGAAATGTAGCTATCAGCAAAGAAGCTTTGAAAGTACTAGCAGATAAAAGTGCCGTCGCTGTTATCGGCATTGATGAGCAAGGTAATGTCACCATGGTTAGCCGTACAGGCAAACCAGCTAAGAAATGCAAGTTAAATCCAAACGCAAAAGACAAATGCCGTGGCATCGATGGTGGAATAAAGGCCGGCGATACCATTTCACTGGTTAAAACAGAAGGTTCATTCTGTTATGGGCGCATTAAGCCTGACGGTACTGTCGAGCAAGTCTGCTGGCCTGAAAACTAATATCTATCTTTCAATAACCAAAACCGGCCTTCGTGCCGGTTTTTTTATCCCTGAAATACCATCAACTCCCCCTGATATTAGTGCCTAACAAAATGTGAATATTTCACATTTTCACCGATCACTATTTCACAGCCCCACACTCACTCATTGCTTACATTACTCCACCTCAGGGACTCGATGAGGGGAGCCACGGATGGCATTAACTTTCTTCTATTGCTCACTTTACAAGCAGATTCCTGAGCTAGCCCAGAATGCAGGTGTTCAACTTGGTATTTGATGAGGGAATGCATGGGCAAAGAGCGCTTTCAATTAATGTGAATATTTCACATTGGGTGCAGATCATTTCTCACAGTAAGAAAGACTGCGAAAAACTAAGATTTAACTATGAACAAGCACATTACAAATCGAAACGTAGGGGACAGGAAAATGCACATGAATATCATGGATGCGACACCACTGACTGTTAATCAGTCTCAGCAACCGATTTTTGCTCTGCTTGAGGCGCATTACGCTTTGCAGGAAGGCGTAAGAAAAACGGCCAAGGCGGCAATGACAACTGCATTGCAGCTATGCAAACAGCAGGGCAATGCCAACTTGCAGCTGCTTAATAATCAGGTGTTAAAAGATTTACTGATTTGGTCTTATCAACAAGGGATTGAAAAAGACTATGTGAAACAAAGTCTGAAAACCTTAATGATGGATGGGCCCGATGTGATTGATATCAACACTAAAGTCGACAAACCTGTGAAGATCTGTACCCTCGGTGACTTCTCGGTGCAGGTTGGTGAGCAAACTCTTTCTTATACCCGTGCCGGCTACAACAAACCGTTTGATTTACTCAAAGCGCTTATTTCATTCGGTGGTCGCCAGGTAAACCGTACCCGCATTATTGACACGCTTTGGCCTGATGCCGAAGGTGATAGTGCACGCCGCAATTTTGATACGACACTGCATCGGTTGCGCAAACTACTTAAATGCAATAAAGCTTTGGTATTGCATGGCAGTCAACTCACTCTTGACCCGCGCTTTGTCTGGGTTGATACCTGGGAGTTTGATCGGACCGCCAGTCAACTCGAAGGTGAATTACACCGTTTGAGTAAAAACCCGGAATTAATCCGTCAATTGACTGATCACTATTTGAATTTGTATCAGGGGCAATATCTCAATAACGATCATGTTCGCCCCTGGACTCTGGCTTTACGTGAGAGTCTTAGTAGCAAGTTCAATCATCTATTAATTCGCTTGGGCAAATACTGGTTGCACCAAGAAGACAACGAAATGTCGATCGGTATTTTTCTACGTGGCATTGAGCTCGCACCGACCTGTGAGGAACTCTATCAGGAGCTGATGCACGTCTATGTCCGTCAGGGACGTCTAGCCGAAGCGGCTAGTACTTATCTTCGTTGTAGAAAAGCCCTGGCAACACAACTGAGCGTCTTGCCCTCTTCGGAGACGGTAAGAATTTACAAATCGATCAGTATGCCAATAGAAGAAAGTCGCCAAAGAAATTAATTCAGAGAAATTAATTTTTGGCAAAACTAATTATCAGGAGGGGACCCAGGCAGTAAAAACTGGGGAATAAAAAAAGTAATACTCATTTACATCTAGTCGGGGTAATCGACATTGACTAGCTGATAAATGAAAAATGCTTGTTTGGGATGTCGTTGAGCCACTATTTGATCATGGCGAAGCGACAAAAAATATGGAACTTCAAAGAGGGAACGAAAATGAAAAATTTAATTAAAACCGTAACTACCATTAGTCTGTTTGCAGTAAGCAGTTTGGTCATGGCTGACCAATGTCCTGATTCACTGAATGCAGAAGAAATGTATGACTGTATTGTTGTTGATGGTGCTGGCGGCACATATAAGAAAGAGACTGTTACGGTTGAACCAGAGACAGTTAAAGCAGCTGAACCTGCTGATAAGCCATCCAAGCAACAGGCCACAGCACCACTTGAAAATTCTCAACTGTAAGGCTCCTCCTCCGTGTCGTCAGGTTTATCACAACCTGGCGTTCACGGACTTTAGCATGGCTGTCACTGCCACATGATAGCCATGTATTTTAATCGGGGAAGGTTAGGTAAATACGTTTTTCTGTAAGCAGTGTCTCCACACTGCTTCTCCCCCGTTGCGGCTCAGTCCTCTGAGCCGCTTTTTTTTGCCTTATATAATTTGGACGGGGCAAGAACGATCTCGGAAAGCAGGCTTTATTCCTTCCCGAGTACTTCAAAGCGACGTGTGATCCGATATCCCGTACTATCAACCAGGGTCAGGGTATGTTTACCCGGTGCAATGTTTAACGCCAGGTTATGAAACTTTTCAGTCGTACCTAAATACTTTTCATTCAGGTGCCAGAACAAAGTTGAATCGCTGCTGCTATGTACGGCCTCGAATACCGTTCGACTCTTTTGTTTACCTAAATCAATCGGAATATAGATCCGTGTACCCGGCAAGGGATAGAGGATATCAATCGGACCATGTTGCTTATTATCGGCAAGGTGACTGCGACAATCAGGGCGCAGTGCCGGTAAGGGACGATAGCGAGAATGACTACGTTGATAATAAAAAGCCTGTCCTGGCGGTAACTCAAACCAGCTAACATGTTTCATATTACTAACGGATTCACAACGGCCGTTCACTCGCCATTGCTTATTTGCATCCAGGTGTACAAAACGATGGTGTGGTGTGGACTTCTGGAAATGGCTCTCACGTGGGATCCAGACCTTCTTAGTTTCACAGTTAGCGCCACTGAGGTAACCATTTTGTTTGCAGATATTAACCGGTTTCATCATGTGGAGTGGCTTCACAAACCAACGCTCTGGTTTATCTAGCTTATTAAAGATATCAAACATGATTGGCGCCGCACTCTTAACACCGGTTAGCCCCGCACGACCTTCGCCGCTGGCATTGCCAACCCAGACTGCAACGGTATATTTTGTATCGCTGCCTATCGCCCAGGCATCACGTAAACCAAAACTGGTGCCGGTCTTCCAGGCAACCTTGCGGCTACTACTAAACTCACGCCAGTGACTCTCCTGGCCGGGGCGACTCACTGCCAACAGGGCATCCAGTGTCATCCACGCTGTCGCCGGACTGATTTGATTAATGCGTTTGGTCTCTGTTGAGGCGACGGTATCGACTTTAATCGCTTTATAGCGTGCATCGATTTGATAGCGATCCTGTTTTGCGGTATGCGCAAGGTTGGCATAAATGGAGGCCATGTCCCAAAGCGTTGCCTCTGAACCACCAAGAATCAAGGTCAGACCATAATCATCGGCTGGACGGTTTAAAGTCGTCATGCCCGCCTGTTGTAAATAAGAATAAAAACGCGAGACACCATGTTGACGTAACATGCGCACTGCGGGCACGTTTAAGGAACGCGCCAATGCCTGCTTTGCGGGTACTGCCCCACGATAAAGGCGATCATAGTTCTCTGGCATATATCCGGCGTACTGCGTGGGTAAATCTGCAACCAGAGTATCGGGTAGCAATTCACCCGTCTGGATCATGCGTGCAAACAATAAAGGCTTGAGGATACTACCGGTGCTGCGCGCACGGCGTACGATATCAACCGCATGGCCACGCTCGAGTTGATTACTGTATTTACTATTACCTACATAGGCCATTACCTCAAAGGTTTCGTTATCGATCACCAATGCAGCCAGGTTATGCACATCCTGTAACTCAAGGTCTTTTGCATGTTGTTTAATGACCTGTTCAACATTTTTCTGTGTCTTTGCATCGACAGTCGTATGCAGACGGGGTGAAACATGAGCTTGCATCATGCTCTCAAGTAAGTGAGGGGCATATTGCGGTAATGGTTTGGGTTTTTGTGGTAAAGGCTCAAGTACGGCCAGCTTTAACTCAATGTCATTGATGACCTCATGTTCATGTAATATTTTTAACAGGCGATCCCGTTTGTTTTTTAAAGCTTCGCGGTTTTTACCCGGATGAATCAATGCGGGGCTATTAGGTAATACCGCCAGGGTTGCACTCTCTGCCCAGGAGAGTTGTTCAGGTGTGCGACCAAAGTAACGCCAGCTTGCTGCTTCAAGTCCGATCACGTTACCACCATAAGGCGCGTTTGAGGCATGCAAGGCCAGAATCTCATCTTTGCTATAATCGATCTCTAGTCGCGTTGCAGCAATGACTTCTTTTAATTTTTCATAAACAGTTCGCGGTGGATTGTTTTTTGCCAGGCGAATCACCTGCATCGTGATAGTGCTACCGCCACTGACTACCTTGCCTCTGGTGATGTTTAAATATATGGCCCTCAACATCGCCGCAGGATCAACCCCCGGGTGATAATAAAAACGCTTGTCTTCAAAATGAAGAATCGCCTTTTCATATTTTTCAGGGACCTTCTGGATGTTAGGGAAACGCCATTGATCATCTTTGGCAATATGTGCCGCCAACAGTTGATTATTCCGATCCAACATGATGGTTGAAACAGGTTTGTTGAAAAGTGGATCGGGCAAGCATTGCCAGTAAAAAATACCGGCAATGACAACAGCAATAAATAAAATATGTCGTTTCATGGCTGAACTTACCCGGTTAACACTTATTTAACGACCTCAACCCACTTGCCTTTGCTACGCGCATTCTTAGTCGCATCGTACATTGCCTCGACATGCACGCCTGGCAGGTAATAACGTCCCAGGAAGGAGGCATTCAACTGGATCTTGAAGGTCTTCTCTTCACCACGTTTTAAGTTGAAGTAGGTATAAACCCGATCATCACGAATGTCCTGGAAGTCAATCTCAGGCAAGACATCATTCTCGCCTTCGGCCATGCGTGGATTATGGATTTGCCAACCTGATGGAAAGATGTGACTAAGCGCCAGTTGGTACAGTTTAAAATCACTGTGGTTACGCACACGCACCGTGGCGATTAAATCGGTACCCTGCCGCAAGCGAGTGATATCAACCCGGTCACCTTCCAGATCGGTATAACGCACCTGCAAGCCAATTCCGTTACGTGCACTTCTCTCTTCACCGGCACGCGGTATTCCAGACACGGTGATGGTACCGTAGAGGACGCGATCACTGGTGTTCTTCACGCTCACCTTGTCACCGGCATCGGGGAAACTATTTAAGGGCTGTAGGTACACGGGCTTGTCGACATTGACTGTAACCGATTGATTCTGCGCAATCGTTTGCTCAAAGCTCAGGTTACCGCCTTCCACACCTTCACCAACAAAATGTCCCATCGCAATCAAAGAGAACGCGACACTCTGTGTGCTATACCAACGCTCGGCAGATAACTGTTTTGCTATCTCATCGGCCAGAGGTCGTGCCTCATCGTAACGTTTCATCAAGGCAAGGCTCTCAAGAATGATTGCCTTGTCACGCAAGTTTGAACCAAAGGTGACACCTGCCACTCGGTAGTCAGCAACACTCATATCCGCATTGCGCACCAACTCATTGGCAACATCACTCAAGCCCATTTTTTGGTAGGCCGCCGCAAGTAACCAGCGAGCAGTGTTGCCAAGACTACTTGACTCACGCAAGCGGTTCATCGCGCCTAATTCAGGTCGATTCGCAACCGCCAAAGTATAGAGACGATAGGCCTGATCCAGTTCTGATCGATCTGAACCTGTCACCCAGGAGCTGGCAACTGACTTTTGATAATTGACCCAGTTTGCCAACAACTGTGGTGATACATAATGGCCAAGTCTGTCCGCCTCCACCAGGAAGTGACCAGCATAACTATTCGACCAGCTATTATAGAAGTTGTTACCCGGCCAGTAGCTAAAGCCACCATTCGCCTGTTGGTAGTGCTGAATCTTTTGAATCGCAATGCCAACATGTCGCTCAATTGACTTTTTCTGATCCGGCGATAACTTCATGACATTCCCCAGGAACAACTGTGGGAAGATCGCAGAGGTCGTTTGCTCAAGACAGCCATGTGGATAGCGAATCAAATACTGCAATCGCCCTTCCAGATTAAGTGGCGGTATCGCTGAAATTTCCAGACTCACTTTATTGGTACCACCAATGCCGTGCGGTTTAACATTCGTCGACCAGGTTTCGCCGGGTTTGATGACCTCGCGTGCAGTCCGAGTCGTTTGCGCATTGGCACTACGCACATCGATATAGATATCAGACTGGGTTGTGTGATCACCACTGGTGGCAATAAACTTCATATGTCCTTTACCCAGCTTGTCGGCAACCTTGACGTTAATGAAACCAATCTGCTCACCGGGTCCATCAAAGCGAACATTGGTGGTCGCAGAGCCTTCAATCTTGAAGTGTTCATCTGCCTCAAGCTTGAGTTGAACATCCGAGATAGAATCATCCATCACAAACAGCGACACCGGTACCCGCAAGGATTCATCCGGTCCCAGTACACGTGGCAAGGTTGCTAACAGACCAAGCGGTTGACGAACAAAAACTGATTTATTCGCCTTACCATAAGCACCCTTGTCACCCGCGACCAACATAACGCGGACCTGTCCCAGGTATTGTGGAATATCCAGACTGTGTTTGGCTTCTTTACCTTTCTCTAACTGGAATGGACCAAGGTAGGTCACCACTGGTGGGAAGCGACGTTTTTTCTTTTCAGTCTCATCTTCACCGGCATCATCATCACCACCCAGTGACAACAAACGTTCTAACTCACCACCATAGGCACCGGTCACATCATCGAACAAGTCCCAGGTCTTCACACCCAGTGCTTCTTTCTTGTAGAAGAACTTGTGTAAGTTAGGTGTCTTGAAGTTGGTGAGCCCTAACAGGCCTTCATCCACCACGGCAATCGTATAGGTCATCGCCTTACCATTGCTTTCCTTCACCCCAATCTCAACTTTCGTTTCCGGTTTCCATTCTTCGGCAACCGTCAGTTGTGGTGTTAACCTGGTCTTCGGATCTTCAACCATCAGTGGCGCAACACCAAACAGGCGAATCGGACGGTCATTGTCTTTTTGCGCATGCGGTTGGATCAAGGTAATAGAGACATAGACATTGGGACTCATTTCCTCGGTGATCTTCACCGGGAAGGTGGTCTTGCCTTTGCTGACTTCCAACCACTGCTGACTGATTAGACGCGAACCATTTTCAATGCTGACCAGGGCACGACCCGACGAAGTCTCGGGTAGTTTGATAGTCGCAGTCTCACCGACTTTATACTTTGGTTTATCGGCGGAGAAATTCAGGACGCTGGCGCCAACACCTTTTTGCTCTCTAGCCTTACCTGCCCAGGCTGGCCAGTCAATATAAAAGACCTGTCCGGTACAATGATTACCCTGCATGTCACAGGCACGTACCATGTAACGTCCCCACTGAGGGTATTTGATTTCAAACTCCCATTCGCCACGGCCATCTTTGGTTGAGATGGTGCTTTGTTGAATGTGCTGGTTATAGTAAGAGCTGGCATATTGGGCCAGGTTGTCACCAGACTGATCCCACCACCATTTCCAGTTCACTTTATATAGTGTCACTTTGACCTGACGGAGCGAAACGGCCTCGCCTTTTGCATTCAAGCTTGCAATCTCAACCTTATGCTTAACATCGGTAAGCAACATATTTCTCGCCGCATCACCACTCGGTAATTTAATCCCGACGTAATTAGTGTAAGGATGATAATCAATGCGTGTGTTATGGGTGCTAAAGGCACCACCTGATTCAAACACCCGAGTATTGAAACTCGCCGCTAGTTTACCAGGCGGTGGCGATGACGGTTTTAGATCCGCGCTAAAGGTTCTGTTGCCCTTGTCGTCGAGCTCACCTTCAAACAACACCACACGCTCAGGATTAAAGCGCCGAGCAGGGTCATCAAAACGATAATCTTCATTGCGACTAAACTTGGTTTTCCTCGGTATCAAACGTACCGCTACTTCACTGTTTAATCCCGCTGCAATCGCGCCGTGTAACCATTGACTAGATAAACCAATATCAAGCGGCATGTCGTGTTGATAGAGCTCGTCCGCAGGAAACTTCAGATCGATCTTGAGTCGGTTAGGAACAACCGTTTCAACTTTGATGTTCTTAACAAACTTATTGCCACCCAGAATAGCCTTCACCTTCCAGGTACCGGTCTCGGCCGCCTCGGCGGTGGTGAATTTAAACTTGTAAAAATCCCCGACTGGCTTGTTATTGGTCTTACTCTCGACCAACTGGCCTTTTGCGTTATACAACTCCATCGTGACCGGATGTTGATCCGGGATCTTATCCTGCTTGTCTTCAACCACAAAGGTCAGATAGATATCATCACCGGGGCGCCAGACGCCTCGTTCACCATAGATAGTCCCTTTAATCCCATCACGAACCTTTTGTCCACCCACATCAAAGTGACTGGTAGCCAAAGCACTACCAACACTCAGTTTCAGATAACCGACCTGCTTACCCTTACGTGCTACTAAATAGAATGGGCGGCCTGATAGTTCTGCATTCGCAAAACCATTGGCATCGGTTTTTACACTTTGTAGTTTCTGGTTCTGAAAATTACGCAACTCAATATCAACATCGTTAAGCGGCGCCGAAGTGCTCAGGTCTGTAGCAACAAGGTGGACATGATTACCTTCACCGCGTTTAGCCAGTAAACCAATGTTTGAGGCCATGAAATTACGCGACGTAACGGTGCTGCTGGTCTGGAACCGATAGTAGGCATCTTTACAGGGATTATCTCTATTCTCCCATTGACGATAATAGTCCTCGTTATAGTATTGCTCTGCATAGTCCCAGTTACTTGACTGCCTGATGTCCGCCTCTTCGTAGTTGATGATTCCCTTTCTCTTCTTGACGGGCACGGCATTGTCTTCCTTGCTACAGCTATAGGTTGAGTTGCCGCGATCAATAGCGATAGTCAGCTGAAACAAGGCACCAGGATGACTCTTTAATAATTCAGTCGCATCCAGATTAAAGCGGTTCCACTTATCGCCCTGAGGAGAATCCAGCTTGATCGTCTTGCGCCATAGGTAACGTCCGACTCGTTGCAGACTACTGGAGCCGCCCATCTGGTTTTCCTGCAGGAACTGGCCAATATTGTTCTCATAAATCACCATCGCGGTGACTTGTACTGAATGCACATTGACAGTCTCAAAAGGAATCGCAAGTACCTGGTTCTCCGGCAGGATCACACCCTTACCGGCAAACCGTACCTGAGGTTTTTGACTGGTAAAGACAACACTGCGCTCAACACGCTCACCCAATTTATTGCCATTGATACTTTTGATCGCGGCATCCAGAATCACGCTGACTTCACCAGTGATACCGGTGCTGGGATAGACTTTCAAGACACTACCTTCAACTTCAGTTCGGAATTGGCTTTGTGTCTGTCCCTGACTAAATTGCACCAGGCCATTTAAATTCTGTCGTGGATCGATGACATCGGTTAGCTGAACTTCAATATATTGTTGGTTGCCGCTCACCACACGCACATGTGCAACTTTAAAATCCCCTTTTGCCGGGATATCAATTTTTCTGTCGCCCTTGTTATCAACACCGATGTTGCTACCATCCCAGGCAAGAATAACTTCGGTTTTATTTTCTTCGCGCGTAATACCTGGAATAACAAAACTATGCTGACGTCCATTGGGGCTGTGCTGCCAGTTAATCCCCAGTGGGCTCCCTTTAAACTCGGCACTCAGAATTTTTTCCAGTTTATCTGCTTCTTCTTTGTCAGCAGTGTTAACGATACCGACAATTTGCAGTTTATCGTTTGCATCTAGCTGCGCATTGACACCACGAATCGAGACTTCAAAAGTCTGCTTAATGACATCCACATTGTAGACATAGGTCTTTAAATTTTCTGGAAAACCAAGCAACTCGTGAGTATGTAAACTAAAACGGTATCGTTGTCCGGACTGCAAGGGTTTTTCCGGAATTAAAATAATTTCCCGTTGCGTATTAAATATAAGTTCACCCTGAATGCTGGGAGAGACTTCGAGAATACCGACAGCATCGGTACCTACTTTTTCATTTGGAATGATGTCATTAACGAATCGAATCGCAATTGGTTCTGTTTTAGAAATAGTGCCGCGATTATGTGCGCTTATATATTGGGTCCAGACTGGATCGTTTTTTACCGATTCTTTTTTAGCTTGCTGATCAAGCTTGTCACAGCCTGAAAATAATAATGCAAAGATTGAAAACCCAATAAGCCATTTAGATGAAAACCTAACCTGTGTTGATATCACGGGCTACTCCCTTGATTTTAGTTTTGTGGTAGTAATGTTATAGAAGAGAAAGCTGACTGCGGTACGCCGCAATAATGATGCATTAGGATGAAATCTGACGAATTATTATTGCGTTCGAATCTGTAGCCGATCATGCCCCCTGCACTAATCTTGTAATCCTGCCTGACTATCAAAATAATTATTGTGTCAGGTATAAAATACTAGGATAAATATCTGTATATTTCACTCAACTTACTGTCTTCGATCACACTATCAACAACCTGACTGTCTATGATTTCGCCTTATTGACACAATAGACTCGCTGGCTTTATGAACGTCCTTTTATGACTATTTGGGTTAAGTACACTTAAAAGCAATAAGATAATCGTGATGTAGACCGGGTTTACCACCGGCCGGGGTTAATTTCTCTACAGCTTTTCATGTAGAATGAGCGCTAAACCAAAATAACAACAATCAGTATCGAGACCTTGGCCAGCAGATTAATATGATCGATTTCTCTAATTCTCAACATAACGATGACCGCGCGATTGCGCTGTGGTTAATCATCATTGCCCTACTTATATATGGGATGGTCATCCTGGGCGGCGTCACTCGTTTGACTGGCTCGGGCCTGTCCATGGTTGAATGGGAACCGATTATGGGAGTACTGCCTCCCTTGACTGAGCAAGAATGGCAGGAAACGTTTGAAAAGTATAAGCAATTTCCGGAGTACCAGAAGAAAAACAAAGGTATGAACCTGGTTGAATTTAAAGGTATTTTTGTCTTTGAATATTCACACCGCATGCTCGGGCGTTTCATTGGCCTGGCCTTTTTTATCCCATTCATGTTCTTCCTGCTTAAAAAACGGATTAGACCTCAGCTAATGCCCAAGCTGATCCTGATGTTTGTGTTGGGCGGTCTGCAAGGTTTACTTGGTTGGTACATGGTGAAAAGTGGGCTGGTTAGAGACCCCCATGTCAGCCAGTATCGCCTGACTGCACATTTCAGTGCAGCCATCCTTATATATGGTTACATTCTCTGGGTTGCCTGGAGCCTGCTGAATCCGTCACCAGAGAACGCCTGGGTAAGAGGAATCGAGAGTCTGCGCAAGTACACCAAAATTGCCGCGGCTCTGATAATTATAATGATCATCAGTGGCGCGCTTGTTGCCGGCACTCGTGCTGGCCTTGGTTACAATACCTTCCCACTGATGAATGGCTACTTCTTCCCGCCGGGTCTATTTGATATGTCGCCGTTTTATTTAAATTTCGTTGAAAATAAGACCACAATACAATTTAACCACCGCATGCTTGCCTACCTTCTGATCTTGTTTATTCCCTTCCTTTGGTACAAAGCCAACCAGTATGTATTAACCGCAAGAACCCGCAGCGCCTTTTATCTTATGTTTATCATCTTTGCGCTACAGATCACCCTCGGTATCACCACCTTGCTAATGGAGGTCCCGGTTGCACTCGCTGCTGCCCATCAGGGTGGGGCACTTCTGCTGTTTACCGCTGTCCTATTTGTTATCCATGAGCTGCGTGTCGGTAAGTCTCTCTAACTGATTGATATATAATAATTTTTGTGTGGTACTTTTCGGTGATAGTGCTACGCTAGATCAAGTTACTACCCCTTTGAGTCAGGTACGCTGCCCAATAGTGATGAGCTATAATTGAGCAAATTGAGACGATTAGCTGGAATGACA
>Ga0316205_10003487_pt1 | contig 14799 bp, 15 predicted proteins | sample 3monthpyrite_MG_FD_204941 | JGI IMG/M metagenome (GOLD analysis project Ga0316205, IMG submission 204941) | Microbial mat bacterial communities from mineral coupon in-situ incubated in ocean water Damariscotta River, Maine, United States -... | ecosystem: Environmental > Aquatic > Marine >... | reverse complement strand
CGCATGCACTATTACTCTATTAAACGTTATAACCCAGAGATCCCGATCTGGGTGGATAAAGCCATAGAAAAAGCGGTACATATTAATCCGGATAAACGATTCACAAAATTGTCGGAATTTACTTATGCACTGTCACATCCTGATTCTTCAGTGGTAAGCCAGGATTTTGTACCTCTAATTAAACGACACCCACTTAAAATGTGGCAGGGATTAAGCATTCTTTCTCTTATCCTTAATTTAGTTCTGATTTATCTACTAATACGCTAATTCAGCTATTTTCTATACCTTATATATAGTAATCGCAGGAACTGATGTGTCGTTCAGCCAGAAATTGTTATTTACTATGATTTACATTTATTGCATTTTGCAATATACATAAAATTTATAATCTTTATAAATATAAATGTAATGATAAAGTATGTGTTTTTCTGCATAATAGTTAACCAGCTTGAAGTTACGATTTAATTCGTTCATTCTGGAAACAGCAATTTTTCACATTTCGAGCATATTTTTGTATGTTTTGAATTTCTATATTTTAAATTCCACTTTTCAGTAAATGAATTGTGTAACGATTAGCAGGTTGGCCATGAATATTCGATTAATGACCATTATTTCGTTCATTGTTTTTTCAATCTCCCTAACCTCTGCCCAGGCAAAAGCCACAGAAAATGTTATTTACTGGGCCGGTTGCGGTATTACTAAAAAAGCGTTCATGAAAGAGCTGGCAGCGGCTTACACTAAAAAGACTGGTGTTGTTGTAAATCTTCAGGGTGGTGGGGCTACCCGAGGCATCCGTGATACTGCAAAAGGGAAACTGGATATCGGTGGTACCTGCCGTATGTCCCTGCCTGGGTCTGATAAGACTGAACTTTATGCTGCGCTTCATCCTGTTGCCTGGGATGCACTTGCCGTTATTGGGCACAAATCGAACCCTGTCAATAACCTGACAACCAAACAAGTTAAAGATATTTATACTGGTAAAATTACTAACTGGAAGCAGGTTGGTGGAAAAAACGCCCCCATAAAACTTTATGTACGGCGTGGAAAAATATCCGGTGTTGGATATGCTATCAGACAGTACGTATTCAAAGACGGTGGCATGGAATTTGAGAGTAAGTATGTCGTTAAATCATCAGGCCCACTTGAGAAAGCCTGTGAAAAAGATCCTTATGCTCTGGGTATTACCGGGATCAGTAGTGCGCGCAAGCGTAATGTAAAAGTCCTCAAATTTGACGGCAAGTCTCCCAGTTATGAGAACGTGAAAAACGGCTCTTATGGTTTGTATCGTCCTCTTTATCTGGTGAGTAGTCCCAAGGTTTCAAAATTAGGCAAAGACTTTATAAAATTTGCTACTTCCGATGAGGGACGTCAAATTATTCGTGAAAACGGTACTGTACCGTATCGTGATGCACCAAAATTATTAAGTAAAATGTTGATCTACGGTTTTGACGTTAAATAATTTTAAACAGTCTGCAGAATGGATCTGCAGACTGTCTTTCTTACGGTACCTACCTTTGCCTGAGTGTCTAACAGACACGAATGAGACATGTCTTCAAGCAACTTTTTCTTCCGGTTTTGATTGTCGTTCGTAGAGGAATTTAAGCACCTCTGCCCGATAATGGTTATATTGTTTATTATCAGCTAACTCGACACGATTGCGTGGTCGTTCAAGATCCACTTCTACAATACCCCCAATAGTTGCCGCAGGTCCATTTGTCATCATCACAATACGATCTGAAAGTAATACTGCTTCATCTACATCATGGGTGATCATAATCACTGTATTGTTTAAACGCGCCTGAATCTCAATTAATGAATCCTGCATATGCGCCCTGGTTAACGCATCCAGGGCTCCAAAGGGTTCATCCATCAGTAACACTTTTGGTTCCATGGAAAGTGCACGAGCGATACCGACGCGTTGTTTCATACCACCTGAAATTTCAGATGGCCGCTTATGCATAGCATGCTCCATGTGTACCAGTTTTAAATTATGTTCTACCCACTCCTTGATTTCGGCTTTGGACTTGATACCTTTAAAAACCTGTTTTACCGCCAGCTCAACATTTTCATAAGTTGTTAACCAGGGTAATAATGAATGATTTTGAAAGACAACAGCGCGATCCGGACCTGGACTATCAACTTCTTTACCTTCCAGGATAATACCTCCTGTTGTTGCCTGGTAAAGACCAGCAACAATATTGAGTACAGTTGACTTACCGCAACCCGAATGACCAATCAATGAAACGAACTCGCCTTCAGTAAGGATTAAATCAACATCATTCAATGCTTTAAATGGTCCATTTGGTGTTGGAAACTCTATTGATACGTGTGAAATTTCTAAATGTGGATTACTCATATTGATACTCCCAAATTAGTTTACGCCTTAACGAATCACTGCGCCTTTATTCCAGCTAACTGATTTTTGTAGTGACAACATTATCTGATCTAATAAAAATCCAATAAGGCCAATTGCGAAGACCGCGACCATAATACGTGCCAGTGAATTTGAACTACCGTTCTGGAACTCATCCCAGACAAATTTACCCAGGCCTGGATTTTGTGCCAGCATTTCTGCAGCAATTAATACCATCCAGCCAATACCCAGTGAGACTCTAAGGCCAGCAAACATCATGGGGACCGATGCTGGTAATACGATTTTAAAAACTTTGGTTAACCATGCCAGGCGTAATACTCGACTAACATTAATAAGATCCTTGTCGATAGTGGATACGCCAACAGTGGTATTAATAATGGTTGGCCACAAACAGCACAAGGTCACGGTAACCGCCGAAGTCACATAGGACTTTGCGAATAATGGGTCATCACTGATGTAAACCGCACTGACGACCATGGTAACAATCGGCAACCAGGCCAAAGGTGATACAGGTTTAAAAATCTGTATTAATGGATTTAAAGCGGTATAAATCGTTGTATTCAAACCACAGATCACACCAATGGGTATGGCGATTAGTGATGCAATCAAAAACCCAGTTGCAACCGTTAACACACTGGTAATGATTTGATCAAAAAATGTTGGCTTTCCTGTATAGGGACGCGTTTTAATTTTAGCATCTGGATTTTTTGCCAATTTAGCGGCATTACGTTTTTCCTGTCTTTCAAAGAATGCCACTTCCTTCTGGCGTTCTTGCTTGTGTTCATCAAACAACACCACTGCTTGTTGCCAGACCTGGCTTGGTCCTGGTAATTGCCCCAAGGAAGTCTGAACCTGGCTAGCAAGTCCTCCCCATACTGTCAGAAAAATGGCAATTGCGATAAATGGAACACCAAGACTGCTAACACCTTGCTTGGCGAGGTTGTTCCACTTTATGTCACTCATTTTGAATTTGTTCGATATGCGTTTACTGATGCCTGGTGCACCGAAAACACTTTCTGCCCTTGTACCCATCTTTTGTTCCTCATTACTCATATCGATATTTTTACTAGCAAGATTTTTTAACTGAATAATAGTTGCCCCTTCAATAAACTGAAGAGGCAACTCATTGATCCTATATCTTGTCTTTACCTTTTAAACCAATACTGAATTTTTTCAGGTAATCATTAGGTTTTGTACCATCGAAAGTGATGTTATCGATAAACTCTGTTTGCGGAGCACGAAAACCACTTTCCTTGGCAAAATCCGGAAACTCACTGGCTTTTAATTTACCTTCCGCAATTAATTCTTTCGCAGCTACAGCATAGATATCCGGGCGATATACTTTCTTGGCAATATCCGTATACCAACTATCCGGCTTGTAATCTGATATCTGTCCCCAACGACGCATCTGAGTGAGGTACCAGACCGCATCCGAATAGTATGGATAGGTTGCGTTATAACGGAAAAACACATTGAAATCGGGTACTGAACGCTTGTCACCTTTTTCATACTCGAAGGTGCCCGTCATACTGTTAGCGATCACATCATAATCCGCACCCACGTATTGGGACTTGGAAAGAATTTTCACCGCTTCCGGACGATTCGCATTGTTGTTTTCATCCAGCCATTTCGCTGCGCGAATCATTGCTTTAACAACACGGATATGTGTGTTTGGATATTTGTCTGCCCAGGCTTTGCTTACACCGAACACTTTTTCCGGGTTGTTTTTCCAGATTTCGTAGTCAGTAATAACGGGAACACCAATACCCTTGAATACAGCTTGCTGATTCCAGGGTTCTCCTACGCAGTAACCATAAATTGTTCCGGCTTCCATCGTGGATGGCATTTGTGGTGGTGGGGTGACTGACAGTAAAGCGTCACCTTTCAATTGACCACTGGTATCACCTTTATGTGGAGCATAATAGCCTGGGTGAATACCTCCGGCAGCTAACCAGTAACGTAACTCGTAGTTATGAGTAGAAACGGGGAAGACCATACCCAGGTTAAAAGGCTTTCCTTCAGCCTTATATTTTTCTACTACTGGTTTGAGATATTTTGCGCTAATAGGGTGAATGGGTTTGCCATCTTTATGCGGCACATTCTTTTTCATTTCCTGCCAAATCTTATTCGACATGGTAATGCCGTTACCATTTAGATCCATACTGAAAGCGGTAATAATGTGAGCCTTGGTACCAAAACCAATAGTCGCGCCCAGTGGCTGACCAGCTAACATATGAGCACCATCAAGTTGGCCGTCAATAACGCGATCAAGCAGGACTTTCCAGTTGGCCTGTGCTTCGAGAGTGACATACAACCCTTCGTCTTCGAAGTAACCTTTTTCGTAAGCAACCGCTAACGGTGCCATATCAGTTAGTTTAATAAAGCCAAATTTTAGATCTTCTTTTTCTGGCTCGCCAACGGCAGCATGCGTAACCGGGCTGCTTAACAATCCCATTCCCATGCTGGCGGTTAAACCAATTGCCATTGCGGTTTTCTTCAAAAATCCGCGACGTCCGTCTTGATAAGTTATCCAGCGGGTTCTCATACTTTCCTCTCTTTCAGTTTTGTTGTTGCAAAAAAAAAACGCCCACATCACAGGGGGTAACCTGTGAAGTGGACGCCATTGTCCTAACCTTACTCAAATATTGAGACTGTCTTTTTTGCCTGATGCCCCACCGTTGGGTAAACAGTCTCAATTTTACTTCGACATGTATTTGCAACTAGCGTGCCAGTAAACACAGATATATTTAAGTTATTGTTTTAATGAGAATAATTAAAGTAAGAATTTATTTTTGGTGAGATAATTAATTTGTGAGCAGTTTCTCATGCACCTGACGGACATCTTATGCACCTTTATTGTGCATACATCACTAAGCTGGATTATTTAGCTATATATATGCAGAAAAGTGCACCGTCCCTGGTGCGTGTACAAACTTATGCTGCAGCTTCAGCCGCCGCTGCTTTCATGGTATCTGCAACAAGGGTATAGGTAATTAACCAGGACTCTTTTACCTCATCGGTAAAAGCATCACCCAAACCCTGGCTTAATGTCCAGATTAAGGCTTCACCAACCGTATCGTAATCTTCATCCTTAACACCATAACCGACATGGCGTTTCCCCATATCTTGCACGGCAGGAACGATCGACTCCAGTTTATCCAGACTGTTTACGGTGGTATTTAAAATAGTCATGAGTTTGCGACCCTGCTCTTTCATGTCGTCCTTAAACAGGGCCTTCAGTTCTGGGTCGAGCTCAAATAATTTACCGTAAAATAATTCGGCGGCTTTCTCTGATATTGGGACAACTTTATCCCAACTGCTTTTAACAAGATTAATTTGTTCTGGTGTCATAACACTTCTCCATTAAATAATTTATTCACTAACTTTCAACATATAATCAACAGCAGCTTTCACCTGTTTATCGGTCAGTGCGTCATTCCCACCGCGCGCCGGCATTTCAGTACCACTCACTCCCTCGAAACCATTCAAGGCATGCTGGTATAACACCGAGGTGTCTTTTGCTATTCGTGCTCGCCACTGTTGTTTATTTCCAATTAAAGGTGCACCGGCCAGACCTGTACCATGACAGGCCTGACAGTTTTCAAGCCAGATTGATCTTCCCAGCTGAAGTTGGGGTTGATCATATTCTGGGTAATTAATACTTCCGTGATTCTTATCCGCTAGTGGTGAAACAGAATTGTCACACGCAGATAAGAACAACAAATTCATGGATGTAATAAATGAAAACCTGGCGATGCGATTCATATTAACTCCCTATCGGGATTCTAATTACCACACCACCCATCACTTCACCCATTTTGAAATCAGTTCTTGGGCTATCTTTATGGTCGTTGTGACAGGAAATACAGGCTTTGGCTACCGCTGTATCCGCATAGATTGCGGTAAAGTAATTTTGGTCACCCAGCTTTTCTTCTGCGTAGTAATTCTTTCCTGGGTTATCCGAGATGAATTTCAGCCCCGTTTTTTCAGCATCGGTTTTCGGGCTATTCTGCTTATTTACAGGCCATAAGGATAATAATGAATAACTGAAATTTGCTCCTTTCTCAGCAACCATTTCGGCACCGTAGCGGAACATTTGTGCTGGCAATACCAGGGCCTTGTCATCCTTCCAATGTTCACTAGCCTTGATTACTTTTTCCTGTACCGCCAGGCGGTTTACGATGTACTTGGTATATACCGTTCGATCAGATTCCATGACCTTATGTAAAGCATCAGCCATATCCTTCGGTTGAATTCCTGTTGTCTTTGTTTCTCCACAGGCACCAAGTACTAGCGCACTGATACCTAGTAATAATATTGTTAAATTTTGTCTTGTTTTCATTTCATACTCCGTTTTTGTGTTTAATAGATTTGGATAATTTGAAATTTCTGCTCACTTCATTTATCGCCCTCCCCAACCTGTCGTAGCTCCTTATTTTTAATTCTGTCCTTTGCCATATCGATGCTCTTAATATGTTGTTTAGGTCTTCCTTTAAAATTATTTTTAATTAATCCTTCATCCGCCAGGGCATCAATAGAGAATCCAAGCCCATGACAATCCATACAGACTGTCCTGAGCATTTTTTCATTGGGACGTAGATTATCGTTCTGGTTGTGTTGTACGATCACCCGGTTACCGTCTCCACTGTTATACAGGGTGCGAGGCATGTGACAGGTAGTACAGGAAACACCGCTACCCGTTTCTGCTTGAGCATTTGTTTCCTTGTACCACAGGGCATAGTGTTTAGAGGACTTGTAGGCAAGGCTATGCTCATCATTATGACAGGATAAACAAGCCTCAACGGCCGCATGCCTGGTATCAAACTTGTGAGATGAATGACAACTGGTGCAATTTAATTCTTTGTCATGCGAAAAAGGTTTCATCGGCAATCTTGCCATTGCTGGCGTCATTGCTGACATATTCTGTTTTAATCGCATACCGTGTTTTCCGGAGAGAAATCCTTCGGTTTCGGCCTCATGACAAGAGATACATACAGAATGATCAGGATTATTGATCCATTTTTTAGTCTGAGCTGGTTTATCAAACTCACTATGACATGCAGTACAGTTAACACCTGCCTTCGCGTGTGATGTCACATTCCATTCCTGTAATACTTTTTGATCGACTTTGACTTTACTCGGCACGTCCTTTTCGGCCAGACTTAAAGATGAAAGGGGATAGGCTTCTAAAGGGTAGTTAGAAATAAGATGAATAGATTCACGGTAATTTCTATTTTTTACTTTTATTTCTGCCTTCACATCGGCCTCATCAGTATGTTTAAGCAAAAAATCTTCATATAAGCCCTGATTGTCATGGAAGTTATGACAACCGGCGGAGGCACACGTATCAAAAGCCATACCCGCATGACTTGGCCTGTCCTCTGCAATATCCATGTGACAATAGACACAAACATCTTCTGGCACTGTTACAGCCATTGTTGATGTTATTTCAGGTTTATGTTCGACATGACAGGCAACACATTTACGTGCATCAAGGTTTGCTACACGATCTGCATTTCTTGGATCTGTAAACTTAGATTTTGGATGGGAATCGTCAACATTTTTTAATTCCTTACCATGACATGACATGCATGCTTCTTGTAATACCTGCCCACCCCCAAAAGAATCTGTATGACAAGCACCACAGTCCAATTCGATCTGATAATGGCCATGACTGGTTTTACCCGGTAAAAAAATGGCCTGATCTTCACTCATGAGTCTGTAAGCCAAATAGCCACCGATTATTAGAGTGCTAATCAACCAATAAACCCAAATTATGCTTTTGCTACTCATTAAACGGCCATATCAAAAGTAATAACTGCTAAAAATGTGATAAGCAAGCAATACCGGCACCGGCCAGAAAAACAGGATATGCCCCCAAACAAGACTATCCCTGAGTTGTTTTCCAACAACGGCATCTACTTTATGTGACATGGCAATCATTAAAGCCGAAAAGCTACCAATCGCTATAAGAGCCATAAATGAAATCATCAAATACTGATTGAGGTTATTCCCCAGACGAAAACCGGTATGTGTGACTAAAGCAGCAATAACAAGAATACTGACTGTGACATGAAATATTCGCCACAAGGAAAAGTCGCCAATACATATTTTTTTAATTCTTTTCCGCAGTGATATGGTGAGCGCTAGTAGTGAAAGGCCTAGAATCGAATAACCACTAATCTGCTTAATAGTATTATTACGCCATAAAGCATCCCATGCGATATCAGCTTTTGCCGTTTCTGTATAGGGAATTGGGCCAAACAGAACCGTCGCTATTAAAGTAATAATAAATAAAACAGAACTCATTACTAGCACGCTTGCGCCTCGTGTTTTTTCTGGTGGTTCTGTACTACCTGTTAACTCTTGCAAGAGAGGTCGACAACTTCCACATACAGAGGAAGCACCAGTACAGGCAATCAATTTATCAACCGTGTTATGCCCCTGAAGTATGGCTTTTGTTAATTGGCCTCTTGTCACGCCAGTACAGTTACACACCGAGGCGCCATTGGGCCAGTTTGCTATACTTTGACTGTCTTGTTCGGGCCAGAGATAACCCTGTTGTTTAAAGCGTAATAACTGCCAGGGCCAGATACGTAACTCTTTGTGTATCCCTTCCTGAATTCTTCCTTGTTCCTGCCAGCTACCGATTGCCAGTGCACCGACTAATCTGCCACGCTTTACAATAATTTTCCGATAAATGTTCCTATCACTATCTCGATAAACATATTCATCCAGGTCGAGTGAGAACTCTTCTTCACCCACACGTCCCATACTAAAAATTGGTTTATCAATAACTTTTAGATTTGTTGCTGCAATCGATCCTTTGTAGTGTGACTTGCCCAGCATAATACTGTGGGTCGCTACTTTTGCCTGTTCCAGTCCAGGGGCTACCAGTCCATATATTTTTTCACGATGTTCTGCACATTCTCCGACTGCATAGATATCAGGATCAGATGTCATCATTTGATCGTTGACTCGGATCCCCCGAGCAACACTAATACCCGATTCAAGCGCGATGCTGATATTTGGTTTGATACCTGTTGCAACAATTACAGTATCACAATCAATTTTTGTTCCCTTACGTAAAATAACCTGCTCAACGCTATGTGTACCGCTGATTTCCTTTACACCGTCCTGAAAAAGAATTTGTATCCCAAGTGACATTAAATATTCACGCAACATCGCTGCTGCTTCATCATCCAGTTGTCGTCCCATTAATCGAGATGAATGTTCAATAACTGTCACTTCGGTATTTAGTCTCTGCATTGCACGTGCTGCTTCGATACCTAACAGACCACCACCGATTACAACAACTTTACGGGTCCGTGTGGTTCGAGCTTGAAGATGTAATGCATCATTCATGTTGCGGAACGTGTAAACACCACGTAAATCATTTCCTTTAAAATTTGGTATATGTGGAGAAGAACCGACTGCCAATATCAGTTTTGAGTAAGATTGAATTCGACCAAGTTCATCAATAACAGTATTTGTGTCGCGATCAATTTTTACAATTGCACAATTTTGGTGCTGAATAAGTGGCGAGGTATCTGGAATATCCAGCTTGTATTGAATGTCTTCAAATTTTGCCTCACCGGAAAGCAACATCGATAAACGAACCCGGTTATATGGTTCCCACGGTTCGTTTCCATAGATAATGATTGGTATTGATGGATCATGCCGCATAAATGACTGCGCTACATGCATGCCAACCGGTCCTGTTCCAACCACGACTACGGGTAACCTGTCATCTTCTGATGATTTAACAGATGACATTTCACTTACAGCGACATTCATTTTATTCTCCAAAAAAAAACGCCTACACCACTCAAACGTGGTGCAGGCGCCTTTACCTGATATCTGGACATCTTTGTCCGACTGAAATATTTAAAGTAATTAAAACAGATGAATTACTTTTGAAATTTTATAAGAGCAAATAACATACCAATAAGTAAATATTACTCTAAGCCTTTGTTTTACCTTGCTCTTTTTATGATCACAGTAATATATAGTCACATGGTTAACGAAAATTTGCTTTATGTTGGTGCAACATGTGATTGAATTAGTCCTAATAAGTTATTAGTTAGACATAATTTTTACGTCTCTATGAAGTATTTTTTGACTACATAACTTAAGTAAGCAGTTCGGCTACGGAAATTATACTCTTGGCTACATCGGGTATTTTCATATTCTGTTTCATTGCCATTTCTCTTAACGCTTTATAAGCAACAGCTTCATCTACCTGTCGCTGCTTCATAATTATTCCTTTGGCTTGATCAATTGTTTTTCTGTCTTTTAGAGACGTTTTTGTTTTTTCAAGTTCCTGCTGTAAACTGGACGTTTCTTTAAACCTTGCCATAGCCAGATCCATAACTGGTTTAATTCTCCTTGCAGTTAAACCATCGATAACAAATGCACTTACACCTGCTTTAACAACAGCATTTACAACAGGCCCTTCTCCTTTTTCGGCGAATAATACAACTGGCTTCGGTTTTAACTCATTTAACACCTTCAATTGTGTTAGTAATCCATGCTCAGGAACATCGAGATCAATAACAATCAAGTCTGGATCGATTTCGTTGACGCGTAAGAGCAGATTTTCCTTCGGACTGAATCTTGCCACAACATCAAAACCCGCCTGACTTAAGCTGTCTACCAACATCGTCAATCGGGACTCATCCCCTGCCATTAACATGACGGTTTGTTTCATGACTTACGGTCTCGTCTAAACATACCGGGTCTATGAGCAATTATGGTGCCAACTTACATATATAGTTATTTCAAAGACTTACGCAAGATTTTATTAATATGTACTAATTTTGCACCGTTTTGTCTAAGTCGATTTAGCGCGTTGCTTTTAAATAGTGCAGTCCGCACAGTGAGTCCACTCCATATAATACTTAGTCAGCGCACTTTGATTGGACCTTGTGGTAACCATATGAACGCACCACACACAATGGTTATGTGACTTTTATCACTTATACCACGTGTCAATAGTAAGAAATGCTTAGTTAGTCTCACCCCAGTCTGTGATAGGAGTCACAAAAATTATATACCTAAAGTTATTGCGTGAATAAGACCTTCTTAGTCTGGTAAAATCACTATCTATTTATCTGGATAGGGTATTAAAATTTTATTTGACTATCCACCTGAGTATCAAGTTTGATGAATAGAATTATAAATATATGACAATAACAGGGGTTTGAAGATGGGGTTAAAAATTCAATATAACAACGTGGCAATCATACTAGTTATGACAGCTGTACTTTCTGCATGTGGTGGTGGCGGTGATGAAGGTACATCTAATCCGACCCCTCGCGCACTGATGACAATAGATTCCTCTAATGCAGAATCCACTACAGTAGCCGCCTTCAACGGTGCTGACGGCCAAAAAAGTATCGATATACCGGTCAATCCGGGCGACCCTGTTTCGAGCAATGTAATTACAAGAACTACCAATGACATGATGCAGAGCTACCGGACGTTTAAAAATAATCAAAAAACAATTGCCTCTGGTGCCACCACGACTGAAACATTTGACTGTAACGGGGGGGGTACTTATACAGTTACAGAAACTTCTATCTCTGCGAATAATTGTCGCTTTAATAACCTCGACGGATCATATGACATCTTTGATGGGTCAATGGTAATTAGTAATTTACAAGAATCAGGTGATGACTTGTCATGCACTTCGTTATTTACTGCAACAATCACTTATAATGACCTCAGCATGCGTAATTACAATGATGTTGGAGTACTGATAAACAATACATCAATCAACGGCGGTATGAGCTTATCCAGTTCCCAGAGCATGGTAAATGCTGTTTGCACTACCACCAGTTCAATCAACAGCGATTACTTGTCGATACAAGACAATGACTATTACCTGTCTTTTTTCGATTATAATAACTCTGGGACGACTGATACAAACCTAAACTATACATACAACTATAATATTACACTTGATACTAGTGTTTTACCTGGCAGTATAAAAATTGAAACAATTTCTACCCTTCAAGGTGTTGAAACGGATCCATTCCCCTCATCTGGTCATCTTCGAATTACGGCTAATAGTACAACCCCTGGCGTTCCCTCGATCATCGATGTTGTTTTTGACAATGGTATGGTGACCTTAACTGTGGATGTGGATGGTACTCCGGGTACCGATGCAGACTATCCAAAAACCATGACCTGGAATGAATTTCTAACTCTTTAAACCTTAGATAAAATTCACTTTATCTATTTAACAATAAGGCGGGCCATAAGCCCGCCTTTGTTTTTTATTTAGTCTAAAATTTATAAATGGTAGCCGTTCAACCTTATTTAACAATATGAATATACTCCTGAAATCCACTTCGTTCCAAATCTTCAGGTCGATCGACATCCCATAACATATCTAACTCGTACCAATCAGCATTCTGTTTTTGCAGTTGTTTTCTGGTTTCATTTAACACACCTGATGTCCCCCAGTTTATACCTTCAAACATTTGTTGATTTAATCGGTTTTGCCCAAGTAGCACATATCCACCGTCTTCGGCAGGACCAATAACAGTTTCATGATTTTCTAGTTTTTCAAAAGCATTAGAAAGATATGCTTCATCCATTACTGGGCAATCTGAGCCGATTAGCACAACATTACGTGCATAAATCAATGCTTCCCCTATTGCATTAGCCATGCGGCTACCAAGATCATCTCCGCGTTGTTGACTCAACGTTATATGCTTATTTAATAAGGATTGAAATACTTCATGTGTCGTATCAGGAGAACAATACAATGATATAGGTGCAAGCTCTGAAGCCAGTGCCATATTCACCGAATGAATCAACATTGATTTGTGTAATTCCGCAGCTTGCTGCTCATTTAATTTACCAATTAGCCGTGTTTTCACCGTACCTGGAACAGGTGCTTTGGCAAAAATGAGAATCATGGAGTCTGGATAGCGATATTTCATACCTTATATAACAGCTATGATGAATAATAAATTGAGCTAAGACGGCGTGGAGAAACACCAATATAAAACGCCAATCGCAACAACCACATTAACATCATCGTTTTAAGAATCCCTTTTTGCTCCCACTTTCGGCTTGAAGTAATTATACGAGTGTCAAGACACACGGGAGGAGATATTCTTTTTAGTCGTTTACTGATTTCTATATCTTCCATTAATTCGATATTCGCATATCCGTTAATTTGCGAAAATATTTCACGGTAGACGAATATTCCCTGATCCCCTGTTGCGATACCTGTAGTCCTCGAGCGGATATTCATCATTCTTTCAATAATGCGTAACATCCAATGAGTACCACTTAATTTAATATCAAATCGACCCCAAACATTGTTACTTATTTGAAGTTCATGAATGATCGCAAAAATACAATTATCATCGAGAATGGAATCTGCGTGTAGAAAAAAAAGAATTTCGTTATTAGCATGCCTTGCACCTTCATTCATTTGCGTGGCACGCCCTGGTGATGTTTTTAAAACCTTATCGACAAGATGTCCTGTTGTTATAAAACTTTTATCGTCGTTTCCACCGTCGACCAGAATGATTTCATGTCCTTCCTCACGCCAGATCTGAATTGAGTCAAGTAACTGAATCAATTGTTTTCCATCATTCAGGACTGGGATAATGATCGAGACACGCATCTCTTTTCGCATTGAGCTAACTTAAAGCCCCGCCACAACTACTTCCCTGCCCTGCAGTACAGCCATAACAATGATCGGCTATCGCAATAGAATTACCCTTTATACTTTCTGGCGTAATATCACGTAAATGAGGTCTGACACTTCCAGACAGGTTTATAGGCAAATCCAACATCTGGTTAAAATCACAGTCATATACATTACCTTGCCAGTCGACACTTATCAAAGTACGACACATAACCGTAGCGAGATTCTCTTGTTGATATACACTCTTTAACAAAAGCATATATTCATCAAACTGCCCCTTTGAAACTAACGTACTTCCAAATCGCTTAATTGGCATATTAGTGATGGTATAGAGCTGATTAAAGAATATTTGATGACGTTGCTGTAACTCATGCCTGTAATCCAGCTCAAGTTGTGATTGTGATGGTGGTAGGTAGGGTCCTCCAGGATTATAAACAAGGTTAAGCCTCAGGTTTGAACCTTCTATACCATAACCAACTTTATTGAGCTTGCGAATCCCCACTATACTGCTTTCATGTACACCCTTACCTCTTTGCCCATCCACATTGGCCTCTTCATAACATGGCAGCGAGGCAAATATTTCAATATTGTTTTCTGCAAGAAATTCTGCCAATAATTCTTGTCCAGGTTCATTTAGAATGGTCAGGTTACAACGGTCGATTACATGGACACCATTTTTTCGTGCTTCCTGAACCAGGAAACGAAAATCGGGATTAAGCTCAGGTGCGCCACCTGTTAAATCCAGAGTCTCAAT
>Ga0316205_10003486_pt1 | contig 14800 bp, 13 predicted proteins | sample 3monthpyrite_MG_FD_204941 | JGI IMG/M metagenome (GOLD analysis project Ga0316205, IMG submission 204941) | Microbial mat bacterial communities from mineral coupon in-situ incubated in ocean water Damariscotta River, Maine, United States -... | ecosystem: Environmental > Aquatic > Marine >... | reverse complement strand
GGTTCTGACGAGCCTGGCCCGCGCGGTATCGCGATATGCGGAAGGGGTCGTGTTTTTCATTTTAAGAAAATGCCGGTTGAAATTGGCCAGGTTCTGAAACCCGACCTCGAAGCAGATCGTCGAAACCTGTTCGTCCGTGGCGTAAAGCATCGAGCAAGCCTGCCCAACGCGGACCCTGTTGATGAACTCGATGAATTTGTTGCCGGTCACGCGCTGAAAGTTGCGCGAGAATGCGGCGGTGCTCATCCCGGCCATGTCTGCGGCTTCGCTCAGGGACAGGTCTTCGGCATAGTTGCGGGTAATGTGATCGACCACATCGCCAATGCGCGCCTGTTTCGAATTGCCCTCGGGCTGGGACACGCTGACGACGGACAGCGACCGCTTCTCGGCATGTTCATTGACACGAACCAGAAACCGCAGGAACGCCACGATCCGTTCCGCACCCTTGGTGTCGCGAATGCGTTCCAGATGCCCGCGTGCAAAAGTCGGATTGAACCCTTCGAACTTGATACCGGACGGGGCCTGATCCCACATCGAGGACATTTCCGAAAACTCGGGAAACCCCCTGGTCAACTGGTCGATACTCTCCTGGCTGAACTGAACCATCATGTCCCGGATCTCGACCGGCTCGGGGTGTGTGACCTCGTCCGTCACCCAGTTGTGGGGCAGGTCCGGTCCGGTGAGAAACAGATCTCCCGGCTCGAACTCGCCGATATAGTCACCGACAAACGCCTCGCCTCGGGTGGCCGTAATCAGGTGCAGTTCATATTCCGGGTGGCTGTGCCAACGGCACAATTCCGTCGGCCACCCGTGTTCGAGGTAGCGGATCGTGTCGGTCGCCCGATCCACATACTCGAACTCTGGTTGGATGATCGACATGCGCCCGCCCCTACTTCACGGCGCCGAAGGTCAGGCCCTGCACCAGTTGCTTCTGCGCCATCCAACCGAACACCACGATCGGTGCAACAGCCAAGGTGGAAACCGCTGAGACTTTCGCCCAGAACAGGCCCTCGGGCGCCTGGAACGAGGCCACGAACGCAGTCAGCGTGCTCGCCTCGGTCGTGGTCAGAACGATGGACCAGAATGCTTCGTTCCAGCACAGGATGATCGACAGCAGCGCGGTCGAAGCAATTCCACCCCAGGCAAGAGGCATCACGATCTGCCGGATCTCGTTGAAGGTCGACGTGCCGTCCATGCGCGAGGCTTCCAGGATTTCCTTCGGAATTTCGCGGAAATAGTTGAACAGGATCAGCATTACGATCGGCAGGTTCATCATCGCATAGATGATGATGAGAAGAAGTTTCGTGTCGAACAGATTGAACGTCTGCGCCAGGAAATAGATCGGCATCATCACACCAACCGCAGGCAGCATCTTGGTGGACAGCATCCACATCAGGATGTCCTTGGTCCACCGGCCCGAGTTGAAGGCCATGGCGTAGGCAGAGGGAATGGCGATCAGCAGGGCGAGCGCGGTGCCGCCAAAGGCGGTGATGATCGAGTTCATCGCGAACTTGAAGTAGTTCGTCCGCTCCTGGATCTCCAGATAGTTCTCCAGCGTCGGTTCGAAGAACAGAAGCGGGGGAACTGCGATGGCCTGTCCCTCGGTCTTGAAGCTGGTCAGGACCATCCAGAAGATCGGGAAGAAGAAAATGCAGGCTGCGATCCATGCCGCGACGACGGCGATACGATCTTTGAGTTGGGCGCGTTGCTTGTCAGTCATTGTCTTACACCGTCAGGGTTTTGCCGACCGCGCGGATCAGGAAGATCGCGACGATATTGGCAAGGATGATCGCAAACACACCACCCGCAGAGGCGACACCAACGTCAAAGGCCTGCTGCGACTGAATGTAGATGAGATAGGTCAGGTTGGTCGAGGACACTCCCGGACCACCGGATGTGGTCACGAAAATCTCGGCGAAGATCGCGAGATGAAAGATCATCTGGATCAGCAGCACGATCGAAATCGGGCGCGCAAGATGGGGCAGAGTCAGGTTCCAGAACTGTGCCCAGAAACCGGCACCGTCCAGTGTGGCGGCCTCTTTCTGCTCCTGGTCCTGGGATTGCAGCGAGGTCATGAAGATCAGGATCGCGAAGGGCGTCCATTGCCAGCTGACCATGAGGATGATCGAGAAAAGCGGCAGCTGTGCCAGCCATTCTATAGGCTGTAAACCCAGCGCATTCGAAAGCGCGGCGAACAGGCCGTTATTGGGGTCCATCATCATGTTCTTCCAGACCAGCGCGGACACGGTCGGCATGATGAAGAACGGCGAGATCAGCATGACGCGGGCCACGCCGCGGCCCCGGAACGGGCGGTCGATCAAAAGCGAAATTCCCAGACCCAGCACGATGGTGATGACCAAAACCGAACCCACAAGGATCAGCGTGTTCAGCAGCGCGGGAAAGAACGATGGATCGGTCCAGAAGAATTCGTAGTTGTCCAGACCAATGAAACCGGTTCGCTCCGGATAGAGCAGGTTGTAGCGAATGGTCGAGAAATAGACCGTCATGCTCAGCGGCACGATCATCCATAGAAACAGCAGGAATATGCTGGGGGCTTGCAGCAATTTCACGAGCGTCGGATTCATGGGTCCACTCCAGCAATGAATGTTTTTGGGGCAACGCCGATACAGGCGGCAGTCCAGACAGACCTATGGTAGTCCGGATCGGCAGGGCGGCAAAATCATCGCCGCCCTGCCAGAGAGCGCGTCAGGGCTTAGTAGTAGCCAGCCTTGCGCATTTCACGATCAGCAGCGGCTTGAGCAGCGGCCAGACCTTCTTCAACCGAAACGTCGCCGGCAAGAACAGCCGTCATTTGCTGACCCACAGCCGTACCGATGGCCTGGAACTCAGGAATGGCGGCGAATTGAACGCCGACATAGGGAGACGGGTTCAACGTGCTGTCCTCGGGGTTCGCGGACAGGATTGCCTTCAGCTCGGCCTCGTCAAAGGTCGCGGCTTCCTGGAACATCGGATTGTCATAGGTGGACTGGCGCGTACCGGTCGGAACGTTGCCCCAGCCATTGGTCTCACCGACCAGTTCGATGTACTCTTTCGAGGTGGCCCATTCGATGAATGTCTTGGCGTCGTCAGCCTTGTTTGTACCGGCAGGGATTGCCAGTGACCACGCCCACAACCAATTGGCGCCTTTGTTGGTGGCTTTGACCGGCGATTGGGCAAAGGCCATCAGGTCAGCAACTTTGGACTGACCGGGGTCGGTCACAAAGGATGCAGCGATCGTGGCGTCGATCCACATGCCGCACTTGCCTTCGTTAATCAGCGCCAGGATTTCGTTGAACGAGTTGTTCTCGGAACCCGGAGGGCCATAGTTGTCCAGCAGATCCTTGTAGAAGGTAACCGCATCGTTCCATGCTTGGCTGTCCAGAGCAGGGGTCCAGTCTTCGTTGAACCACTGAGCGCCAAAGCTGTTCGCCATGGTCGTCAGGAACGCCATGTTGTCGCCCCAGCCCGGCTTGCCGCGCAGACAGATGCCAAAGACGCCATTGTCCTTGTCGGTGATGGCGGCGGCAACGTCCTTGATGTGATCCCAGGACGGGTTGTCTTCGATGGTCATGCCGGCCGCGTCGACCAGATCCTTGCGGTACATAATCATCGAGCTTTCGCCGTAGAACGGAGCGGCGTAAAGCTTGCCTTCGTAGCTCAGACCGCCACGCATGGCGGGAAGAATGTCATCGACATCGTAGTCGGCGTCGAAATTCAGCTCTTCCAGCCAGCCGCGCGAACCCCAGATCGGAGCTTCGTACATGCCGATTGTCATGACGTCGAACTGACCGCCCTTGGTGGTGATGTCGGTGGTGACCCGGCTGCGCAACGTGCCTTCGTCAAGCGTAACCCAATTGACAGTGATGCCGGGATTTGCGGCTTCGAAAGCCGGAGTCAGCTTTTGCATTTCGATCATGTGACCGTTGTTCACGGTCGCGACGGTGATTTCACCGGCCGAGGCCATCATGGCGCCGGTTGCGCACAGGCTCAGGCCCAGTGCTGTAGTGCGTAGAATGGACATTTAATCCTCCCAGTAGGATGCACACCATTGTGCTTGGTGGGGTAATCAATGCCGTCCCGCCCGTCACCGCGCTAATACGTTTACCTTGACTGTATGTACTTTAAGAACTCAAGTATGCTGAAATCGTCAAAAATACGCAGTTTTAGTATCGAAGAACTTTTGGGCACCCGATCCTGAAATGGTCGGATGGGTCAATCGGGCCAACGGAAGACATATGATTCCATCCTGAATTGATCGAAGCCGGAACGTGGCCCGCCGTCGGAAGTTCAGGGGATGACGAGCGGGAATTCCTGATCTCTCGACGCATGTTCAGCACGCGCCGCGCGTCAGGCCGGACACCGTCAGCTGTCAGAGGCCTTCGGCGTTCCGGCCAGCAGCGCGTCGATTTCGGCGCGGAGCGGCATCGAGGGTGCAGTCCCGCGTCGGGTCACCGAAATCCCGGCCGTCGCGGACCCAAACCGGATGGCCTCGGCGGGCGGCAGACCTTCCGCAAGTCCGACCGCAAAGCCGCCATTGAAAGCATCGCCCGCCCCGGTTGTCTCGACCACCGCACCTGCGTTGAATGCCGGGACATGGACCGATTGGGTTCGGTCATGCAGCAATGCGCCGTTCTCGCCCAGCGTGATGACCGCGGCGCCAACACCGAGGTCAAGCAGGATGTCGGCGGCGGCTCGCGCGCTGTCCAGCGAGGTCACCTTGACACCGGTCAGCGCCTCGGCTTCGGTCTCGTTCGGCGTGATGAAATCGCAGAGCGGGAAAATCCCGGCGGGCAGTTCAGCCGCCGGAGCGGGATTGAGAATCGTGGTGGCCCCGCCGGTTCGGGCGATTTGCAGGGCCCGGATGGCGGCGTCGATCGGCTGTTCCAGTTGGGTGACAAAGACCGAGGCATCGGCGATCAGTTCGCGCCGCGCCTCTATATCATCGGTGGTGATGGTCATCGCTACGCCCGGACAAACGATGATGGCATTGTTGCCGGTGGCCTCTTCCACAAAGATATAGGCGGCTCCGGTGTAATTGTCCTCGTGCTGCGTGATTGCGGGAACGACCCCCGCATCCGCCCAGGTGGACAGCGCGAGATCGGCAAATGTGTCCCTGCCCAGCCGTGTAATCATCCGCACATCGGCCCCGGCGCGCGCGGCGGCGACGGCCTGGTTCGATCCCTTGCCACCCGGACCCAGCGCGAAGCTGTTGCCCAGGATGGTTTCCCCCATTTTCGGCGCCCGATCCGCGCGGTACGAGGTGTCAGCGACAAAGACGCCGAGAATTGCGATATGCCCCGCCATGCGCCTAGGTCTCCGGCGCGACCTTGCGCGGCATGAAGCAGCCATGGAACCGGCGCTCGCCCAACACGGTGTCGTGCGCAGTGCAGGTGAAGGGGAACTCCGTGTCGGCTGGGATCAGAACGTCGCCATGTCCCATGGTGCGCAAGGTGCCCAGCACATCTGCATTCAACCGCCAATCCTCGGACCCTATCCCGAAGATCACAGGCTGAGCTTCGAGCGGGCCCGTCGCATCGCCAATCCAGGCGATCGTCGTGTTGAGCCCGGTGGTGGCCACCGACTCGTGTGCGTCGTGGATTGTGACATCTGCCATTCGGATGAATTCCCTTCCCTGTTCAACACGGTAGAACGACGGTTCGCAGACTGTCCACCTTCGTTTGGAACCGTCGCCAAAGCTTGACCGACGAAAAATATCGCGGGTCACATGGAAAGATCATGGCCGACTAGGCGTGGCGTCGGGCGGGCAAAGCATCCCAGATGCACCATGTTGACAGCCGACGTTCATCAGCACGTCAGGCGAGCGTTGCATGGCCGACATGATCGGATGCCCAAGGGCAATCCGATCTAATCGCGTCGGATGTCATCCTTGGCGCTGAAGTTGGTCATCAATCCCGCAACAACTCGTTGATGCCAGTTTTCGAGCGGGTTTTCGCGTCTACACGCTTCACGATGACGGCGCAGTAAAGGTTGATTCCGTTCTTTGACGGCATCGAACCGGCGACCACGACCGAATAGGGCGGAACCTCGCCATACATCACGGTGCCGGTTTCACGATCCACGATCTTGGTGGACTGTCCGATAAACACACCCATCCCCAGAACCGAGCCTTCACGAATGATGCAGCCCTCGACCACTTCCGAGCGGGCACCGATGAAGCAATTGTCCTCGATGATCGTCGGACCGGCCTGCATCGGTTCCAGCACGCCGCCGATCCCGACACCGCCCGACAGATGCACGTTCTTGCCGATCTGCGCGCACGAACCGACCGTCGCCCAGGTGTCAACCATGGTTCCGCTGTCAACATAAGCGCCGAGGTTGACGAACGAAGGCATCAACACCACGCCCGGCGCAACATACGCTGATTTGCGGACAATGCAGTTGGGAACGGCGCGGAACCCGGCGGCGGTCCACTCCGCGTCGCCCCAATCTTTCCACTTGCTGTCGACCTTGTCCCACCAGGCCCCGCCCTGCGGGCTGCCGGTCTGCTGCTCCATATCCTTCAGACGAAATCCCAACAGCACGGCCTTCTTGGCCCACTGGTTCACATGCCAGGAACCGTCGCCCTGCTTTTCGGCCACGCGCAATTCGCCGCCGTCCAACGCGTTCAGCGTGGCTTCGATGGCGTCGCGCGCCTCTCCCGTGGTGGCGGGTGTGATCGTATCTCGCGCCCCCCATGCGGCTTCGATGGCGGTTTCTAGGGCTGCGTTCGACATCTGGTCCCCCGTCCTTCTCTGTGGTCTATCTGGGTCCGGCCTATAGCCTTGCGAGGCGTTGGAGGAAAGAATGAAAGACGACCACCACAAGCGTCTGTTTCGCGATGCGCATCAGGATATTGAAACAGCCGACGGCGTTCCCGAGACTCCACAGACAAGCGCGGCGGCCTATCGGCTGGCTTTCGCGGACAATGATTTTCTGTGCCGGGACGAATTGCGTCCGGTCCGGTTGCAGCTTGAACTACTGAAGCCCGAATTGGTGCTGGACGAGGCCGGAGTGGACAGCACGGTCGTCCTGTTTGGCGGCGCGCGGATTCCAAGCCCCGAAGCGGCCCAGTCGACCGCTTCGTCTGCCCTGGCGGATATGTCAGAGTACTACGAGCAGGCGCGCAGGTTCGCCGCGGCGGTCACCGAGCGCAGTATTGCTGCGGGCGGGCGGGATCTTGTCATTGCAACGGGCGGCGGTCCGGGCGTGATGGAGGCGGGCAATCGCGGGGCTCAGGAGGCAGGCGGGCGGTCGATCGGTCTCAACATCGTGTTGCCGCACGAGCAGGCACCCAACACCTATGTCACGCCGGAATTGTGCTTCAATTTCCACTATTTCGCGATTCGGAAGATGCATTTCCTGATGCGCGCGCGCGCCATCGCCGTATTCCCTGGTGGGTTCGGGACGTTCGACGAAACTTTCGAATCCCTGACCCTGATCCAGACCGGTCGGATGGAGCGCGTACCGGTCCTGCTGTTCGGCGAGAGCTTCTGGCGCAAGGTCATCAACTTCGACGCGCTGGTCGAGGCAGGCACGATTGCCAGGGAAGACCTGAACCTGTTCAGGTTCGTGGAAACCGCCGAAGACGCGCTGACCGCCATGGACACATGGGACGGAGCCGGTGAAAAGCGCAGCGCTATTCCGGGTCGCTGAAACGTCGGTCGGGACGGTTCAGCAGAATTCTGTCGGCAGGGCGCAAATCGCCCTGTTGCGGCGCAATGCGCGGATCTGACCGCCCTCGACACTGATGCCCAGCCCTTTCAGACGGTGCTTCCATTCGCGCACGGACAGCGCCTTGTAGCGCTCTTCGCGCACCATGGCGCAAACCTGATCTGCGTTTCGCGGGTCGGTGATGTCCAGCCAAGTCATCGTTTCGCTCCTTTTTGGAAACCGATTGATCTTGATCTGGAAACTGATCGCCCAGTTGGGCGCAAATTTTGCAACGGTAAGGCTTTAATGGGGCAGATTGTTTGGCTTCGCCCAACGCGTGGGTCACGGGCTGAAAGCAAACGCACCGCCGCCCGGATTACCCCAGTCCGGCCTCTGCCGCGATTTCCTTGCGGCTTTTTCGGGCGCGCTCGGTCTCGGATTTGAGCTGGCCGCAAGCCGCCAGAATATCCTCGCCGCGAGGCTTTCGGATCGGAGCCGCGTACCCAGCCTTGTAGATGATGTCCGCGAACGCCCGGATTCGGTTGTTCGAGGAGCGCTTATACGGGGCGCCCGGCCATTCGTTGAACGGGATCAGGTTCACCTTTGCAGGTATGCCCCTGATGAGGTCGATCAGCCGATAGGCATCCGCGTCGCTGTCGTTCACATCCTTCAGCATCACGTATTCAAAGGTGATCCGCTCGGAATTGCTGACCTTGGGATAGGCGCGCAGCGCGTCCAGAAGCGTCGCCAGGTTCCAGCGCTTGTTGATCGGCACCAGCTTGTTGCGCACCTCGTCCGTTGCCGCGTGGAAGCTGATCGCCAGCAGGCAGCCGATTTCCTGTGCAGTGCGGGCAATCTCGGGCACCACGCCAGACGTGGACAAGGTGATACGCCGGCGCGACAGGCTGATCCCCTCCGGGTCCATGGCAATTTTCATCGCGTCGCGGACATTCTCGAAATTGTAGAGCGGTTCGCCCATTCCCATCAGAACGATGTTGGACAAAAGCCGGGATTCGTCCTTGGGGTTGCGTCCGGGCAGTGGCCATTCGCCCAGATCGTCCCGTGCCAGCATCACCTGCCCGACAATTTCACTCGCTGTCAGATTGCGCACCAGCTTCTGCGTTCCGGTATGGCAGAACGAGCAGGTCAGCGTGCATCCCACCTGGCTGGATATGCACAGGGTGCCGCGATCTTCCTCGGGGATATAGACGGTCTCGACCTCATGCCCGCCCGCGATTCGGACCAAGTATTTGCGTGTTCCGTCTTCCGAGACCTGCCTGGACACGATCTCGGGAATCTGGATCACGAAACGTTCGGCCAGAAACGCCCGGTAGTCCTTGGCCAGATTGGTCATCGCGGCGAAGTCGCGCACACCTTTCTGATAGATCCACTGCCAGACCTGTCCGGTCCGCATCTTTGCCTGTTTTTCCGGCGTGCCCGCTTCGACCAGTGCCGCCCGCAACCCCTCGCGGGTCAGGCCGATCAGATTGACCGGGCCGTCGCCCAGCTTGCGCGGGATCGTCAGTACGTCCTGAGTGATGGGCGCAGGGGTGGGCGCTGTCGTCATGGGTCAGCCTCCGGTGGATGGGGGCGTATATCGTGCGTGACTGCGTTTGGAAACAGCGCCTAGCCGCCGCAGCGCTTCTGCGCCTCTTCCATGGCCGCCGTAAACCCAAGCAGGCTGAACGTGTCCTCGGTGATCGTGCCCCGGCTGGAGCGTCCCTGCAACTTGGCTTCTGCGCCACGCTTCATCGCCGTTGCGATCCGCGCATCATCCGCCGCCGAAGCAGGCCAGGCCCATTCGCCCTCGGTGAACAACTCGAACGAGTTGCCGGAGATGTTCAGGTTCACGGTTGAGCCTTCGGCAAATGGGTAGCCCCCGGTAAAGGAAACTTCGCCAGCCACGTTCGAGGCGGGCCGAAAGGCAACGAACAACAGAATATCGCCCCGCCGCACGGACACGACGCGGTTGTTTTGCGTGTTCACAGTCTGCTTTGGACTGGACACCGACCAGCATTCGGTCGGGTCGCTCTCGACGAATACGCTCCAGTCGGTTTCCGCAGCAACACGATTGGTGCTTTCTTCCTGCGCGAGTGCTGCCACACCGGTCAATGCCAGCGTGCAACCGCCAATCAGGCTCACCGCCCACGTTCTCATACTGCTGCCTCCAGTTCGTACTTACGGACAGGGTAGGGTTTTGCCCTGTTGTCCCTGTCGCGGATAGTCCACATTGCGCGGGAAAGTCTAGCGATTTGCACTGGCTTGGCAAACCCTGTCGGCGGGAAATCACCGCCAATCCAAGGAGAGGCAGCATGGCTTCTGCGCACCCAATGGTCGAAATCTGGCGCGGTGATCTGCTGGAGAGCCAGCATCGCGGTCACGCCGTGGTCTGTTCAAGCTCGGGTGACGTGGTCGAAAGCTGGGGAGATCCGGATCAGGTGATCCTGCCCCGGTCTTCCTGCAAGATGATACAGGCCCTGCCTTTGATCGAATCAGGTGCCGCGGATGCCGCAAACCTGTCGACCGAGCAGCTGGCCCTGGCCTGTGCCTCCCATAACGGCGCGGCAATCCATACCGAACGGGTGAGCGCGTGGCTCGCCACGCTTGGTCTTGGCGAGACCGACTTGCGCTGCGGTCCGCAATGGCCCGACGATCGACCGGCCAGCAATGGACTGGTCAAGTCCGACACCTCGCCCTGCCAGATCCACAACAACTGCTCGGGTAAGCACACTGGGTTCCTGACGCTCGCGCAACACTTGCGGGCCGGTCCCGAATACATCGAGATCGACCACCCGGTTCAGAAAATGGCGCTTGAAGCGTTCGAGCGGATGACAGGAGAGACCAGCCCGACATGGGCGATTGATGGCTGTTCCGCGCCGAATTTCGCCGTGTCGATCACCGGGCTGGCCCGCGCCATGGCGCTTTTCGCCAGGGCCTCCGAGATAAGTGCCGCGGGTCGTTTGCGCGATGCGATGCGCGCCTATCCGGAACTTGTGGCGGGCGAAGGCCGCGCCTGCACTGAATTGATGCGGGCGATGGATCACAAGGTCACGATCAAGACCGGGGCCGAGGCCGTGTACACCGCAATCCTGCCCGAACAGGGGTTGGGCATCGTTGTGAAGATCGAAGACGGCACAACGCGCGGAGCCGAAGCCGCCATCACGGCGCTGTTGACAAAGTACGGTGTTCTGGACGGCGCGCATCCGGCCGCGCTGAAACGACTGGGCGGCGCGATGCGCAATCGGCGTGGGCTGGAAGTCGGTACGACGAAAGCCGCACCGGGATTCGCCTAAACCACGAAGTCGTCCGCGGCATAGCCCTGCAAGAAAAGCAGTGCCGTCAGATCGCCGAAGTTGATCCGGATATCGCACTTCGCGGCGACCGACGGCTTGGCATGCAATGCCACGCCCGATCCTGCCCGGTGCAGCATCCCCAAGTCGTTCGCACCGTCCCCGACTGCCAGAACGTCGCTTTCCGACAGACCCAGACGGACCGCCAGCTCCGCCAGGGCCTCGATCTTGGCCTGACGCCCAAGGATGGGCGGAATAACCAGCCCGGTCAGCCTGCCGTCTTCCACACCCAAGGTGTTCGCTCGGTTCTCGTCGAACCCAAGCGCGCCGGCGACATGCCCTGTGAAAGCGGTGAACCCGCCAGAGACCAGCGCGGTATACGCACCATCGCGTTTCATGGTGGCAAGAAGCGCAGCGCCCCCCGGTGTCAGGGTAATCCGCTCGGCGATCACCCGGTCGATGACACCCACGTCAAGGCCTGTCAGCAGGCCAACCCGCTCTGTCAGCGCGCCCTCGAAATCCAACTCGCCGTTCATGGCACGCGCGGTAATTTCCTTGACCTTCGCGCCAACCCCGGCGACTTCCGCCAGCTCGTCGATGCATTCCTGCCCGATCATTGTCGAGTCCATATCCGCAAGCAGCAAGCGCTTGCGCCGGTCCGGGGCTGGCTGAACAACCATATCGACCCGCTGAGCCTGCAACTCGGCCCAGACCTCCCACCGATTTGCCGGAATCCGCGGCAGGGTGAACTCGGCAGCCTCGTCCGGTGACAGCCAATCGACATCACCACCGCCCCAGGCGTTGCGCAAAGCTTCGGCAAGCGCCGGGGTCAGACCGCCGGGGGGCGAGATCAGGGTCGCAACATACATGGTTCGTCTCTTTTCGCAGATTACCTAGGGTCGTTTCGCCCAAGTGCGAAAAAACAGCAACGCGGAAACCGTCAAAATGGGTCGTAAGATCAGGGGCGATGTTTCCAATAGGCGACGAAGAAGTCGGTTTTGATTTCCGAACCGGCGGGATTGCGACATTTTTCCTGTTGTTCCTGTTTGGCCCACCCCTTAACAGCGGCGGTGGGACACCCCTCCCCAACGAGGGGCGCTTATCTGGAAGGATAGCTCAAATGGCTATGACTGCACCGGCGACGCGGCCGGTAAATCCGCGTTTTTCTTCTGGCCCCTGCGCCAAACCCCCCACATGGACACTGGATGCACTGAAGGACGCCGCTCTTGGGCGCTCGCACCGTGCCGCCATTGGCAAGGACAAGTTGAAAGCCGCGATTGAAGGCACGCGCGAGGTTCTCGGCGTCCCGGCGGATTACAAAATCGGCATTGTGCCCGCGTCCGACACCGGCGCGTTCGAAATGGCGATGTGGTCGCTTCTGGGCCAGCGCCCGGTCGAAATGGTCGCCTGGGAAAGCTTCGGCTCGGGCTGGATCACCGATGCGGTCAAGCAACTGAATCTCGACGCCACGACGCATGTCGCCGAGTACGGCGAGATCGTCGATTTGGCGGCACTGAACTACGACAACGATGTCTGTTTCACCTGGAACGGCACCACTTCGGGCGTTCGCGTTCCCACAGGCGACGTGATCCCTGCGGATCGTGCCGGGCTGACGCTGTGCGACGCCACCTCGGCGGCTTTCGCGATGAACCTGCCCTGGGAAAAGCTCGATGTGACGACCTTCTCCTGGCAGAAAGTGCTGGGGGGCGAGGCCGCGCATGGCATTCTGATCCTGTCGCCCCGCGCCGTGGAACGGCTGGAAAGTTACACTCCGGCCTGGCCGCTGCCGAAGATCTTCCGCCTGACCAAGGGCGGCAAGCTGATCGACGGGATTTTCACCGGGGCTACGATCAACACGCCGTCGATGTTGTGTGTCGAGGACTACCTGTTCGCGCTCGACTGGGCGCGTTCGGTTGGCGGGCTTCAGGGCCTTGTCGCGCGTGCGGATGCCAATGCAAAGGCGCTGTGGGATTTCTGCGAGGCAAATGACTGGATCGCCAATCTGGCGACCGACCCGGCAACGCGTTCCAACACGTCGGTCTGCCTCAAATTCACCGACCCCCGGATCACAGACGGCGCGGGATTTGCCAAGGCAGTCGCGAAACGGCTGGAGGTCGAGAATATCGCACTGGACATCGGGGCCTATCGCGACGCGCCTCCGGGCTTGCGGATCTGGTGTGGTGGGACGGTGGAAACCTCGAACATCCAGGCCATGCTGCCCTGGCTTTCCTGGGCGTTCGAGACCGAGATCGAAGTGCTTTCCCAAGCTGCCTGACGTGCGGCGGGGGAAAACCCCGCCCTACGGATCATCCCCAAAATGAAGGGCGGGGCTCACCCCGCCACCCGCAAATGAAGGAGCCCGACATGGCCCCCAAAGTACTCGTATCCGACAAGCTTTCCGAAACCGCCGTCCAGATTTTCCGCGACCGCGGGATCGAGGTCGATTTCGAACCGACCCTTGGCAAGGACAAGGACAAACTGGCCGAGGTGATCGGCAAGTATGACGGATTGGCGATCCGCTCGAACACCAAGGTCACCGAAAAACTGCTGGAGAATGCGACCAACCTGAAAGTCGTGGGCCGCGCAGGAATAGGGGTCGACAATGTCGACCGCGCCGCCGCCTCGAAAAAAGGTGTGATCGTGATGAACACGCCTTTCGGCAACATGATTACAACCGCCGAACACGCGATCTCGCTGATGATGGCCGTGGCCCGGCAAATCCCTGAGGCCAATGCCAGCACCCATGCCGGCAAATGGGAAAAATCCCGCTTCATGGGCGTCGAACTGACCAGCAAGACACTGGGCGTGATCGGTGCGGGCAATATCGGCGGGATCGTTTGTGATCGGGCGCGCGGTCTGAAGATGAAGGTCATCGCCTATGATCCTTACCTGTCCGAAGAGCGCGCCGACAAACTCGGTGTTCAGAAGGTCGAACTTGACGAGCTTCTGTCCCGCGCGGATTTCATCACGCTGCACGTGCCGCTGACGGACCAGACCCGGAATATCCTGAGCCGCGAAAATCTGGCAAAGACAAAGAAAGGCGTTCGTATCATCAACTGTGCCCGTGGCGGTCTGGTGGATGAAGAGGCGCTGGCGGACCTGTTGAAGTCGGGACATGTGGCCGGGGCCGCCTTCGATGTTTTCGCCGTGGAACCCGCTACTGACAGCCCGCTGTTCAACCTGCCAAACGTGGTCTGCACGCCGCATCTGGGGGCCTCGACCACCGAGGCGCAGGAGAACGTGGCCTTGCAGGTCGCCGAACAGATGTCGGACTATCTGCTGACCGGGGCCGTGACCAACGCGCTGAACATGCCCTCTGTCACCGCCGAAGAGGCCAAGGTCATGGGCCCATGGGTCAAACTGGCCGAGCATCTGGGGGCGTTCGCGGGCCAACTCACCGCCGAACCGATCCTGGGCATCGAGATTCTCTACAATGGCAACGTGGCGTCGATGAACCTTGAAGCGCTGAACTGCGCCTCGATCGCGGGCATTATGAAAGCGTCCAACCCGGATGTGAATCTGGTCAGCGCTCCGGTGATCGCCAAAGAGCGTGGCATTCAGATTTCGACCACCAGCCAGGACAAGTCCGGTGTGTTTGATGGCTATATCAAGCTGACCGTCAAGACCGCCGAGCGAGAACGCTCGATTGCGGGAACCGTCTTTTCGGACGGCAAGCCGCGATTCATCCAGATCAAGGGCATCAATATCGACGCCGAGATCGGGCAACACATGCTTTACACGACCAACAAGGACATCCCCGGCATTATCGGAATGCTGGGCGTCACCATGGGCGAGAACGGCGTGAACATCGCGAATTTCACCCTTGGCCGCGACGTGGCGGGGGGCAACGCGATTGCGCT
>Ga0316205_10003484_pt1 | contig 14808 bp, 9 predicted proteins | sample 3monthpyrite_MG_FD_204941 | JGI IMG/M metagenome (GOLD analysis project Ga0316205, IMG submission 204941) | Microbial mat bacterial communities from mineral coupon in-situ incubated in ocean water Damariscotta River, Maine, United States -... | ecosystem: Environmental > Aquatic > Marine >... | reverse complement strand
GTGTTCTATTTCAATGCTTGGTTCCTATCTAATATTGTTAGGAACCCCACTAGCGTATTATTCTGTTCTATCGGTACCTTTTCAGGCAATCGCGATTCTAGGAGTGAATTTGTTCTTCTTTTTTATTTGGAAGACGTATTCTGGCATTATTAGACACTCTACATTTATTGACATTGTAAAACTAGCCGCATCTTCATTTTGTACGTTTCTCACAATATTACTTTTTGAATACCTCTACTTTTTTATAACCGGAGATAGAGTATTTTTGACAACCTCCGTAATATTGTATAACCTGCTCTCTTTTACGGTTATGTTATTGTTTAGAGTGGCGGTCAAAGAGACGTATCACTTTCTAAAAAATACTTCAACGGGTGATTCTAAAAAGAAAGTAGCCATTATTGGGGTAGACGATCATACTATATCGTTGGCCAAGGCACTTACCACGGAGTCCAATTTACCTTTTCATTTGGTAGGTTTTATTACAAGAAGTTTTGAATCGAAACAATACAAAATACTGGGAAGACCTGTAATTCCAGTAAAGAACAACCTTGTTGATACCATTGTTTCACTTGATGTTGATGGAGTTATTATTGTAAGTGAATCACTATCACGAAAGGTGAAGAATAAGGTAATTGAAGATTGCTTGATGAATGGAGTAGAAGTGTTCAATGTTCCTATTTTGGAAAATTGGAACCGAAAAGAAGACATTAAAAATCAAATAAAACCTATTGAAATTGAAGAACTCTTGGAAAGAGATACCATCCGTATTGATAATGAGTTGATTAAAAGTGATCTGGATGATAAAACTATTTTAGTAACAGGTGGCGCGGGCTCTATAGGAAGCGAAATAGTACGACAGATTGCCGAATTTAAACCAAAAGTTGTTATTGTACTAGATCAGGCAGAATCTGCACTCCATGAATTAGAATTGTTTCTCGAAAAAAACTACCCCAAACTTAATTTTATAACCGAATTGGCCGATATAAGCAACATGTATCGGATGGAGCTCTTGTTCTCAAAATATGACTTCCAAGTTATATATCATGCTGCCGCCTATAAGCACGTCCCACTCATTGAACGAAATCCGCATGAAGCGATTTATGTGAATATTCTTGGAACAGTGAACCTTTCAATTCTTTCCGTTAATTATGATATTGAGAAGTTTGTAATGGTGTCTACAGATAAAGCGGTAAATCCTACAAACGTGATGGGAGCCTCTAAGAGAGTGGCTGAGATGTACGTGCAATCCCTTCAAAATCAAAAGGGGGTTAGAACTCGATTCATTACCACTCGTTTCGGAAATGTCCTTAATTCTAGTGGATCGGTGATTCCGCATTTTAAAAAGCAAATATCCCAAGGAGGGCCTGTAACGGTTACCCATAAGGATATTATTCGATACTTCATGACAATTCCTGAGGCGTGCCAGTTGGTATTGCAGGCAGGTACTATGGGTAAAGGAGGGGAGATTTTCATTTTTGATATGGGAGAACCCGTAAAGATCATTGATTTGGCAGAGCGTATGATTCGCCTTTCGGGATTAGAACCCTATGTTGATATTGATATAAAAATAACTGGACTTCGTCCTGGTGAAAAATTGTATGAGGAACTGTTGAATGATTCTTCAACTTCCTTGGCTACCCACCATCCTAAGATTATGATATCGAAAGTTCATGCGGGAAATTTTAATGATATAAAACTGAAAGTAAGAACACTTATCAAAACGGCCACAAGACATAAAGATAAGAAAGTAGTAAAGCTGCTTAAGGAACTCGTCCCCGAATACATTAGTGAAAATTCGGAATTTCAAGAACTGGATACGTTTAATAATACGGCCGAGCTGGAAAAATCACCATAAAGTATTTTGCAAGATTCGTGATTAATTAGCGGAGACACTGTAGAAATTTTATATTTGCACCAATTTGCAACACCAATGGAAAGAGTTTTAGTTTTTGGACTACTGTTTTTTATGATCACTTCTTGTGCTACCAGAAAAGAGATCGTCTATTTTCAAGATGCCGATCAATTAGATCTCAATAGCATTAGCCAATCTTTCGAACCTATTATTGAAAAGAATGATATCCTATACATTTCGGTATCCTCAATAGATGATCAAGTTGTAAAACCATTTCAACGTACCACTGAAGCTTCAAGTAGTGGATTAAGTAATTCTAACCCTGTATTGCAGGGGTATTTGGTAAACCCTGAAGGAAATATTCGCTTTCCGGTGTTAGGTGATATTGCAGTTACCGGTTTAACAAGAGGACAGGTAGAAGAAGATTTAAAATCCAAACTAAGGGAATATGTGCTAGACGCTGTTGTAGATGTTAGGATCATGAATTTTAAAATTACAGTATTGGGAGAGGTTAGAAACCCAGGCGTGTTTACAATTAATGATGAACGGGTTACTTTACCACAAGCTCTAGGCTTAGCGGGCGACCTTACTGAAGATGGAAAAAGAGAAAACGTTGTTGTGATTAGGGAAGAAGACGGAAAGCAAAAAGTGTCAAGAATAGACATGACAAAGACCGCATTGTTTTCGAGCCCCTTTTATTTTTTGAAACAGAATGACGTTGTATACGTAGAGCCTTCACTAAAAGGCGTTAAAAAATCCGGTTTTATTCCAGATATTCCGGCCTTACTTTCGGTGGTGACTATTATTTTAAGTGCTACCATATTACTTACGCGTTAATCAATTAGTAGATGAACGAAGCTTTAAAAACACCCGATAGTAGTGAAAGCATTACGCTAAGAGAATTAATTCTCAAATATACGAGATACTGGTACCTGTTTTTACTATCTATTGTAGTATGTTATGGATTATCAAGACTTTATTTACGATACAGTAAAACGGTATATCACACTGTAGGAACCATAATTATTAAAGAAGACCGAAGCAATAATAGAACATTAGATTTGTCTAATATATCAAGCTTTAGGAGCTTTTTTTCAAGTTACAATGGTGGTAGGATTAATAATGAAATAGCCATATTTAAATCCAATCGTATTATCTCACAAGCCATTGATGCGCTTACCCTTAACATAGCATATGAGTCGGTAGGGAGTGTTAAAACAACGGGCTTATATAGAGTAAAACCCATAGAGGTAAAGTTCTTGAATTTCAACGGCACGTATAAAACAAAAGGAATTCCCAAATTGTTTTTCGAAATACTGTCGAAAAATGAATACCGCCTCTTTAATGATGCTAAGACTATTTCAGAAGTACATGTTTTTGGTGAGAAGGTATCTTTAAAATATGGAGATATTATTGTGATTCCAGATTATGAAGACCCTTCGCAGTTCGAGAAAAATATTGGGCTGATTATTTCCGTAGAATATAGAGCTACCGAAAAACTTTCTAATTCATTTAAAAGAAACCTGAGCGTAGAGAATGACATAGAGAACAGCAATGTTGTTACCATCTCTATGAAGTCGGTAAACCCCGAGCAATCAGAAGATTTTATCAATGAATTGATTGAACAATACAATATGGATGCCATCGCCGATAAAGGAATGGTGGCAAAAAAGACATCCGAGTTTATTGCGTCACGTCTTCGAATTATTGAAGAAGAACTTGATTCTGTAGAAAATGATAAGGTGCTGTTTAAGAGTGGAAACCGAATAGTGGATATGGCCTCCGAAGCAGAAATATCACTAACAGGTGCCTATGAGTATGAGAAAAAACAAGTCGATGTACAAACCAAAATTGAACTTGCCAAATCGGTGATTGAATATATTGAAAGTTCTGAAGAGCAGGAATTATTGCCAGAAAACATTGGCCTGGATAATAACGAAGTAGGTACCACAATACAGGCTTATAATCAATTAGTACTCCAAAGATCTAAATTTTTGAAGGCTTCTACACCTAAGAACCCCGTAGTACTAAACCTAGATAATCAGATAGAAGATTTAAAAACGAATATTGTTTCTGAACTAAAAGGGACTCAGAGTGCCTTGGAAATTGAGCTTAAGAATATTAATGCCACAGGTTTTAAGTTGGATTCCGAAATTCGTGAGATTCCCGGAAAAGAGAAAGTATATCGTGGAATTGAGCGTCAACAAAATATCAAAGAGCAACTGTATCTGTTTTTACTACAGCAACGAGAAGAAGCCTCTCTGTCTCTTGCCGCAACTTCTACCAAGGCGAAAATTGTGGATTATGTCTATACTTCAAAGACTCCAGTCTCTCCTAACCGAAGATATATCTTACTACTGAGCTTATTTGCTGGGGTCGTTATTCCATTCGTGTTCTTATACTTGAAATTTCTTCTAAATTATAAAGTTGCCAATAGAACAGATGTAGAAAGAATCTTGAGCAAGCTCACGTTTTTAGGGGAGTTACCAAAAATAGGGAAGGGCGATGATGAACTCATTAGCACTAATGATCGAAGTATTCTGGCCGAATCGTTCAGGATTCTAAGAACCAACTTACAGTACTTCTTTATTGATAAGTTGGACAAATCTGATAAGGCTAGAAATATTTTTGTCACATCCACCATTAAAGGGGAAGGGAAGACCTTTGTAGCTTTTAATCTAGCCTTAACGCTAGCACTTACGGGAAAGAAAGTAGTATTAGTTGGTGCTGATATCCGTAATCCGCAATTACAGCGTTATTTACCCGAAGAATCACGTTCTAGAAAGGGACTTACCGAATTTATTATTGACGATGACTTAACGGTCAACGATCTAGCCGCCAAAAGTGTTTACAATGATAACCTTTGTATTGTTCTTTCTGGTGTAATACCTCCCAATCCTGCAGAACTCTTAATGAGGCAGCGTACCATGGATTTCTTTGAAGAGTTAAAAGATATCTATGATTATATTATTGTAGATACAGCACCCTCTATGTTAGTAACCGATACAGTGCTTATTAACCACTTGGCAGATGTTACATTGTACATTGTTAGGGCGGGCTATACAGATAAAAAGTTGCTTGAATTCCCTAAAGATGCTGTGAATGACGGAAGATTGTCTAATGTGGCTATGGTGCTTAATAATGTGGATATGAACAATTTTGGATACGGCAATAAGTACGGTTATTCATATGGTAGTGAAAAAAGATCGTTACTCAAGAGGTTATTTCGCTGGTAGTATAGTCTAAGGTTGTATGTTTTCAAAAACTACTACATTTGCGCAAACCCTAAACCTACAAAATGAAACCTTTAGCCTCCCTTTTCATTCTATTATTTGTTTCAGCAGCATTCGCACAAGACATTGAATTTGGTGGAGAAGTCACTTTGTTTGGAGCAATTTCAAGTGAAGATAACATCCCATTTTGGATGCATGCCAATACAAATACAACACGAGGATATTTGTCTAATTTTTCTGGTACGGGAGAAGCGAATGGCCGTTACGGGCTTTCAGATAATGCATTTATAGAGGGAGGAGTTGCTTACTTTTATCGCGATGATGTCGCAGACGAGTTTCAGCGTAAAAACAGCTATCTAAGATTTCAAAATAATTGGTTAAAAGTTACCTTAGGAGCAAAGGCTCAAGATATTGTAAACAAGGGCCTTTCGGCTACAAATAAGAATTTTTTATGGTCTGCTAATGCGCGTCCATTACCAGGTCTTGTTATTGAAGCCAATGACCCTATCAAAATCTCTAATATGTTCGAAATAGACTGGGGAATTGGACATTACAGTTTGAATGATGATCGCTATGTAGATGACGTACGTGTACATTATAAACGTCTTGCATTGATCACCAAATTCAATGAAAACAATAAGCTTACTACGCAGATTCAGCATTTTGTACAATGGGCGGGAACCTCTCCTGAATTTGGTAAATTACAAGGTGATTTTTCGGCCTTCGTGGATGTTTTCTTTGCGCGTAAATCTGAAGAAATCTTCGTAGAGGGAGAGATATTGAATGCCGTTGGAAATCACTTAGGTTCTTTTCTTATTGATTATGAACTTACGCTACCAGGAGGCGATCGGTTTTCTATCTATCATGAGCACCCATTTGAAGATGGTTCAGGGACACGTTGGGCGAACTTTCCCGATGGTGTTTGGGGAATCTTCTATGAGCCGGAAAACACATCTGTTTTCAAAGCGATTCAGTATGAGTATATCACTACTGTAGATCAAAGTAACTCTCCAACAGGGGGCGTTGATAACTATTTTAGCAACAGTGTTTACAGGAGTGGTTGGACCTATGAAGGAAATATTGTGGGACTTCCCTTTATTACTTTTGATCCTTCCGTAGAAATTTCTGAAACCAATTCTCCAATTATTAACAACCAAGTGGAAACACATCATTTCGGGTTTTCTGGGAAATTCAAATCGATAGATTGGATGTTTAAATCCACCATTGTACGTAATTTAGGAATCCCAGGAGTACCCTTTTCTCCTGAAATCAAGAATTGGTATAACTATGCATCGTTTGGCTATGATACAAAGAAATATGGAGCCTTTACCCTGTCTGGGGGAGCAGATTTCAATAATGTAGGCAACGACGTATTTGGAGGAGCTATCCAATACCAGTATTCATTTTAATTAGACATATCACCATACATCCTCGGCTTTTCTAGCCTCATTGGGATGCTATACTTGTACTTTATTATTTACATAGAATAAAATGTACCTACTCAAAAGTTTTTAGGTAGGGTAAATTTCGGGATGCCTGTTGTAGTACTAAACAAACTAAAACTACATCGGGTAATGACTAAAGCACGAGCAACTATTTTATTATTTCTGACCATTATTTCTCTACAGGCTCAGGAATGGAACACAGATTATAAGAAGGCAAAAGAGACGGCTTCAGCAGAAAACAAGACGGTTATTCTTGTTTTTCAAGGATCAGATTGGTGCGCTCCCTGCATGAAATTGGATAGAGAGGTATGGAGTACCGAAAAATTCAAGTCATATGCAAAAGATCATTATGTAATGGTTAAAGCAGATTTTCCAAGGAAAAAAAAGAACGCACTGCCTATTGGGCAGCAAGAGCAAAACAATTCCTTAGCCGAAATGTATAACAGAGAAGGTTACTTTCCGCTGGTGGTTGTGCTCTCATCTAAAGGTGAACTTAAAGGAAAGACTGGTTACAAAAAGTTGAACCCCGAAGCCTATATACAACATCTAAATTCTTTCAAATGAAAAATACTATTGTTATAGCCATGCTGCTGTTTTGTACGGCTACCATCATTGGACAGCAAATGGAGAACTATAAGAGAACCATGAAGTTAATGGGGTCTCGCTTTGATATCACCGTGGTCGCAAACGAAAAAGAACAAGGTGACGCCTATATAGATATGGCAGTTGCCGAAATTACTCGAATTGAGAAACTTATTTCTTCTTGGGATCCTAATTCACAAACTTCTAAGATAAATGCAATGGCCGGAATCCAACCTGTTAAAGTGGATCCTGAGTTATTGAATCTTATCAAACGATGTGTAGCGATTTCGAAACTCACAGATGGAGCCTTTGATATTAGCTATGCCTCTATGGATCGAATTTGGAAATACGATGGAAGTATGACGGGGATGCCTTCAGAAACAGAAATTGCTAATTCTATCCGTAATGTTGGATATGAAAACATCATTATTGATGATACAAATGAAACCGTATTTCTTAAACGTGAAGGAATGAAAATTGGTTTTGGTGCAGTGGGCAAGGGATATGCTGCCGATAGGGCAAAGGCCCTTCTCGTTACGGAAGGAGTGCGATCTGGAATTATAAATGCCTCTGGCGATTTGAATGCCTGGGGAGATCAGGCAGATGGAAGTGATTGGATGGTAGCCATTACAAATCCATTAAACAATAAACGCGCTTTTTCATGGCTACCAGTATGTAATTCGGCTGTGGTCACTTCGGGAAACTATGAAAAATTTGTCTCCTTCAATAGCATACGGTATTCCCATATAATTGACCCTAGAACAGGATACCCGAGCACGGGTGTATTGAGTGTTTCTGTATTCACAGAGAATGCAGAGCTGGCAGACGCTATTTCTACTTCCATTTTTGTAATGGGCCTCGAAACGGGTTTGAACTTTGTAAACCAACTTAAAGGAATTGAATGCATTATTGTTGATGAAAATAATACACTACATGCCTCTAACCAAATTGAACTCAGTAAATATAAATTATGAAGAAACTATTGATAGTAATGTTAATAGGAGGTTCGCTAACTTCTTGTGTGACGGTAAAAGAATACGAAAAAGTGAATATTAATGACCCAGACATGAAGCTAGCGGCACATCCCATTGAGCGCTTTGAAATTAATTTTCAAGTATATCGCGAAGGAGCATCAGGTGGTAATGGTGGAAAAACAGGTGGGGGCTGTGGTTGCAATTAAACGGTATGCGAAACTATATACTACTTTGCACAGGGCTGCTCATTAGTTCAATGATCTATAGCCAAGAAAATGGTGCCGGTTATAAAAAGAGGGTGCTAGATGCGACCGAAGTTGATTTTCTTTCCAGCTACTATAAACAGGATGGAAACAACGCTTCTGTTACTGGAGGAGTTGGAACCGAAAAACTAACCGATGTGACTCCAACAATAGTTGTTTCGATGCCACTCAATGATGACGATGTATTGACGGTTGATGTTGGCATATCTACGTATACATCGGCTTCGTCGAGTAATTTGGATCCATTCGATTCTTCTGGAGCTTCGGGAGGAGAGGAAGATGAGTATGATGGAAGTGGAAAGGCCAATGGAGCGATCACAGGTAGTCCATGGGTGGCTTCTTCAGGAGCATCATTTCAAGATACTTGGGGAAATATTGGAATCAACTACAGTCATAGCTCTGATGATAGAAATAACGTTTGGGGCGCTAATGCGAGCTTTTCAACCGAATATGACTACACATCCATAGGTTTTGGAGGTTCATATACGAGGCTTTTTAATGAAAAAAATACAGAAATTACACTAAAAGGACAAGTATATCTAGATACATGGAGTCCCAGATATCCCACCGAATTGGATTCGTATGTGGATGCCGGTAGTAACTTGAATAATGGGTTTTTTGATGGGGTAGACATTTTAGACCAAAACGGACAAATTATTGATAAGTCTGGAAATAGTGGCGCCATTTGGAGTCCAGTTACGGGCTTTGAGCTTATTAATAATAAGTCAAGAAATTCGTATTCGCTTTCTGTAAGCCTTTCTCAAATACTAAGTAAGAATGCTCAGGTATCGTTGTTTTTTGACCTTGTTCAACAACAGGGATGGTTGGGGAATCCTATGCAACGTGTTTATTTTGGGGATCGAGACAACCATTATATAGGAAATGCACAAAATATTCCTAATTATACGTCAAGTTCGAACACCGATGTGTTTCAATTAGCTGATGACATTGAACGTTTGCCAAACACACGATTTAAAGTACCTATAGGAATAAGATTGAATTACTTTATTAATGAAACCATTTCTCTTCGAACCTATTATCGATATTATTTTGATAGTTGGGGAGTTAACGCACATACTGCAAATGTTGAGGTTCCCATTAAACTGACAGATAGATTTACCATTTACCCGACGTATCGATATTATACCCAGACAGCGGCAGACTATTTTGCTCCTTTTGAGCAGAACCTGTCAACACAGCAATACTATACGTCGGATTTTGACCTGTCCAAGTTTAATGCACATCAATATGGTATGGGTGTATCGTATACAGATGTCTTTACAAAGTTCAAGGTATGGAAGTTAGGCTTAAAAAGTATAGACCTTCGGTACAATCAATATAACAGAAGTACTGGATTAAAAGCGAATATCATCTCAGGCGGTTTCAAATTTGTTTTGGATTAGCAACCTTGATTTTATGGAAATGTGAACTCAATTTTAATTGTTCTATATTTAAAATATGATTGAACAATTAAAATTGAGGCTTCCATACTTAGCAATTATAATTCTTCTAGCAGCCTGCTCTCCAAATACCGCCAAAAAACATCGTTATCCCAACCAAGTTGACACCAGTACGCGTCCGATAGACTATCAAGTCAAAAAGATATTTACTGTAGGTGATGTAAGCGCTTCAAACGATTTTCCTGCAGCTCGTTTGAATAATTTTGTTCAGGTAAATGACTCTACCTATCTAGCTACCATTAGTCCAGAGAATATTCCTATAAATGAAAGCCCCTGGTATGCGTTCAAAATATGGTCAGAAACGGCCAGAAGTGTGTATGTTACCTTACAGTATACCGAACATACCCATCGTTATGATCCTAAGGTAAGCAGGGATGGTGAAAATTGGAGCAGATTAGATTCCCTGCGTTTTACTGTTTCCGCCGATACGACCAAGGCGACAATGCAGTTGGATATTGGTACAGACCCAATCTGGGTAGCCGCCCAAGAGATTCAAGATCACAAAAGAGTAGGGGAATGGGTAGCTGGTTTCAAAGAGAATGATTTTGTTACCGTAGGAGAAGCTGGAGTTAGTGTTCAGGGGAGGTCTATGTATTATATGAACATTAGTGATGGAGCATACGAAAATAAGCCAACCATTGTTATCATGAGCCGCCAACATCCCCCAGAGGTTACCGGTTATCTAGCTATGAAGGCATTTGTGGAGACTTTGATATCGGAAGGCGGAAAGAATGGATTTCTGAAAAAGTATCGAGTCATGATTTATCCTTTGATGAACCCGGATGGGGTAGATTTAGGACATTATCGACATAATACCGGAGGGATTGATCAAAACAGAGACTGGGCCCGATATAACCAACCAGAAACAAGTCAAGTTGCCAATCATATTGTTTCAGAAACAAATATGAATAATAACGAAATTGTATTGGGGTTAGATTTTCATAGTACCTATAGAGACGTGTATTATACCTTCGATGAGAGCGTTAAGAATAGAACCATTCCTGGCTTTACTTCGGAATGGCTTCTCAGGATCAAAAAAGGCCTTAATTTGGATGATATTAACGAACAACCAGGTGGTATTCGAGCGCCAACCTCACAAGGTTGGTTTTATAAACAATTTGGAGCAGAACACATTACCTATGAAATAGGTGACGAAACTCCAAGAGATTTCATTCGAGTGAAAGGAGAAGTTTCGGCCAAGGCGATGATGGATATCTTACTAGAAATGAAATGATAAAACGAAAGGTTCTTTTCAATTGAAAAGAACCTTTCTCACCATTCTAATTGAAAAAAAATACTACTGTTTAATAAGGTTTTTGGTTATAACTTGATCTTCTCCTGTAACCTGAAGTAGATAGATACCGCTTGGTAGCATAGAGATATCTATATTAAAAGTTGTATTTGAACTACCAACTTCAACTTTTTTAGTCAACCTTCCTGAAATATCATAGAAATTAATCGTGTCTAGAAAAAGGCCTGCACTATTTACAAGAGTAATGTGATCATTTGCCGGGTTTGGATACATGACAAAATTTAAGACTCCGGACTGATCTTCGATACCCAAAGCACTATCTACGATGAGCTCGAACTCGCAAGTTGACACATTTCCAAAATCATCTTCTGCAGCAAGGGATATGGTATACGTACCGTCTGCAAGCATTGCCCCTGCAGCAGGACTTTGCGAGGTTAGCAACACCGGATCGGTACAATTATCTGTAGCCGATGCTTCACCAGTATCAAAATAATCAGGTACGGTATATACACCGCCAGCTACGTCTGGTGCGACCGTTTGATCTAGAGGGCATATAATTTCTGGAGCTAAATCGTCTATAACTGTTATACTGGATGTGCAAACTGCTGAGTTTCCGCTAGTGTCACTTACAAAAACGGTGGCCATTATAATTGATCCAATATCCGCGCAAAACACTTCGGTAATATCACTGGCATACGTATCAATACCACATGCCTCGATAGTGGCTGTCATGTCAACCAATAACTGTGGGTCAATGACTGCCATCCCATTCTCATCCAATGAAACAGTAATGTCCTGACAAACAAGAAGGGGAGCTGTTTCATCTAAAACATTGATTGTAGCGTTGCATGTTGATGCGTTGCCACTATCATCTGTAACAGTAACTTCAATAGTGTTAATTCCTAGATTAGAACAATTGAAATCCATCGAGGGATTACCGTTAACCGTGACCGTATACCCACAAGCTTCGTCAACACTTGTAACAAGATCATTTGCAGCAACCACTGCCATTCCAGTAGCGTCTAAAATAACATCCAAGGGTGTGGAGGAACCAACACAGTTGATATCTGGGGAGGTAATGTCCTCAACGGTTACCATAGAAACACAACTACTTGTATTTCCGGCGGCATCCATAATTGTCAAGGTAACAGGATTTACACCTACCTCGTTGCAACTAAAAGAGAAGTCACTTGCAGATAAGGTTGTTATGAGGCAGTTATCAGTAGACCCATTATCAATATCAAGCGGTGAAAATGATACAGTACCAGTTACAGGGTCTAAAGCCAATGTGATATCCTGACAGATAGCATTTGGAGCCTCAGTGTCATTTACGGTAATAATGAATTGACATGTTGAAATATTCCCAGCAAGATCAGTTGCTGTGTATTCAATGGTTGTATCTCCAATAGGGAAGAGGCTTCCGCTTGCCGGCCCCATTGTTTGAATTACGGTATCTAAATCTCCATCTGGATCTACGGCTATGGCATCTGGAAAATTAACAACGGCACCACATTGTGCTGGATTTGTACCCGTTATAACATCTATAGGACAGTTTATTATGGGTGGAACTGAAGCGCCTGTAAAAGTAACCGTTAGGTTAAAGTTTCCCGTAGCAGTACCAAAACCATGCACCAAAATGTAATAGGTGCTGTTTGCACTCGTATTTACCGTGAGGTCTGTTGTGAATCCGGCGCATCCAGCAGCATCATCACTCCCTCCAACACAAATTAAATTGGAACAATTGTTTGCATATACAGATATTTTGGTGTCATAATTAGCGTCGTTACAAGTACTTAAATTTAACATTCCTGGACCACCGCTAATATCGGTAAAAACATACCAAACTCCGCCAGCCGTAAGAGCAGTACCACAAAAACCAACATTATCGAAAGTGGAATTTATGGTGGTACCTGCATAGGTGTTTCCATGGGTTACGGTTATTGCATCAGTACATAGATCATTGGCCGGTTGAGCATAGCATACCAAACCAAGGAGCAACATAGTAAATAAGGTAATTTTTTTCATATTATAGATTGTTAGTTATTGATTTTGAGCGTTGTAAGTTTATTATTTTGAGACTAGCCACATTGTTATAAATAGGAGGATGTTAATTAGAATTAGAATAATCTCTAATGAATATTTCGTTACAAATTTTTTAATACCCACTCGTTCTTTATATGGGTACAAATATTCTAAAAACCAATTCCTCGTATTTGTAAATAATGATAAGTGGGGTGGGCGACTTAGTATCTGGCACTAATCAGAATTTGATAAGTGGGCGTTAGGACTTAGTACTATTCCAATATAAAAGGATAAGTGGGCGTGATCGAGTGATATGCGTCTCATGGAGAACTTATTTTTGTTTTTTTACCTTGTATCTTTGATGTCACATTTCATTTAGGTTGAGAATAACACTACTGATTGTATTTTTTTTTATGTTCAAGGCATTTGGACAAGAACCGTATTTTTTGAAATACGATATCGAAGAAGGAATACCTACCTCAAATATTTATAGTGCTTTCGAAGATGATAAAGGATACATCTGGTTTACCTCAGATGTAGGAGTACTTCAATTTGATGGTTATAATTTCACCCATTTTAATACAGATAATGGTTTAGGAGATAATGAGATCTTTAGGATTTACCAAGATGCACAAAATAGGATGTGGTTTTTAAGTTTAAACGGATCCCTTTCTTATTATGAAAACGGAGAGTTCTTTGGGGAATACAATAAACCCTTTATAAAAGAACTCTCACATCCCAAGATTGTCATGGATATCTATGAAGATGAAGAGGGCGAACTATACTTTTTGTACCGAGATGGTCATATTTCGATCTTACATAATGACATGACTACTGAAACCATACAGATTGGACAAGCAGACGTTGCGTTTTCTGTGTGGAAGAACGATGGCGAAATTGTCGTTCTCACCCGAAGATCTGTGCAAAACCTTGCCAGTGAGCACATCATAAAATTCGAAGACATAAATTATTCTGCTTCTGGTTTTAGAAGCTGGATGAGCGAAAATGGAGAATATTACTTTTCTAGTACCAATGCTGTGTATAGGTTTTCAGAAGTAGATAACTACACGGAGCATTTTGAAAGCCCTTCTTTGGATATTATATTTCTAGGTGGCCTTAATGGAAATATGTGGCTTGGAACTAGAAACGGATTAGTGATTAAAGAAGAAAATGTCACCCGTCATTATTTCAAAGATGATATGGTATCAAGCGCTATTCAAGATTCACAAGGAAATTATTGGATAACAACTCTAAACAACGGGATTAAATTTATTCCGAGTCTAGAAGTACAATCGCTCTCCTTTAATTCGGATGTATTAAAAATTAATGACCTGCAAAAGGATGATAATAATAATTTGTGGGTTGGCACAGACGCTGGGTTGTATGTTAAAAATGGGTCTACGGGAAAAGAAGAATATGCCGCCCGTGAGAAGGTTAATATTAAAAATGTTCGGAAATCAGATTCGGTAATGTATGCTGTTTCGAAATATATTGATGTTTATAACGGATTTGAAAGAAAACGATATCGATTTCCAGCCAACGATATACTGGCCGTAGGCGATACGTTTTACCTTGGAAGCTCCAACTATACCTGCCAACTAAAACAACAAACGTTCTTCAATTTGTTCTATAAGTATGGTGCAGGCTTGCATAAAAAGATGAAGGGATATGCCAAACTTAATAAAAGAACCAATGTTATCGTTTTGGGAGAGGAGCAAATTTATA
>Ga0316205_10003483_pt1 | contig 14808 bp, 11 predicted proteins | sample 3monthpyrite_MG_FD_204941 | JGI IMG/M metagenome (GOLD analysis project Ga0316205, IMG submission 204941) | Microbial mat bacterial communities from mineral coupon in-situ incubated in ocean water Damariscotta River, Maine, United States -... | ecosystem: Environmental > Aquatic > Marine >... | reverse complement strand
TCAAGTAAGAAACCAAATTTATCGGCTGCTTCTTCATCACTAATCCCCAATAATTTAAGTACCGTTGCTTGCATCTTGGCGTCATGAATACGGATCGAACCACCACCCACTTCGCTGCCATTCAAAATCATGTCGTAGGCTTTAGATAACGCTTTAACCGGATTCGCTTCCAATTCTTCCGGTGTACAGCTTGGTGCTGTAAACGGATGATGCAGGGCATTTAGTCGACCAGTCTTAGGATCTTTTTCGAACATTGGGAAATCAACGACCCACAGTGGGCGCCAGCCTTCCTCAACTAAGTCTGTATCGTGACCTAACTTAATGCGTAGCGCACCGAGCGCTTCGTTTACAATGTGGGCTTTATCTGCACCAAAGAAAACTAAGTCGCCAGTTTGCGCACCTGTGCGTTCCATAATCGCCATGGCGATTTCATCAGGCAAGAATTTCAAAATAGGCGATTGTAGACCTTCAATACCTGCATCAATGTCGTTTACTTTGATGTATGCCAAACCACGTGCACCATAAATACTTACATACTTGGTGTAAGCATCGATATTCTTACGTGATAAATCACTACCTTTAGGTAAACGCAGTGCTGCGACACGACCTTCAGGATCATTGGCAGGGCCAGCAAACACTTTAAACTCAACGCCTTTCATTAAGTCATCAACATCGACCAGCTCTAACGGAATACGCAGATCAGGCTTATCAACGCCAAAGCGACGAATCGCTTCTGCGTAGGTCATGCGGGGAAATGGTTTTGCTAACTCAACACCTTTTACTTTATGGAAAGCGTTGCGAATCATGTCTTCGTTAATTTGCATGATCGCTTCTTCGTCCATAAATGACGTTTCAATATCAAGCTGGGTAAATTCTGGTTGACGATCCGCACGTAAATCTTCATCTCGGAAACAACGCACAATCTGATAATAACGATCCATGCCCGACACCATTAAGAGTTGTTTAAACAACTGTGGCGATTGAGGCAACGCAAAGAATGAACCTTCATGGGTACGACTCGGCACTAAATAGTCACGCGCACCTTCTGGTGTCGCTTTTGTCAGAATCGGTGTTTCGATATCCATGAAACCATTGTCATCCAAAGTTTCACGCAAGGCGCGTGTGACAGCTGAACGAAGCCGTAAATTATTCAACATGGCCGGACGACGTAAATCAATGTAACGGTAACGCAAGCGAACTTCTTCACGTACTTCCGTTTCTTCATCCAGTGGGAAAGGCGGTGTTTTAGCTGTGTTTAGAATTTCTAGTTGCTGTGCCAGCACTTCAATTTTACCGCTAGCGAGATCTTTGTTCACGGTGCCTTCAGGACGATGACGTACCTTACCCTGAATGCGAAGTACATACTCACTACGGCAACTCTCGGCATTGGCAAAGGCAGCTACAGTGTCCGGATCAATCACAACCTGAACCAGACCTTCACGGTCACGCAGGTCAATAAAAATAACGCCCCCGTGATCACGACGACGGTGCGCCCAGCCGCAGAGCTCGACTTCTGAATCGATTAAACTTTCGTTAACGTGGCCACAATAATGAGTTCGCATGAATTTTGTTTCCGGATCTGTAAAAAGGCGGGAATCTTAAGGTTTGTCAGGCCGTTATGCAACATCCGGCTTGTTTTCAATCGCATTTTGGTGTGATTTGGTTGGCTGAGGCCACTGTGGTTCAACCATTCCCAATGAAATCACCATTTTTAATGCCTCATCCACGTTCATGTCCAGCTCAACGACATCACTCGTTGGAACAAGGATAATAAAGCCTGAGGTTGGGTTTGGCGTGGTCGGAATGAATACTGTCATAAGTTCTTCACCCGTTTTAGCTTGCACTTCACCCCCAGTGCTTCCTGTCTGAAACGCTAACGTATACAAACCTTTACGAGGGTATTCTATTAATAAAACCTTACGAAATGACTTACCTGAGGAAGAAAATACCGTCTCTGCAACTTGCTTAGCACTTTGGTAAATGCTTCTGACAACGGGGATACGCCCCAATAATGATTCCCAGAGTTTGACTAATTTACGACCGAACAGATTCGTTACGATGAGGCCCGTCAGCACCATCACGATGAACATCGCTATCAAGGTCAAAATAACATTTAAATAAGGGATTTCGACACCCAATAACACTTCTGGGTGATATTGGGCTGGAACAACGCCAATTAACTGTTCAACTAAACCAACGAGTAACTTAAATACCAGTAGCGTGACGCCAAGCGGTAACCATATTAAAAGACCTGCAATGAGGTAGCGACGCAACAAGTATTATTCTCCCTTAGATTCGTTAGCATTAAAATCATAACTAATTGATTTTAATATTTTAAATTCATTTCCCAGTGCTGGAACTGCCTGAGTCAGAACTACCTGAAACGTTCTTTTTTGAACCATTCTTAAAGTCCGTTTCATACCAGCCAGCGCCTTTAAGGCGAAAACCCGCAGCAGAAATCTTTTTCTTTAAGGTGGCTTCACCGCACTCAGGACAATCTGTCAGGGGATCGTCACTCATTTTTTGTATGGCTTCCATACTGTGCTCACATTTGGCACAAACATACTCATATATTGGCATTATCTAAACCCGATTTGAAAAATTTAGCTTAAGAAGCAACATAATGGGGGCTGGAACTAGATTTTACAATATACCTTATAATTTATTATAAAAATAAAGACTTAGAATCATCCCCAGCAGTGTGGGCATCTTCTTTTTTAGCGGTCTCAATAGCTCGAACCAATGCTGCGTGTTCCTGGCCACCTTCACCACGCAAATACAGTTCTGCCGCATGCATGACCTTCTCCAAAAAACCAATCCGATAATGAAGATTTAGCAGGCTTTTAGCTAGAAAATGCGGATCTTCGGCCTTCTCACGCATATTAGCCGCTTCATCAAGTGCTTGGCGTAATTCCAGAATCGTTGGCTTACCCATAACTCACCTCCAGTTTTAATCAGAACCAACACGCTTACATATAAACATAACTACCGGAAATAAATGTAATTGTACATACAGACGGTTATCTAACATCGGCTATCAGGTACAATAATCACCGCAATGAGTTGGAGAGCAGTATGTTTCACGGCAAGGCGACACGCCTACCCTCACACGAACGCAATGATTTAAAAACAATACGCAGCTTAACGCCCTACCTCTGGGGGTGGCGAGGCCGTGTTGGTGCTGCACTGCTTGCTCTGATATTAGCTAAAGCCACCAATGTCGGCATTCCCTTAGTACTAAAAGGCATTATTGATAGCCTAAATGCCACGAATGGCCAACAACTTATATTGCCAATCTTTTTGCTGCTCGCCTACGGCGCGTTAAGAATGAGTAGTTCACTCTTTAACGAATTACGTGATGCGATCTTTGCACGTGTTCGCCATGGTGCAATGAGTAATGTCTCCAAGCGTGTTCTGGCACACCTTCATCAACTGTCATTACGTTTTCACCTTGACCGTAAAACTGGCGCCATCACGCGCGACATCGATCGCGGTACACGCGCCGTCAGTTCCTTACTTAACTATCTGGTTTTTAGCATCTTACCAACCTTGGTTGAGGTCAGCATGATTGCTGGCATCTTGCTCTGGAAGTACAACATTTGGTTTACCATCATTACTGTCATCAGTGTAGCGATGTATATGGTCTTTACCTTTAAGATCACCGAGTGGCGCATGCAGTTTCGCATTAAAATGAATGAAGCTGATTCACACGCCAACACTTTGGCTGTCGATAGCTTGATTAATTATGAAACAGTTAAGTATTTCGGTAACGAGGCCTACGAACAACGCCGTTATGGTGAAACAGTGATGCAATGGGAAGATGCTGCGGTTAAAAGTCAAACCACGCTATCAACCTTAAATATTGGTCAGTCAATTATTATAGCAACCGCTGTTACGCTAATGATGATTCTTGCCAGCCAAGGTGTGGTTGATGGCAGCATGACTCTGGGTGATCTGGTTTTAGTCAATGCTTTTCTTATTCAATTATTTATTCCTCTTAATTTTCTTGGCATTGTCTACAGCCAACTCAAGCATGCCTTGTCTGATATGGACTTGATGTTCAAGATCATAGATGAGCGTTCCGAAATTAATGACAAGCCTGATGCGAAAGAACTACAGATAAGTGATGGTGAAGTTCGCTTTGAACACGTAGGTTTTAGTTACAATGAAGAACGAACTATCCTAAGTGACATCGATTTTACTATTCCTGCTGGTCAAAAAATTGCGGTGGTTGGTGAAAGTGGTGCGGGGAAATCCACATTATCTCGCTTACTGTTCCGCTTCTACGATGTATCACAAGGACGTATCAGCATTGATGGGCAAGATATTCGTGACGTCACACAACAAAGTTTAAGGCGGGCAATCGGGATCGTGCCGCAAGATACTGTTATGTTTAATGACACACTCTATTATAATATTGCCTATGCAAAACCAGATGCATCCCGTGAAGAAATTATTCGTGCGGCAGAGCTTGCACACATTGATCACTTTATTCAAAAACTGCCCGATGGTTACGACACCATTGTTGGTGAACGCGGCCTAAAATTATCAGGCGGTGAAAAACAACGTGTTGCGATTGCGCGTACTATTTTGAAAAACCCTAAAATCATTGTTTTTGATGAAGCAACGTCTAGCCTTGACTCTAATTCAGAGCAAATTATTTTAGACTCTCTGCGTGAGGTTGCCAAAAACCACACTACATTGGTCATCGCTCACAGGCTTTCAACCATCGTCGATGCCGATCGTATTTTGGTGATGTCCGATGGCAACATTACTGAACAAGGCACGCATGAAGAATTGCTCGCAAACGATGGTCGTTACGCAGAGATGTGGAATCTACAACAAAAACAACAAACAGAAGATAATTGAGCGCGGTTATTATGAATAATCATGATAAAGCTATTTTAATTACAGGTTGTTCTAGCGGCATTGGACTTTGTGTTGCACAAGGCTTGCACACGCGTGGCTATCGCGTCATTGCAACGGCGCGCAAAGATGATGATGTGACGATGCTCAAAAAGCTTGGTCTTGAAAGCTTGAAGCTTGATGTCAGTGATGAGGCTTCAATGGATGCAGTGATAGAGACTGTCCTATCCATGACCGGAGGTAAACTCTATGGCTTGTTTAACAATGGTGCTTATGGCCAAACAGGTGCCATCGAAGATATCCCAACCGAGGTGTTACGAGAGCAATTCAACACCAATGTATTCGGTTGGCATGCTTTAACTCGGCGCGTGATCCCAATAATGCGTCAGCAAGGGTATGGGCGCATTATTCAAAATAGTTCTATTCTGGGCTTCATAGCATTGCCTTTTCGAGGCCCTTATAACGCCAGTAAATTTGCGCTCGAAGGACTCAGCGATACGCTTCGACTTGAACTTTCAGGCAGTGGCATTTTTGTTTCACTGATTGAACCTGGCCCCATTCGTAGCCAGTTTCGTGACAATGCATTGCGTGCTTTTGAAAAAAACATTGATGCAAAAAACAGCGTCCACCATGAAAAATATAAATCCATGGTCGCGCGCCTCAAAAAAGAAGGTGATGCTGCGCCCTTCACGCTACCACCTGAGGCTGTTTTAAAGCGCGTTATTCATGCTTTGGAAAGCGCTTCGCCCAAGCCTCGCTACTATGTGACCTTTCCAACCTATCTATTGGGTACCTTGAAGCGATTACTCTCCTCAAGGTGGCTTGATAAAGCCCTTCTGGCCATTTCTGGTAACGGAAAACGCTAAAACGTAAACAGCATGCCAGCTTAATCCCTCGATTAATTTATGGTAAATTTTTCCTTTTTGCTGCGGCTAACCTTTAGTGACTCTGTAACAAAATAGCGCATAACATGACTGCACAGGCACTTGTAAAAGATATCAATAAGCTTGTCTCCTTACCCGAGATTTGTACTAAGCTCGACCAATTGATGAATAGCCCCAATAATACCATCCAAGCCATGGCAAAATTAATCAGCCAGGATGTCAATCTTAGTGCCCGTTTATTAAAACTCGCAAACAGCTCTCTTTACGGGTTTAGTGGTCGAGTTGATACGATTCCACGCGCGATCAGTATTATTGGTACAACCGAATTAATGATACTCATTATGGCAACATCCACCATGATGACTTTTAAAGATATTCCTGGTCACTATTTCAACATGGCCGGTTTTTGGCGTCACAGCGTTTATTGTGGTGTATTCGCAAAGCGCATAGCCAAGCTGTGCAACATACTCCACCCTGATCGATTATTTATTGCAGGGTTACTGCATGATATTGGCTTACTGGCAATATGCAGTAAGTACCCAGATATGGCTAAGCAAATATTCGAACGACTTAACAATACCGAAGCTATAACCAATAAAAAAATATATGAGATTGAAAAAGAATTATTTGGTTATGACCATGCCGAGGTTGGACGCGAATTAGCCCTTAAGTGGCGACTACCTGATTATTTGCAAGATGCTATCTACTATCACCACCACCTTGAAGAAGCGGACAAACCCGTGCTTGACGCGGCCATCATACATATTGCCAGTGAAGCAACTCATGCCATTGAAACAGGTGGTCTTGAAGATTTCCAGGAAGAAATAAATGAAATGGTTTGGCCGCTGACTGGTTTAAGTAAAGAAACTATCGATCAAATTCACAATGAAGCACTTCCTGAGTTAGAAGAAATGCTCAGCATTTTATTGCCTAATGTCGCTAAATAATTTTATAAATTTGGCGGATCTAAGTGCAAGGCATAACCTCGAATCAAGTTACTATTACTACCCGTTACTTCAATAATAAATTCCAGCACAGGTTCTGAAACCGGTCTTGCTGTTGTTACTTTAATAGCAAACTGCCCATTTTCTTTTGCAATCGTTTTAAATCGCATATTACGGAGATGCTGATTGATACTCAGCCCTGCCTTATCATGAACGCTTTGAGATGCTAATTGAATTCGTGCATTAAGTATTTCGCCTGCGTCCGTCGAGGACACCATAATCTCCGCATCCAATGGATCATTTAATGCAGAGGTAATGTTTATTTCACCCAAAGACAATGCTTGCGCAGCAGGCAGGAACCATACCCACATTAAACACCCTATCAAATAAGCTTTGCTTCGACTCAATGTCATGATTCACTCCTTGCGATGGTGACCATTGTTAAATCCAAAGTCACTTTTTACCATATTTAATACGATCTAGAGCGTGTCACAGTTCATGTTTAGATGCAATTTCCCATTGCAATTTTCAGTCACTGTGACAGGCTACAATCCATAAAACAGAAGGAATCGTGGACATGCTGCTTGACTGGCGACTTTTTAACAAACAAATTGAATCCTATATCGTCAAACCAGCACCTAAAACCTGGTTCGCCAACCTAGGGTTTCAAACTTCCCGCATAGCCTACTGTGTTAGCCGCGATTTATTTGAAGGGCAACTTACACTCCGCGCAATGAGTTTGGTCTATACCACCTTGCTGTCAATGGTACCCTTGCTTGCATTGAGCTTTTCAGTACTAAAAGCATTTGGTGTTCATAATAAAGTTGAACCATTGTTGTTCGATGTTCTTTCTCGTATGGGTGAGCAAGGCATTCAAATCGGCCAAACAATCATAGGCTTTGTTAACAACATCAAGGTAGGCGTACTCGGTGCGGCAGGGCTGTTGCTGTTATTTGTCACCGTTATATCCTTGATTCAAAAAATCGAACGCTCGTTTAACTATATCTGGCGCATTAAACGGTCACGGCAATTTGCTAGGCGCTTCAGTGATTACCTTAGCGTTATCTTGGTCGGCCCAGTTTTAATTTTTAGTTCGATTGGCATTATTGCATCCATTAAGAATGCGACGTTTGTTCAATACTTATCAAGTATCTTCTTTTTTGGTGATGCGATACATTTAATTGGCACATTGCTGCCTTATTTTCTTATCATTGCTGCTTTCTGCTTCGTTTATATTTTTATGCCCAATACGCGGGTCAAGTTTATACCAGCATTAATCGGTGCCATCATCGCGGGCTTCTTATGGGAAACAACTAGCTGGTTGTTCGCTTCTTTCGTGGCCTCTTCGGGTAACTATTCGGCGATCTACTCTAGCTTCGCTATTTTAGTGCTTTTCATGATTTGGCTGTATTTGGGATGGATAATTCTATTGCTGGGTGCCAACATTGCTTTTTACTCACAATATCCCAGCATCGCTTCGCCAGCCAGTAAGTGCCACTGCGCTAAACCGGTCCACCAAAAACAGCTAGTGCTTCAAATTATGTACCTGATCGCTGTTAATATGATGCAAGGTAAATCACCTTGGACTTCTTACCAACTCGCCAGCACGATCGGACAGCCGATAGATCTTGTTAACGACTGCCTACAATTTCTAGTCGATGCTAAGTTATTAAGTAAAGCAGGAGAAAAACGACTCTCATGGTTACCGATACGTGACATTGCTGAAATTAAGGTATTAGATATTTTGACTGCCGTCGAAGGTAAAAAAACAACTTCTGTTGCTAACCCGGAAGGCGCTCAATCAGCCAGCGATCATATACAAGCTAAAGTTGATAAAGCTCGCGAAGAAAGCCTTAGTGACGATTCATTAAAAGATCTGGTGTTGAACTTTTCCTCAAGCGTAGCGTCGAAACCATAGCTAAAACCTTATTCCAGGGGAATAATTATGTTTACAAGATTGTCTCTACCAACAGCAAGCATATGCTTCATCCTTTTCGCCAGTTTTAGTGCGCCGAGTATGGCTGAGGATGATATTGACCGTGCACGCGCTGCACGTAACCCAACAACGCCTGTAAATATTCTCCAGCAATTAGCCAAAAGTAATAATATAGAAATTCGTCAGAATGTGGCTAGAAACCGCCGTGCCCCTGCTGATCTGTTGTTTGAGCTTGCACATGACCCAGAAGAGTCCATTCGCATTACGGTCATTACCAATACAGCAACCGATACGCGCACCCATGAATTTCTAGCTGATGATAAAAGTGAACAAGTGCGTAGTGTACTTGCTCGGTACGAATACACGCATAGTTCAGTTATGGATAAGTTATCTAAAGATAAGTCTGTCGATGTGCGATCTGAGGTTGCAAGAAACTGGAATACTAGTTTAGCAACGCTAGAAGCAATGACAAAAGATAGTTTCCCTGATGTTAGTGAGGCTGCTTCGCATGAATTAACAAAACGTAAACTGGAAGAAAAGAATCAATAAATTGTGTTAACAAAAAATTAGCCACATTGTAACGCTACTCGGATACGACTCTTCGCACCTGTGCAATGTCGGTTTGCCCCTTTAATAGCTTAACAATACTATCCTGCATGAGCGTACGCATACCTTCTGCAACAGCCATGTCTTTTAATTCCGAGGCTGTTGCTCGACGATAAACCAGTTCTTTCATGGCAGGCGTTGCCACTAATAATTCATGCACGCCTGTTCTTCCACGATAGCCACTATCACCACATTGACTACATCCAACTGCTTTATAAAGCTTCACACCTTCACGAATAAGACCTAATTCTTCAAACATTTTTTCACCGTAGTAACGCTTCAAAAGATTAAATTCATCTTCATCAGGAACATAGCTTTCTTTACATTCTCCACATAGCGTGCGTACCAAACGTTGTGCTAATACGCCTAATAATGCATCTGAAAAACTAATCGGATCAATGCCAAGATCTAATAAACGCGTTAATGTTTCTGGTGCTGAATTAGTGTGTAAGGTAGAAAAAACAAGGTGCCCGGTAAGTGACGCCTCAATACCGGCTTCTGCTGTTTCGCTATCCCGCATCTCACCAATCATAATGACATCGGGATCTGCACGTAGAAATGAACGCAATGCTGCCGCGAAGGTTAAGCCAATTTTTGGCAATACCTGTAACTGTTGTAAACCAGGCTGGGTAATTTCAACCGGGTCTTCTGCTGTCCAAATCTTTAATTCTGGGGTGTTAATGTGGCCTAAAATCGCATGTAAGGTCGTTGTTTTACCTGAACCCGTTGGCCCAACAACCAAGAATATACCGTGAGGTGTTTTAACCAATTCTTTGGTTTCACGTAAATTCCGATCAGACATATTCAGTTTATCTATCGGCAATGTTTCACTGGCGGCAAGAATACGCATCACCACGCTTTCGCCATTGACTGTTGGTAAGGTTGCAACGCGTAATTCTAATGGCATTCCTTTAAACCGAACACTTAACTTGCCGTCTTGAGGTTTACGTCGTTCCGAAATATCCAGTCTTGCCATTACCTTAATGCGAGACACTACCGCACGAATATGCGAAGCGGGTACAGTTAATGCGTTACGGCATACACCATCAACTCTAAATCGAACATTCGAGGAGACCTTGCCTTTGCTGGGTTCAATGTGAATGTCTGAAGCCCCTGCCTTGTATGCATCCAGAATTAAACTATTTACTAACTGAATAACCGTCGCTGCATTTTCATCGACTGACTCAACAATATCGAGTTCTTCATCATCAAGGCCCTCTTCTTCTAAGCGACCAACTAACTCGTGTAAATCAACATTACTGCCACCCGCTTCCTGACCAAGAAAACGCAAAATGTCTTCGGGTAAACCCACCCTGAACTGATAACTGGATGCTTTGAGTACATTTTGGATATCCATAATGCGATTGCTATCCGTTGGGTTATCAACCAACACGACAACCTCATCTAGATCACCTGTAACAGGTACCCAGAGTTGTTTTCGCAGGTAAGCTTCATTAACGCCTTTCAACATATCAAAGGGAATATCGATATTCGGGTCATAGGCCATATAGGGCACTTGATAAAAGCGCTCCAGTGACGTGCCAATTTCAATATTGGAAAGATTAGCTTCATTCAGCAGCAGTTCAGCGATGGAAGATTTTTCCTTGCTTGCTCGTTCTGAAAATTCATCTAATTGTTTTTGTGAAATCCTACCGGTCTGAACCAGAAAATCGAACGGGCCCTTTGTGCCACCTAATTCATACCTAAATTTCTGGCCTAACAGCATGGCGAATTTCATTGCCTTCGCCATATCGGCATCATCAAACACGCCACCACCAATATGGTTAAGCACTTGCATCACACCCAAGGATACATTCTTATGTTTTATTGGGATCACCATCATCGACTTGCTACGAAAACCACTCGCCTGATCAAAACTGGCGTCAAAATTCAATTTAGCGTGAATCGACTTGAGTTCTTCATCTTGGTAAACATCACGAATGCGTAGAGGCTTATGAGTTAAAGCAACATAGCCAGCTATTGAGGTAGGCGTTAACGCAACTCGGATTTCTTTTGTTTCATCTCCACTTTTATATTCAGAAATAATTTCCTGACTGTGTCGAGAACGACGATAAATGGTAATACGTTCAGCATTAATTAATTCAAGCAAGGTGGGTTCGATAACAGGCATGATGTCGTTAAACGAATCGGCTTCATGAATCTTTTGCATTACTTGATTGAGTTTAGTTTGAAACTGTAAGGAACGTTTCAAATGTTCAACACGATCAGGGTTTGCAGCATCATTCATATGGTTTTAAGCTCTTTATGGAAGCGTTGCCTTATCTATTCACCATTGTGGCAATGGTTTGGCTTTTTATCAACGCAGATAAGCTTATTAATCGACATTTTTCAGTGATTCATTAGCAATTTTCAGTGCAATTGTTGATCTGAGATGCTTCCCGAGAGCGTTTCCAGACTATCCAAGGCGACTTCTCTCACTTCTTCGTCAACGTCGTTTAAAGCGACTTTCAACATGGAAATTGCAACGGGGTGTTGAATAAAGGATAAGACATGGCAAGCATCAATGCGTGTGCTCGCGTCGTCTGCCAAAGTATAATTGGCTATTTCATCAACGGCTTGCTCTAACAAACCGGAGCCTTGCAAAGATTCCAACACGGCAGAAGCGCCAATACGCACGTTGATCTGACGTTCCTGATCGGCAAACAAGGTCAATAAATCTGACAAACCATCAGGGTTTCTACGCAACATCGATTCTACTTGCGAGATTTGACCAACCTCTAGCAGGTTATCAAATAACTGCTGTCGGCCATCCTTGCGAGATGCTTGATCTAGCCAATACTTTATTTCAGCTTCTGTGTGTGCGCCTTGTAGCTCGAGTGAATTCATTGCAAGCCAAGGAACACTCCTGACACCAATTTTTTCCGCTTTTTCAAAATCAACAGAAATATCAACAATGTCGAGACTTGCCAAATGCTTAGATGCTAATAATTCATTAAGCGTTTTTTTTATTTGAGGGCAGTAAGGACAAGCAGGCGCTACCAACAAAGTAGCATGCACAGCCATGGTATTTTTTTTATTCATAAACTAAACCTAAGTCACCACTGCGAGTAAGCAGAGCAATCTCATCAATTCTTTAAATGATTGCTTCACTCGCTCGCAGTGACAATTTTTTATGCTGCACTAACATTATTAGCATTCGCCGCCGCTTTACTAAAGGCCAATACATCATCCTCTACAGCAACTTGAATGACATCACCTGGGCCGTAGGCACCTGCGAGAATATCTTGTGCTAATGGGTTTTCAAGTTCTTGCTGTATGGCTCGCTTAAGTGGTCGCGCACCATAAACAGCATCAAAACCCGCTTCAGCTAACTTATCTAATGCATCGTCATTAATAATGATTTCCATATCGCGGTCTTTCAAACGCTGCTTTAAATGCTGAATTTGAATTGCAGCAATCGAGCGTATTTCTGCTTTATCTAATGGATGGAATACCACGCTTTCATCAACACGGTTTATAAACTCAGGACGGAAATGCTGTCCGACCACACCCATCACCGCGGCTTTCATGTCTGCATAATTACCACCCGCCATTTCCTGAATCATTTGACTACCTAGATTCGATGTCATGACGATAACGCAGTTACGAAAATCAACTGTGCGACCTTGTCCGTCAGTTAAACGGCCATCATCGAGTACTTGTAATAAAATATTAAACACATCGGGATGCGCTTTTTCTATTTCATCCAGCAAAATAACTGAGTACGGTTTGCGACGTACAGCCTCAGTTAAGTAACCACCCTCTTCATAACCAACATAGCCAGGAGGTGCACCAACCAATCTTGCAACTGAATGTTTTTCCATAAACTCGGACATATCAATCCGTACCATGGCATCTTCAGTATCAAACATGAATGATGCTAATGCCTTGGTTAATTCTGTTTTACCGACGCCGGTTGGTCCTAAGAACAAGAAAGACCCGTTTGGTCTATTTGGATCTGATAAGCCCGCACGAGAACGACGTATCGCGTTAGACACTGCCGTTAAGGCTTCATTTTGACCGATAACACGTTTAGACAAGATGCTTTCCATTTGCAATAACTTATCACGCTCGCCTTCCAGCATGCGGTTAACAGGAATGCCCGTCCACTTCGAAACAATTTCAGCAATCTCTTCATCTGTGACTTTATTTCGCAGTAACTTGGTATCCTGCATTTCAACCTGACTGGCCATATCCAGTTGTTTTTCCAACTCTGGAATGCGGCCATACTGTAATTCAGACATGCGTGTTAGGTCGCTGGCACGTTGTGCAGTTTCCATTTCAATACGTGCGCGATCTAATTCTTCCTTAATATGTTGCGTACCTTGTAAGGCCGCTTTTTCAGACTTCCAAATTTCTTCAAGATCTGAATACTCACGTTCAAGCTCATCAATCTCGGTTTGCAAATGTGACAAGCGCTGTTTTGATGCCGAATCTTTTTCTTTGCTCACCGCTTCACGTTCAATTTTCAATTGAATTAAACGACGCTCAAGGCGATCCATTGCTTCAGGTTTTGAATCAATTTCCATGCGGATACGACTCGCAGCTTCATCAATCAAGTCAATTGCTTTATCCGGTAGCTTTCGATCAGAAATATAACGGTGCGATAAAGTTGCCGCTGCGACAATCGCTGGATCAGTAATATCAACCCCGTGATGGACTTCATATTTTTCTTTCAAGCCACGCAAAATAGCAATGGTGTCTTCAACACTCGGTTCATCAACCACAATTTTTTGAAAACGACGTTCTAGTGCTGCATCTTTCTCGATGTACTGACGATATTCATCTAAGGTCGTTGCACCAACACAGTGTAATTCACCGCGTGCAAGAGCAGGCTTAAGCATATTACCGGCATCCATAGCGCCTTCTGCTTTACCCGCGCCAACCATAGTATGCAGTTCATCAATAAAGAGGATAACCTGACCTTCCTGCTTAGCCAGATCATTGAGAACTGCTTTTAAACGTTCTTCAAATTCGCCGCGGAACTTTGCACCAGCAATTAATGAGCCCATGTCGAGAGAGAGTAAGCGTTTATGCTTAATCCCTTCTGGTACTTCGCCATTAACAATACGTTGCGCAAGCCCTTCTACAATCGCGGTCTTACCCACGCCGGGTTCACCAATAAGCACTGGATTGTTTTTAGTACGGCGCTGCAATACCTGAATGGTTCGACGAATTTCATCGTCGCGACCAATCACTGGGTCGAGCTTGCCTTGCTCAGCACGTTCAGTGACGTCAATGGTGTACTTTTCCAATGCCTGACGTTGCTCTTCAGCATTTGGATCATCAATGTTTTCACCACCGCGAATGCTTTCGATACCTTTTTCAATCGCAGATTTAGTTGCGCCATTACTTCGCAGCAATTCACCGAGTACGCCCTTATCGTCCAGCGCCACTAAAATGAATAGCTCAGTTGAGATATAACTGTCTTTACGTTGCTGAGCTACTTTATCGCACTGATTCAACAGGCGGCCAAGATCATTAGAAATATGTAAGTCGCCCTCAGCGCCTTCAACCTTTGAGATCTTATCTAAGGCATCGCCAAGCTTTGAGCGCAGCAAGTTTACATTGA
>Ga0316205_10003482_pt1 | contig 14822 bp, 15 predicted proteins | sample 3monthpyrite_MG_FD_204941 | JGI IMG/M metagenome (GOLD analysis project Ga0316205, IMG submission 204941) | Microbial mat bacterial communities from mineral coupon in-situ incubated in ocean water Damariscotta River, Maine, United States -... | ecosystem: Environmental > Aquatic > Marine >... | reverse complement strand
TCACCGCCGTGCGCTTCCGCTAACACCTTCGTAAGCGCCGCTGTTAACGTCGTCTTACCGTGATCAACGTGACCAATCGTACCTACATTGACATGCGGCTTCGTACGCTCAAATTTTTCCTTGGACATAACCTACTCCCCCACTATATTAATATTGATAACACACAAAATTTAAATCCAAAAACTTCGTCAATCAGTTGGAGCCCATAATCGGAATTGAACCGATGGCCTCTTCCTTACCAAGGAAGTGCTCTACCCCTGAGCTATATGGGCAGCATTTTCGCTCACATTGCACCACAACAACCGCCTAACCATCTGGAGCGGGTGATGGGGATCGAACCCACACCATCAGCTTGGAAGGCTGAGGTTCTACCATTGAACTACACCCGCATGACTCTTTGTAACACCTAAACCGCCAAGCTAAAATCTTGGTGGAGGGGGGAGGATTCGAACCTCCGAAGGCTGAGCCGTCAGATTTACAGTCTGATCCCTTTGGCCACTCGGGAACCCCTCCCAGAATGCAAGCCGGCTAGTTTGCTGATAACGAAGGCAAATGTCAACCATAAATACACCTCTTTCAAGCTGATTTCACCGTAAACTCATTCCAGCCTCAATAAACGAAAATTACACAAGATTTCAATTAGCCTTAAAACAGTTTAGTATCCTGCTCAGAATACAGTCTGCCAAAACTGAACTCAGTCTCTAAATTTTGAGACACCAGAACAATATAAATATGAGAATCAAAATGTTGCGTCACATAATCCTGCTAACCACACTCATCGTATCAGCGAGCATACAGGCCGAAACCCGTTACATCACTGACCAACTTGAAGTGACTCAACGCAGCGGACAAAGCACCAAACACCAAATTTTACGCATGCTGCCCAGCGGCATGGCCGTTGAATTACTGGAAACTGACAGCGAATCCCGTTACAGCAAAGTTCGTACTGCAAAAGGCACCGAGGGCTGGGTGCTGTCCCAATACCTTGACAAACAACCCAGCGGGCGCGATCGTCTCGCCAGCATTCAGCAGCAAATCGAAAAATATAAAACTCAAAATATCAAGCTAAACAAAAGCCTAAAAGAAATCTCTGACAAACTGAAAAAACAGGACAAACAGCAAAAAACGCTTAGCAAAGCCAAAAGTACCCTTGAACGTGAAATGGTCCACCTCAGAAAAATCTCCAACAACCCTTTAGCGCTGGAAGAGGAAAACCGCAGCCTAAAAGAAAGAATCAAACAACTTGATGAAGACTTTCAAGCATCACAACAAGAAATGACATCTCTGCGCGATACCAGCTCACAAGACTGGTTTCTTATTGGCGCCGGCGTCATTCTAGCCGGCATGATAATTGGTTTGCTTATCCCCAAAATACGCTGGCGACGCAAATCCAGCTGGAGCTCGCTCTAAAAAATACCGCACTAGCAACATCACAATGTTGCTGAATGCGAGGCAGCGTCACAAAACAATATCCTCAAAACTATTCATACTTAGTCACGGCTTTCTAATTAGCCATACTGAGCTACCAGCGTAAATTTCCATAAAATTTAATAGCTTCCCAACCAAACCCTCGCAAAATAGAGCTCCGCTACAATAAAGGTTTCGCAGCCAAACCCGTTATATATAGTCAGATACGTCAGAAGAAACCAGTCTGACTCAACCGGATATTAGCCGGAAATTAACGGATATTAAGATGCCTCAGACCAATCAAGCAGAGAACGTAAGCTTTCGCCCACGCAAAATTCGTATCGGCGACCACCTTATCGCCCAGCAACTCATCACTCAGGAACAACTCGAAGCGGCGCTACAATCTCAAAAAAATACCAGCAAAAAACTCGGTGCAGCGCTGGTCGAACTTGGCGCAATAACCAACGAACAACTACTAAACTTTCTTGCCGAGCAGCTCAATATCGAATATATCGATATCAAAAAATTCACGCTCACCCCTGAAATTGTAAACATCATCCCCGAAATACATGCGCGACGTTTTCGCATCATCGCCCTATTGGAAGAAGGCAATACACTGGTCATTGGCATGGCCGATCCAACCGATCTATTCGCCTATGACGAAATTGTCAAAACGCTAGGCAGGCCTATCAAAATTGCGGTTGTTTCTGAGGACATATTACTTAGGGCAATCGACAAGCTATACCAGCACACTGAAGAAATTAAAGGGCTCGCCGTAGAAGTCGACCAACAACTTACGCACGATAGCGACGAAGCAGACTTATCAAGCTCATTCAGCGACACCTCAGATGCACCGCTGATCAAACTACTGCGAACCATGTTAGAAGATGCTGTCAGAATCAATGCCTCTGACATTCACATTGAACCCGAACAAGAAGAAACCCGCACCCGCTTTCGCATCGATGGTGTTTTACACGTACAAACCGTCACCAGCAAACGCATCGCTGGCGCACTCACTTCCCGCCTCAAACTAATGGCCGGACTGGACATATCAGAGAAACGTCTACCGCAAGATGGTCGCTTTAACTTCATTGTCGGCAAACAACATATCGATGTACGCCTTTCCACTATGCCCATGCAGTACGGTGAAAGCGCCGTCATGCGGTTACTCAATCAAAGCACCGGTATTCCCAATCTCAATGAGATTGGGATTGCGGAAAAAACATTAAATCATTTGCGCCGCAACATAAGCAGTCCGCACGGACTGATTCTAGTCACCGGGCCAACGGGAAGCGGTAAAACCACAACACTCTATTCCGCACTCAAAGAACTAAATTCCACCCATAAAAAAATCATAACTATCGAAGATCCGATAGAGTTTCGTCTGCCGGGTATTACCCAAATACAGGTCAATGCCAAAATCAACCTCAGTTTCGCCCGTATCCTGCGCAGCCTGCTACGACAAGATCCAGACATTGTGCTGGTCGGCGAAATGCGCGATTCAGAAACAGTTGAAACAGCACTGCGCACTTCAATGACAGGACACTTAGTGCTCTCCACTCTGCACACCAATGACACGATTTCAAGCATCAGTCGACTCATCGACATGGGCGCACCACCGTATCTCATTGCAGCATCATTACGTGCTGTTTTAGCACAACGCCTGGTCAGAAAAATTTGCGGCAATTGCGCCACTCCCTTACCGCTCAGCGATGCTCAAAAAATATTATTCAAAAAAGAAATGGGCGATCAAATTAACAGCATCACCTTTATGCATGGCAAAGGCTGCCCCCACTGCAACGAAACCGGATACCATGGCCGTATCTGCATCAGCGAATATATCGAAATTAAAGATGAGCTAATTGATTGCCTGCACACTGGCGATTTAAAAACATTTGCCACGCTGGCTGTTCAACAACCGGATTACCGTACTTTAAAAGTAACAGCACTGAAGCTTGCCGCCCGCGGCACCATTTCAATTGAAGAAGTCATGAGCATTTACTACGGCAGCAACTAATCATGCACGCATATAATTATAAAGGACGTGACACCCAGGGCGCGCTGATATCCGGTCAAATGTCCGCACAAAATGAAGACGCGGTTGCCAGCTACCTCAACAAACGCAGCATCATCCCACTCGACATCAGTGCTGCGTCCGTTACCGACAGCCTTTTTGGCTCTTTAAAAGAACGCTTCGAAACAAAAGAAATAAAACTCGTCGAACAAATATTTTTTTGCCGACAAATGTACACCTTACTGCGCGCTGGCATACCCATTATGAAATCGCTCGAAGACCTGCGCGACAGCACCCCCTGCGAAAACTTAAAACACGCGCTCGGCGAACTACACGCAGACCTTGATTCAGGACATGAACTAAGCACCGCAATTCGCAAACAATCAAAAAGTTTTCCACCGCTGTTCGCCAGCATCATCGCGGTAGGCGAAGAAACCGGCAACCTCGATGAATGCTTCGCACTGCTGGCGGTATATTTCGATAAAGAGCGAGAATTACGCAACAGCATCCGTTCCGCGCTACGCTACCCCATCATTGTTTGCGTCGCCATCCTCGCGGCCATCGGTATTATCAACATGCTCGTCATCCCTGCCTTCGCAAATATCTTCAACTCATTTAATGCAGAGCTACCTTGGACGACACGCCTTCTCGTCACAAGCTCTGACTTTATGCTGAACTACTGGCCATACATGCTCGTCACGGGGATCGCCACATTCAGCGGTCTCAAATATTACGCCCACACAGCGGATGGACGCCTTTTATGGCATAAATTAAAATTAAAAATACCCCTTGTTGGCGACATTATATTTCGTTCTCTGCTCGGGCGCTTCGCAAACACACTATCTCTATGTATAAAATCTGGCATCCCATGGGGGGCAGCCATCACAGTATCCAGCAAGGCCACTGATAACGAGCATATCGCAAAAAAAATTATCGATATAAAAGATTCAATTGAGCAAGGTGAAAATATCACCAACGCATTCAAAAAAATCAATTTGTTCCCACCCTTGGTAATCCAAATGGTACACGTTGGTGAAGAAACGGGTGCACTAGACAAACTCTTGTCTGATGTCGGTGAATATTTTGAACGCGAAGTATCCTTTCAATTAAAAAGACTCAGCGACTCACTTGAACCTATTTTAATCACCATTGTAGGCGTCATGGTTTTAATTCTCGCACTCGGTGTTTTCTTGCCCATGTGGGATCTCGGCTCCGCCGCATTAAAATAAACCAACGAAACATCTGATATATCAAGCACCTCACCTAAAGACCTTGAGACTTTTGCCGATCTAAACAATACAGATTTACTGCTTTTTGAAAAATTAACCAGTAAAACCTGAGCGCTAGTAAATGTGAATCTCGAATTAGACATTCATCTTTTATCTGCCCTTAACAAACATAAATTGTCAGCAATTAGGAGTATGAACAATGGATTCACAACGTGGTTTTACTTTGATAGAACTGGTCATGGTAATTGTTATTCTGGGCATTTTAGCCGCCACAGCAATACCAAAATTTTTAGACCTCTCATCTGAAGCCCGAGTAGCCAGCGTTAAAGGGGTTGCAGGCGCCCTAGGTTCAGGGTCTGCAATAAACTATGCTACTCGCTCTGCCAACTCAGCCAAAGGCAGCGCAGTGACAAACTGCACAGGCGTTTCCGCTACTTTACAGGATGGACTGCCAACCGGCTGGGCTATAACCGCTAGTGCGATTGCCAATGGCGCAGCTGCTACCTGCACTCTAAGCGATGATCAGACCCCAGCGAACACAGCTACGTTCACTGGCCTGGGCATCAGCTAATAGCAATACAATCCTCTCGAACAGCATATCAAAAATGGTTAATTCTAGAGGTGCTTTCTAGCGCTAGAATCGGAAACAAAAAAAGCCACCGACTAAAATTAAAATCAGTCGGTGGCTTTTCTCATACAACCGTTATTCACCCCATAAAAAATTACCATGAAGCCGGCTTCACGCTTGTAGAGTTGGTCGGCGTTTTAGTTTTAGTCGGATTACTCTCAGTCACCGCGATCAGTCGCTGGGACAATTCCACCATCAGCCTTTCAGCTCAGGCTGAACAAATCGCTGGCGACATTCGCTACACACAAATGATTTCGATGACACAAGGTCAGCGTTTTCGCATCAATTTCAGTTCCAATCGCTATTGGATAAGCAACATTGATGACAGCACGCAAATCTTGCACCCCGCGACCAATAGCAGCAATGTGTTTCTCAACACCGGCATCACGCTTAGCAGCAGCAATAACTATCTGGTATTCAACGGCAATGGCGTACCCTACAGCACCGCTAGCCTTCCTGGCACCGCATTAGCCAGCAATGCCACCGTCACACTCACTGCAGGCAGTGAAACACGCACCGTAGAAGTGCGTCCCGAAACTGGGCGCGTATCACTGCTATGAGTCGTCACATAAAAAAAAATATGGCGGGTGCAACACTGATCGAACTGATCATGATGATCGTGATTACCAGCATACTGGCAACAGGCCTGCTTGCTGTTTTTAATTCCACGTTAGTTGGTACCTCTCAAGGTAGCCAAACATCGCAAGCAACACAGCTTGCCGTTGAACGTATGGAATTAATTCTCCCTTTGCGTCAGCAACTCGATTTTTCAGGTTTCACATCTTCCACCTTTGACCCCTGCACTTCATCACCCGTCTCCACGCAAGCCGTTTGCACGTCACCACCCGCGGGATACACCGTTACATCCAGCCTGCAAAATGACTGGCTTGGCGACAGTAATTACAAAGTTATTACCGTCACCATTTCCGGAATAGAAGCCACAACACTGCAAGCACTCGTGGCCAATTACTAACATGAAAAAACCTCAACTCCACAATGCACTGGCTGCCAAAGCGATTGATCCAATCAAATCGAACACACGATTATCCAATCAAAAAAACCGTCGTGGATTTACGCTTGTTGAGCTGCTGATCGTCATTGTGATCACTGGTATTCTCGCTGCGCTTGGCAGCAAAATGCTCGCCTCAGGTTTTACTGCCTACGTAACGGCACGTGACTTAGGCAAAGCAGACTGGCAAGGTTTGATTGCCATCGAAAGACTTTCGCGTGAACTACGCACAATACGCTCAGCCACCAACAGTGATTTAAGCATGAACCCGAGCACTCGCATCACCTTTGTTGACAATGACGGCAACAGCATTAGCTATACATTAAGCGGCACCACGCTAATGCGTAACTCAGAACCACTAGCGGATGGCATCAGCGGACTGAGCTTTAACTACATACAAAATGACGGTAAAACCACCGCTGCAAATGCCGTTCAAGTAGCGTATATCAGCGCAAATGTGACTGTTTTGCGCAGTGGTGCGGGGCAACTGCTTCGCACCAGCATCCATCCGAGAAACTTCTAGTGATAAACAACAAACATTTCGCAACCCGTCATCCGTATCAGAGTGGCTCACTATTAATTGGCATGGTTGCATTGATCGTCACTATCTCACTATTAGGTGCCACCATCAGCCACTTGTTTATCAGCAAAACACGCGGCGGCGTGGATGTCAGCAATGGTAACGAAGCCCTGATACTTGCTGAATCCGGTATTGAACAAGCAAAATACGCACTGTCATTAAATTCATCATACAGTGGAGAAACAAACACTTCATTTTCCGCTGGCAGCTTTACGATTGCTATCTTAAACACTGATTTCGACGGCGCAGCTTTACCTTCCGACCAAGTGCGCATTTCCAGCACCGGTACGCTTACAAGCGCTGGCGGCACACAAGCTATTCGCACCACTGAAGCAATTGTCGCTATCGGTTCTGGCTATCACGATGACGGTTGGGCTGTTGGCGACAACAGCATCACGCTGCAATGGGATGGCCTTAACTGGAATTCCATCAGCAACCCTGGCAGCAATAACCTTAAAGATGTTTTTTGCAACACTATTAGTGATTGCTGGACAGTTGGGAATAACGGAACCATCATGCGCTGGGATGGCAGCGCATGGAGCACTGTCAGTTCAGGAACCAGCAATGGCCTTAAAGGCATTTCATGCGACCCGAATAATGCTAGCCACTGTTTTGCAGTAGGCGACTCAGCAACGATCCTTTATTGGAACGGTAGTAACTGGTCCTCTATTGCTAATCCTGCCCACCATGATTTGGAATCTGTTAATTGCCCTTCATCGGTATGCTATGCCGTCGGCGAGGGGCCAACTATTCTTCGTTACGATACCGGCGCAACAAACTGGATTGACGAATCCTTCGGCAGCGAGGATTTAAAGGGCGTTAACTGCACATCAGACAGTGACTGTCTGGCCGTGGGAAAAGATACCCCCACAGAATATTATATTTTAGAGCGCTCTTCTGGCAGCTGGAGCGATACATCTTATGCCCACTCGCATGAACACGACCTTAGTGGGGTCGCTTGCGTGAATCCTAGTGATGGTCGATGCTGGGCAGTTGGAGACGATGGTAAAACGACCTTTTACGATGGCTCTTCGTGGAGCTATATCAGCACATCATCCAGCAGAGACCTCAAAGACGTATGGTGCTCACAATTCGAAATTAACTGTTGGGCAGTAGGCAAAATTAATGGCTCGAATTTCACCATCTTACGCTGGCAAGGTGGTAGCTGGGTACAAGTCTCATTAAGCCTATCACCCGCCAGAGATCTTGAAGGCATCCATTTTCCACCAACTGGAGGCGGATCAGACATTATAACCGTCGTCGCATGGCGCGAACTGGCACCCTAACCCCCCGAAAACTTCTATAAACCTCTAAAAATTAAATATTTTTCACTCTTTCGCCGTTAAAGGCAATGGAGAACCACCTTTTCCATCGGTGGAATATTGAATAATTTTAATAATGAGGAAGAGAAACTTGCGTTTCTTATCATCAATAAAAAAAAGAGCGTCACATGATATTACCAGCGTGGTAATAGAGAAGGATGGTGTTTGTGCTGTGCAAATTGTCCGTGGCCTGGAAAAACGTAGCCATGATGCCAACACTAATGGCACCGAGCACACACCTGCAGTCACCTCGTTGTGCTTCAAAGCTGATCGCGAAGGTGTCTCAACACAAACGTTACTACAAGAAATAAGCGACGACCTCAAACTTAAAGATCATAGCTGCACCACAGTATTAAACAGCCGCGATTACAAAATTCTTATCGCTGAAGCCCCCCAAGTTCCTGAAGAAGAAATGATGTCGGCACTCAACTGGCGCATCAAAGATCTGATTGAGACGCCGATTAACGAAACCACCCTGGAAGTATTTCCTGCGCCAGCACCTTCGGGTGATAAAACTTCAAAATCATTGTATGTCGTCGCTGCAACGGATGTTGTCATCCAACAACATATCAACCAACTTACTCAAGCTCAGATAAACCTGCAAACTATCGATATCGCGGAAATGGCACTGCGCAACATCGCCGCACTAACACCTGAGGCCAAAGAAGGGCTTGCTTTTATCTGGCTGCATGAAGAAGGCGGCATCGTCACCGTTTATCGTGACGGCGAGCTGTACATGAACCGCCAAATGAACAGCGGTATCAAAGCACTTTTTGACGAGCAGTCAAGTGCCGCAACCATAGATAGTATTATCCTGGAAATACAACGTTCACTGGATTATTTCGAAAGCCAATTTAGGCAGAACCCAATTCGGCATATTGTATTTGCACCCACCGAGCAATCACTCGAGCGACTGGAGACCAGCTTAAACCAGGTCTTGGGCGTCAATGCACGAACGCTGGATTTCACTGACCTGCTCACCTGCAATATAGACATGCCCGAATATTGGCAGTCGGATCACCTTATCGCCATCGGTGCCGCGCTGCGTTATGAAGGAGAGCCATCCTCTCAAGAGGACGTGGCATGACTGTTCAGATTAACTTTTATCACGATAAATTTCGCAAGAAAGACATTCTTTTAAGTGCATCGCGAATGATGACCATCAGTGGCATCACTCTCGTCACATTTATATTAATTGCCGTATTTTCAAATTGGAAAATGACGCAAATAAGCCATGACTTAGAGCAGCTAAGAGGAAACTACGCTCAACTTAATGCTAAAAAAATAGCTATTGATTCATTGCTAAAAAAAGAAACCAGCGTTTCAGCGCTTGATTTCCAACTGCAAAAACTTGAAGCCATCATCAACAATCGTGAGCCGCTCAAAGAGATTCTTAAAAAAGGATTTTTTAAAGTTAATCACGGCTACTCGGATTATATGTTAGCACTGGCTCGCCAACATATCCGCGGCATGTGGTTAACCGATATCAGCATGATTGATGCTGGCGACAACATCAGCATGTCAGGGAAAAGTTATGAGCCTGTTTTATTAGCTCAATATCTAACAAAACTTTCCAGCGAAACCGTATTGAGTGGGACTGAATTTCAGTTTCTATCAATGGAACGCGAAATGGATGAAAACGAAACTCCTGAAAGGAGCATTGGATTCACCATCAGCACACAGCATAAATAATATTATGAATATTTCTAAAAACAGTTATTTAGACAAAATCAATGGCCTTAGCGCACGTGAACGCAGCATCATATTAGCCGCTACTTTAGCGACACTGTATGTGATGTTTTTTCATTTTATCTTGCCTAGTATAGAAGCACCCCGTGAATCACTAAAAAACAACATTGAATTGATGCAAGCGCAAATCAGTGTTCGCAGCCAGGATGTCCACCAATTGGTTAGCATGTCTCATCAACATTCAGATGTTGCAAAACAAAATCGTATCGAAAAAATAAATCTACAATTAAGTAATTTAGGCGACAACTGGGCAAAACTAAGCACTGGACTCATCAGCCCACATGAAATGCCGCAGCTGATTGAAAACATTTTAACCCAACAATCAGATATCGAAATAGTTCGTATAGAGAATTTACCCGCGACACCACTCGTAAAAAATGAGTCCGCAGGGTCACCTGCGGCTACAGACATTTACAAACACGGCCTATACCTAGAAGTACGCGGTCAATATTTCGATACCGTGCAATTATTACGTGAACTGGAAGCACTACCTTGGCAGATCATTTGGGGTGAATTTAATTTGCGTAGCGACTCACCACCTTCATCAACCATCAGCTTAACACTGTATACATTGAGCTTTGGAAAAACATGGTTGGAAATATGAACATTCAAATTATCTCACTAACCCACAAGCTGATAATGTGCGCGACATTGTTGTTTCTATTTAACAGCGCCTCTGCAAACAGCAGTAAACTTTCAGACCCCACCAAACCTATTAACTATTGGGCATGGTACAACTCAACGCAAAATACATCAGTCAAAATATCAACCAAATTAAACCTGCAATCCATACTCATCTCAGAAAACAGGAAAACAGCGGTCATCAACAGTCAGACTGCTGTTGAGGGGGCGCGAATTCATGGCGCAAATATTATCGCCATCAACAAAAATAATGTGGTCATAAATCACAATGGGTACAAACAAACATTGCACTTACCCAAAACCACTGCGGTAAAAAAATTACGGGAATTAAAAGTTAATGCGCAACATAAAAATTAATAATTCGATCATCTTCATGTTACTCATGTCGCTTGCATTAAGCGCGTGCAAAACTGCGCCAAAACAATGGGACACATCAATTTTTGGTGATATCAATCAGACATTAGAGCAAGCGATGGCAGAAGATACTATGCGGGCAACTCAAAGTATCACTGCAGAATTTCTCTCGCCCATAGATTCTTCGCCAGACATCGAAGAGATTTCCCCGCCAGAACCACGCTTTGACATCATCGCTAATAAAACACCTGCACGCGCAGTGTTTATGAGTCTTGTCGAAAACACACGCTATAGCATGGTGGTGCATCCAGACATTAGCGGAAAAATAACTATTCAACTGAAAAATGTCACTATTGATGAAGCGCTTGAAACGCTACGTAGCACTTACGGCTATCAATATCGTCGTGAAAATTCACGTTATTTGATCCTTGGCCAAGGTATGCAAACGCAAATTTTTCCTATCAATTACCTAAACTTTATACGTAAAGGCACCTCGAACACTCACGTTTCATCAGGCGAACTATCAAGAACTCAAAGCAGTTCTGGTTCAAGCTCATCTTCTTCTAGCTCAAATACATTATCGCAATCCCAAGGCATAAAAGTAGAAACAAACTCAGAGTTCAATTTCTGGAAAGACTTAAATACCTCTCTGACCACCTTGATTGGAGACAAGGAAGGGCGCCGTGTTGTTATTAATTCACAAGCCGGTTTAGTCATTGTTCGCGCTATGCCCGATGAACTGGATATAGTTAGCCGATTTCTCGGCATAACACAGACCAGCATCAACAGACAGGTTGTACTAGAAGCAAAAATTATAGAAGTCGAATTGAATGATGGCTTTCAATCAGGCATCAATTGGGCAGGCCTGAGCAATGCTGGCGAATACAATATTCTCACATCTCAGGTTGGTGGCGGTACAGTATTCAGTGGCACCGGTGGCAGCAGCTTATCTGGCGCAGCGGCCAACCTCAATCCTGGCGCAGCCTATTCACCACTCAGCTCCGCCGCCACCTCTGCCTTTGGTGGCGTGTTTAGTATGGCCATTAAAGGCCAAAATTTTGCAGCCTTTGTCGAACTACTAAAAACTCAGGGTGACGTTCAAGTGCTCTCCAGCCCAAGAGTCTCCACCGTGAACAATCAAAAAGCAGTCATCAAAGTGGGTGGCGATGAATTTTTTGTCACCGGCATTACAAATTCGCAGGTCACCAATGGTAGCACCACAACACTCTCGCCCGAAGTTGAGCTAACACCCTTTTTCTCAGGCATTGCACTGGATGTGACTCCGCACATCGACGATGAAGACGCCATCACTCTGCATATTCACCCTACGATCAGCAATGTGGCGCAACGTGACAAAAACTTCATTGTCAGTGGTCAAAGCTTTACCTTACCTCTGGCTTTTAGCAGCATTCAGGAATCTGACAACGTAGTACGTGCCCTAAGCGGTCAGGTCATCATTATCGGTGGCTTAATGAAAGAGGCCAGCACAGAAGAAAACGCCTCAATACCTTTACTGGGTGACATCCCTGTTCTGGGCAATCTTTTTAAACATAAAAAAATGAGCCGCATTAAAAAAGAGCTGGTCATCATGTTAAAACCTACTGTGATCAATAGTAGCGCTGGCTGGAATAAACAGGTCAAAAAAGCTTATTCAAGCACCAACAACATACGCCGTAATAACGATAACCCGTATGAGCCTAACTAACTATGAGCCAAAGCGCTGTCAACTTAATACCAACACAACCTTCTGGCTGGTTATATAACAACCACTTCGGTCTAAATGAAGCGCCGTTCAGCCTGACACCAGACACGCGATTTTATTTTCCTCACAGCAGCAGTCAAGTTGCGCTCAACACTCTTGCTGTTGCCATTCGCAGCGGCGAAGGATTTACCAAAATTACCGGCGAAGTAGGTACGGGAAAAACATTGCTGTGCCGCTTGCTGCTTGACCTGCTACGCGAAGATCATATTCTCGCTTACATACCCAATCCCTATCTCGAACCAATGACATTGCTGCTCGCTATCGCAGATGAAATGGGCATTCCTTACCCGGAAAATATCAGCCAGCATCAGCTGCTAAAAACGTTAACCCAATACATTATCGAAGGTTATCGCTGGGATAAACGTACTGTCGTGGTTTGCTTAGACGAAGCGCACGCCATTCCCACTGAAACACTGGAAGCCTTGCGCCTACTAAGCAACCTTGAAACGCAGCAACATAAACTCATTCATTTAGTTTTGTTTGGTCAGCCCGAGCTGGATGAAAAACTCAACCAACCCAACTTGCGCCAACTCAAACAACGCATCAGTTTTAGCTGCACGCTAGACCCTATTCAAGATGATGACATCCGACAGTACCTTGAACATCGCCTACAAAAAGCCGGCTATCAAGGTAAACTTCCCTTTAGCTCACAAGCCATAAAACTTCTCGGGCGCGCCAGCTGTGGCACGTTAAGACTGGTTAATATACTTGCCCATAAAGCCATGATCAGCGCTTACGGAAGTGGCTCGATGAAAGTCAAAGGCAAACATGTCAAACTCGCCATCGCTGATACTGAAGCATTACAAAACAACGGCAGCAATGCATCACTGTCCTCATTAATGGGCACTATACTCACCTCCGTTGGATCTCATTTACAACGAGGTCAACAATGAGCCTGATCAACAATATGCTGCTAGATCTTGATAAAAACAGCAGCACTGAACGCACACATGCCACATCAATTACCGATGGTTTAAATGCGGCAACAAACGTCCCTCGACAACGTTCTCGTAAAAAAAGCAGCCGCTGGCCAGCAATTGTTAGTTTCTGTGTATTACTTATCTTTGCATCATTATGGTGGGGTCAAAAATATCAACTACAAATTCCAGCTATCATCACGAGCTGGCCTGCAACGCTAGAAAACGTGTTACAACAAAATGTGAACAGTGACGTTAATGCCCCTGCAATAGCTAAAATCAGCAACACCACTGCAAAACAAGCGGTTATTCGAAACCAAACAACAGCGCCAGCTGACACTCTAAAACAAATAACCATCTTTCAGCCGAAAGTGATCCCGGTTAAGAAACAAAAAGTATCTAGAGCTAAAACTCCAACTATTAAAACCAAGACAATAAAATCTGAAGCAGACAATCCCAAAATAGTAGCAGCTAACGTAATCAAAACGCCGGCCAAGCCTGACCCGATACAAATGGCGGCCTATCATTACGCAGAAGCAACACACCAACTCGCGAAGCAACAATTACCGCTGGCACTTGCCAGCTTGAGAAAAGCACTAAAGCTCAATCCAAAACACATCAAAGCACGCTTCGTGCTAGCACAAAAATTAACAAATCTTCAGCAGCACAATGAAGCGGAACTATTATTGCGGACGGGCATAAGCTTACTGCCACAACACTATCAATTCAGCCAATTACTGGCAAAATTGATGATTTCACAAGGTAAACATGAAAGCGCGCTCGCCATTCTGGAGCGCAGACTGAACGATAGGCAAAATACAGTTCGCACTGATGCGGAATATCTTGCGTTGCTGGCAATGCAATATCAGAAGTTACAACAGCATGATGAAGCTATAAAAATGTTCAACCAAGCATTAAAAATTCAACCTCAAAAAAATACCTGGTGGCTGGGGCTGGCTATTTCTCTGGAAGCTCTACAACAGCAAACATTGGCCAAAAAAGCATACCTGCGCGCGGCGACAGGCAAACAATTGCCTGTCAGATTACAAAAATTTACGGTTGAAAAAATCGCACTCTTAAATAAAAAATAATCTAAATAAAGTTAACTTGTTAAGCTGAAACCTTGCTTATTTCAACATCACTCTCTTCTGAATCATTACTCGCCATACCAGATTGTAATTCATCATTCGATGATACTGCCGAATCAGC
>Ga0316205_10003481_pt1 | contig 14823 bp, 14 predicted proteins | sample 3monthpyrite_MG_FD_204941 | JGI IMG/M metagenome (GOLD analysis project Ga0316205, IMG submission 204941) | Microbial mat bacterial communities from mineral coupon in-situ incubated in ocean water Damariscotta River, Maine, United States -... | ecosystem: Environmental > Aquatic > Marine >... | reverse complement strand
CAGCTCAGATATATACCGCTTTGTTCAAGGTGGAATGACTGAGATTAAAAAGCATTATGCAAGAATTTACAATGAGTCAAAAGAGCTTGTGAATGAAACAGTAGGCTCACAACATGTTCCACTAAATACTCAGACAAAAACAAAACTAGAGACTCTACTAGATGATGCAAAATATCCAACCAATGTAGAAAATGCAAAACTAGATGAAGCTGTTAAAAACGAGTTCAATAAAGATTACCAAGAGCTGTTAGAGATGACACTATCTCTTTTTGAGAACACGCAAGGCTACAAAGTAGGAAACCTCCTAAATGTTCAAAAGAAGTTCAATAGTTTCTACATAAAGCATAAAAAGAAATTTGATGTAGAGCAGCTTAAGGGGCTAGACACTGTAAAAGAGTCAATCTATGATGATATAGAGAGAGGAATAAAATCTTCAGACATCCCAGATGACAAGAAAGCAGAGCTTAACGAGCTGTGGAAGTGGGCGAATGATGAGTACAAAAACTACAAGACCATAGTAGGTAAAAAAGAGATATTCTCAAAATTGCTAGATAAAGATACAGAGTTTGATGAGATGAAGTTTGCAAGCAATTTAATTAAAAATGCAAACAAAGTAGATGGCCAAGACTTCGATGTTTTAGGAGTCTTTGCAAGCGAGCTTAAGAAGATTGATGAGACAAAACTTGATGAGTTCTATAAAACACTTGTCAACTCTTTTGTGACTACTTCAAAAAAAAGCATAGTGCATCAAAATAAAGAGGTAGAGTTCATGGACTTTGAGAAGTTTACAGAGGCTTTTAACTCCATAGATAAAGCACGTCTTGACTCAATCTTCTCTCACTCTCCAAGAGGCAAAGAGATGTTAAAGCATCTAAGAAGTTTTGATGAACTTGCAAAAAGAGAGGGTTCATTACAAAAAGCGACAATTGGTGATGAGTACAAGATGGCAGAGGGTCAAGGTGACTCAAGACATCTTATGCAGAAGTTACTCTATTCTACAAGCTATTTAGTTAAATCATTAGCGTTTGATTGGTGGTCAAAATATGCACTTAGGTCAAAAGCGTATGAGAGTTTCGTACTAGATGCTATGACAAAAAGCAGATATGAAGATGTAGACCAGTTGATTAAAAAGCTAGACTTTGAACAAAGAACAATCCCTGAACATAAAAAAGTAGATATTGAGCAGTTTAAAAAAGATATAGAAAATGCAAAAATGGCTACAAAGAAAGCTGTTACAACAACAGACAATGCAGCAGAAGCTAAAGAGGTTCAAGAGGTAAGCATGGCTGGACTACTTGAGCATAAACCAGAACTTGATGTAAGCGTGCGAAACTTTGATGTTGAAAAGGCTCAAGTAAAAGAGCTTGCAAGAAGTGAGGGGATGGATGAAGACGCAATCAGCAGAATAAACAACTTTGATGATTTTGCAATAGAGATTAAAAACTTTAAACAATCTAGGAAAGAGGCTACTTTTGCAGAAAACAAAAATCCATCACCAGAGGGTTATGAAGATTACATAGAGACAGCGAAGAAGCCTGAAGCTGAGGCTGAAAGTTTCGTTGACGAAACTGATCTGTTTAATAGTTCGCAAGAAGACTTCAAAGGCTTTTTACAGAAAAATGAGCAGATTCCTACAGAGCAGGGCGAAGTACAATCTCCACAGACAATGGTTGAACGTGCAATGGCTCGTCAGAACTTCGACAAAGAGCTTGTAGAGCGTGTTTACAATGAACCAGAGAATGTACTGAGTGCTGAAGCTAAAGAGATGTACAAGCCATACAAGAGCATGTTTACAACCTTCCAAGGCGGTAAGCACCAGATGAGCCAGATAGTGCCTCAGTATTTAGACAAAGTCTATACAAAAGAGCAGTTAGATGGTGTAACGAAGATTACTGATTATTTTGGTGGCGGTGGAACATGGGGTTCATTCTTTGCCAAAATTAATAAATTTCCAAATGTAAAAGATGTAGAGATAAACGAGTTTAATGAGCTAAGAGCACTTAAAATATCTTACCTATATCACAGACCAAAAGCTCTAATAGAGACACTTAAAAACGACACACTTATAACAGACCTTATAGAGGGGATGAAAGCCATCTCTAAAGATAAGGGCAACAACGGAAGTAACGGTTTTATAGCTCCATACATCAATGCAATGATGACAGAGTATGAGCAGGGGGTAAAAGGTGCAGTGCAAATTACCGGTGACCAAAAAGCAGCTCTTTATCTGTTAGCAGATTATGGTAATGCATCATTCGCTACTATGGGTACAAAAAACATCATTGAAAATCTTATCAAGCAAGTTGAGGGTGTGGCATCATCTATCGCACCACTAAAGCAAAGAGGGGTTAAGTTTACAATCAAGAACAGAAGCTCATACGAGATAGAAGAGTTTGAACAAGGTTCACATGTACTTGCAATCGTTGACCCTCCTTACTATTTGACAAGTGGCTACGATATAATAAAAGATGGTGTAATGACAAAGGCAACAACTGTCGGTGTTGACATGTACGATGAGACAAGTAAGCTTCTTAAGAGTTTGAGTGAAGCTGGTAACCTTGGAATCTACACTGACGAAGCGTGGGAAGTAAAAAGCGTTAAGCTTCCTAAAAACTTTAAACGTGCAACCCAAGATGGTGTAAGTGATTATGAGATTTTAAAAGATATTTCTCAAAGCATGGGTGACTTTTTTAGAGTACCTGAAAAAATTGCAGACAGAACTGAAGTATTAGGCTTTATAAATTCAAATGGGAAAAAAGGAAAAATAGATGTTAGAGGAAATAGCACAACTAAACCTAGTACTAGCAACGATGGTGGAGCTAGAACAGCCAGTGGAGAACATCAAGGAAGTCAAAGAGCAGCCTCAAGAGAGCTGGAGCGAACAAACGCAGAAGCTAGTACAGACAGCACTAAGACACAACAAAACTCAGATACAAACCTCAATAGAGCAGATGAACCAAGCCAAGGAGTAGATGAACCGGCAAAGCCGGTGGTGATTACTCCAATCAGTTCAAGACCTCCACAAGTACAAGCTGAATACGCAAAAGAGACTCCAAACCCAAACATACTAAGAAATAAACGTCCAGACTGGAACTATGGCTCAGCTAAGAACCCACCTATTGTTTATGATGAGATGCTAAATCTTGAAAAGAGATACCATGGTCTAAAGTCACATCCAAGATTTAATGAGTTAATGGCAATGCGTGAGGGTGTGGGAGCAGTAGATAGCAGATATGACAATAAAGTTGTAATTCCAAAACATGAAAAAGAGTACAATCGTGGAGAGGGCTGGGTAAAAGAGATAACTCCTCCTATATATGAGAAAACTTTTCAAGGCGAATTTAAAGTAAGCAAGCAAAAAGTATCACAGATAAAAAATGGAAAATTTTCTAATGATTTATTAGATGATTTAGAAGCAGACCTAAATGTTTTAGATGAGCATCCAGATTGGAAAGTAAGTACTGATTATGAAGTGCCAAAAGAGTATGACAATTATAAAGATGACCCAGCATGGATAGAGGCAAATGCCCTATTTGTAAAAGGTGGTGATAATTTGGCAGTTGGAATAGTTGCTGGAGTTGATGAAGATGAAAACGGAAACATCACTTTTGATGTTGAAAAGTTTGTTCTTGCACTTGGCGGTTATACAGCACTAAAAGCTACCATGAAGAACAAAGCAGTGCAAAAGCAGCTCAGAGGCTGGGCAAGCAAAGCGGTGCAGAGTTTAGAAGAGAGAGCACTTAGTGGAGATGCAAGGGCGATGGCTTTGACTGGAATAAGTCCGGCTGTGCAGATGCCAGCAAAAGCTTCTAAAAACTTCGTAGATAAAGATGGCTTTTATTCACTTCTTGAGAAAACTGTAGATGAGAAAGTCGGTGGAAAGATTGACTCAAACTCACTTGGTGCAATGCTTAAAAAAGCCGGTGTCAAAGATGATGAGATAGAGTGGAGTGGGCTAGGTGAGCTTATGGAGCAGAACCCAAAACTCACAAAAGCCCAGATAGAAGAGACTATTGGTGAAAATAGATTAGTGGTTGAAGTGGTCAAAAAAAGTGGTGACAACTCAGCTATTACTCAAGAGGTAGAAGAGGATTTATTCTTTTGTAATTTATATGAACATATAGATTTTACAAAAGAGCAGAGTGATACTATTGCAAAAATGGCCAAAGAGCAAACAGAGATAAGTGAAGCAATTGCAGACTCAGGCCTTACAAAAGAGTGGAAGAAACTAGACAAAACAACTCAAGAGAGTTTAACCTCAAGCTGGAAGTTTTTAACAGATGCGTATGACAAAACTGGTGGAAGTAAATATAGTGAATATAAGCTACCAATGGGAAAAAACTACCAAGAGTTACTTTTTAGAACTCCAAACACAAAAGGTGAAGCAGACGTAACAGATGCAGAAGATATGTTAATGGGTTCGTTATGGAGTTGGAGTGACATAACAAAAGCTGAAAAGAATGAAATAATAGATGCAGCGAAACAAGGCAAAAGTTTCGATGTAGCTTTAAAGCAGGCTGGGCTAAAAGACTTTTATACATCCGCTAATGCAGAAGATATAAAAGAATTTTCTGAAACAGCAAGAAGATTTTATGATGAATATCAAAATATAGCAAGAAGTACTAAAGGCGACAATGCTTATCTTTCTGACCATTGGAGCGAGAGTAATGTGCTTGTGTTCTCAAGAGTTGATGATAGAACCATTGACAATAAAAGAACTCTATTTATTGAAGAGCTACAAAGCGACTGGCATCAAGATGGCAGAAAGCAAGGATATGTAGTAGGTCAGGGCAAAAAAGGTGTAGCAGATGCACCGTTTAAAAAGAATTGGCATGAGCTAGGAGTTAAACGTCTCATTCAAGAAGCAGTAGAAAAAGGATACGAAAAAGTGGCATGGACTAGTGGAGCGCAACAGGCAAAAAGATACTCACTTGAAAAAGAGCTGGACACAATCGTCTACAACAAGCAGACAGGATTTATTCAAGGTACAAATGGTGGTGATGAAGTGGTATTTAAGCAGGTCGCATCAGATGAAGAGGTGGAAGCGTTGATGGGAAAAGAGCTGACTAAGCGTTTGATTGACCCAAAGAACTCCACACATGAAGAGATCTTTGTACTTAAAGGTGATGCTTTGAAGTTTGGCGGTGATGGAATGAAAAAGTTCTATGATGAAATCTTACCAAACAGTGTTAAAAAGCTTGTGAAGAAATATGGTTCAAAACCAATCCAAGAGGAACTAGATGATTTAGAAGAGATGGTCTGGAGCTTTGATGTCACAGCTAAGATGAAAGAAGATATAAGACGAAATGGTCAGCCACTATATGCAGAGGGTGGACTAGGAGTAATCGCTGGTTTTGATGAAGATGAGAACGGGAACATAACTTATGATGTTCAAAGAGCAATAGCTGTTGCTGGTGCTTCATATGTAGGGCTTGGAGCGATTAAGAACATAAATAAAAAGACATTGACTCAAGTTATGAAAAAGAGCAAACATACTACAGAGCAGATACAAAAAGAGCTTGATGAGCTAGATGCTTTTTACAATAGCAAAGAGTTTAAAAATCTAAAAGATGAGCAAAAAAAGAACTTTGAAACTGTGTTTGTAGACCAAAAAGACTCGCTCATTAGAGCTAAGGGATTGAATGAGTTTGTGAACCTTATATACGGTAATAATAGAAAAGGTGCAAAGAAGATACTCGTTAACCACTATGGTGAAAATGCAACTGGAAGAGTAACAAAAGAGGACATTGTAAATATTGGTGAAGTCTTGAGAGACGGAAAAATCATGCCAGCAAACCACAAAGGGCATGAAAGAGAAGTGTATGAGCTTGTAAAAGATGACACAAAATATAAGGTTGTGATTTCATATGACAAAAATAAAGATGGTGATGTATTTAATTATTATACAAATAGAAGCAGAGCTTGAACACTGACAGTTCCATAATTGGTGCGAGTTATTACAGCAAGCTCTATATGCCTAGTTTGAAACTTATTAGCCATAATCGGTGTATAAGCTTTTAATCAAACTAAAGAAGATTATAACATATAAAGGAAAGTAATGGGAAGTGCAATAGGGATAGAGAGATTAAAAGATTTTAGAGATGAATCACTAGAAGCTCACTCATGGTGCAGGGATGAAGCAAAAGAGCATAAAGCATATTTTGATGGTGACCAACTACCAGAAGATGTTATAGATAGGCTTACATCAAGAGGCCAGCCACTTAAATGGGAAAACCAATATAAAAAGCTAGGTAGCAAGATACTGGGTCTTAAAATTCTAAACCGCCAAGAGATGAACGTAACAGCGAGACAAGTCATAGACAAGCCAGTAGCTAACTTGTTAAAGAACATCTTAAGAAGCTCAATAGACTCAACATCATACTACTCTCACAAAAAAGAGGCTGACCAAGACTTCATGCTAAGTGGACTTAGTGTCATGGAGCAGATACCAAGAGCAATGGAAAAAGATGAAGTCGGAAGCACAATGTATGAGATGATAAAACGTCACATACCAAGTGAGCGAGCACTGATAGACCCGTATGCAACCCAGCCAGATTACAGCGATGGAAAATATATAACTATCATTGCAGACATTGACAAAGATGACCTCTATCTATATTTTGATGCAGAGGTGGTAGATAAGCTAGAAATAATAAAGACAGAGGGCAATTACAGAGAGAGAGTACGAATTTATTACACGTGGTATAAGCACATAGATAGAGCCACAAGAACCCAAGAGACAAGATATGCAGTCTGGACAGATGATGTTGTTCTAGTAGATAAAAAAACACCATATAATTATGAAAGATTTCCATTTGCAGTGAGAATACTCCATAGCATTAAAGGAGACAAAAAAGGGTACCGTGGACTATTCCATGACATAAAGCCAATTCAAGACAGCATCAACTTTAAACATCTGAGAATCGACAATATGCTCGGAAGCCATAAATTGCTACTTGGAACTGGAGCAGTAGATGATGTTGATGATTTTGCAGAGGAGTACTCTGAAGATGATGCAGTTGTAGCGGTAAAAAATGTTGACAAAATAAAAGAGATAAAACAGCATGCTGAAATCCAACACATGATGAGCCTCATCGTAGACCTAAGACATCAAGGTGAAGAGGTCATAGGGCTTAATAACGAAGTTTTAGGCCTTGCAGTTAACAGAATGAGCGGTGCAGCTATTGAGAACCGTCAAAATGCAGGTATGGTCGGTCTTCAACTTTTTATAGATGGTTCAAACGAAATAGACAAAGACATGTGTGAGCTAGAAGTTGAAAATATAAAACAATTCGTAAATGCAGAGCAGGCATACCAGATACTAGATAAACCAGAAGCCGATGCATACTTCATAATCAATGAGATCGTAAAAGATGAAAACGGTGTGCAAAAAGATGAGAACAAAAATATCAAAAGAAAAAACAGAATTGATACAGGTCGATATGATGTGACATTCCAAACTGCACCACAAAGCAGAGGAAGCATAGCTGAGAGACAAAAGTACTGGATGGAACTACTTAAACCAATGGCCAGCATGAACATTCAAGCATACTTAGCGATGATGCCATTAATGCTTCGTGATGTACAAAGCCCAGTAGCAGATGAGATGATAAGCGTATTAGCTAAGATAGAGAGCGCATCAGCAAACTCTCAAGGACAGCAGATAGAGATGCAGAAGATGAAGCTAGACTTTGAAATGTTAAATGCCAAGATTGTTAAAATAATTAGTGAGGCAGAGCTGAATAAGGCTAAGACAATAACAGAAAGTGGTGCAGAGGTAATAGCTCAGCCAGAGCCTAAGCAGATAGCGAGCTAGAGCTAACTTGCTTTTTCTCTTTTTTTAATATTTCAAAGGCAAGAGCCTGAACTCTATGTGCTAAGATATCTTCAAGTATTTTGATTTTAGAAGTAATCTCTTTTATGAGTTTACTTTTTTCATCATAATTCGTACAGTTATCAGAACTTTTTAAATCATTTAGCTGTTCATAATATACATCAATCTCTTTGAAATTATTCTCTTCAGAATTAATAATATATTGTGCTTTTCTGACTGCACTGTCTAAAGCTTCTTGAGAGGTAATATCAGATGCACCGAGTGTTTCAATAGGGATACCTAAACTTGTTACTAGCATTATACAATTCTTCTAATCATTTGCACTCTTTTGTTACTAAATTGTCACAATTATATCATATTTCTATAATACGTATAAAATATTATTGATTATAAAATCATCTAGCTTCAGCCATTTTTACAACATCCTCCCAAGTCACGTCAAAGTACTTCATAGTTGTTGATACGTCAGAATGAGCGATAAATTCCTGAACACTTCTAGGGTCATAATTCTTTTTTATAAGATTACCGATTACTCCACGTCTGAATCCATGAGAGCTATATGCAGTGTTTAATACTTTTTTTATGAAACGGTTTAGTTGCACACGCAGACCATCACCTTTATATGGAAAAATGAAATAGTCTGATTTACACTCATCTAGCAGTTGTGCTAGTTCATTTTTTGCATTTTCACCGAGTGGAATCCCCCTGTATATATCTTGTTTTGAGATGTAAGAGCGAAGTACTCCAGAGGTGATAGAACTAGTGATGTCATTTTTTGAAAATTGCTTTGTCTCACTAACACGAAAACCGCAATAATACATAAGAGTCATAGCTTTTAAATAGTCATACTTTTTTAGACGAAGAGCTTCGCTTTTTAGTTTGCTAAATTCATCTTCATAGATTGGCTTACTTGCCATTTCACACCTCCTCAGTCTTTGATGCCTCTTTCTCTTTTCTCATTGCATTAACCATATTTGTAACTGTAGAGTAGTGAACCTTGATGTCATCTATCTCTTTAATATTTTTAGCAGTCTGCCTGCAGCTTACATGGTACTTGAAGTGATAGAGTTCAACAAGCTCTCTTATTTTGGCGTCTTTTTCTTTTTTAATTTCAGCGATTTTTTGCGCTTTTTTCTTTTGGCTCATGACTCAAACCTTTTTAAAAGAGCAGACAGCTCCTCTTCAAACTCCTCTTTTTTGTCACTTTCCCACTCGTTCCAATTACAAGTAAGTGAGAGCTGTCGTTTATTTGATACATTTTTAAATGTAGCTGGAGCTGGTAACGCTTCTTTTAATCTCTTTTTAAAGTCTCTAATTCCTGCAACAGTTGTAGAACCATCAATATATTTGTGAAACCAACTGACTTGAGAAGCAGGCTGTTTAATTCCTTGAAGTTCATGCAAGACCTCAAGACCAATACTAAGCCTGTTCTCTTTTAGATGCTGGAGTATCTCCTCTTCAAGTTTTAAAATGCTCAGCATTTTAGAGACATAGACCTTACTTTTACCAAGATCATCAGCAAGATGGTCTTGTTTTTCATATGCACCAGAGCTTAAAAGCTCATCAATCACAAGAGCAATCTCCAGAGCCTGCAGTTGTTCTCTTTGAATATTTTCAATAAGAGCCAGTCGTTGCATATCTGCCATAGTTATAAGTTTATTGACATCAGCTCTAATGGTTTCAAGTCCAAGCTCAGAGCAGGCTTTAAAACGTCTATGGCCACCAACGATATAGTATTGGTTCTCATGTACCATTAAAAGAATCGACTGTAGCTGACCATCACTTTTAATAGACTCTTTAAGTTCCTCCACCTCTTCATTAAAACGAGGTTGATAGGGGTTTGGCCTAATTAGAGAGAGTTTAATCTCATTTGATGAGTTCGGTGCAGGAGTAAGGTTTGTTTTTAAATTTTCAATATTTTTAAATCTTTCTTTCCTTGTCATGTCACACCTCCGAATTTAACAGTTCATAGGCCAATTTCACAATCTCATTATTTGACTTAATGGCCAGATTATTTTCTTTTATGATTTCACTTACACCCATCCCATCACCAAGAGCAGTATCATAGTTCCCACGATTGCGAATGACAGCATCTAAAAAAGTTGCATTTGAGTATTCGCTTGAGATTAGCTCTTTTATATCTTCGAATCTTGTAGCGTTTGAGTGGATGTTGTTAAAGAAGACCTTTATCTCAGGCCTTCTGATTTCATCCAGAACATGGACAAAAGCCTTAAACCCCAATAGCTCAGTCGTTGATGGTTTAAGTGGAGTAAGTATTATATCCGCACCAACCATAGCAGAGCGGTGCAGATTAGAATCAAACCCACCAACATCAACAAGCAAGACACCCTGCTCCCAGCCGTTAAAAAAGGCCTGAAGTTCAACTTCATCATTAATTTTGATGACGTTTAAGGGTTTTAGGTTATTAGCAGAGCGAATGGCATTAGCCATAGAGCATGTCTGCTGGTAGTCAAGGTCTAAAATCGTTACATCAGCACCGTAATTGTCTAGCATGACACCCAGATGCCAAACAGAGGTAGACTTACCTACCCCACCCTTTGTATGGGCTACGGTTATAATTTTATTAAGAGCTAGAAGCTTTTTTTTAGTTAACATTAATTTTTCTTTTTGTACACTTTTCATTTTATATACCTTATTATAAGCAAATTTTGAGCCAAGACAAAATGGCTATCCGATAAACACTGTGTGAATTTTGTTATCACATTTTTAATCCAAGCCAAGTCACACCTCCTTCAATTTTAAATAGGCTCTGTCGTTACAAAAAGAGCGAGTTCTAAATGGTACGTTATTAATAAAGTTCATAGCCCTTTCAGAGTTTGCACCAGCACTAAAAAATTCAATACTAGGGTTAGAACTATTTTTAATTAACTCCTTAGCTTTCGTGAACGAAACATAGTCGCTGTCGTTGTCTGAAAACTGAACATAGACACTATCTGCTATGATTTCAATAAGTACTAATTCACCAGACATTACTCACCTCCATTGACACCAGCGATAGCCATATAGACAGCATCATAAGGAGAGCCTGTGCAAAGACCACCATCATCTGAATTAAGAGCGTCACCATTGATAAAATCTTTCATGTCGTAACGCTCATACATATAGCCCTCGTTAGAGTCACTATAATAGATTTCATAAAGCATTTGGTTATGCTCAAAAATAACTTTGTGATTGTCCTCAAGATGGGAAATTTTCTCATCCAAGTAACTAAGAGCTGGTACAAATTCCCAATCATGAAATCTATCACCTTGCTTTAAAGAGCCAGATTCAAAACCATCTAAGATAGAATTATTTATAGAATCAATAGCGTCACTATCTACATCTTTAAGTTCACCAGCAATCTCTATGTCATGCCCTAAAATTTGAATTTTCATTTTAATCTCCTTCAGTTGGTGAAAGCGTAAAATTAAATAGACTCTCACTAGCAATCTCAAGATGGGTTTTGTCTACGTTATTGCGTACCAGAGGATAAACAATAGCTATATACGATTTTTCATCTTCAGTTATCTCCACATGAACATCAAAACCAAGTGGAGCATTTGAATAACTTTTTTCAGTTCCCCACCACCAATCACCATCAGCGATATATTCAGCCTCAAAAGGTCTAATGTCGTTTAGAACTTTCTCTGTCGTTAAAGCACTCATATCACACCCCTTGCAAAGAATTAAACATAACAGAAGTTACTGCAGAACGAGCATCACCACGGAAGTCTCCACCATCAACATAAATTAGTTTATTTTTAACTTTGGTATAGCAATCAAAGAAGTAACCGCCATAAGTACTAAGCTGAATATGAAACAGTTTATTAGCACGTTCCAAAGTGACGTTGTTGTTATTCTCAAGAAGTGCGACCTTTGCGTTAAGGTTAGCCTCCTCTTGAACAAAAAACTTTATAGCACTTTCACGTCTTAACCAAGAACCGTCAACGAAAATATAAAAATAAAAATACTCCGCTTTGGCATCTTCCAAAGAGTTTAAAAAAGTACGTCTAAAGCGTTCACCTCTATCACGATGATAAGCAACGCAAGAATCAGTATCAGCACCAAGCTCAGATAAGTTGCCCAGAGCCAAGAGAGCGTCAACTTCCTCATCAGTCTCATAGTTAGCCAGAAGAGGCAACATTTGAGACTCATAACCGTCATAGTTCACGTGTGAACCAACAAACTTTCCATTTTTACCAACACGACCAATAAATGCAGACGTTGCCATGTTACACCTCCCTAATTGTGAAACCAAGAATGGTCACATCTTCAAATTCATCACTAGGCAATACACCATAAAAAGATTTTTTTGCTTCGTCAATTTCCTCAGAGCGATAAAGCTCAGAAGCCTCGTCACTATCCAACCAATTAATAACAGCATGCAGACACTCTTCTAAAGTTCCCGTTTGCATAACACCCTGATCATCAAATAAAGTAAAAGCCATTTCAAACTCCTTTTAGAGTCTGTACGACCCATTGAAAAAAAGCATTACTAACTGCATCAGCCCACTTAGACTCCCACATATAATCAACTTCATCAGAAGTTGCAGTTTTACCAGCAAGCTCAAAATCTTTTTTAAATTCATTTTGCATAGTTGTCCAAGATAAACCAAAAGTACAATCATCATTTTCAGTCTCACCAAAAGTGACACCAATAGGAATGCTATCGCCACTGCCAAAATTAACAGCACCAGTAAAATAACTTAAACAGTAACCAGACATAGCACCATCAGCACCGCTAACGATAAAAGGAGTATCTTTGAAAAGCCCCAAAGAAACCAAATGTTTTTGTAAATCATCAAAGTTAAAATAAATCATAATAAACCCTTCGAGGCTTTAAAAAGCCGTAATATTTTCTTACAAGAGCAGTATGACGTCATAAAACTTAAAAATGACTGAATATTCATCATATTGATGAAATTTTTCGAGGGGCGAAAAGGAGTATAGTAGTAAGAGAACAGAAATAGCAAGAACTTGTAGACCAACAGAACAAAGAACAGCACCACAAAAGAAGACCAAGAGAGCGCAAAAGCAATTCAACCAACAAAGACACCGCAAAAGCAATTCAACCTCACAACGGCCAGCGTAGAGTCAAACAGCTCCTCCGCCCGCCCCCCTCATTTGTCCGAAATTTTTTTTGAGGTTTAGGAAAATGCAATTAGAAAAGAGGTTGAATTTAAGTTTTAGGAAGAAAACAATGTCGTTCCTGAGTTTTTGAGATTTATAGGAATTTCCTAAGAATTTTAGTTGAAGCACAGAAAAAAAGCAGCGAGCCAAGTGGCCAGAGCAAAAAAGCAATCAAAAATAAAACGAAGTTTAAATCTTACGTTTTTACACAAAAACGTAGTACTTTACACCCAAAACCAGCAGAAACAATAAACACGTTTAAGAAAACTAAACCTTAAGCCAAAAAAAGAGTCGAAACTTAAACGAAAAAGGACAAAAGCAAGAATAAAAAGCAGACCGAAACTTAATCAAATCTTTTTTGTTTTTTATTTTAGGGGGATACCCATTCCCCCAAAGCCAACTCTCCAAAATTGATCTCCGTGAAAAGTAACCTAGATTTAATAAAAACTCAAGGAATAGAGATATTCCAAAAAATTTTTAAAAAAAATATCAATTTTTAGGAGTACTTGCAATCTCTTTAGATTTTGAAGTAATACCAATAATTACTCTAGAAAAAGTTTGGAGCAGAAATAAGAAGATAAAAATAGGTGATAATTTTAACCATGAGCTCATGACACCAGCAGAAATTACAGAGTTTGCACTAGTTAAATCTTTGCTACACAATTTAGCGTATTTTTCAATATAATCATCTTCTACCCAATAAGAGTTTTTAACAGCAGTTGCATGATTGATAGTTTCTTGGTTATAACAAATATCATACCTTGAATCAACATCAACAATATTTATTCTTATCAATTCAAAGCTCATCCAAAAAACTAGAATAAGAGCATAGACAGAAAGAAACTTTAAAAAGTATAACCATGTTTTAGCTAAAAAGACTTTCATAAAAACTCCTTAAAAAAATCGCCAAATGAGGGGGGGGAGTGGCGAAGCCACACCAAACACTAAAGCTCTGAAACTTTCGCCTGAATAGAATATATAAACATCCCTAATATTTTAAACTCACTAGGCTTTAACTCAAAAGTTGGATATGCGATGTTATCAGATTTTAAAATTATATTATCAGTTCCAAGTGATCTAAAAAGTCTTTTAACATGAAACTCACCGGAAACTTTTATTAGAAAAATCTTACCATCAATGAACTCTCTTTTTCTTCTATCGACAAAAATAATATTGTCAGGCTTTATTGTATTAGCCATAGAATCACCAAAAATTCTAATTGCACTTGTATGTGGGTTTGCAAGATTAAAAGTAATTTTATCGATTGGAATATATCCAGAGAGTCCATAACCGCAAAATTGCTCACCAGCACTATTTATAGTATCAAAGAAAGGAATTAAAAGCTCGTCTTCTCTTCTTGGCTCACTTGCGTCATTTTTTGAGCGTATCACAAGAGAGGTTCTAGGGTTCAAACCTTTCATAACGTAATCAAGAGATATTCCATGCTCTAAGCAGTAGTTGATAATCTCATCATAGTGCAGCGTACCTCTTGCTTTTTTTGAAGATATCGCATTGTCTTTCACTCCAATAAGCTCACCAACCTCTTTAACATTACCAACTCCGAGCTTTTCTTCTAATCTTTTATAAATATTTTCTATTTCTTTAGTTCGCATAATGCCTTCTTCCATTTAATAATTCACGTTTTAGTAATTGCTAAGCAAATAAATCATAGAATGTGATTTATATTACTAAAAAGACAAATCAAATTCATCATTTGTGAATTATAGCATATTTAATATCAAGGATTAAAGTGATTATAGAGTTTGAAGACGAAATATTACCAAGACTTAAAAATTTAACTAACAAACAATATAGTAAAGATGTAGCAAAACTTCTAGGAATAGCTCCAACTAGGCTCT
>Ga0316205_10003480_pt1 | contig 14824 bp, 16 predicted proteins | sample 3monthpyrite_MG_FD_204941 | JGI IMG/M metagenome (GOLD analysis project Ga0316205, IMG submission 204941) | Microbial mat bacterial communities from mineral coupon in-situ incubated in ocean water Damariscotta River, Maine, United States -... | ecosystem: Environmental > Aquatic > Marine >... | reverse complement strand
CTTCTGGAGTAGAAGCAGTAACGTTTAAGTAGTGACCTTTACGCTCACCTGTTTCACGCTCAGCTTTATCAATAGCTTCTGCAACGAAATCCCAACGATCTCTCCAGCGCATAAATGGCTGTGAGTTAATGTTCTCGTCATCTTTCGTTAAATCCAAACCGCCGCGTAAACATTCGTATACAGCACGACCGTAGTTCTTAGCAGATAAACCTAATTTAGGTTTGATTGTTGCACCCAATAATGGACGACCGTATTTGTTTAAACGATCACGCTCTAACTGGATACCTGCTGGTGGACCACCACAAGTCTTGATGTATGCAATTGGGAAACGGATATCTTCTAAACGTAGCGAACGTAGTGCTTTAAAGCCAAATACGTTACCAACTAGAGAAGTCAATACGTTAACTACAGAGCCTTCTTCGAACAGATCCAGTGGATATGCGATAAAAGTGTAGAACGCATCTGGGTCACCAGGAACGTCTTCAATGCGGTACGCACGACCCTTATAAAACTCAAGGTCAGTTAAGTACTCAGACCATACAGTAGACCAGGTACCAGTTGATGATTCAGCAGCTACCGCAGCAGCAACTTCTTCACGGGGTACGCCAGACTGACCGACAACCTTGAAACAGGCCAATAGATCGGTATCGAGTGGCACATATTCTGGTGTCCAGTATTTGTCGCGGTATTCTTTTACGCCCGCTTGATAGGTATTGCTCATGGGTGAGCCCTCCTGTTTCGTTTAAACTAAAAAATTCGTTGGTTAACTTATCAAACCTTAGCTGAATCATAGGTAATGCTAATGATCAGATCCAATCGATATTTCATTAAGAATACATAGGTTTTTATCTATATACTCGTGGCGTGCATCCATGCACTTCTTCTCTTCCATAAAAAACACTTTCAAACTACAAAATTTTCTGGTTAATTTATCAAACCTGGGCTGAATTATAGGCAACGCCAATGATCCGATCCAATCGATATTTCACCAAGAATACATAGGCTTTTATCTATATGCACGTGGCTTACAACTATGCACTACTGCTACTTCCATAAAAAACACTTTTAAAACAGCAGTTAAAGATTTTTACACCTAACCACACTCAACTCTGCTGGTGGGTAAAAACATTTAAATAAACAATCTTTCAATTATTCATTTGAATATTTTCTCAGGAGGAAGAGTACAGTAAATAAACAAGCCTGCTTTTGCAAGGTTATTCTAGCTAGTTAACGCCCAATTACTCGTGTCTTTTCAATCATCCGATAAGTGGAGCGATTATTATTGTAACGAGACACCTGATTTAGACTCACCCAAACAACATCATGGGACTCATCATTACCTGGAACAACAACACTATCATCTATCTCAACTAGAAAGCGCACATCAATATGCTCATGCCGCGGGTCCTGCGCATTAGAATGTATTGTATGTATATCAACATCAAAAACATTGTCGCTGACCAGGCTAATATAACCAGGATCAAGACCTGTCTCTTCTGACGTTTCTTTCAACGCAACTTTCAAAATATCCGCATCACCGTCAGCATGACCACCTGGCTGAAACCATTGATCAAGCTTCTTATGATGCAAAAGCAAAACCTTATCGCGTCGAGAGTTAACCACCCAAGTAGATCCTGTCACATGAACTGGCCACAACTCACGAAAAAAACAATCCTCATGACGCTCGACAAAATCTATAGCCCGAACCCTAAACCCCGCCTCATCCATAAAGCGCGTTCGATACCGCTTGAGTAAATCGAGCAACTGTTGACGATGCATAAAACTAACCTTAGGTCGACGCCGGGTTCTGCATAGCTGCAACAGCCGCAGCTGCAGCTTCTTCTACATCTGCTTCACTACCAGAAATAGTTAAGCGCCCATAGGCACCTATTGCCTTCACATCTATTAATTTAATATTTGCTGCTTTTTCAGCCTGATTCGCCGCATATACAATGTAACCAGCTGGCTCTGTTTCCAAAATAAACATACTTTCACCCGGTATCATCATCGAACCCCTACGATCTGAACGATTCACCAGCATAGTGTGGTCAGCGGTCATGCCTCGAATAATTTCCTGCCAGGTAATATTGCATTGCTTGCGATCAATCGCATTAGCTTTCAGGCTGCGCAATACCGCATGTCCCGCTTCGATCACATCACTCGAGTCTCGGTGATGCAAAACCATAGAACCAAACGCACGCTCAACAACCTGCTGAGCCAAATGCACCTGTGTCGCTTTTAACGCGATATCGGTGTACTGATGGATAGCCATACCCGGTGCCACTTCAACCCATAAACAGGCATTCCCAGGCACAGGCGGAAAACCCTGTGAGACACCCGCTATGTACTCTGCAAGCTGTGGCTGCAAAGAATCGATATAAACATAGGTTCTAAGTTCTACCATCTGTTATTCACAATATTCTTCAAAATTACCCATCAATAGATACCATATTTTTCAGCAGAAAATATTAGTGAATTCTATAGTTATATACAAATAAATATTAACTAGATAATTGATAGCTTATCGTCTATCAATTAGCGAGAGCTGATATATACAGCTTTAATGTTACATTTTTCTTTAATAACCTGTTCGAAGCGCAGCTGATTATAATGTGGCATCATGAAATCTACACAATATAACTCAATACAGAATCATGAAAACGGCTAACACTTTTCAATTTAATAAAATTTCAAAATATAAATTAGCGCCACAATCAAGCCACCTACTGTTCTAGCAATATATTGAGATAATCTCCCAGCTAATCAGCGGGAGTATACCATCAGGCATTGCACTTGGCATGCTAATTGGCAAATCAGCAGGTGTTATCGGAGGTTATTTACCTTAAGAAAAGGATTAATCAGTATCTAACTCTTTCGTTATTATGGATGTTTAATTCAGACCGTTTTAGACTAACTTTCCTGATTGCTTTTATCTTCACGCAATCTCTGACGAAATTTATCTCTTGCATACCGCTGCATATCCTCAACCGTATCGCTTTCATCAATAATTTCACGACCAAGCAGAGTTTCAATCGCATCTTCTAAGGTAACAACTCCCGCTGTTTGACCAAACTCATCTTCAACCAGAAATAAATGTACATTATTTTTAATAAAAGTATCGAGTAGCTGCTGCACGGGTAACTTTTCTGAAACTCGAATAACAGGCTTAATATACTTACTTATTTTTTCTTCACCCTGTCCGGAACGTTCAGCTTCGTAAAGGTCTCGCTTGATGACTTTACCGATAATATCATCACGATTATCTCGATAAACGGGAATTCGACTAAATTGTAGCGTTTCTGACAGGTCAAGTGCCTCAGTAATAGTGAGATTCTGATCCAGCATATGCACTACACTGCGCGGAGTTAATACCTGTTCGGTTCGGATTTCACGCAGATTAAGCATATTCGACAGGTATTCATTTTCCTGTTTAAACAATGCACCATCCTTATGCCCGAGAGAAGCCAGCGCAATAATTTCTTCACGCGTAATTTCATTCATAGATGAATTTTTAAATAACCTGGTTAGGCGAGTTGATAGCCACACCAGTGGGTAAACCAGTTTGACCAGCCAGCTAATAACAAACGCAGCCGGTATAGCCAGACTACGCCAAAAAGTTGCACCAATTGTTTTAGGAATAATTTCTGAAAAGTATAAAATCGCAAGGGTGAGCAGCACTGCAATCAAGGTTTCCCACTCGGCACCGAACACTTGCATAGCCTGAGACCCTACGCCAGCTGCCCCCATGGTATGCGCAAATGTATTAAGAATGAGAATACTGGCAAGTGATTCGTCTAGCTTCTCCTTTACTACGGTAAGTTGCTTTGCTGCCAGCGGCCTGTCTGCAGAAGTCTGCGCCACATAACTGGGTGTAATGGAGAGCAGAACGGCCTCAAGAACAGAACAAAGAAAAGAAACGCCTATTGCAATAGCAAGATAGATAAACAGCAAGGTCATAAATTGTGAGCCTGATTTTTGTACTCGAAAGACACCGTAGTGATAAATTCTCAGTGCATTTATCTGTGAATAGAACGATTATTAACTGAAGTAGAAGACTACTAACCACTATCTCAGTGACAGTTCTGAAAAACTATACTCTCACACAAACATCATCAATTCTACCTCAAGATCACTCAGTAAATATGGGTCTCGCGACACAGCATATGAATATTTATCGGAGACCTATAAAAAAACAGTACATCATTTAAAGAATTTAATACTTCATAGTACTGCAGTTTGAATAACCTCAAATTGATCGAAAGATTTTTCAAGGTTTCGCCTGAACAACTGTTTTGACCAGTTTTCCAAACCTTTAGGTTTCTCTTCTTTTTTTAAGATACTGGCAACCACATCAAGCTTTACTGTATTGGGTGTATAGTGCCCTACTAATTCATTCCAGGCATTAATCTGATTCGCACGAACACTGGGCATAGCATATGACGTGCACTTAACCGATTGAAAACTTAAATCGGAAAAAAAAGCTCTCAGTTTTTTGTTAACTTCTTCACGAACAAATTTACAGGCAAACCAGGAAATAGTTTCTGTTGCCTCTAGAAGATCTTCATCTATATCACCCTGTTTTTCTAAAAAATCCAGGGCTGGAAAATAGCTTAATTTATGTTTTTTAACCGCTTGTATTACCTGTTCGGTTAATGCTTCACCTACCACTTCTGCCGATGAAGGCAAATGCCTTTCAAGCAATTCATCTGGAACCTTAACTTGCAGTGTGATATGGATTTTCGTTATATGTAGTGATGGCATATTTTATTTAACAAATGAGTATTAAGATCTGAGATTACAATTTAACTTCTTAATATTTTTGTTTGCTCTTTTATTGGATCGGTTAAATGCTTAACACGCTTTCGCATAACAGAACCTACAGCATCTGTTTGCCCAAACACAGGAAATGTTAACTCTTCACAATAACCAGACAAAATCATCATTGCATTTAAATAAGGTTCCGATTCGGGCGCTAATGACTTCACCTCGGATAACTGTTCATTACATAACTGACATTTTTCTAACGCTTCATCTTTTATTAAATCAATGTCTCTTTTGTTTTCAAAACCAGGACAGATATTTTTAAAATAATGCTCTATTGTCATAAATAAAGAAACAATAACATTCTGATCACTCGGCCTTTTTAATGCTGCATCTATAGCATTTAAATAATTTTGACCTGCTGCAGACATTATTTTTATCAAGAGTAAAGCTGGCTGATTACCCGCCTCTATTAAGTCTTTTAATTTTTCATTAAAATTTTCATAATTCGGATTTGCCTTAGCATCACCGGGCAAATCATCTGGCATAGCCTGTAAAAAACCAACGAAGTATGCTCTCTTCATTTTAGCTTTTGCCCATAAACTTGCTTTTTGTTCGTCGTTCACCAGACCAAACTGTAACGATGCTTTAACACTATCAATCATCGCCAACGCATCTTCTTCGAAAGGTAAATGTTCTATTAAGAATTCAGATAATATAGGCCCCATATCACCTTTCACAACCGCTTGTTTTTCTAACATGCGACGTGCATTATCAGATGTAGGCATACACCACCAGGCTCGCCTGGCTAATTCATTAGTTAAACCTGGTGCATGCACCACCGCAACTACAGCTTCTTTTTCACCCAGAACTAACAACTGATCTAGACTATCGTCTTTAGCCTGCCCCATTCTTGTCCAGCGTTTTAAATATACCGGGTAACCACCTGGAGAACCTAAAGAGTGAGATGACAATAGTGATTTTACATTACGAATATATTGATCATCGCGGCAGTTTGCATTTAAAGGAACTTTGGCTTCACCACGTTCAGTTAATGCATAAACAATCATACGAGATTCATCTACACGCACGGCCTGTAAACCCTGGTGGAGTAAAACGTTTAAACGAAGACTGTCTTCGGGGGAGAGATCCATAATTTATTTTCTACTTATATTTACTATACTGAGACACAAAGATTCTTTTTCGCTTTGTCATTGTAGACGGCTTGTGTCGGGTCGGTGTTTAACGACATTAATTTACCTAAAGACGCTGGATCCCCAATACAAGTATTTAGGGATGACAGTTTAAATTATTCTGCAAGCTATAAAACCTAAAACTGTTCAGGTTGCCTCTAGCGAACTTCAGATCAAGGCGAAAAATGTGAGCTTACAAATGTAAGTGTCCATTTTTTAACGAAGATATGGAGTCCGCTAGAGGTGAGCTGAATAGTTTTTAATTTAGTTGTACTCGCTGCCCCCAGGGCACCGGTGTTTTACCTTTAACTAACCATACTACCGGAAACGCCGGTTCTTTTTCTGGAAATTCGCCCTGCGCATCGGTAAAGTAAACAATCAAACTCGGTGCTTCATCCTGTTCTTCTGCCCATTCTATTACCGGTTTAAAACTGGTGCCACCACCACCTTTAAATTTTTGAGGCATGGTAAATTCATCCCATGGCTCAAACAACCAGGGACAACCATCAGCTAATTTCGAATCACATACCAGTAATGTAATACGCGCACGCATTTGCGCTTTTATAGAATCAACTTCAGACATAAACTCGTTAATTTCATTATTTGAAATCGAGCCGCTAATATCTAATGCTACAACGATATTTAACTGCGCACTTCTTAAGCTGGGATAAACAGCCGGATCACCACGGCGAGATGATGGACGCATATAGGTATAATCATCACGGGCTACCATCGTCATATAACGGGATAATAACATACGCCAGGGTAAGCGCGGTTGCAGCAAATGATCGACCATACGCGCCATAGAGCCGCCCATTTTGCCTGCCTGTATTGCCTGTTGAGCTGCACTAGCCATACGTTGTTGCCACTGCAGGCTTAATGATTCTATTTCCTGTGGCGTCAAAGGATCTGGCTCACCTTCACCTTCTTCCGGTGGCCCTTCCTGTTTTTTACCAGCGCCATCTCCTTTATCAGAGTTATCTTCTCTGACTCCACCATCTTCTTCACCCTGACCTTTAGAATCACTTTTCTGTTTTTGGTCACGACCTTCTTTTTGATCATGTTGATCGGGGCTACCACCGGAATCGTCATCTTTTTCATTATCTGAATCCGGGTTTAAATTTTGCTCTAACTCTCGCTCCTGATCATTATCGTTATCTTCCAGCATTGGATAAATTTCTTCTGCTGTCATGCCATCGTATTCACGTAGATAGTTGGCATCGATAGGCGGCTTCATGCCGTCATTTATGAGCATAGGGTTTATGGCAAAATCACAGGCCATATCCCAACGATGTTGAACTCGGTTTTGACGTCGCGCGAAATGAGATAAAGCACAATGTAATGCTTCGTGAGCTAAAACGAATTGCGTTTGATCAGGCGTGAGTGCATCAATGTAATGCTCGTTATAGTAAAGTTTTTTGCCATTACTAAATGTCGCATCACACCAGTCATCTTTTGCTCGCACCATAGGTAAACGCAAAACTAATGCTCCCAGGAAAGGTTTTTCCAGGATAAGTTTTGTTCTGGCAGTTGCTAGTTTTTTATCTAAGTCTAGAGGCATAATTTAATAATATATTATTGATAAATTACTGTTCAGATTGCCCATTTGTGGCTTCAGGCCAAGGCGAAAAATGTGAGCTTACAAATGTAAGTGTCCATTTTTCAACGCTGGCATGGAGTCACAAATGGGTGAGCTGGGCAGTAATTTTTAGTAGATCATTAATTCGGCGATGTCATTAGCCCAATCGGCAAACTCGGGCACTGCAAATATCTCTTCACCAATCGCACGATGCAAATCTGACACCATCATCACACCCATTTCTTTCTGGCGGAAATTTTTTGCATACTTCAAAATATTACCTAACACTTCTGCTGCATTGGCTTCGCCTTTAACACGAATCGCGCGACCTACTAATGCGGCAGCAACCGCATATTGCAAATCAATTTCTTTCGGGGAGCTTACTTTTTCACCCGCAATAATCGCATCAAGGTCTGGCATTTGATCCAGGCTATCAATAAATGCATTTAACTCTACGCCAGCTGCCGGGCCAACACACGCTTGCAACGAACCTAATAATAAATTTGGATGATCTTCAAATTTATGCAGTGCATTATGCGCGAACTCCCATGAACGGGGTGATGGAAATGCAACCGGGTTATGTGATGGGTCAAAATCAAATAATAAATCAGGGCGGAAACGTAAAAAGCCTATCACACGTTCATTAATGTTATTTTCCCAGGCCCAGGCAACCCAGTCATCAAGATTCACATCAACTTCATAATGAGAAAAACGGTTAGCTAAAGGTGCCGGCATTGTATAAGTAACACCCCTGTCACCCTGCCGATTACCCGCGGCAAAAATCGCCCAGCCTTCAGGCACTTCGTAATTACCGAGTTTTCTATCCAGGATTAACTGATATGCCGCAGCAGAAACACTAGGCGGTGCAGAGGTAATTTCATCCAGGAATAAAATACCTTTTTCACCATGCCTTTCTGCATTGGGTAACATTGAAGGAACAGCCCATTCAACTGACTCGCCATTTTTAAAAGGGATACCACGTAAGTCACTGGGCTCCATTTGTGATAAACGAATATCAATAACAGGTACATTATTGCTTTCTGCCACCTGAAGCACCATTTGTGATTTACCCACGCCTGGAGGCCCCCACAACATAACGGGAGTATGATGACCAGTTTCGGTACTATTAAATTCTATGTTAAATACTGATAATAATTGTGCGGGACGCATGATGATCCATATTAGTTAAGCATGTCACTCCTGCTAAGGCAGGAATCAAGTCTCTTTGAATATTTAAGTCGCTAGATCCCAATAAAAGCATTACTTCGGGCTCCTGCCCTCCGCCCTTTCGGGCCAGGCAAAGCCTGTTTAAAATCTTTCCATAAGATTTTATCGGGGATGACGACATTATTTATTAAGTTAAGTGGTGATTCAGATTGCCACTGTATGAAGTCAGATCAAGGCGGAAAATGTGAGTTTACTAATGTAAATGTCCGTTTTCTAACGAAGATATGGCTTCATACAGTGGTGATATGAATTATCACGGTTAGAAGCCGGCTTTTTTGTACCACTCTTGAGCAATTGCCTGATCTTTTTCAACACCTTTGCCTTCTTCATACATCATGGCAATAGTCGTCATAGATCCCAACATATCTTGCTCAGCAGCCTTTTTAAACCAGACTAGTGCTTGCGCAAAATCCTGCTCAACACACTCGCCTTCCATATACATAAAACCAAGACCATGTTGTGCAATTGGATCACCGGCTTCAGCGGCTAACTTCATGTATTTAAACGCATTCTCGTCATTAGCTACCACACCAAGACCATTTTGATACATTATGGCTACCTTGTGTTGCGCATCTGCATTACCAGCCTCAGCAAATTGCAGTAATAAACGCATTGCCTGTGTAAAGTCTCTTGATTCGAAAGCTGCAAAGCCACTAGCTAGACCTGGGTCAATGATTGATTCTTCTGGCATGGTAAACCTCTATAACAATTGTCGGGGGGAGAATAATTCTCTTTTCAGCCGCCCATTTTAGCAGATTTTTACCTCAGACATAAACTGATAGCCTGTGTGGATTAGTATTTCCCTATCAACTCCTGATGCAGACACTTAAAGTCCTGGTGAAATTTGCAGCTAAAATATAGAGATATCCTCTCTTAGTTAACAGATTTACCTTGATTTTTGATCTTTTAGCCTTAAAATTCGCTCTCCTAATGGAAATAGAGGACTTACCCTCCCTATAGGGATATATAGACAGCTTATATCTCTGCTATAATATCGCCCATTACGAAATGACTGAAATAGTCATTTACACTTTACCTATTTTAATGTCGCTGGCATTACTGCCAACGATATGACTTATTAACATGGTCTTTACCAGGAGTAAGCTATGAACCAAGAATATTACGATACAGTTGTTAAACTGGAAAAAGATGGTATTGATCCAGAGTACATTCAGGGCTGGCAGGGTGGTTATGTATGTAACCCAGAGCGTGAAGAGCAACGTGTAAACGATGCTTACACTGCTGGTTTTGAAGATGGTTCTGAAAAGAACACTGATAACGCTGCTAACTTTAAAGCTTAATTTTTAGCTTTAGTTAGACGTAAAAAAGGCCGGGCCCTATTATTAGGTAACCCGGCCTTTTTTTATGGATTTTTTAAACGCAGTGTTGTCTGCAAATGAACACAAAACACGCAAATAAAATCAAAAGCATTAACCAGGTGTTGTGCGACGCAGGCGCATGAAACAAATATATTTGCGTTTATTGGCGCTCATTCGAGACAAAACTGCCTTTGCTTTTAGCCCCTTACCCAAGCTGAGCACTACTGTGCCCGTCAACCATCTCATATTTAGATTTTTTAAGATTTTCAATCATATCGGGCACTTCTATCTCAATAATCTGATCTGTAATCCACTTGTTATCTCTAGCACCCATTTCAGCACTAATAAAATCACCAAAATCACGTTTATACTGAAAACCCGGCATTTGCTTATCATCTATCCATGAGCATTCTGCATAAGCGTTCAAACGCTGATTTAAGGTATCGATGAAATCTTTTTTATAATCTGTATCCCTGCCCAGTAAGTCTTCACAGTTTTCCTGAAAAGTCTTAGAAAGCTTGATGGCATACTTGGCCACAAACTCCTGACGTTCCTCAGCAGACATTTGATCAGCAACCAGTCTATCGGTTACAGATACTAAAAAGGCCAGTGCTTCACGTATTACATCCAGACGTTGTTTATGTGTATCTGTCTGGAAATTTTCATTTTCAAGGTTCAACACTAAAGCGGCAGCTATACGCCATGAAATAAACGCCATGGTATTGGCTTTTTCATCAATCGACACGGTACGTTCTTTATCGTGCCATTTGGTTCTCATTCTCATGGTATTGTCTCGTAAAGATTTTAATCGAATAATAGTATACTATTTAAGTCAGGAATTATCCTCCCCCTAATAGGTATATATGAACCCCCTGAGTCAACAAATTCAGCACAATTGCCATATATCTGATGCCCAGTATGCGGGAAACTATACCCTGTGTATTTACCTGTTAAAAATGCGTGAATTTTATCGCTGGGAATCACAGTTACCTTTCTCGAAAAAACTAGATAATAGTGATATCGGTGAATGGCTCACGCAGCGCGAAGGCCTATGGGATGACATAGATGAACAGCCCCTTAAAAACCTGATAATTAACAATCAGGAATTCGAATTATTTGAAAATGACATAATAAATAAACAATTAGAAAAACAGCAGCTGGTATATAGCGGTGGAGTTGGCTTATATGGCAAACCTGTTTTCTTTCTGGGTGAGTTACTACATAAAGAAACACAAGATGACTATACCCTGTATATTTCTGGAAAGGAGTTCGCGCGAGATCTTGCTGCTCCTCCGGGTATGTTACAAAACAAAACGGTTTATATTCGCCGTGAATCACTGCGTCGATTTATCTGGGAAAAATTTGAAGAATCACTTTGGCACAAACAGGCAAACCCACTTTCCCGTGCGCTTGCCTGCTATGATTTTAAAAATCAAATAGAAGATGCGTTGGAAAAAATGACAGATAATGAAGTAGATACTGTTTTACAGCATGAAATTGGTGAAATTATGGCGGGAAAAATATTAGGCCCTGTATGGGAGGAAATGCTCATCACCCTACCCCACTCTCAAGCGGAAATAATGGCACGTGCAGTACGAGACAATATTGCAGATATGTTAAACACTTTACCCAGATTATTAGAAAACAATAACGCCTCACAAATACATTTTTATTTTGCTAATTTAAGCAGTATGCGGAAAATGATTTTCCCTGCATTAACTCATGCATATAAAAACTGGCTAGAAACAAAAAACACATCAAAATTAAATATCCTGATAAATGAAGCGAGTGATCACTGGCTTAATATGGCAAAGCAGATATTAGACCTGTATAACAATCATGGTAAAAAATCCCAAAGTAGAATCGAAACATTGATTAATAACAATTATCTTTAAAACTTAACTGTAGATAATATAAACTCCGTATTGGCGACAACCATTTATAATAGAAAGAATTTAATTATGTACCATGACTCGACACAAAAAAAATCACTTGTTAACTTCAAGGAAGTTAAAGAAAATAGTTTTATTTATCTTAACGATAACGCCTTACCTAAAGACATTTGCAGAGAAATGATACGCCGATTTGAAAATGACAAAGACGCACAGTATCGCGGCCGCGTTGGACAGGATTTTAAAGAAGATCACAATATCAAACAATCAACTGATCTGGCAATTAGTAGCCGGGAAGACTGGCGTGATATATCTCAGGAATTAATGCGTTCTTTAGGCAGCTCTTTACGTGAATTCTCTGAGGCTTTTCCCTTTTTCAAAGGTCCCTTTAAAGACGTTGGTTATAATATGCAACGCACTGCTGAAGGTGAATATTATAATTGGCATATAGATGGTGGCAGCCATGACTTTGCTGACCGACAATTAGTAGCATTATGGTATTTAAATGATGTACCCGGCCCTGGCGGAGAAACCGAGTTCATGTTTCAGGATGTTTCAGTACAGCCAAAAGAAGGCGCTTTAGTTTTATTCCCTCCTTTCTGGACACATGAACATCGTAATTCACAGTTACAAAAAGGCGTGAAATATGTTGCTACTACCTGGCTTTCGTTTGCATAACCTAACAAACATTAGTTACACATAAACGACCGTGAATCTTTCTCAACCAAAGACCGAAAAAGACTTTCAACAATATTATAATTTACGCTGGCGCATATTAAGAAAGCCATGGGGACAACCTGAGGGTAGCGAACGCGATAGTATAGATGAAAATTATCATCATATAATGGCAGTAATTGATGAGACCATAGCTGGAGTAGCACGTTTAGAGTTTCCAGATGAGGGACTTGCTCAACTTCGTTATATGGCTGTTGATATTAAGTTTCAGGGGAAAGGTATTGGTCGAAAAATTGTAGAACACATGGAGCAACACTCTAAAGATAATAATGCTCATGAAATATTTTTAAATGCTCGAGAAAACGCCGTTGGCTTTTATGAAAGATTAGGTTATAAAATTACCGAAAAAAGTTATCTCTTATTTGATTCTATACAGCATTATAAAATGATTAAGATTTTGTAATTTTTTATATTAAATATGCATTCCCACGAAGGACCATGGGAACGAGGCGATGCAATGCTCTACACTAAGTTACCCTGCTAAGGCACATCTTCCTCGGGGAAAGACCGCGCTTTTTGCGCTCTGTCCCCTTAACCCATACCACTACAAGCTGACAGTGTAGTGAGCCGACTCCGTAAAACTCTTGGTGGCCTCAAAACAGGGGACAGAGCAGGAAAGATGCTCAGTCCCCGAGGAAGATGTGCCTTAGCAGTGCAACAGATCAGAATATTTTTTCTGTTTTTCTGTGTTTCTGTAGTAATTTTTTACAGTTCTATATCAATATCACTAATTTCAAAATCAGAGCTTACCGTCACTCTTTTCAAATCTGGAAACTTACTTAATATATATGCAGCCATAATATAAAACTGTCGAATATTTTCCTGATGTATAGCACTCACAACTTTATTAGCCGTTAGCTGACAACGTTGTTCCAGATCAGGTGTTTCAATCCAGTAACGACCTAGCTGTAAACCTCGATCATATTCCGCATCCATTTCATCATGAGCACCTTTCAGTTCCTGCATAAGCTCATCGGTCACTTCCAGTGTATAAGATTCGTCATCAATGGTAATATTAAAATTCATTAGTTTAACTCTGCACAATATTGCTTAATTTTGGAGCGTTATTATAGCAGAGTAATAAAAAATTTGACCCAACTCTTAGTGAGAGCATTATGTTAGTCGTCATACCTGAAGTTTTATCAAAGCAACAACTTAAAAGCGTGCGTGAGCTTTTAGAAAATGCTGACTATGTTGATGGCCGCTTAAGTGCGGGAAAAACGGCTCGTAAAGTTAAGAAAAATCATGAATTAGCGACAGATTCAAAATTACACGGCCAGTTAAATAATGTGGTGATGAACTCTTTATTCAATCACCCAGTTTATCAGGCTGCTGTTTTACCCCACCGTTTAGCAACACCCTTTTACGCACGTTATGAGCCGGGTGAAACCTATGGACAGCATGTTGATGACCCAATAATGGGGCCAATGCAAGGTCGCTATCGAACAGATGTTTCAACCACACTTTTTTTAAATGAACCAGATGAGTATGAAGGTGGTGAAATAGTCATACAAACTCAGACTGGCGAACAGAAAATTAAACTTAATGCGGGTTCTGCTATTACCTACCCTTCTGGTTCATTACACAATGTCGCTGAAGTCACTAAGGGCACACGCCTGGTAGCCGTAACCTGGGCACAGAGTTTGATTCGTGATGCTGATAAGCGTGAATTATTATTTAATTTGCATAACACACGTGAAGCTTTGCAGAAAAAATACCCTGATGATGATGAAGTGGTTAAGGTGGATCATACGTATATTAATTTAATGCGTATGTGGGCTGAGATATAACTTACGTATGATTGACATACTCGGGGACTGAGAAGATAGGTTCATCTCCATCGGGGACTGAGCATCTTCCCCGCTCCGTCCCCAGTTGTGGTACCACCAAGAGTTTTACGCAGTCGGGTCACGACACTATCAGTACATAGTGGTATGAGTTAAGGGGACGGAGCGCAAAAAGCGCGGTCCATCCCCGATGGAGATATACCTGAGCAGTTCAATCTCTTTCAGCTCAAGACAATCTGTCGTTTATCTCGTTCCCACGGTCCTCCGTGGGAACGCATATCTAAAATAAATAATGATTTGCGATGAACTGCTTTATTACTATGTATTCCCA
>Ga0316205_10003479_pt1 | contig 14839 bp, 15 predicted proteins | sample 3monthpyrite_MG_FD_204941 | JGI IMG/M metagenome (GOLD analysis project Ga0316205, IMG submission 204941) | Microbial mat bacterial communities from mineral coupon in-situ incubated in ocean water Damariscotta River, Maine, United States -... | ecosystem: Environmental > Aquatic > Marine >... | reverse complement strand
CTCATTTAAACGCTGAATCAGCGCTTCCCCCTCGGATTCGCTGAGCTCCAGCTTTTCTGGCGTTGGCTCGCTTGTTTTCATGGCAGACACCCTACACGATGATTGCGCGTTTTTCAAGCAATTCGTGCCGATGAGTCAACTCGACTTGGTTTTGACCGGGTTTTTGGGGTGTCAAGAGGGGTTACCGGAGTGTCACGATTCAAATGATTGAATGAATGGTTTGTTTGTTTTACGCTGGAACATTGAAGTCACCTTTAAAAAAACGCAAGCGTATTTAGGGGTTAAAACACAACATCAATGGTGTGCGACAAAGCCATTGGTCGCACCACACCGGCATTAATGGAATTGTATTCCATCGATTGTGATCGCCTATCGATTGAGTCAAACGACACATTGGGAGCCTAAAGTGACAGCTTGGTACCATAAAGGAGATCAGGCCACATTTTCAGATATTATGTGTCTAATAAAACGGACGATTTGGTCAATTAAGTATTTTTCCAACTCAGCTTCTGAGACAGATATCGTTAAATTAACACCGGGGAATATTAATGCATTGATCGAACTACTCTCAAAGACCGCTTAATTGGCCAAAGTCGAGTTTATAGTGGTCGTAGCAATTGTTTCTAGTTTATACTTCTATAAATTGCTTTTGCAAATTCTAAATCTTCCAAATTATCAATATCTATCCCCTTTTCTTTGGATAACTTGTACCCTAAATATTGCGAGTCATCCCCTGCACCCATCGATTCTTTAACAAAAGCACTTGAGTAAATTACAAAACAACCTGCATCATAATACTTTTCGGTCAGATCTTGCGAACGCACTGCGAACTTACCAGGCTGCATTGGTGTTAATCTTCCATCTTTTTCATATTCAAATGCCCATTCAATCGGTACTGGATACGCAACAACACCAATAACGGGATATTTACAAATATTATTTTCAAATAACTTCACAGCACCACATAAATCAGCTGAAGACACCAGCGGATTTGTTGCCATCAACAAACATACCTGATCAAAAGAACAACCATTTAGTTCGTAGGTCTCAATTACATTTTTTAAAACTGGCATAATTGGAGTATTATCATCAGCCAAATTTAAAGGACGATAAAAATCGATGGAATGGCCAGCTCGCTCTGCGACTTTCGCTATTTCATCATTATCTGTTGAAACATGTATTTTATCAAATAATTTAGAATTTCTGGCAGCCTCAAGCGCATATTCGATCATAGGTTTACCACAAAAATCAATAATATTTTTATTCGGTATTCTTTTACTACCACCTCTAGCTGGAATAATTGCTATTCTTGAACCCACGTTTACTCCTTTTAGTATATATTCATTCACACAGCTTTAAATGTTTGTATAAAGAGCTTCAATCTCTTTTAACGCACTTATTTGTATAGGAAGAACATGATTCCAAGTAGAATTTTTTTTAACGAAACAATTATCTAATATGTAAATAATACGACGAAACACTTCCACCTTGGTCATTAATATCACATGACCAGACTCAATTGAATTAACAATCTTATTTTTTCTAAGTTCATCTAACATTAACCTAACTACATCTTTAACAGTTTTTATATTACTCGATCCACCTCCAGCAACAACAGTTTGGCGTGCTAATTTAAAAATATTAAAATATACTGCGCTTTCAATGGGAGCATAAACAAAGGACTCGAAATCTAATATTGAAACAATTTTATGGTTTTTCACCAAGATGTTATGTGGATGTAAATCAATATGACACAATCCTCGATTCGATACCAGATAATCGTAAGCTGCATCTATGTCCCCCACATCATGAACTAAAATATCCCATGATGTTTCCAATAAATCTGCATTTTTCCTCCCTAACAACTTAACCCAATTCCTTTTTCCCTCTAGAATTTTCGAAAACAAATTCTCTGGAATCCCGTATGGAGTTACGATTACGTTTGAAACAAAAAACTCATTAGCTACATTATAGTTTTTTAACAACCCAAACAAATGTATAAAATTCTGCCCCGCATCTAATAATTCATTACCTTTTCCTGAGAAATATTCCCCATCTACGAATTCCGACAAACACCATACAGCACCTTGATTTTCAACTATCAATTCACCATTCTTTATTGATTTAACAATAAGGGGAATCTTAATCTCTTTTTCTACCAACCAGTTAACCAACACTGCCTGACTTCTTTTTCTAGAAATATCATCTCCGCAACTTAGGATACGCTTTAAAATATATTCCTTTCCTCCAATCTTTAAAAGAAAATTATTCGAATTTATTTCAAGAGAACCACTCTGCAGTATTTTTTCACCCAGACCACCTAAATCATAATAGAAACATAAAATAATATTTTTTATTTCAGCAAATTTATCTCTGGAACACAGAGTAAATTGCACATTGGGATTAGAAAATTGATCCGGTAAAAACACAAAAATACCTTTAAATCTAGAAAATAGACTTTGACAAACCACCATCAATTAAGTGAGATACGCCTGTTATATATCCTGCTCGGTTGGACGCGAGAAATGCCGCAAAATCACCGATCTCTTCTGGCGTCGAAAATCGTTTGACTGGAATAGTCGCTTGAGCATTTGCAAGAATCTGCTCGTATGTTTTTCCTTCTCGTTCTGCAGCCACATTTGTTAAATTTACCATTCTGTCCGTAAGTACTGCGCTCGGACATATAGTATTAACCGTAATCCCTTTTTCTGCTAACTCGATAGAAATAGCTTTTGAAAATGCAGAAACACCTGCTCTCATTGTGGCCGATAGCACCATTGGAGGTGTAGGCTCTTTTGCAAGAAAGGATGTAACATTAATGACCCTACCCCAGTTGTTATCTTTCATTGCAGGAACAACTAGGCTAGTATAATTAATAACACTATAAAGATTTTTTTCATAAGCTTCTTTCCATACAATCGCATCATGTTCAAGGAACGTTCCCATTGGAGGCCCCTCACAATTGTTTACTAGAATATCTAGTTGACTATATTTTTCCAGGATACTCATAACAACATGTTTTGCGAAATCGACATCCGCCACATCACCTACAAAAGATAGCGTTTTTATGCCGGCCTCACTTTCAATATCACTAATCGCTTTACTTAAACCTCCTTCACTTCGCGATAGCAAACAAGGCCTTACTCCTGCTTTAGCGAGCGACATCGCTATTGCCTTCCCAATCCCCTTACTTGCCCCGGTTATTAAAGCAACACGACCTTCAATTCCTAGTTCCATATTTCTCTTCTTACCTTAATTTAGCCTACCCTAAAAAGAGTCTAAGCTGACATACCCTACGCGACGATTATCTTCTATTAACTCTTCAACATAACTTACTATATCAGGAAACACATTTTCAGTTAATGGTAATATCCATCGCTCAATTTCGTATAGATATTTTTCTCTTATTTCATCATTAGAATTTAGACAAAGAAGAAATAGATTATCAAGTTTATCAATAATCTTCACCTGTTTTATGAATTTTTTCCCATTAGATATTTCGTCATAATATTTATCTTTATACTGCCAATCCCACTGCACAGCTCTGTCTACCGTTAGTATTTTTATAGCCTTGGCCACTTCTCCTCCAACATCATGAACAAGTTTTCCATAGGAAATATCACCAACCTCAAGCACGTTGTGCAGTAGTGATGTTTTTATCCCAACAACATAAGGAGGTGTTACCAAAATATTGAACAGCATAGCGACACGCACGGGATGCGCCAAATAAACTTGTTTCGATTGGCCTTCATGATGATAATCCAGAGACTTAGCATAATCCCACGCACCCAATACTTGCGCACGATCAACAGATTTTAACATTGAGACCTGAGAAAATAATTCATCATTAATTTCATCATTTGGTAGTTTGAGAACAGCCAATCTATCCGACCTTTCTTTATTGATACTATTTAGTTGCAATTTTGACAGTGGTTTCACAATTAATTTTTGATTTAACTAAAGGAAGCGAGCCTGGGAATAGAGCTAGAAAACACGTTATCCTTTATACTTATCCATTTCTAGCTGCATAGATAGTGACATCAACCGGTTCTCCATCCAACAGAAACTTACCCCTTACTTGATACATTTTTTCATAACCAGCAGCCAAAAATAGTCTATTAGATCCTATATTGTCGTTATACGCTCCGGCCTCAATCCATCGCAAGTCGAGTTCCTTAAGTGCCCACTTAGTCACTGCAACGATAGCTTCCTTCCCGATCCCTTTACCCCATATTTTTGGATTAAAGAGACAGATTCCAATATGACCAGTCTTGTGGGTATATTCAATACCATGCAGTCGTACTGTCCCACAAAATTTATCCTGATCGTCACACCAAATTCCAAATAGTATTTCAGAATTCGATTCGAGGCTTTGTTTAACAAACTCAGTCAAATTTTCCTTTGTTTGGCGACATAACTTTACTCCAACAAGAAATTTGTTAACTTTCGGATCATTCAAACCCTCGATATAACCAACATGCATATCTGAAGGTTCTAACGTTTTTAATTCAATCGAATTTCCCCGTAACGTTACAATATTTCCAGCCAAGCTACGATCTGACGTCATTATTATTTACCCGAGTAAATCCCACGAAACTGGCGTTCCCATGGATACGCACTGCTTTACTCTATGACCAATAACAATATCGAAATACTTCGGCATTAGCCCATCACCCGGCCTTAAAGCCGCTATATCATTGTCACTTATCACATCTCCAGCCTTCAAATCACGCACAAAAAATAGTGAACGTCGATAGCGTTTAAACGAGGTTTCTTCATTTCCCTTCATATAGGTTACTTCACCAATAGCGGCCTTGGCATTACGTGTTCCTTGTACTAATTGCGCCAGTTCCCGGGGCTCCAGTGAAAATATCGAATCCACACCACCATCGTTGCGACTTAGAGTCAGGTGTTTTTCTATTAATGTGGCGCCCAATACCGTTGCTGCAATAGGCACCTCTACACCTAAAGTATGATCAGAAAGTCCAGCTTGCACACCAAATGCCTGTGCAAGATGGGGGATGGTTGATATATTCATATCATCGCATGCAGCTGGATACGCACTAGTGCACTTAAGTAAAATAATGTCAGTTGCACCTTCTTCTTTCGCTGCATTTACTGCATCAGATATTTCTGCCAACGATGCCATACCAGTAGACATAATCAAGGGCTTTCCTGTACGAGCGCACAATTTGATTAAGTTCAAATCCACAAGTTCAAACGAAGCAATTTTATAAGCCGGTGCATTAAGCGATTCAAGCAATTCAATGGCTGTGGAATCGAAAGGACTACTGAAAATTGTTATACCAATTTCTCTAGCAAATTCGAATAAAGGAGCATGCCACTCCCAAGGAGTACCTGCGCGTTTGTATAAATCGAAAAGATGATTTCCATCCCATGGATTCTTGCCTTGAACACGGAAACGAGGATGATCAATATCCAACGTCATTGTTTCTGCTGTATACGTCTGTAGTTTTACAGCATCCGCGCCGGCGTCCTTTGCAGCCTTTATTATTTTTTTTCCACGCTCAAGAGATCCATTATGGTTGCCAGACATTTCTGCAATTATATAAGGAGGATAGGCAGGCCCAATTTCTCTTCCATCAATATTAATATTCAACAATTCAACCTCGTCCTCAATCTAACACAACGGCGTCTTTAGTTCTTACAGCAGTCTTTCCTGCTTCCAGCATGGGAAATTCAATCTCTCTCCCCTCAACATCATCCAAAGACCAAACAACATCAGTAAAACCTAAACGATGTCGAATGACGGCCGTTGAAGAAAACCGCGGATTTATTTCGAACACTCTAGGACCGACTGCGGTGATACGTAGCTGAATATTCATGCTGCCACACAAACCGAGTCCTTTTGCAATTTTTTCACACATTGCTCTGACATCACGATTATTTATGGTTTCCACCCAATCCGTTAAACCGCCCGCTAGCTTTCGCCGCATCTGGAAAATCGAAATTTCTCCATTTGACGCTCTAAAAACTGCACACGTTACTTCTTGCTCTTCCGGCTCAAGCAATTCTTGAAAAATCGACTCAGAGTATCGATTACGTAAATATTGTGCATCATGCTCATCATACACAACAAAAATATTTCGCGACCCCGATCCAGTACGACCTTTAAAAATACACGGTAACTCTTTTGGCATGCCTTTTTCACTTGCTTGTGTCCAAGGAACTTCCAATCCGAGTTCCGCCAATGCGTTTGCTGTCTCTAATTTATCTAAACCCACGTGTATAACTTTATTGCCGGGCATAATCCATTTAACATTTTCGAGCCTGTTGGGAGTATTTATCCATACTCCGAGTTCGGGCTCCGATATCGGCATAACAATATCCACACTCTCGGATTCAATTATTTGATAGATTGATTCAGAGTACGAAGGATTGGAGGCAGCAGGAATTAGATAGAAAGCATCAACATACAAAGTTCCGCCATGCCGTTTATGAATATCGGTCCCAATTATTCGATATTCCGGTCGAGCCTCTCTAATAATTGAAGCGACACCTTGAGCAATATCGCCCCCAATAGCAGTTATTAATATTGTCTTCATATTCTTGTCAGTACATCGGCTAAATATGGTAGTTCGGGATGTCGGAATCGTGACTCTATTGCAACATGCTCTACATCATAAGCCTCATGTCTAAGTTCTATAGATCCTGCATCAGTATCCAAGATCGCCCAAGATGCGCCGGGCTTACGATTTCGTGGCTGCCCCACTGAACCGGGATTTAGCAACAAACACCCTTTAAATGCACGTTTCATTGGATAGTGTGTATGTCCCATCACAATTATATCAACATCAATATCGTTAAACTTCTCTAACATATCATCTGCTACGTCTGGATAAATGTATTGATCAGTATCCCACGGCGAACCATGACATAAAAGTACTTTACATGATTCTCCACAATCAACAACTATTTTCTCTGGTAGTAATTTGAGATAGTTTAACTGCTCACTGGAGAGAGTTTCTTTGGCCACGCGCAATCCACTTCCATATTTTTTTTCGATTTTAGATAAATTTGAAATATTGTCGACTATCCCCATTAGCATATCCTCGTGATTGCCACGTACGGAAACTAAATTCCATTCGGAAAGTAACTCTAAAACGCGAACGGGATTAAAATAATACCCAACCATATCTCCAGCATTTAATATTCGTTCAACTCCCAACTTTCTTGCCGAATTTAATACCGCTTCAACTGCCAAATCGTTGCCATGAATATCGCTAACAATGCCGACCTTCATAATAATTATGTTAGCGCATCGTGCATTGATTGGAAGTCTGGTAATTCTATATTCGTTTCTACTATTTGATCCTTGGCTTCAGATCCAGAAACAAAGATCGGTTTTTCGCCCGGCATAAATATTTTAGTGATCGCTTTTAGCATCTCTGCTACCGTCATGTTATCCCGGCCTGCTGAGTAGATGACTCCTCTAATCTTATTGCGAACCATATGCTCAATTACTTTTGCGGCATCATCTACATGAATATAATTTCGTATTGCTGTTCCATTTCCGACAATTGTTGGAACAGTTCCCTTAATTGCAGAATTAATTGCTCTATTTATCCCTAGATGTTCTGGACCAAAGGCACCATATATACCACCAAACCTTATGATGCCAAATTTTACACCGGATGATTGTATCAACTCTTCGGCGAGCCACTTTGATTTAGCATAGTCAGTATCAGGGTTTATTAGCGTAGACATACTTATGCGTTCCGCTTGACATCCATGTACCGCGACCGTTGAAACATGCAAAAGATACTTATCATTTTTACTACACCAGTCTGCAAAAACTCCAGGAACTAGGGTATTCACAGTATATTGGGACTCCAACGTATTACCAGAAAACTCTACAATTGCAGCACAATTTACAATCACATCTGGATTAACATCTTCCAGTAAGTGTATAACATCACTCACATTCTCTAAATCACAAGCAACATTTCCTGCTTTTTGCTTCCGGCTAGCTGCTGTTACGTCATAATCATTGAGTTTCAGCAGATGAACGCATGCCTTCCCTAAAAAGCCGGCGGATCCTGTAACTAATACTTTCATCGCCTATCCATATTACATTTTACTTGCCACGATCATTGCATCACGACCAAAACCACCCTTAGCTAAGGTTTCATAAAAATGATCAAGAACCTCTGTCATACCCGCCTTTTTCATATTATTTTCGAACATACAACGTCGTTCATGTGCAATCACACCTAAAGAAGGATTAGCTATATAATCAAGATCCTGCAAAAGAAATAGTTCAAGAGGAAATAGTGCAGATTGTTTTTCTACTTCATAACCGCATTTCTCTAAAGTATTTCGCAGAGTATCTATACTAAAATAATTTAAATGATCTGGCACACAAACAAACCAAGGAGCATGTCCTTTCACTTCCAAAAAGGCCCTCTGGAGGGGGCTAAAATCATTAGGCACAGTTATACACAACTTACCATTGACTGGTAAAATACCATATAACCTATTAAGCAACTCGATTGGTTCCGAAACATGCTCCAGAACATTTACTAGAACGATAGCATCCGCATCACCTTGCCCGTTTTTCTCATGCTGATCTAGATAGTCCCAGACATTAGATCGATAGAAATTACCAAAACCAAGACGTTTTGCTCTTTCAAGTCCGGGACTTTGATCGAATCCAACCAAATTCGTAAATCCAAGCTTGTGCATTTCATGTAGAAATTCACCATCTCCACACCCAGCATCAACTACTTTTGCATCAACAGACAAAGACCCCGCTAATAAACGAGCAGTTTCTGCCAAATTCGCCTGAGCTGTTGGCATTTCATATTCATCATAAAAATCACTCAAATATTCCATCGATGGATATGGGTCAACATGATAAAATCCACACTCTTCACAAAAACCCAGCTTTGTCCCTTCGATTATGTTTGCGTTTCGCCATAACTCATCAGGAATTGGGTCAAGCCGATAACTTGAAAAATTATGTTTAATTTTTGACACTTCTAATGACACTTTGAATACCATTATTTTCACTTATTTCTTCTAATATAAAATCAGCTGAGGTACTTCTCTCCCGCTCATCAACCTTTCCTAAAAGGCTAACAATCGAATTCCCAATTTCCCTAAGCCGGTTCGGGGATCGCAGTGCTAGATTAAGAGCAGCAACGATATCATCTACGTTTATCTGATGTGCACACCCTAGAAACCACACTGCATCTTGCTCTGCTATATCTAACGTCGTCTGCAATTCAATATCCGAACAAACCACTGTTAGAGTTGGCAGCCCTAGAACTCCTCTTTCCCAAGTTGTTGTGCCTCCCGCACCAATACAAAGATCTGCATTATTTATCAACATCGCCATGGAATTTGTTTGACAATAAAAATTAACCATCGGCAACGAATCACATCTTTTTAGAATAGATTCTCGGTTTGGGTTAGAGCTACCTACAACAACATCAACATTCATACCGGAGCCCAAAGTTACTATTGCATCTAGAACTTTGGTCGTCATATTGGCAGGATCACTTCCTCCCATAAAAATTAAAATACGACTTATGCTGCCATCCCGTTTTCTGATGTTTTTTGCAGCCTGCCTAAATTCGCTCCTCAATAACACATTACCTGACCCAATAAGCTGCTTACATCTATTTGATACGAGTTCTTTGTAACGGTACTCCTGGCCTATATAATAGTTCTGATCAAGGAGCAGGTCACAGTCGTGATGACGATTGGCTAAATCATCTATTACCATAATACGACGACAATGCTCACGAAGGTAATTTTCCCACTGAATATCAAGACCATAATGGTCAACAATCAACCATTTAGCTCCACCATTTCTCTTGAGAAAACCTTCAACTTCCATGGCGTCTTCTTTCCATGTTTCGCCAAATATTTCACATACTGTAAAACCTTTTTCTTCGATGAAATGATTAATATTTCCATCCGTTTTTTTACAAATAAATGCGACTTTAACTCTGCAACTCCTTAATTCATCCGCTAATGTCAGACAGCGCATGACATGACCGATGCCTATTTGAACAGATGAGTCGGTACGGATAAATACATCTATCATGTTTATTGACGCACTTTAAATAGTGGCTCTAGTGGATTACACCTAAGAACATCTTTTACACTACGCTCTTTTATAGCATCACGTATTAGTGGAAATACCTCATTATATACGCCTACAAGCTGCTTTATATCTTCACTTGAATGAGCATAACTCAGATTGTGCGTACCAAGAGAAAGAATACCTCGAGAAAATATTTCTTGTAAAAATAATGTTTTGAGTTCCCATTGAGTATATGAGTCAACATCTTTTACCATTAAAAAAGTCCATGTCGGATTCCCATGAATATTAAAAATATGCTCTACTTTATGTTTACTGATTAATGCTCTTACACCCTTCACCAATTCTTCACCAAGTGAATATACTTTTTTAATAACATCATGTGTCTGTAACTTATTCATACTCGCAAGCGCGGCTGCTAAAGAAAGAGTTTCCCCTCCGAATGTAAAGGAGAAAAATACTTCTTCCATTAGCTTCATATATTCTCTTTTGCCGACTACCGCTGACAGTGGGTATCCATTTGCAAGACCTTTCCCAAAGGTAGCAAGGTCGGGAGTCACATTAAACAACTCCTGTGCTCCGCCATTCGCAAATCTGAATCCCGTTACTGTCTCATCAAAAACTAATAATGCTCCATTTTTATGCGCTAATTCTTTTACGCCTTCAAGAAAGCCGTCTTCTGGATAAAATATATTCATCGGTTCAAGGATCACACCGGCAATTTTTCCGGGGTATTCTTTAAATAAAGTCTCAAGCGAACTCAAATCGTTATACTTAAAGGGTTTTGTTAGTTCTTTGGTAACCTCAGGAACACCTAGATTTCTTGCTGTGGACCCTATATACCAATCCTGCCAACCATGGTAACCACATACCGCAACATAATCCCTACCCGTATAGGCGCGTGCAATGCGGATTGCACCAGCGGTAGCATCCGATCCATTTTTACCAAATCTGACCATCTCTGCACATGGAATCATTTCTACCATTTTCTCTGCGACTTCTATCTCAAGAGTGTGTGACAGAGAAAAAATCGTTCCCTCATCAACCTGACGATGAACAGCTGCATTAACATCGGGATCACCGTAGCCCAAATTTATTGCCGCTAAACTATTTATAAAATCTATATATTTATTACCGTCCACGTCCCAAAGATAACTACCTTCCGCCTTAGATGCGAAATAAGGTGATACGCCAAAGGGATACTGAGTCGTGCTTTTACTGAATGTTTGCGAACCTAAAGGTATCGTCTTGAGTGCATTTTTCAGTAATCTCTCTGATTCTATGTAACGAGGTGTGCTCATAATTGTATTTATCTATATATCAATAAAAGATGCCAGATTGACCGACATTAACTGTCTATCCAACACTAACTTTCTAACCAGCTTAACGGATTGATAATAAACTCTTCATCTGTAGATAAATGTGAAAAATCCTGACGTCGAGAACTTCCAGCCTTCCAATTGCATGCATTTTCTGCAAGTTCATTTTTATTTGTAACTCCTATTAATGCCACATCAATCAAGCCTTCAAGTCCACGGACAAAAGCAAACACCGCTTGTATCGGTGTCATTTTTTTCTCAATAAGAAATTCTTGGTAGAGCTCAAAATGAGGTAAATAGTCCATGAAACGTGAATCCAACTTTCCTAGCGGCATCAATAACAAGCCTTGTAAATATAATGATCTTGCGTGAATTTCCACACCTAAACTTTTTAGTTTATTCAGAGTCCCCGTTTTTAACATTCGTTGGTCAAATATGTTTATTGGCAGCTGTATCAAATCCGGTGTAAAAATTTCTAAAATTGAAGATATCTGATCTGGAGAATATACACTTACACCAATTTTTTGAGTCTTCCCTTGCGCTTTTACCCGCAACAATGCATTAACAATATGATGCCCTCCAGGAGCAAGAACATTATCCGCTGAATGAACTAATAATCCATAAACAGAATTACTTTTCAACCGCCTTAAGGACTCATTTAAAGTATCTTCTAACCTCTTTTCGTCCGAAGCGGTAATCTTATCGCTAGAGACAATCATTGTCTTAGTAACAATTTTAAATCTATGATCAGGTGGTAAATTTCGTCCAATAACTTCTTCTGAAGTCCCATAGTGTGCCGCCGTATCGAGCAGCCAAACACCAGAACCCTCTGCTTCCAATAAAATATTCTCTACCTCAGATTCAGGTACGCAACCACGATTATTAGAGATACCATAATCCACACCAAATTGAACCGTTCCTAAACCAAACTTCACGAAATAATCTCATTCAATTTTTCAATGACGCTTTGCTGCTCTTGGTCTGACAAGGAGTAATAAAGAGGAATTGTTAAAGCCTGTTTGTAATAATTTTCAACAACCGGGAAATCACCTGGCTTAAAGCCTCGGCTTTGATAATAGGGATGCAAATGAACGGGAATATAATGCACTTGAGTACCAATCCCTCTTTCTTTGAGTAATTCCATCACTTTACCACGATTAATACCTATGTCTTCAAAGCTCACCTGAATAACATAAATATGATACGCGCTATTCCCACTATACCCACCAGCTTGTCCCGCTCTAATGACTGCATTATCTAAAAAAGACCGGTCATAGACTGCAGCAATTTCTCTATTTCGAGACACGAATTGATCCAGTTTACTAAATTGTGATGACGCTAATGCACATTGAAAATCGGTTATGCGATAATTATATCCAAGCTCCTGCATTTCATAATACCAGGGATTTTTTTGTTTTCCATCACAAGCATTTTCAGGGTAAATATATTTATCATCTTCTTTATTTATTCCATGACTACGCAATCTAAGTAGCTTTTGATATATTTCTTTATCATTGGTTGTTAACATTCCACCCTCGCCTGCTGCAATTAATTTTACAGGATGAAAAGAAAAAATCGTAATGTCAGAGTATTTACAATTCCCGACCTTAGTTCCGTCTTCATACATTGCACCCAGTGCATGAGCTGCATCTTCAACAATTTTTGCGCCACAGCTATCTGCCATACTTTTAATTTTAGCCATATCACAAGGAAGCCCGCCAAAATGAACTGGAAATATTGCCTTTATATTTTGATTATCTTGAACATACTGCTCTAGCAATTGTGTATCAATATTTAGCGTATTACTATTTATGTCAACAAAGACAGGGGATCCACCAGCAAAACACACTGCATTAGCGGTAGCAACAAAAGTATTAGGGGAAGTCACCACAATATCATCTTGACCTATATCAAGCACCAACGCCGCTAAATGCAATGCTGCAGTTCCACTTGAAACTGCAACCGCGTAACGGGCGCCTACAAATTCCGCTACAATCGATTCAAACTCTTTAACCTTCGGGCCTTGTGTTAACCAATCACCACGCAAAACATCTGTAACTGCCTGGATATCATCATTGTTTATATAATGTCTTCCGTAGGGGATCATATGTTTTGTATTTCCTGCGCAAGCTTAATATTATATTGTTGGAAAAGTATTTTAAGGTGTTTCTCCAAACCACCTATTCTTCTTCCTATTAACTGAGAAACTTTTTTATTTGACATACTCATATCATTAGGGCGAGGGGTTAGATTAGTTTTGTCTGAGATGCTTCCTGACTTTATTAGACTTGAATTAAGTTGGAACATCTCCGCAACTTTAAGTCCAAACTCATGCTTTGAGACTCTTTCATCACCCACCACATGAAAAACGCCGTTTGCTTTCTTATTGACAAGCTCATGTGTAACATCCACCAATACTTCTGCAAGTATTGGCGTATAGTAGACATCTTTAAATAATGTCAATTCTTTACCAGATCGAAGTGCATCTATTATCATATCGCTAAAGGAGCGTCGGTACATGGGACCCCAGCCATAAAAGTTTGTCCGCACTATTAGTGCATCTGGACACGCATCCAGGACACCTTTTTCTGCTTTCGCTTTAGTGCGTCCATATACATTTATTGGGGAAACGTGGGTTTTTTCACTAATCCAGGAATGTTCCCCAGAGAACAGATGATCTGTGGATATATGAACTAGAGGCACACTCAAACTTGCACACGCAACGGCAACATTTCTGGCTAACTCAAAATTAACATAATATGCCAATTCTGGATCAGCCTCACATAGCTCTACATCCGTTAACCCTGCGGTATGAACGATAAGCTGTGGCTGTATATTTTCTATACTAGAAATAAGCGTTTCTATTGACTCAAGGTTAATATATTGTACATCCACACCACGCACTACAACTTTTCGTGTATGCACGCCTAACACGATCGAGAATCGTTCCCTTTTACCTAACGCCCAGTTTAAGGCTAAAAGTCCAGAACCGCCTGTAATTAACAATATTTCCTTCACTATGCGCTTATCTTTTCAAGTTTACAATTTTTAATCACTATTTATATTTTACCAATTTTGCCACGTTTTTTTTCAATCCAAGCTTGTAATTCCTCTACAGACATCCATTCGGTGTTGTTATTTGAAGTATACATAAACTTCTCATCTACTTTGACGCCACCGTTGTGGCGTGTTGGATCTGAAGACCAATTGTGTATAGCTGGAAGAATCGTAAAATGCGCTTCAAACTCATATGTATGAGGAGCGTCTTCAAAGCCAATCATTTGCTCATGTACTTTTTCGCCTGGTCGTATACCTATAATATTATGATCGGCTTCAGGTGCTACAGCTTTTGCAATATCCAAAATATTCATTGATGGTATTTTCTTAACATAAATCTCACCACCTTGCATCTCATTAAAAGCATGCCAAACAAGATCTACACCTTGCT